>ENA-UOUL01000578-UOUL01000578.1-bioreactor-metagenome-genome-assembly--contig:-NODE-578-length-61550-cov-17.729751_pt1 | contig 61550 bp, 38 predicted proteins | sample MGYA00249838_ERZ747220 | MGnify/ENA primary metagenome ERZ747220 (study PRJEB28778, sample SAMN05720191) | bioreactor metagenome | isolation source: Anaerobic biogas reactor | place: USA:Washington... | reverse complement strand
GCCGCTTGACCGACGTTGACTCCGATGTTGTATCCGCCGGGCGAATGTAGTCTCTCGATGATGCCGCGAACGATCGCGATGCCCCCAACAAGGTCGATCTGTTCCTCTTGGCTTGCTTCAAACCACGTCGCCACATGTCTGTTGAGAATGAGTAACGCGTGCCCGGTTGACACGGGAAAGATATCCCACGCCGCCTTGAAGAGGTGACCTTCGTGGAAGACACGTTCGCGCGGCAAATTGCAGAACGGGCATTCGTCGTCACACATCTGCGGCATAGCAAAAGCACCCTTCCTGGCTGTCGGAGTCGGGGCGCGAGGGCAGTTTTTACCTGGCTTGCTCCACCTGTAGCCGACTTCATAGTCGATGTGCGTAAGGGGCAAAGGCCATCTCAGCTCGGTGCATTTCAACGACTTCATGAGTGGCAGAAGAAACACGGCTGGTCATCGTCTTCGTCGTCGTACACATCGGACAGAACCTCAACCAGGGGGCGATTGGTTTGACGTTTCCTTTCACGGCGCATCGCGGCCTCGTGGGCCCTCCTGATTTCGGCTATCCGTTCGGGTCGCTGAAGTTCTTCGAGTGATTCTCGCTGGCACCATGTGTAGCGTTGTCCTGACTCAGGATCGTATTTTTCGTAGGCTTTGGCGAGTTCGTACAGGTCAGGGTGCTCCTTTTGCAGACCGGCCCACTCGTTTCGCCGCTGAAAGAAGCAGAAGTAACAGCCCGATCGCGTGCGCCACTTGTAGTATTCCGGGAAACCAATTCCGCTCACATCGAGAATTCGATGGACGCCGTCGAGGTCGATGCCATCGTCCTTGAAGGGGTAGACGGGATGGATGTTGGGCTTGGTGGAAATGTACGCGGCACGGTCCTCGTCCGCGCGGATGCCCACGTACATCATGACTTCGTCGTCCCCGACGTACTTTTCAAAGGGTTTGATCTTCAGCACCTTGGTACACCAACGCATCCGCGAGGACGGCAGGTAATTGTTGTAGATCTTCAGCCAGTGATCGAAGCCTCGGTCGTCGCAAAGGCGGACGATCGGCTTTCCGAGATACGCTTCGATTCGGTCCAGGTACTCGTACGTCTCCGGCAACTCCTTCTTGGTGTCGCAAAAAACGTACTCCATGTCCGCTACGCGGTCGCGCATGTAGATCGCCAGTGCGGTGCTGTCCTTGCCGCCCGAGAGCGAAAGAATATGGCGTGTTTTGTCGGTCATCGTCGCTCCACCCGAATTATCGACTTGCGTCCTTGATTAGTCTAAATGTACCGTTGGGTCATTTCAACAGCTTGTTTGTCACACGGGCCAGCGCGGCAATCGCCAAGTCGATTTGACCGTTCTTGCCCACTTTGCTGACGACGTGCTGGATTTCCTTCTCCAATTCGTCAACCCGCTTCTTTGTCGCCGCGGTCACGCGTACAACGTGCTCTCGTTCGGTTGCATCGGAAGTCGTGATCCCGATCCGCATGGATTCCACCGCTTCCCCACCTTGGTAGTCATCCTGTTGCTGGCCGGGAAACCCCAAGGCTTCGACATGGGAGAACAGCCTTGCGGTTTTGGTCAGTTCCAGTTCGAATCTGGCGCGGGTATCGTCTCGCCAGGCTCCGGGCGGTTTGTGGGCTAGTAACGCCGACAACGATTCAATCCAGGCGGAGTCATCCAGCCGAGTGTCCGCGGCGCGCAATGCAAAGCTCTTCAGATTCGTGTCAGCGACCCAGGATGCGAGGGCTGCCGCACGGCGCGCCAGAGATGCCCGATTCACACGGAACGTCCCGTTTTCGCCAAAGGCGGATCCGATCGATTTCCCAAGTTCCGCGAGCAATTCATCGTAGCACCGCTGCAGTTCGGCGAGACCGTTGCGCACGGCGTTGACGAAGGTATCCAACTCGGCGGCGTTCATTTTTCCGTTCGACTTGAACGGTTTCATGCCGCACGCCGTCGGAAGGTCGGTGAAGAGCAGGCGATCCGGCTGCCGAGCCTGCAACAGCGCCTCACGGATGCCGATTGTGGCCGGACCAACCGTCTGCGTATAGCGCGCATATTCGTTGAGTTCGCCAACAAAGCGGCACAGGGGCCGCACGACGTCCAGAAGGTCCCGCTTTGTTGAACCGTTCTGGTTCCGTCCGAGCAGTTCCGCGAGCCGTTCGAATACCTGCGCCCGGATGCCGGTGATCCGCCACCTTTGGACGGTAAACGACTCAGGCGACCGAAGCAATCGCTCCATGACAGCGACGGTTGGCTGCGGGACGAAGGTTCCATCTTCGTACAGTGCCACCGTGGCGTCGTTGGCCAACAGCGCCGCGCACAAGAGGATCGGCATGGGACCCGATTTAAGCCCGTAGGGCGGCGAAGCCAACTGGCGATACAAATCCAAGATCGGCAGGGCTCCGTTCTCCGTGGTGGAGAAAAAGCCGCTAATCGCTTTCCAGATAGCCTGAATACCCGCGTCCGCCGATTGCCGCGGCGGAGCGAATTGCCAGCAGCCGCTCAGGTTTCGGTGGATTCCGGGATCGTAGAGCAGCGACAGGTACATGCACTTTTCCGGAGGATTCCCTTCGATGCCCAGATCCGGCTTCTCCGCATGGACCAGCATGGCTTCGATCAAATTGCGGCGGGCTGCAGCGGCCGAAGATGAAAGGTCTTGCCGATTGACCAGTTCGTTGCGAATTGTCGGCGTCTTCGGATAAAGGTCGTCAGCCATGCCTGACAAGAACTCGTTCAGTTCCCGACGGGATTCAAGCCGGTGCTCCCGGCCGTTGTGATACCATTCACAGTCGTCCGTCGCGTAGGGCGTGGGCGACAGGATGGCTGCGAGTGCCGATGCGACCCTCCGCTGCAAGTCGGCATGTCGAGCGCGAAGCTCGATTCGCGCCGTCCGATCCCCTTCGAGTTCGGGGGTATTGCTCTTGATCCATTCCAGACAAGCCGTTTCACGAATCGCATCCGCGAGAGGCTGAACGTTGGTCGGCAGCGCCCACAACAAGTCCTTGCGGTTGCGAAAGTCCGGTGACTGGATCGCTCTCAAGGCCAACTCGCGCCCTTCTTGATTTTCAGGCAAAACGATGAAGACGGCACCATCGGCACCACCGCCGACCACAGGGCCAAGATCGGAACCCAAGTCTTGCGCGTTTACAAATCGGACGTCGAAGTAGCGTAGCGACCCCGTCTCGAACGAATGCCGACGGGCGACAAGCGGCCGGTGTTCCATGAATTGCGAGGCAAGATCGGCGATGGTTATGTCTGGAGACAGCCGATCCCGGGCTACCCGAAAGCGCTCATCTAGGTCGACATCGCTGCCCTCCCACAAGGCGAAACTATTATTGTATCGGCGCGAGGCCAGGCAGGATTGTGCCACCAACGTCTTCGTGGCCTTATCTGATTCACGGGCACTGTAATGCGGGGCCAACGCCAGCCGGAGCACTTGCGGCGTAGCCCGAAGTTGTTGCCACTGCCCGACTGCGCCAAGCAGCCCGACCGTCTTGACGATCGCGACGTCTAGCGGCGAAGCATCCGGCATTCGATCCAGTACGGTTTCGATTTCCGCCCAACGCTTGCCGCGAGCGTGAATGTAGAGCCCGTCACCAAGTGAAGATACCAGATAGTCGTACAGCTGTTCGATAGTGAACAGCGCTGATGTCGCAGCCCGTCCAGAGCGAATGTGCTCCGCAAGACTGCCCGGCTCGGCCGAATGCAGGAACGAGAACACCGATCTCTCGTTTTGGGCCAGTCGGCGAAACAGCGGACCGAGCAAGACCGTGACTAACGGGTGCAGTGGCCAGCACGCGTGCAGCAAAGCGGCAAATTCGTCCTTGCTCAGGCCTGACGGTGCCAATTCGAGCTTCCATGTTTCGTCACACAACGAAGCGAAGGCAGCGCGATATCTGGGATCGGCGTCGTCCAAGCTCGCTTCGCCTCGCCCGTCTCTGGCTTGGACGCGGGATTGGGCGATCAGACGCAGGATTTCGTCGGCGGGCTCTTCAAAGGCGATGTCTTCGAACCGGCCCCGCACTTTGTCCCATTCCGCCCGCTCGCGCGGGGAAAGCTGTTGAGCGTACAGCGAAAAATCCTGGTGCAGGACTCCGATGATCAGAAACGGCTGGGCCGACCTGGCGGCGAATTCCGCCAGCGACTGCAGGATGAAAATGTCCGACTTGTCCGTGTGCGTGGTGGCGTGTTCCAGCAGCTTGCCGAGTTCATCGACGACCAACAACAATCCGTCCGGCGCGTCCTTGCCTTCGCAAACGCTGTCGAGACATTCGCCGAACAACGCGGTCAATTCGGTCGTCGCTGGCAGCTTGCCGCCTGTGGCATCCGCGTACAAGTCCTCGATCTTCCGCCGCAAGGAGGCCGCTTTGCGACCTGGCAGCGGCCTCAATGACTGCAGCAAACCTCGAAGCAGTGCCACGCCAAGTGGCTCGCGGGACCCCGTCACCACAACCGGCAAGAGGTCCTTCCTGGCCCCGGCTGCACCGAGGATCTTCGCAGCCAAGTCCTTATCGCTTTCTCGAAGCAATCGCCGCGCGGCGGCCCCGAGGCCCATTGCCGCGTGGCTGAACAACCAGGCCAAGAACAAGACGAAAGCCGACTTCCCTGTTCCATACGGCCCCGTCACCGTCCAGACCCGGCTTGCATGAGCGTCGGTTGTCGCTGGCGCAACTCGCGTCAGAGCCCGCCGCACCCCTGCCGTGACGACGTACCCATCCAGCGCATCCGGCCGCCAAAGGTCCTGCTCAATGTTCACGGACCGGACAAAACGCGACGGTGCGGATGGTGCAGGTTTCGTTGTCTTTCCCATTTACCGGGGCCCTTTCCTGCGCGTCGCCGACAGGTGCTGCAACAGGTCCAGTGGGTCCAATTTACTGCGACGGTAGACTTGCCGCAAACCGGCCGTAACATCATAGCCGAGCGCTCGGTCGGTGAACGTCTCGAGCGATTCCAGGTACCCGCTGACCGCGTTTTCCGACAGCTTGAAGACTCGGCCGGGGCTGCCTGGTTGAAATGCCAGTTCGTCGAAACTCAACGCTTCGCGATGCGCGGCCGAAGTCTGCCAATAGTCCAACAGGGCGTAGGCGAACACGGCCAACGGCAGCGAGGGATGTTCGCCGCGGGCGAACGCATAAACCCGGCCACCTTCGATCTCTTGAATCAGCTCCAGTTCCGCCAAGGGCGAATCCAAGGAGTCTTCCAGGACCAGGGTCTTGGTGGCCCGCGACGGGACGTAAGTGCGGATGAAGCAATCGACGTCGCGTTTCAGGGAATTGTCGGCAACACGCGTCCAGTCCGCCTGTTGGGAAATGTCCTGCAACGCTGCAATCAGCCGCTCCTTGGTGAATTCAGCCTCGGAAAAATGGTTGAAGGCCCAGTACCAGGTCGTCGGCCCGTCCGGACGACTGGCCAGGTTCCAGTGCAACAGCCACAACGTCCCCGGCTCTTCGAGATAGGGATCGAGCCCCTTGTCGTCGAACAGCAAGGTGCCGAGGGTCGACGGCCGGATGAAGCGGCCGCGATTGTTTGGCTGCTGGGCGTCCTCTTCCAGAATGCCCGTCATCAAGCCCCAGTGCCGGATCGAGCGGACCATGTTCTTGCCGACGCCCAGCGTGATCACCGCTTCATCGCGGGTGAACACGAGCGGATCCGCGGTGGTGGCGTCCACGGCTTTCTTCGGCCACCCGTAACGCAGGGAAAAGGTTTCGTGCCCGGCAAACTTGGGCGATTGAGTTTCGGCAATCCCTGTCCGTGTGATCATGCCCTGGCTCGATCCAAAATCGGGGAAATGCCCTGCCTGCGACGCTTGTGTTGTTGTACCCAATTTGCAGGAATTTGGCAGCCCCACCCCCGATTTTCCTCGCACGCCAAATGCCGGGGAACAGATGCCCAGCGAACTGGCGAACGATTTGTGAGCGTTCGGTGCTTGGCATCAGCCAGGGAAAGCTGTGGGAACCGGACGACAATCTCGTCCGGCGACAAACTTTCTTCCGTCCAGCGAACGATGTCCTGGACACGAATCCGATGTCCGGCGATACGCGGTCTTCCCCCACAAATCCCCGGCGTTATCTCGATGTGCGTTTTTTCGATGGCGGTTGACATGCTGCCATTGTCGCAGAACCAGTACGGCGGGCGAGGCCGGACGCGGTGAAAACCGCAAATCCTGCGCGCCGTCAGCACCTCTTTCGGCCCGTCCGCGTTTTGCTCTTCCGGGCATCGCCGTTTGTCGTCGACGGCAGCGGCCGGTTCCAGGCCAGCGATTTTTTGGCGGGCCAGCAGATCATTGGAGAGACTTGCGAGAGACGGTGAATTCACGAAAGGCGGGTGTGTCACAAGTACTCGACGCGGCCTGCCATGTCCTCAGCGGCATAGACTCGCCGGAGCAAGGTCAGATCGAGGATCAGTTGGCCCAAACTCCGATGCCGCGAGTGCCAGAACGCAATTCCGGCGTGAGGCACGCCCTCGCCGCTCAAAGCAAGGAAATCGCTGTCGCGAGTCACAAGCACTCGGTCGTTGCGGGCGGCGTACGCCAGTTGGTCCAAATCACTTGTCCCCGCCAGTCCCTCTTCGACGGTGGTGCTGACATCCACGCCGCGCCGACGCAATCCCGTCGCGACCGCCGGGTCCATGTGCTCGTCAAGATGATACCGGATTTCCAAGGGCAGGTCCCCTTAGTCGGTCGAGCAAGCCAGGTCCATTTTCCGACCTTAACCGGGAGATGAACTCGCGATCCTCCCGAATTTGTTGATCGACCTCCTCGCGGTGATCGTGATAGTGCGCCAACGCGGCATGGACGTCGGCCAGGGAAAGCTGTGGGAACCGGACGACAATCTCGTCCGGCGACAAGCCCTCTTCCGTCCAGAGAACGATGTCCTGGACACGAATCCGATGTCCGGCGATACGCGGTCTACCCCCACAAATCCCCGGCGTCATCTCGATGTGCGTTCTTTCGATGGCTGTTGACATGCTGCCATTGTAGCAGAAACAAAACGGCGGGCGAGGCCAGACGCGGTGAAAACCGCACATACTGCGTGCCGTCAGCCCGTCTTTCGGCCCGTCCGCGTTTTGCGTTTCCGGGCATCTCCGTTGATCGCCGGCTGCAGCGGCCGGTTCCAGACCAACGCCTTGTAGCGGACCAGAAGGTGATTCGAGAGCACCTGGATGTCGCGGGTTGTGTTCTGGACTTCGTTCCACTTGCGCTGGGCGCCGGGGCCGAGATCCCAGTAGCCGTCGGACCAGCGGCATTCGTCGCGCAAGGGGAGCAGGTCCGCGGCGAAGACGTCCGGCGGCGGAATCCGCAACTGCCGGTGCCGGTCGGCGATCGCGTCCATCAGGAATCGCAGGCTGATGATGAGCCGCCCAAATCCTGCCCAACTCAGGATTTAGATGCCTTCTCCCGCGTCGTGCAGGACGCGATCGTATCAGCTGAGTAAAAAGCCCCGACAGCAACTCCAACTGACCGATTCGATCCAGGGCAATGATCGCGCTGGAGTTGGAAACGACGGGCGGTTGGCTCATATCTCCTCACTCCGCGCATGTTTCGTTGTCCATTCATCCTCGGTCATGTCGAAGTACGGAATCCCCAACCGCGCGGCGTACGGCACAAAGGCCCACCGCGTCAGCCCCAAGAGTTCGGCGGCCTTGCCGCCCGATATTCTTGCTTGCCGATACAGTTCCAGCACCAGCAGTTCCCGCGCCGCCCGCGGCGCCGGCTGGTTCGATTGGCGCAACAGCGATACCAACTCGTCCTCGAGTTCCAACGTGACGGTACTCATGGCAAATCCCCACGGTTGGGCGGAAGCCGTCGTCTTTATTTGCGCGTCAAGATGTCATCTGGATGAATCTTCTGCGATGTCCGTTCCCACGTGCGCATTGTAGCAGAACCAGCGCGGCGAGCGAGGACGAAATGAGCAGGAAATCGTCCAGGTGTTCGCAGCGGTTCACGCCGAACAGGTGCCGCGACGTCCTCGGCGGTGACGCGGAAACGAACCGATTCCGGAGACCTTCTCGATGGATGTCCGACCAGCTCTGTTCGACGTTTAGAACAGTCGCAACGAACGCGGCGTCGCCATCGATCACGTCGGTGTGGCCGAACTTCGCTGGCCAGTCGTTGTTCTCGATGGCTTGTTCTCGATCGCCAGTAGAGGAAACAGCAGACTGTGGCTATGCTGATGGCTTCTGTTGGACTCCCACATCAACTTCAAGGGGATCCCACCCGTTTCTTAACGCGTCAAGGAGAAACACGATGCCGCTTTCTTTCCAAGTCGTTCGTTCGTCGTCGCCAGCACCGTTTCGTCAGCCGGTGCGTTGGACGGCGGCGGTGTGTCTGTCGGCGACGCTCACGGCGTCGGCGATTTGGGCCGCCGAGCCTTCGCCCGCGCCGCTGCCGCGGGCGTACACGATTCCGACGCTGGACTTGTCCGGCGACACGGCTCGGCAGGTGATCGTGGACCGCGAGGCGGGCCAGTATTTGGGGCATCCGACGACGGTGCTGTTGGAGGACGGCCGGACGATGTTGTGCGTGTATCCGAAGGGGCACGGGCGCGGAGCGATCGTGTACAAACGCAGCCCGGACGGCGGCCGGACCTGGTCCGAGCGGCTGCCGACGCCCGCCTCCTGGTCGACGAGCCTGGAGGTGCCGACGCTGCACCGCGTGGTGGACGCGGCGGGGAAGAAACGTGTGATCCTGTGGTCCGGCCTTTATCCGGCGCGGCTGGCGGTCAGCGAGGACGACGGGCAAACCTGGTCCGAGCTGAAGCCAGCGGGCGACTGGGGCGGGATTGTGGTGATGGGTTCCGTCGAGGCCCTGAAGACGCCCGGCCATTACCTGGCCATGTTCCACGACGACGGGCGGTTCTTTACGGCCCAGGACCAGCGGAAGAAACCGGTGGAATTCACACTGTTCAAGACCTTCTCGGCCGACGGCGGCTTGACGTGGTCCTTTCCGGAAGCCATCTGCCGTACGACCGATGTCCACCTGTGCGAGCCGGGCGTGATCCGCTCGCCGGACGGCAAGCAGTTGGCGGCCCTGCTGCGCGAGAACAGCCGCCGCCGCAATTCGCACGTGGTCTTCAGCGACGACGAGGGCCGCACGTGGACCGCGCCGCGCGAGTTGCCGGCGGCCCTGACCGGCGACCGCCACACGGGCAAGTACGCGCCCGACGGTCGGCTGTTCATCTCGTTCCGCGACACGACGCTGGACAGTCCCACCAAAGGCGACTGGGTCGCTTGGGTCGGCCGCTACGAAGACATCGCCGCGGGGCGGGAAGGCCAGTACCGCGTCCGCCTGATGGACAACCACAAGGGCGGCGACTGTGCCTATCCGGCCGTCGAACTCCTGCCGGACGGCGCGATCGTCACTACCACGTACGGCCACTGGACGCCGGGCGAGCCGCCGTACATTGTCAGCGTCCGGCTGAAGTTGGCCGACTTGGACCGGTTGGCGGCGACGCCAGATCGTAACTGAGCATGGGCGCGGCGTAGTAACCCATGGCGGCCACGACCACATCCAGGCGATAGATCGGGTCCTGCATCAGGCAGACTCGCCGGTCGGCGGCCGGGATCGTCGTCGTGTAGATCCGCAACTCGCCAGGGCTGCTGGTGATCAGCTCCTCGCGCCAGTCGCCCAGCACGTCGGCGATCGCCACCAGTCGGCCGACGAGCTTGGGCGGATGCTCGCCGCCGCCGAAATCGCCAATCGCCGAGCCGCGCAGCAGTTCGCGTTGCGGGTCGGCGTCCCAGTAGACCGGCGCCGACATCGTCCGCTGCCGCTCGTCGGACAGCATCTCGCCCTGGGCGCTGAACAGCCAGCTCTTGGCGAAATGTCGGTCGCGGTCCAGATCGGCCGCGTGGCATTCGGAGCCTGGATGCCGGTCGTCGATATCCGCGCACATGCCGTCCGTGCCGACGTGATTGGTCGGAATCTGCAAGCCCCACAGCACGCCGCCGGTCTTGGCGTCGACCAGGCACAAGCCGTGGTTCTGCCGCGGCGGTTCGATGCCGTAGAAGATTTCCAGGCCGGGATGCGCCGGGTCGATGTCGCCGACGAAGCAGAAGTCGGGGTGTCCGAAGCCGGTGCTCCACAGGCCGTTGCCGTTGTCGTCGACGACGGCCGAGCCGAGGATGACTTCATCCCGCCCGTCGCCGTCCACGTCGGCGGCGTGCATGATGTGCGCGCCCTGGCTGTTGTAGCGCCCGCGGCCCGTCTCTTCGCGGCTGTCCCAGGTCCACAGCTTGCGCAGTCCCTGGGCCCGTGTGAACTCGTACGCCACCAGGCGGATCGTTGTGTACGTGCCCCGCTCGACGATCAAGCAAGGCGTTTTGCCGTCCAGGTACGCGACGCACATCTGATTGCGGCTGGACAGGTTGTAGTTGTATTTCTCGCCCGGGATCTGGCGCGACGGCCAGTCGTCGCGCGCCAGCTCGCGGCCGGTCAGGCCGTCCAGGATCGAGATCCACTCCGGCCCCTGTTCGACGCGCCCGTCCGGGCCGCGCGGGTCGCCTTCGCCCGTCTTCACCGCCACTTCGGCCCGGCCGTCGCCGTCCAGGTCGAACACAGCCAGCGGCGAGTACCAGATGCCGCGTTCGATGGCCCAGCCCAGATCGGTGCGCCACAGCCGCCGGCCGTCCTGCGTGTAGGCGTCCAGCTTGTACGTGTCCGGGCTGGGCGTCCACCACGGCAGTGCCGGGTCGATGTTGTCTTGGGGCTGTTTCAGCACGTAATCGTAACGGCCGTCGCCGTCCAGGTCTCCGATGCCGGCCTTCTGGACCGTCACGCCGGGATCCAGTTTCAGAACGACGCAGGACGAGGCGTCTTCACCGACCTTTACCCGGACCGGCCGCGAAGCGTTCGGCTGGCCGTCGTTTCCCACGGGGCGCACGGTGTACTCGTATTCCACGCCCGCCTGGGCCGTTTGGTCCACGAAGTCCGTCGTGGCCCGGATCGGCGTCGGGTTGATTGGTTTTGGCTGTCCGCCGGGCTCGCCGCGAAGGACGTCGAACGCGGTTGAGGGCGGGTCGGAGGCCAGCAATCGCCAGCCAAGATACACGCGGCCTGGGCCGGCCGGCAGGGCAACCAGCCCGCGATCCAGGACTTCCGTCACGCGCGTCGGAGCGTCCCCCGTCACGCGAGGCTTTGCCACCCAGGCCGGAACCGGGCGGAAGAACAGACAATCGTAATAGGACGAACCCGGGTTGGCCACATGCACGTAGCGGTCGTCTACCCAGAGTTCGAACGTCCCGTCCTGGATATCGAAAACTCCCAGGCTGCGATCACTGCCGTCCCGCTTCTCCCATGTCTGGCCGTCGCGCGACACGGCCAAGGTCCGGCCTTGCTTGATCTCGACTTCGTACCGGCCGCGGGGGATGCCGGTGATCCGCGTGTGCAGCGGCGGCGCGCCGTCCTCGGGCGCGGCCCGGTCCTGCAGCACGACCGGCGATTGGAGCACGACCCCGCCGGACCATTTGCGGGCGGCGTCCGAATCGGTGCTCCACAGGTTCCAATGAGTCGCGGTTGGCTTGTCGGCTTGCCACGCGTCCTTGGGCGTCGTCCAGTCTTCCACCTCGTAGACCAGCGGCGCGAAATCCGGCGGCAACTGGCCGAATGCGGACCCGCAGGAAATCCCCAACGCCCACGCCGCGACATGCCATCTCAGAATCTTGTTCATACCGATTGCTCCTTAGGTTTTCCCTACGAATGTACCAGAGCGGCGGGAAGATCGAAGCGGGCTAGCGAAAAAGTGGGGTCGCGGAGCGATGCCGGAAGACACCGCCGCAGCTGCAACGCACCGCTGACCGGGAACGCCGCCGGCCGGGGCGTGGCAGCGCCGCGAAAGCCGCGGTACACTGATCCGACACCCCTGTTTGACCCGTGAGCTATCTGATGCAGTCTGAACCCGTTGCCAACGCGCTGTCTGCTCTGACAATCCGCCGGGCGACCAATGCCGACATTCCCGCCATTCGCGCGGTGCTGCACGCGGTGCGCGCGGAGTACGGCGTGTTGTCCGAAACGGGCGCGAACGATCCGGACCTGGACGACGTCGAACTTAACTACTTCGCCCGCGGCGGCTACTTCGAGATTGTCGCAGACGGCGCCGGCCGCGTCTGGGGGTGTGCGGGTCTGTATCCGCTGAACGAACATCGGGCGGAACTGTGCAAGATGTATCTGGAGCGCCCCGTGCGCGGCCGCGGCCTGGGCAAACGACTGCTGGAAAACCTCCTCGCGGCAGCCCGCCGCGGCGGCTTCCGAGAAGTCTGGCTGGAAACCAACTCGGTCCTGACCGAGGCGATCACGCTGTACCGGAAGTACGGCTTTGAACCGGTCGCCTCGGAACACCTCTTGCCGCGCTGCGATGTGGCCTACCTGCGGAAACTGGAGTAGCCAGCGCCGCGTACGGCCCGCCCTGCCGCACGGTGCGTTCTGCCGCACGGTGCGTTCTGCTGCGTGCGGCACCCGGTCACCGCACCTCGATTTCGTACCACACGGTTTGGTATTCCGGTCCGATCGCGATTTGGGCGCTGCCGCCGGCCTGGGCGACCGGGACATCGCGTCGGCGCTCGCCGCGGGGGTCGAGCGCATAGCAGCGGACCTTGGCCGGATCGGCTGGCAGCGTCAGGACCGCGGGAATGCCTTCGGCCAGGACCGGAGGTCCGCCGCGGTCGGTGAGCGTGATCCGCTTGCCGTCCAGTTGCTGGACGACGCGGCCCGCATTGCCGGAATCGCCGGTGGCGGCCAGCAGGATGCTCGCGGGCTCGCCTGCCCGGCCGAAGCCCGTGGCGTGCCGCGACACCAACGAGACGGTGGCCCAGTTGAGCCGGGTCTTGCCGATTGCCAGTTTCACGCCGTCCAGTTCAATTGTCCGACCCTCCGGGAAACCGGTGAACAGTTTGGCGTTCGGCGTGCTGACGGCCAGATACGCGGCGTCCGCCAGCTCCCGGTTCCACGTGATCTCCCCGGTGTCGCTGACAAATACGTTCTGCTCCGCCGGGAGTTTCTGCGCCTCGGTCGGTGCTTCCCGCCCAGGCGGGTTCGCCGAGCCGGCGGATGGTTCGGCATCGTCCGCCGTGAAAACCACCGCCGTTTTGTGGACGGCCACCAGTCGCGGGTCGTGGCCGGCCGAGCCGATACTGAAGGCGTTGGAGCGGCTGGCGATCAGCCGTTCGCGGCACGCCGCCAGGCCGATCGAGGCCAGCACGGTCCGGTCCGCTTCCCGCACGTCGCCCCGCAGGAAGATGGCCGCGCACGCGGGGAAGTGCGCCAGCACGTCCGTCCGCGCCAGCAGGTCGAAGAAACACCACGGATTCGCCTGGGGCTCGAATTCGTCGACATAGTGGTTATAGCTGTATTGAAAGATGCCGTCCCAGCCGTGCAACCGGCCGTAGACCGCCAGCATCGGCTGGCCCTCGGCGCCGAATTGATTGGGATACGGATGGTTGTACTCGCTGATCGTATAGGGTTTGTTGCCGACGCGCTGTCCCGCCAGGTGCAGGATATTCCCCAGCGAGTGGACCATCGCATCGTTGCCGATGGCCCACGGCTGCTTGGCCGTCAGCGAGATCCAGCCGCCCGTCGGATGCCGCCAGTAGGCATGGTTGTCGACGTAATCCAGCCGGGCCTGGATATCCGCCGGGCTGTATCCGAGCTGCGTTCCGGAAATCGGCGGCTTGGCCTTGAGCTCGCCTTTCAAATAGTCTGCCATGCCGGTCCAGTAGCTGGTTTCGGTGTCGAACAGGAACCGCACGAAATCCCGACGCGCCTGGCTGGGATAGACGCCCGAACCGATCTTGACCGACGGCACGGCGTGCTCGGCGAACCCCCGCACCGGATCGCAGTCGATTTCCGCGCCGCACTGCAGCGACAGGTCGTCCAGCTCGTAACCTCCGACCTTGAACCGCGTCAGTTGCAGATGCGCCTGTTCCGCGTCCTCGGTCGCCTCGAACACGCGGGTCACCGTCTGCCAGGACTCGCCGACGCTGACGAGTTCCTGCAAGCCCAGCGAGCGCCAGCCGTCCCGCGTCGTCGCGGCCGCCACGCTCAGCTGCCAAGGCCCGCTTCCTTCCGTGCGGCGGATTCGGAACGCCAGCGTGTACAGCTGCCCCTTCCTGAGCGCCAGCTTGCGGATCAGCTTGGCGAAGAACTCTCCGCCCTCCTGCGTCACCTGGACCTTCAGCACGCCGCCGTCCGTTCGGGCCTGTCCGGCTCCCGTGCCCTTCTCAAACGCCCACGTTTTGCCGTCGAAGGCGATCGGCGAGTCGAAACGGCCCTCGGGGATCTGCTCGTCGTGGAGCGGTTCCCGCTTCCATTTCCAGGCCTTCTGCAACGCTTCCCCGTCGGCGTACGTCTGGTGCAGCCAGACGTTCCACTGCCGGCGCAACTGCGTGGCGTACGGGTCCGGCAAGCGGTCGAAGGTCCCGTTGTAGTAGTGGTGCGTCAACGAATCCTCGTTGCTGATTTCGATCATCGCCACGCAGGGCTCGTCGGTATAGGCGTTGCCGGTGTAGGGATTGACGTGGGTCAGCAGTTTTTGTGCATACTCCTTCTGCAACTCGATCATCCGCGGCACGAATTGGCCCACGCCCTTGTTGGCCCAGGGCAAGGCCTGGGCGTTTTCGAATCCGTCGCGTTCGTCCAGCGTTCTGCCGACGTGCAGGTTGATGTTCGTGTAGATCCCGCGTTTCTTGAAAGCGGCGATCATGTAGTCGAGCTTGTCGAGCTGTTTCGGATCGAGATGGCGCTGGGTCTGCGTATCGTCGGCCAGGATGGCCTGGGTCGGCTGGGGCATGAAGTTGACGTACCAGGTGTCCATGAAATGCAGCCGCACGCAGTTGATGCCGAACCGCGCCAGACGCGCCGCCAGCTTGTCCGCCGCCGCCCGCGCGGGAAAATTCGCGGGGCCGGTGAGATTGGTCCCGTGGAATCGAATCGGCCCTGCGTCGGTGGCAAAATGGCCGTCCTGCACCCGGACGAAGCCGTGTTTGCCGGCCGGCGCGTCGAGCAAGTGGGCGACGCTGGACGCATTGTCCGGCCCGTCGTAGGAAATCACAAACGGGAACATCGGCGAATCGGAATCGTCCGCCCGCGCGGGGACCAGCAGTCCCGTGCCGGCGAGCAGTGCCCCGATCGCCAACTTGCTCGTCGCCCAACCCATGCTTCGTGTTTTCATCGCTGCTTCACTGCTCCCATCGTCGTTGTTGTTGCTGTCCAGCGAGCCGAGACAATCGGACCGCCGCTGTCGTCCAGGCTCGTTCCGGCGGCCAACGCCTGGCCGTCGAGAACAACTTCCCGCCTCCCGCTCAACGGGCCCTCATTGGGCCAGGGGCAACTTTTGGGTTTCCGCGTTCCAGGCGCCGACGATCAGCGTGGCGGAATCGCGGCGACCGGTCTCGCGCCAGAGGATTTCGACCTGCAGATCGCGTTGTTCGCCGGGGGCGAGCCAGAAGAAGTTGTCGGTGGCGTAGAACAGCCGCCTGGTCCCGGCGACGTCGAGTCGGGTGTTGAAGGCCGGCTTGTCGCCCGTGTTCTGCACGCGGACACGGAGCCGGCTGCGGTTGGCGGCGGTCTGTTCGTGGTCCCCGATCGCCGCGGTCAGCGTGGTCGCGTGGGCCGCGGTTTGCGGTTTCAGCCACGGGCCTTTGTCCAGCGTCAGCGCCGGCTGCGGCGCGGCCCGGTACTGGGTGCGGAAGGCCTCCTCGCTCATGCGCGACAAGCAGCGCGGCCAGTACACCGAGCGCGAGACGAGTTGCCGATCGCTGCCGCGCAGTTCCGCGACGAGGAAGAAGAACGTGTTCTCGAAGCGGTCGGGGATCGTGAAGTTTTCGAAGTCCACGGTCGCCACGGACGGACCGGGGGCGAGTTGGACCGGCTTGGTCCGGCGCCACGTTGAATCGAAGGCGGCGTCGAAGATCTCCAACGACGCCTCCAGGCCGCTGCGCTCGGCGGCGGGCGCGTGCATGACCCGCACGTCCAGCGGCAGCGACTCGCCCTTGGCCCACAGCAGGTACGGCAGCTTGACCGCGACGTGGGTCGGTTCGTAGGTGCGTTTGAGGAAGTAGTACGGCGCGGTCGGCTGGCCGAACCCGTCCACCAGCATGATCGCGATCACCGGCCAGGGACGTTTGAAAACCCAGGGCATCAGGCCGGCCGTGACGGGATAATTGGCCTGCATCTGGTCGGAGAAGATCTGGTAGAACTCGCCGGCGCCGATCTGCGTACTCTCGGCGAGCGTCTCCAGCAGCGGGGCGCTGACGTCAGCCAGGTGCGAGGCGCGGCTCAGCATCCGCGGCACGCGGCTGGCCTGGTATTCGACGAAGTGATGCAGCAGTTCCGGATGCCGGTCGCGGAAGCCCGCTTCCATCATCCCGGCCAGCGGCTTGTCCAGTTCGGCGGGGGCCACCAGTTCGCGGAGCGAGCCCGCGTCGGGAATGCTGTGCATGCCGGTTTCGGCCAGGTAGGGCACGAACTGGTACAGTTGGCCGTACCAGGTCGGGTCCATGTCGGGATACGTGTGCAGGCTGCCGCCGTCGGGGCTGGTGCGCCGCATCGGGCGGGTCGGGTCGAAGTCGGCCAGGCAGCGTTCGAGAATGCCGATGGTCGCCGTATTGCCCAACGAGTAGGGATTGAATTCGTTGCCGCCGCACCAGACCGCCAGCGACGGATGGTTGCGGAGGCGAAAAATAGTCTGCATCACCTGCGCCTCCCACACGTCCTGGGGCCATTCGGGCGTGTCGCGGTTGCCGATGGGGAAATCCTGCCAGACCAGCACGCCCAGGCGGTTGCAGCTGGCATAGAAGTCGTCCGTCTCCAAAATCCCGCCGCCCCAGATGCGGAGCAACTGGATGCCGGCCGCCTGGGCCGCGCCGACCAGCCAGTCGTAACGTTCGCGCGGCAGGTCGAGCAGGATGTCGGCGGGCATCCAGTTCATGCCCTTTACAAACAGCGGCCGGCCGTTGACGACGAACTGCCAATCGGCCCAGCGGTCGGCGGTCCGCGGCCCGGGCGTCGGCCGGGTCTGGACGGTGCGGATTCCGAAATCGAACTCCAGCCCGTCCTCGGCATGGCCTTCGCGGATCAGCGTGAGCTTGACGCGATACAGATGCGGCTCGCCCATGCCGTTGGGCCACCACAACTTGGGCCGGGCAATCGTCAACGACTCCCGCACCCAGTTGCGTCCCGCGCGGGTTTGCAGCGGGAACGTCTGGTCGAACGCCAGCCGCCCGTCCTTTTGCTCCGCCAGTTCCACGCGCAGCGCGAATCGCGACTTGCTCGGCGCGCCGGTGGCCCAGCCGCGGGACCCGTCGGCCAACTGGGCGCCGTGCTGCGGATGCAGCTGGCACTGCAGCGAGTGCGTCCCCGCCAAGAGTTCGACGTTCAGCGACAACCGCGCCTCGTCCGCATCCGCGTGCTCCGTCACCAGCTGCGGACGTTCCAGGTGGCCCAGCGGCACCAGCTCCAGGCGCGCTCCGCGCCACATCCCCAGCGGGAAGAACATCTCCCCGCCTGTGCCGCCGGCGATCACCCAAGGCTTGATCACCGCGCCCTCCGGCCCCCGCGGCTTCCAGCCGGCCTTGTTGCCGAAGTTGCCGGCTTTCACCTCGACCACAATCTCGTTCTCCGCTCCCCACCGGAGGGTCTTGCTGACCTCGATCGCCGGCCCGCCGAACATGCCTTCGTGGCGGCCCAACAGGACGCCGTTCAGCCAGATCCGCGCGAAGTAGTCGATCCCGTCGAAGCACAGAAAAGCGTACCCGTCGTGCTCTTTCGCCGGCACGGCAAAGGTGCGGCGGTAGTACCAGACCTTCTGGTCCACCCAGTCGTACTGCTGCGAGTTCAAATGCTCGTAAGGATGGCCGCACTTGCCCGCGCGGTGCAACGCCCATTGCACCGTGCTGGGCACCTGCGATTCGAACCAGTCGGTCACCGTGTCCAACTCCGCCACCGCGTTGATCGCCGCATCGCGCCAGCCAAGTTGCCAGGGGCCGTCCAACGCAAGGTGCTGGGCGCCGCTGCGGGGCGTAATCCGATACGGCTGCCAGAGACCGGGCTCGCTGTCGGCCGGCGCCGCCGCCGCCGAGACGCTCGCCAGCGCGGCCGTCCAGACAAGGCCGATGAGCGAGCCGGCGACCACGGCCCTGGCGAACCGAGTGGACGTTTGAGGATCGGTCTTCCGCGTCTTTCCAGTCATGGTATCTGCTCCGGTAGTTGACATTCTGGCGATGGCTCCCCAACCCGCCGCAGGGACACCCCGGCAAATCGGCCGCGACTTGGCAGCTGCGTCCGGCGAAGCCCGCTACGGCCCTTGGTAACGAACAAGATTCTGACACGGCGTGCGGTGCCGTGCAGCGCTAAGTGTTGGCTCTTTTCGGCCGCGTCTCTCGGCCAACCAGGCACGCCCGCGGCGCGCGCCGGGGTCCGCCTGTTCGGCAAGCCGGCCTGCCAACGTCGGCAGTATCGCGCAGCGGGGACCGGTTGACAAGCCGGCTGGCGGCAGCTGTCCAGCATGCGGATTGGGCCGGAGGTGAGGCTGCAGAAGCGGGGCTCCAGCGATAGAACCGATTGCCGGCCGGCGCCGATTCGAGCCGCCGGACAAGCGTCCCGGTCAGCCTGTCACCAGTTCGATGCCTTGGCCGGTGCCCAGATTCCGCGAGTACTGCTTGCGTGCGGGGCTGTTCCAGTGCTCGTGAACGCCCAGGCTGGCCAGGGGCGTGCCGCCGCCGTGCGGATCGTAGCGGGTCTGGGACGGAGGCTGGTGAGCCAGGGCGGCCTCGTGCAGATAGTTGTCCACTTCGCCGACCATTCTCGCCGCGGTCGGTTCGGCGGCAAAGAAATCCACGGCCACCGACTCGATGGCCACGGGGTCTTGGGAGACGAACACGCTGGCCGTCCAGTGGCCGTCGAACGGCGCCGACTGCCAGCGTTCCGGCCCGACGCTCTGGTGCGGAGCGGCGTACAGGGCGTCGATCAGATACAGGATGGTCTTGCCGCCCAGGTCCTTGTGGCCCATCAAGTCGACCAGCGCGTTGTAGGTGCCCATGCGCCGCGACACGACCAGGATCGATTCGTGCAGATGGCTGGGATTCCAGCCCTTGTGCGCGTCCTTCGGGCCCGTGTTCTCCCGATAGACCGAGCCGTAGTGGTTTTTGGCGCACAGCGTCACGGCCGCCAGCGAGTGCCCCTTCATGAGCCCCGCGTTGATCAGGTACGTCGCGCCGGTAACGCAAGCGGGCAGATAGGTCCGGCGGTTGTGCGGCGTGCCGGGATCGCCGAAGTGCAGTGCGACGTTCTTGTCGGGCCGAGCCTGGAAACGTCCGTCGCCGCCGTCGATATCCTCAAACCGGATGCCGGGGAACTCGGCGTGCGCTCGCAGAAAGATCGAATCGTTGGCCAGCCGCGAAGCGTCGTAGACCACGATGTCTTCCTCGCGGACGCGGGCCTGCTTGACCAGTTGCCGCAACAGGGCCAAGGTCAGTTGGGGCGTGTTGTACAGACCCTGTGCCGGGTCGGCACGGCGCTTGGAGCAATTCAAATTGAGCTTGACGGCCACCCGTTCGCCGGGCCGGTACCCGGCGCTGCCGCGGCCCTGGGCCTGGTTGAAATGGCAGAACAGGGCTGCCCAGGCGTCTGCGTCGGTCTGCGCCTCGGTCATCCGCCGCAACGATTGGCTCAGCATTTGATCGGCCAGCACCGGATCGGTAAACCGGTCTTCATACCAACCGCCGCCAGCCGGGTTGCCGTCCCAGCGAGCGGCCTGCGGGTTGTGAATCCAGACGACGCGACCGGGACAGATGCCGCGGGCCTGGCCGAGCGGTTGATTCGGCCCTTCGGCCGGCGCCCAACGGGGAGCGGCCGCGGACTCGGCGGCTGCCGCGTTGGCGGCGGAGTGCAGACCGGCCGGGGACAGGCTCGCAGCGAGGCCGCCGGCCGCGGCCTGACGAAGAAACACGCGTCGCGAAGGGTGGGGCATGATCGGTTCCTTGCAGCGGAAGTCCAAACGTCGTGACAACGCCGGTGGAATGTACCGTTTCGCGCGTCGAATGTCGAGCCAGAGGCCAGCGCGCGCACGCCGAGAATCCGGGCTTTCTCGAAAAGCCGGCCGGCTTCTCGTGTTGCCCGGCTTCTAGCGCGGGGCATCCTGGCGCAAGATAGGATGCAGCGACCATCCCCGGAGGCACGACGAAACGCCCATGTCCAAGATCCTGATTGTCGAAGACGACCGCGCCCTGAGCGACGTCCTGGCTTACAACCTGCGCCAAGCGGGCTACGAGGTGGACTCGGCCGAGGACGGGCGGAAGGGCCTGACGCAGGCCCAACTCAACCTGCCCGACGTCGTAGTTCTGGACCTGATGCTGCCGGGCATGGACGGGCTCGAAGTCTGTCGCCGCTTGCGCAGCCATCCCTCGACCCGCGAAATCCTGGTTCTGATGTTGACGGCCCGCACGGAAGAGGCGGACCAACTGACCGGATTCTCGGCCGGTGCCGACGACTACGTGACCAAACCGTACAGCATGCGGTTGCTGCTGGAACGTATCCGCGCCCTGGAACGCCGGGCGCGCCCGCCCGCCGCCGCCGCCGACGTGCTCAGCCTGTGCGGTGTGACCGTCGACCGCCGACGTCATCAAGCGTCGGTCGCGGGACGGGCGATGTGCCTGACGCGCAGCGAATTCCGGTTGCTGGAAACGCTCCTCCGACAACCGGGCCGCGTCTTGTCCCGCAACGATTTGATCCACGCCGTGATGGGCGAGGACACGATCGTGCTGGAACGGACGATCGACGTCCACATCCGCGCTATCCGCCGCAAATTGGGCGACGCTGCGTACGTGATCGAAACGGTCCGCGGCGTCGGGTACCGTTTTCGGGAGCCGAGTTTGGGCGGTCCGGTGTCAACGGCGGAGACGGGATCAGGCGGGCTGCAAGGCACTTCGCGGCGAGGCGCCGACCCGCCGTCGGAACAAGTCCCGCCCCCCTGAGCAGGCCGGGCTTGTCAGAACGCGGTCAGTCCCATGATCAGCCGCAGCGTGACGGTCACGAGCAGGTACAAGGAACAGTGGACGGCGGCGGTGCCGGGTTCCAGGTCCAGCGCGAGGTGAGCGCCAAAGGTCCCGATGCCGATCATCACGGGCGCGATGAACACCATGTGGATGACCTCCACCTGGTCGCCGCCCAGGACGTAACCGGTGATCAGCGCGACCAGTCCCCACAGGATCGCGTAGACCGCCGAGCAAGCCAGGACGCGCAGGGAGAGTTCCTTGCCCGAATACGGTTCCAGTTCGTCGTCGCGGAGAAAGGCGTAGCCTGCCCAAGCCAACGGCGGCGCCAGGCCGATTGCGCCCAGCGCCAAGAGCCACAGCGGCACATCGCCCTCGGGCGAACGGAACATCCAGGCGATGGCCAGGACGGCGACGATCGTCACCAGAATGACGGCGGTCAATCGCGGCGAGACCTTGGTTTCGTTGCGGGCGATCGGCTTCAGGATCGCGCGGCCTTTGGTGTCCTTCGGCCCGAATTGTTCCGGGGCGTGAATGACGACCTCTTCGCCCTTTTCCGGGACCTGGATGATCGTCTTGCAGTGGGGACAAGGTCCCTTCTTGCCGGCGAATTTGTCGCTGACATTGAACCGTTTCTGACAGCCTGGGCAAACGACCGGGATTGGCATACGCAGATCTAACTTCAGGCCAGATGGGTGCGGCGATTCACCGCGGTGCTTCTATCGTACGTGCCCGACCGGGACTTACCAAGTGTACTCAACGCGGCTTTTCAAAAAAGGCGGGCTGCCTGCTTTCGTCCGCCCGTGTCCAAGCGGACGGGGATCAGTCGCATTCCGCCAGATCGTCTTCGTTGATCGTCCTGAAGCCTTTGCTCTCGAGCGTCTCGGCGGCTGCCTCCAGATTGTCCACCAGCAAGGCCATGACGGGATTGTCGCGGGGATGGACGATCAAGGGGTAGGCCTGGATGATGTTGATCTCCGCCTGGAGCAACGCCGAACAAACCTGGACCAGCGGCTGCGGCCCTGCGGGTAATTCCACGCACAGCAGATCGCTTTCGATGATCGTCAGTCCGGCCCGTTCGAGGATTTCGCGGCCCTGTTCGGGACGGCTCAAGACAATCCGGACAAAAGCGCACTCCGTCGCGTCGCTGATGGACAGTCCGACAATCGTCACATGGCTGCCCTCGAAGCGGCGCACCACTTCGAGCAACTGGCCCACCCGGTTCTCCAGGAAGATCGTGAATTGGCGAATGCTGGGATAATCGTGGCTACGCGCTGTCGCAAAGTCGATTGCGGCACCTTCTCCGATACTCATCAGCCCCGCGCCTTTCACTTAGAGTCGCTGAACCGCTACCATGCACGCGGCGTGCCTGCCGTTCTGTGGGCCTTCGAGACCCGCGGGCCGGACCGCATTTCCCGAACGCATCGCCAACACAACTATAGGGAAATCAACAAGTTCGGTCAACGCAAGAAGCGACTTTCGCAGCCTCCGGTAGGATATGCCGGATATCCGGACGGGGCGAAACCAAGCCGGGAAAAAAACGCGCTCGAAGGATAATCCGAGTTGCTCAGAGCCGCGGCGCGAGGGATGATGCACGTAGCCCCGGTATTCGGAGAATCAGCGGTGATCCCCAGCGAAGACTCATATCCCGATGATGCATCCATCGCCAAGCAAGTTGTGGCCGCGCTGGCCGACAGGCTCGGCAGGACCCCGGAGTCGATTCGCCCGGAGGACGACCTGCTCCGGGACCTGGGCATCGACTCGATGAGCATGGCGGAGTTGACGGTCTCGGTCGAGCAAGTGGTGGGAACGGAAATCCCCGGAGACGAATGGCTGGACACCCAAACCGTCGGCGACCTGATTCGTCTTCTGACGCGTTACGCCGCTCACAGCGACAAGACGAACTCGGCCAGGTCCTTCCGCTCTTGATCCGTCAAGCCTTCGACGTCGCCCGTCACGCTGCCGTGCTTGCCTTCCTTCAGCAGTTGTTCGATCGTGGTGTAGTGCCCGTCGTGCATGTAGGGCGCGGTCCGCCAGCATTCGATCAGCGTCGGCGTGTCGAACTCGCTAACCCGATCGTACTGACCCTTGGAGCCCACGTCGTGCATTTTGAGGTCGGTGTACAGCGGCTCCGGATGGCAGGTGGCGCAGCCCAACCGCTCGCTGAAGAACAACTTCTTGCCGCGTTCGGCCGCTTCGCTCAGCTTGCCGTCCACCAGGTGGGGGCTGGGCACCGGCTGCAGCGTCTTCAAGTACTCGTCGATGGCCACCGCATCTTCTTCCGGACGCACGGCGAACTGGATGTGCGTGATGCCGGACCGCACCGCGACCTCGCCCGATTCGCGCACGCCCTGGGCCATCGACGGCGGCGTGCGGTGGGCGTATAGCATGCTCTTGTTGTTCTTGGGCGTGCCCAAGCCGTCGTTCAGCAAGTCCCAATTCAGGGCGTCGATGCGCGCGTCCGGGTGGCAACTGGCACAGCTCTGCCAATGCTGGAAGCACAGGTCCGCGTCGTGAAAGAACATCTCGCCGCGGCGCTGGACGGTCAGCACGGGTTCGGGCCCCAAGGGAATCAGTTTCACGGGATAGTAGGATTTGTCCTCCAAGTCCACCACGGCCACGGCATCGCTGAAGTAAACCGCGGTGTAGATCTTCGTCCCGATCACGTCCAGCCCCCGCGGGCCGTTGACCAGCGGGCCTTCCTCCTTGACCAGCCCCCACGGGCCGCCGCGCCGCAATTGGATCCGCCGCTTCAGGTCCACCAGAAACGCCAGATCGTTCGGCACGTCCTCGACGGTGACCGACGAGTAGCTGCCTTGCGTGTCGTAGCGGCCGGCGGCCTTCGCTTCTTCAATCGTCTTGGGCATGCCCTTCAGCTTGGCGATCAGGCCCTCCGCGTCGATCACGCTCAATTCGTGCGTCGCGGCATGGCTGACGATGATCCGCTTGCCGTCCGCGGTCGTGGCGACCGCCCAGGGCATCGCGGCCCCCAGGTCGATGTCGTCCAGCAGCACCGTGTTCAGCAGCTTCTTCTCCGCCACGTCGATCACGCTCAACGCGTTGGTGTTCATCCAGCCGCGTTCCAGCTGCGTGGTGGGCATCTGGTAGCGGGACAGGATGTGGGCGATGTAGGCATACGCGCCGTCGGGCGAAACGCAGATCTCCTGGACGCTGGAACTGCCGTTGGGCAAACGGATCTTCGAGGTCGCCAGCGACCCCAGTTCGATCACGGTCACTTCGGCCGCCACGTTGTACGAATCGGCAGGATCGACCGGCAACAGATTGCTGACAAAGGCCAGGCTGCCGTTGGGCGTGACGGCGATCTTGTGCGGTTCGCGGATCGCCTTGACGCGGGCCGTCTCCTTGTTCGCCGCCAGATCGATCACGGACACGTCGTTGTGGAAGCGGTTGCAGACCAGCAACCGCTTGCCGCCGGGCACCAGGGCGGGACCGAACGGCGTGTGGCCCACCGGGATCGTCGCGGCGACCTGGCCGGACGCCGCGTCGATGACGCAGGCCGTGCCCCGCACGCCGCCGCAGGTGACGTACAGCTTGCCGCCGTCGGGCGAGACGGCCAGGCCCGTCGGAGTCGCCGGACAAGCGATCGTCTTGGCGACCTTGCCGCCGGCCACATCCACAACCAGGATTTGCCCGGCGTCGGCCGCCAGCACGAACAGGCTCTTGCCATCCGGGGAGGCCACCACATCCATCGGACCGACGTACTTGCCCGGCTCGGCGGCCAACAGGACCACGCCCAGGAGGCTGGCCCAGCCGAAAGTAGCGGCGCGCAGGGTTCGGGGGGTGAATCGCAAAGCAGCACTCATGCGACGACTCCTATCATCGGGTCTGAAGGGTGGGGATCACGCTGGGGTGAAGCAAGGCACCACGCAAACTGGGAAAACCTTGGCACCGTCACGGCCGGACGTCGGGCGTCCGGCAAATCGCTTCGATCGTAACCGAACGCCGCTCGCATTCCGAGCGGCTCAGAGGCTTCTGGACAAAAATTGTGAAGTCGCCCGGTTTCGAATGCAAGCCCCCCCACGGACGCTTTGCAGACTCACCTCGGACTCGCGACGGCCGCGGAGCAATCCTCGGCGTCTCGCGTCCCCGTAGCAAGCGCGACTCGCCGCCGCTTCCGGATTCTGCTTTCTCCACTCGGCAATTCGGCCCGCAGCTGTCGCGACCGTTCCGGACCTGATACACTGACGCGGTCCGCAACCCGTACCACGGAGATGCCGCTTTGAACGACGCGCTGACCGTCCAAGTCCAATTGAGCGAACGAAGCTACGAGATCGTCATCGGGACCGGCAACTTGACCGCCGCCGGGGCCTTCGTCGGACAACGCTGCAAACTCACGCACGCCATCGTGATCACCGACACGAACGTCGCCCCCTTGCACGCCCGCCGCGTGGCGGACAGCCTCGGCAGCCTGGGGGCGCGCGTGGACGAAGAGGTGATCGAGGCCGGGGAGGCCAGCAAGTCGGTGGCGAACGCCGACCGGCTGTGGCAGCGACTGCTGCAGCACAAGGCCGACCGCAAGTCGGTCGTGGTGGCCGTGGGCGGCGGCGTCATCGGCGACCTGGCCGGATTCGTCGCGGCGACGTACGCCCGCGGAGTGGCGTTCGTCCAGGTGCCGACCACGCTGCTGGCCCACGTGGACAGCAGCGTCGGCGGCAAGGTGGGCGTCAACTTGCCGGACGCCAAGAACATGGTCGGCGCGTTCTGGCAGCCCCTGGGAGTGCTGATCGACACGGCCGTGCTGGACACCTTGCCCGACCGCGAATATCGAGCCGGCCTGGCCGAGGTGGTCAAGTACGGCGTCATCCTGGACGCCGAGTTCTTCCGCTACCTGGAGGATCGCGCCGACGATCTTGCCGCGCGGCGGCCCGACGCGCTGCGCCATGTCGTCGCCCGTTGTTGCCGGCTGAAAGCGGACGTGGTCGCACAGGACGAACGCGAGACGATCGGCCTGCGAGCCATGTTGAATTACGGCCACACCTTTGCGCACGCGATCGAAGCGGAAGCGGGATACGGCGAGTTCCTGCACGGCGAAGCCGTCGCGATCGGCATGCTGGCCGCCTCGCGGCTGGCCGAACGCCTGGGCCGCGTCGACCGGCGATTCACCGAGCGGCAGGACGCGTTGCTGCGGCGGCTGAAGCTGCCTGTGGCCATGCCCGCGATGGCGCCCGAAGTGCTGCTGGAGGCCATGCAGCGGGACAAGAAAGTGGCGCATGGCCGCCTGCGATTCGTACTGCCCAAACAGATGGGCCAGGTGGAACTGGTGGGGGACGTGCCCGAGGAAGACGTTCTGGCCGTCCTGCAAACCGCCTGACCCTCCTTCGCCCTTCGTCCTTCGCCCTTCCTCACCGCCCCATGTTTTGCGCTTTGGCCAGAATCGTCGGTCGGGCCTGTTCCATGAATTCCTTGACGTCGGCATACCGCATCGTGCGGCCCTCGAACGACCGGCTGCTCAGCGCGCCCAGAAACCGGGACTTGAACTCCTCCATGTTCGAGCCGTAGATGTGGTAGCTGTCCGCCAAGTGGCAGTAGCGGCCCAGCCGGATTTCCCGGCCGGACAGTTCCGCTACGCGGGCAGCGATGCGGCTTTGCAGTTGCCCCAACGCAAACATGTTCATGAACGCCGCCTTGTAGGCGTCGTTGCTGCGGAAGCGGACGTTCATGCTCAACCAGGCAACGCCCGCTTCTTCGGTCAGCCGGCACCAGACGCTCTGCAGGCACGCCGGGTCGTCCACCCGCTGATCTTCCCAGGCTTTCCAGGTCACAGCCTGCGCGCGGCGCGTGTAGCCGGTCTTGGCCAACTGCCGACAGAGGTTCTCGATCTGATCGATCGGCTCGGCCAGCGTCGGCACGGTGTACGCGAACAGCCGCTGATGGTAGGTGTATTCCCACCGCGTGTCCGCGGGGTCATTCGGATCGCGCACACAGTGGTCCTTGATCCCGTCGCAGACCTCCATCACGTACTCCTGCAGATCCTCAAACCCGCCGGGCAGATCGCGGTGGATCATAGGTTCGGCCAGCGGGTCGTGGACCGTGACCATCATGGTCGCGTCTTTGCTGGGAGGATCGCCGGGTTTGTCGTACTGCGTGCTGATGTCGCAACCTTGCTCGTACAGTCGGATCAGCGAATTTTCCCAGGCGCGGGCGATGCAGTCGCCTTCGGCCGTCAAGACAGGGATTCCGTTCATGGCTTTCCGTTTCAAGTGGGGTGTGACGTTTGTCCAGCCTCCGGGCCGCCGATCTCCGGCCAATGACTTCCTGACAGCCAACGGGTTTTCCGCGCGGGGGTGAGGGGTCAGGCTTACAGAATTCAATTCTGGCCGATCGTGGCGCCAGCCATAGGCGATGACTTTGCTCGGCCAGAATTGAATTCTGTAAGCCTGACCCCATTGGGGGACGGCGTCTTTCCGGGTCGGTTTTCCCTTCGGTTCCAGCCGCCCGTGGAAGAACAGGGGGCAGGCACCCTGCGGCGCTTGCGTTCCCCTTTTTCAACGGGCTGCCAAAGATTCTCCAGTTCCTGCCGTCGTTGGCAAGTACGGCAAGCGGGAAGCCCGCTTTTTGCGCGACGCGCCGTGTTCCCGCCGCTGCCAGCGGGTATCATGGCCGAGGCCGAACGCCTGGACCGCGTGTTGCACCAAGGGCGAAGCGACCTTGCTGGGGAAGGAGACAGCTGTGAGAATCATGTCGGCGATGCTCGTCGTGGCCTGGGGTTCGGTGGTTTCCGGCGCGGAACCGGGGGATTGGTGGAATCCGCAGTGGCGGTTCCGGACGGTGGTCGAGCGGCCCGCGCCCGATCGCGACGAAGCGGTGCGGCCGGTCGAGGCGGTCCTCGACCCGAACGCCCTGCTGTCTCGCGCCGGCGTTTCCGAGTCGGTTGATCCGGACTCGGTGCGCGTCGTCCAGCGCGACGCGCAGGGCGTGCGTCGCGAAGTCCCCAGCGCGTGGCGCACGGAGTTCAACGCCGAACGGGGCGTGGAACAGGGCTATCTGGCCTGGTTCGCCCGGCCGGTGGCGGCCCGGGCCGGTGCGGCGGAGATCTACTTTGACGTCAAACAGCGCGGCTTGCCGCGTGCCCGCTATGCCGCCGACGCGCTGCCGCCGGAGAACCTGTTGGCCAATCCGGGGTTTGAGGAAGAAGCCAACGAGGGGCCGGCCGAGTGGACCGCCGAGCCGGCGGCCTTGATCCGCCTGGACCGGTTTCGCCACACGACGGGGCGCAGGTCGCTGAAGGTGGTCGTGGACCAGGCCACGCCCGCTGAAGTCCGCCGCGAAGCGGCCCTTTCCCAGCGGGTCGACGTCCGCCGTTTTGCCGGCCAGGAAGTCGTGTTGGAGTGCGATCTGCTGGCCGAACGGGCCGTGTACGGCGCCCCGGTGGCGATCGCGATCGAGCAGTTCCGCGCGGACGGCTCGCAGATCCGCGAGCAGGCGGTCGATCCCCGTTGGCTGAACATCGAATTGGCCCCAGGCCAGCTGGTTCAGTTCTGCGAGCGGGGACGGTTCAGCCACGAGGCAGCCACGGCCCAGGTGTCGGTGCGGATCCGCTGCCTGGTGCGGGACGCCGACAGCGGCCGCCCGGTGACGGGACCGGATGCCCACTTCACCGTCTGGCTGGATCGCCTGGTCCTGCGGCCGGGCGAACGCTGGCCCTGGCCTGCCGCCGCGCACGGCGGCTTCGTCGCCGGCGCGCTGTCCGACGCGCCGCTGAATCGCGGATTCGAGTTTGCGGGACTGCGCCGCGTGGCTTTCAACGGCGCGTCGGAAGCGACGCTCACGGCCGGCTTCGACGATCCGGACCCGCGTTCGGTCCACTGGGGATTGGCGGCCGGGACGCTGGAGTTCTGGTGCCAGCCGTCGTGGAACGCGGACGACGGCCGCGAGCACGTGTTCCTGGACGCCGTGGCCTACGGTCATCGTCTGCAGTCGCAGTTCCGCAAGCGGGACGCCGGCGGCCAGAACCGCTTGGAGTTCGTGATTGCCGACGCCGGCGGCAAGCTGCGGTCTGTGCAAGCTTTCGCGCCGTTCCGGGCCGGCGTCTGGCACCACGTGGCCGCCACCTGGGACTTTCCGGAAGCCAAACTGGCGCTGTTCCTGGACGGCCGGCCGATCGGCCAGACGGGGCCGTCCGGCGCGGCGTGGCCCAGCAGTCTGGTCTCCAAGGGGACGACTTCCGGGATCGGGATCGCGGAGCGGGACAGCCGCAGCATGCCCATGCAGGCTTTCCTGGGAGGTGACGCGAATTGCCGGCCCGAATCGAGTGCTGAAGCCGTGTTGGATGAAGTCCGCATTTCCAGCTGCGCCCGTTACACCGCCGGTTTCCAACCGCGGCGCCAGGAGTTCGCGACGGACGACCAGACGCGCGCGTTGTGGCACTTCGAGAATGACCCGCACGGCATCCACGACGGCGACGACCGGTTCGTGCGAGGCCATCTGGCTTGCGAACTGCCTCGCCGGCACGAGACGGCGCCGTTGGACGTGTGGGCCGGCGGGCGAGTCGAGCGCCGCCTGATCCTGGTCGCGGCGCATCCCGGCGAATCCCAATTCGCTGCGAATCGCGCCGAAAACCGCTTGACGGTGACCCGCCCGTTGACGCCGCCGCCCGATCCGCGGCGCGTCGCCTACCGCCTGCGGCAAGCCGAGCGCGTGATCGCATCCAACAAGGAGGAATTCACGCTGCCGGTAGCCGGCGATTGGGACCCGCTGATGGAATCGCTCTCGTTTGAACTGGCCGACGCCGCCAGCCGGACGCCGGTCACGATTCCTCATTGGCGAGCCAACGAGAACGTGGTCCCGTTCAGCGTCCCGGACCTGGCCGCGACCCTGGCTCCCGGCGTAACGGACGAGGCGGAGCGGGCCTTCGAGGTGTTCCGGTACGCCTTGGCCACCACGAACTACTTCGATGCCCACTACTGCGAGACGCTGCCGGCGCGTCATCGCCCGCGGGTCTCGTACACCCTAATCAAAGCGCTGAACATCTACCCGTTCGACCAGTGCGGCCCGTTGAACCACACGCTCCGCAAACTCTTCCTGGCCGCGGGCATCTCGTCGCAAGACGCTTCGGGCACGCACCATCAGTTCCAACAAGCGTTCTATCAAGGAAGCTGGCGGCTGTTCGACTTGTCGCCGCGCGTCTACTGGCTGAACCGTGACAATGCGACGGTGGCCAGCCGCCGGGCGTTTGAGGACGATCTGTACCTGAAGCTGCGGCAGGACAGCGGCGTCCAGTCGGGACTGCGCGGCCGTCGCGGGCGGCCCGGTTTGGGAGTCGCCGAACGGCCCCACGCGATGGACTTCGCCTTGCGTCCAGGCGAGCGCGTGAGCTTCGGCTGGCAAAATGAAGGACGCTGGTTCGAGTTGACCGAGAACCGCCAGCCGATTCCATTGGGCAAAGTGCCTCCTTACTTCGGCAACGGAGCGATTGAATTCCGGCCCGAGTTGGGCTCGCCGGCGACCGAAATCGGCAACCTGACGTTCCATGCGGCGCCCGACGGCCGCCGGACGCTTCGCGCCGGAGATCCACATCGCCCGGCGTCGCTCGTGTACCGGCTGCAGTGCCCGTATCTCCTCTCCGACTCGCAAGTCCGAGCGGCGTGGACGGCGACGCGGGCAGGAGCGCTGCGCGCGTCGCTGTCGTTCGACGAAGGCGGCTCGTGGACCGAGGTCTGGCGGAACCCGCAGCCCGACGGCACGTTGGCCCTGGACTTGCTCCCGCAGGTCACGGCCCGCTATGCCTACCGGCTAAAGCTCGAATTCGAGCCCGGCGGCGGTGCCACGTTGTCCGATCTGAATGTGCGGACCACGTTCGTCGTTTCGCCCTTGTCGCTGCCGGGCACGCTGGCCCGCGGCGAAAACCGGATCCGCATCGTCGGCGCTCCCGTGCCCGCGCCGGTCAAGGCGGTCTGCCGCTGGTACGAACGTCACCGGAGCGATCTGGAAGTCGCGATCCACGCGATCGGCTACTATCTGAACGGCGACCAGTCTCGCCGCAATCTGCGGATCGCGGCGCCGGGGGACAGCGTGCCGATCGAAGTCACGCTGGCCGGCGGCGGCTGCGCCAGCGAAATCTCGCTGGATCATCTGCCGCCGGGCTGGACGGTGACCCCGCAGCGGCAGGCGGTGAAGCGGGCGGCCGGCGATCCGCCTACGCGGGCCCAGTTCATCTTGCGTCCCGCCTCCGACGCAGCGCCGGAACCCGTCGGCCTGGAGCTCGTCCTGGGCCAGGCGGACGGGGACCGCCGGGTGCCGCTACAGGTGCTTGTCGCACCCGCGGCGCTGGTTTGCGAAGCCGAGGCGAGCGAACCCCAGGACGGCGGCGCCGCCGTCCTGGATTCGCCCGCCGACAGCAGCGGTCGGGTCGCGGCCTTCCGCGAAGCCGGCCAGCTGACCTTCGCCGCGCAGGCGATCGAAACGGGCCAGCACGCCTTGTGGTTGCGGGCCCGCTGGGAACCGGACAGCAGCACGCAACTGGATGTGACCGTCGACGGAGGCGCTCCGCGCACCGTGTCCGCCAAGGCCATGATTGGATTCACCGATTGGAACGACCCGCGCCACGCGCACACTAAGATGTTCGCCCACTATGGCGAAGCCTACGCGCATTGGTCGTGGTATCGCCTTGGCCAAATCGACCTGCAAGCCGGCCCGCACCGCCTGACCCTGTCGGCCCGCGGCGGAGCCCACCTGGACGCCCTCGTCCTGTTGCCCGCAACGCCGGCGTGTGACCGCGCCGCCATGAACCTTTTCCAGAACTGGAACTACGACGGCCGGGCCGGACGGTTCGCCAGATAGCAGCCTGTGGAAGAGGAGAGGAGGAGGCCCGGCACCTCGCGGCATCGCGGCTCTCCGTTGTTGTCGTGGCTCGACTCGGAGCCCGTCCGCCTCTTCAACGGGCCTCTTCAGCGGGCTTGTTCAACGGCGGGCTTGTTCAACGGCGGGCTTGTTCAGCGGCGGGCTTGTTCAGCGGGCCGTTCAGCCCGGCGCCACCCGGCGGCGGATCGCCTCGCACAGCGCCAGCATCGCCTCGACACCGAGTTCCTCGGCCCGAGCGTTGGTTTCCAGATTCTGCTCGCGCAGGATCGCATCCACCGCGGGCTTGTCCAATTGCGATTTGAACGCGCTCAGCAACCCGCTCCGGAGGAACTTGCGGCGGTGAAAAAAGATCGACCGGATGAAGGTGTGAAAGAAGGCCAGGTCGGAGATCCGGGCGCGCTTTTCGGCGTGGGGCAGGATCTGCAGAATGGCCGACTCTACTTTCGGCTGCGGCCAGAACACGGTCGGCGGCAGCACGCGAATGGTCCGCACCTCGCACTGGCTCTGCATCCAGATGCTCAGCGCCCCGTAGTCCCTGGTGCTCGGCGCCGCGGTGATGCGATCGGCCACTTCTTTTTGAATCGTGACGGTCATCGAGACGGGCTGCAAGTCCGTGCTCAGCAGATTCGACAGCACGGGCGTGGCGATGTTGTAGGGCAAATTGGCCGCGAGTTTGAACCGCCGGCCCGGTTGCTCGGCCAGTTTCTCCCGCACGGCGGCCAGCACGTCGGGAGAAAAGTGGCTCTTGTTCCTCAGCACGTCCTGCCGCAGCATGGTCACGTTGGTGCAGTCGATCAGGGTCTCGGAGGCCAGCTGAGACAACTGCGGATCGACCTCGACCGTCACCACGGCGGCGGCCCGAGCCGCCAGCAGCGCGGTCAGCGAACCGGTGCCGGTGCCGACCTCCAGCACCACGTCGTCCGGGCCTAGTTCGGCCGAGTCGGCCAGCAGCTGGACGAGATTCAAGTCGATCAGGAAATTCTGCCCGCGCCGCGTGTCGGGACGGATGCCGACTTCGCGAAACTTGCCGATCAGAAACGACGCGGTTTGTCGGGGAGATGTCATGAGTCAGTCGTGGGATCGTGGGAATCGTGCCGGAGGAGTCCGCTGGCTTCCGCTGGGTTGCGTGGTGGGATTGTACCGCCGCCGTGGCGGACTGCAACGGGGATGCCGGGGTAGGATCGGCGGCCCGCCCCGCGTACAATGCCGGCGCAAGCTTCGTTGGAGCCAAGAATGACCGCGATTCCCGTTGAGGCATCGGCCTCGCAAGCCCAGGCCCTGGCCGCAATCCGCAGGGCCGACGATGGACTGAGAGATCGCTTTGCGGACCGCCTGGCCGTCAATCACGACCTCGACCGCTCGCTGGTCAGTTTTCAAGCCAACAAAGCCGAACAGCGCCATCGCTGGTGCAAGTACAAGGAAGGTTTCTCTGCAGAACTTGTACGGTACGTGCTGAAAAAAACGGGCCTCGCTTCCAGCCCGATCCTGGACCCGTTTGCGGGCAGCGGCACGGCCCTGTTCACCGCCCGCGAAGCCGGGCTGGACGCGGTGGGCATCGAGTTGCTGGACAGCAGCGCGGAAATCATCGAAGTCCGCAACGCCGTGGCCGGCGCCGATCAGCGACAACTGGCCGGAGCCCTGGCCGCGTTCCGCGACCGGCGATCGTGGTGCCAAGCCGGCAAACAACTCCCCTTTCCACATCTGCGGATCACGGCAGGCGCCTTCCCGAAGGAAACGGAGCAGCGACTCGGACGATACCTCTGGGAGACCGGCCGGGTGGAGGACCCGGTCTTGTCGCGCGTTTTGCGGTTTGCCGCGCTGTGCGTCCTGGAACCGATCAGTTACACGCGTAAGGACGGCCAGTACCTTCGTTGGGATCAGCGGTCGGGCCGCGGTCTCGGCAAGAAGGCCTTTGACAAGGGACGGATCGAAACGTTCGACGAGGCGATCGCGGCCAAGCTGAGCGAGATCGCCAGCGACCTGGACGAAAAACAGCGAGGATGCCTGCGCCGCCTGCGGGACCAGCCGGAACGCGCCGGACGGATCGAACTGCTCAGGGGCTCGTGCCTGGAGATTCTGCCCACGCTTCCGGCAAACCATTTTTCGGGTCTGATTACCTCCCCGCCGTATTGCAACCGCTACGACTACACGCGCACCTATGCGCTGGAACTGGCGATGCTGGGCGTGGGCGAAGAGGCGATTCGCAAACTGCGCCAGACGATGCTCAGCTGCACCGTTGAGAACCGCGAGAAGCAAGGCTTGGACCAGCACTTTGACCGCCGGCGATACGCTGCGGCCACACGGGCTGTCGAATCGCAGGGAGTTCTTTCGCTGATTTTGAAATACTTGGACGGCTGCCGCCGGGACAAAACAATCAACCATGCCGGCATCCCGCGAATGGTCCGCAATTATTTCGCGGAAATGGCCTTGGTGATCTTTGAAAGCGCCCGCGCGCTGAAACCCGGCGCGCCGTTGGTAATGGTCAACGACAACGTGAGATACCAAGGCGCCCACGTTCCGGTTGACCTGATCTTGTCGGATTTCGCCGAGCAAGCGGGATTCGAAGTCGAGGCGATCTGGGTGCTGCCGCGCGGCAAGGGAAACAGCAGCCAGCAAATGGGCCTGCACGGCCGCGAGGAGATCCGCAAGTGCGTTTACGTCTGGCGCAAGGCCAACGTGCGGTAAATCGCCTCCCGCGGTCCAGGCAGATCCAGCGCCAGATCCCTGAAATGACAATCTTGACGCCCCCGCCGATCAGCAGACGAAAGGTCCGCGGCCGGCAGTCATGGACGCGAAACGACTGGGGGTTGGAGTTGGGACAGTGGGGACAGCCGTTCCCAGAACGCACGGGCTTTCCCGCCTCCACCCGCTGGGTGTGGGACTTGACTTCTTATTCGACAGACATGATTCTGAAAAAGCTAGAGACTCCCACGCCATTTCCGTCTCGGAGATTGTGGGCCCTTCCAGCTGAATCTTTGGATCACGCATCTTGGTCCCCTTTTTCTGGCTCATCGTCTGATCCCATCATCCGGCCACGGCTCACCGATCGGAGCCCGTCTGCGGCACTTGGTAGATCTCATAAGCGCTCGTCGTGGCCGAGAAGCGGGAAGGGTACAGGCGGGGCAACAGCAAGGGGCGCGGGTTCAGGTAGCGGTCCACCACGACGTAATCGGCACGGTACTTTGCGGCCAGGTCGCGCAGTCCCTGTTCGCCGTGCGCGGCCAAGCCTCCGAACACGACGCGGCGCGGGTACAGTTCCCGCTGCCGCTGCCACCACTGGACCAGTTCCGCCGCGTCCTGCGGGACGTCTTTCCAGCAGCAGACCTCGCTTCGCGCCGCGTACCACTTGAACGTCTGCTGCATCCTGGGCGTGATGAAACAAGCGTTTTTCGGCGTATGTTCCGCGATCCAGTCGCAGGTCTCCCGCCAATCCTCGTACGTGCGGCGCGTGCGGGCCGGATCGTCCGGCCAGGCGGGCAGCATCTGTACGTCGGAACCCGGCCGCAGATCGCCGCGGCGCTGGACGTTGGTCCAAGCCAGGTTTCCGCCGGCAATCAGCACGGCGGCGACCAGGGCGGCTTGTCCCCAACCGGGACGGCGATCCCGGAAACTTGTCAGCCAGGCGACGAGCGCCAGGGACGCCCCCACCGGCAGCATCGCGTCGCTGAGGCGGTACCAGTAATACCGCAACAGTCCGGCGGCCACGTCCAAATGATGCAGCAACGACTGGTCAATCGCGATTCCCACGATCGCAATGCAGACCGCGCCGCCCACGAAGCCTCGCAGCGGCCGCTGTCCCAACGCGCCGGTCGAGGTCGGGCAGGCCGTCGCCCGGCAGGCCACCAACCAGATGACCAGCAGGATCGCGAATCGCGCCACGTGCCAGTGCGGGAAACGGTGGAACACCAGATGGTGGGCCAACCGCCCGTAGACGTAAATCATGTTGGCGTGACGGGACACGTCGGCCCCGACGCCGTGGTTCAACAACAACGCCGGAATCAGGCCGGGCAGCGTCAGGATCAGGGCAGCGCCAAGCGCCGGCAACATCCGCGCTAACGGCGGACGCAAATGCGGACAGGCGAGCCAGGCGCAGCCGGCAGCCACCAGCGACCAGCCGCCGACCAGGACGTGAAACGAGGTCGCCGCGCCGAGCAGGATCCAACCCCAATTCCATTGCTGGCGCAGGATTGCGCCGAGGGCGAAGAAGACGAGCGCGTAGGCAATTCCCTTGGCCTCAAAGCCGCCCACAACCCATTCGCCCGCCATGTGAAAACGGCTGCTGAAGAGCAAGAATCCGCAGGCCGTCAGCAGCGACGCAAAGGGCCTGGGGATCACGGCCCAACTGAGCCGCCGCCAGGACCAAGCCAACAAAAACCACGTCAGAAACCGGCCCAACCAGGCGGCGCCCGGCAACGGGGCCAATCGCGTCAGCCAACCGAGCGTCCAATAAAAGGCCAGGTGAGCATCGGCCGACTGCAAGAAATGATCGCTCGCACACCATTCGGGTTCCCAGTAGTGTTTGGCCTTGGCCAGGTAATGGGCTTCGTTGACGTCCGGCGGCGGCCAGCCGGCGTAAAGGAAGAACACCAGGAAGATCAGCATGACCTCCGCAGCGGCAGTCCAGCGATTCGACCACACGTTGTTTCCGGTCTCGGCCTTGGTCACAATTCGACCTCGTCTGGTGAAAGGGCCGGAGGAAGATTATAAGAAAGTGGGAACCAAAACATTTGGGTCTCAGACCGACAGCAGTTAGAATGATGGCAGTCGCCGTGGCGTGGCCCAAACCGCCTCGCCCCCAACCGTGTCGGTTTGCGACGGTGAAAATACCACTTGGCAGAACGGAGCACGTTCCGCCCAGCCGGCTGGCAGTCGGCCGGGCGGACCGAAGTTCACTCTACTAAGAGCATAGCCGCTGAATTCAAGATGGAAATACACCCATGGCCGTTTCCACCCATCGCCGGCAGGTTCGAGACCGGATCCTTCGGGAAGCCGAGGGCTATTTGGAACTGTTGATGGCGGGCCCGTCGAAATGGGACTTGCCGCCAGCCGTGCGAGACCCGATGGCGCACCGCGTCCTGGACTCCTTGGAGCGGCTAGACCACTCCGACCGGCACTCGGCGTACGCGCTGTATTTGCAAGGCTTGGCGTACCGGGCGATGGAACGCTATCGCGACGCCATCCCGCCGCTGCGGGACTCCGCCGATCAGGATCCCGAGGACAGCCATGCACTGCTGGCCCTGGGGTGGTGCTACAAACGGATCGGAAACCTGAATCTGGCGATTGAGGCCTTACAGGAGGCGTTGGCCGTGGACGAAAATCAGGCCATCGTCCATTACAACCTTGCCTGCTATTGGAGCCTGGCCGGCAACGCGGAGGTGGCCCTCGACCACTTGGCGACCGCACTCGAAATCGATCCCAAGTACCGGGACTTGGCAGCGGACGAGAACGATTTTAACGCCATCCGCCAGCATCCCGGATTCCGCGAATTGACCAGCGTGATTGTCTGATTCGGGAAGCTTCGTCGCCCAGCGGCCGTCTTGGTCGAAATTCCCGAAAAACGCCCACGGCGATCTCGATGTTGGCAGAACGCCGCGACGACAGCGACGACGGCTCGCTTGGCCCGGCCGCTGTCGGACTCAGCTGCCGCTGGAGCGCGCCAAGTCGCCTCGGCTTCCGCAGCCTGAAGCGGTTCGCCGGGCGGGCACACTACGGTCCCGCTTGCCGTTTGGCTTCGGCGACGATCAGCTCTTCGCTTTCCAGCGCCCAGGGTGCCGGCAGACCGTAGTAGACCATTGCGCCGCCGCCCTCGTAGCCGCCTTCTTCCAGGACGCGGCGGGAGGCGATGTAGGCCATCACGTCGTTGGAGTAGCCGGCGACCCAGGTGCGTGGGCCGCGCAACTCCTTCTTCAGCCGCAGCGCGAAATCCACGACGACTTCGCCGCCCAGCGTGATGAACTGGATGTCGTCGCCCAGTCGCCAGGCTTGCACGGCGTACGGGTACGTCGGGTTCAGCGGTTTGCCGCCGGCCATCTGCTGCAGCAACAGCTTGGCGCGGGCCGCGGTGTAACGATCCTTTGGTTCCGTCAGCTTGGCGTCCTGCTCGACCTGTTCCCGCGTCGGCAAGGTGGCAAACGGGAGCTCGATTTCGCGGAAGTCAGTCGCCAGCTTGGCAGACACCGGCTTCATCTCTTTGGCCAACACGTCGTTGACGGCCGCGCCGAGTTGGCGTCCGTAGTCCATCGCCAGCTCGACCGTCCGCCGCGGCAGCGGGTTCTGATCGGCGCCGCAACCTGCCCAGAACATGGCCTGGCAGCCCGGCTGGGACTGCTCCACTTCGATCTGGGCATAGCCCGGATAATCGCCGCACCACTGGAACAACGCCAACGTGGTGGCGTGGCAGGCGTAGCCGAACACGACCGCCTTCAGCTTGCCGGCGGAATCGCGGACGGCCAGCACCGGCACGTCATGGTCCGAGGGGCCGCGGAGTTTGCCTTCGGCCCGCAGTTGGGGGACCTTGTCGGCGGGGTTGTTCCGCCGATTGGTGCCGAACGTGGCGGTGCCGCTGCCCCAGGACAGCGTCGCTGGCTGGAGGTCCGCCATCGCCGCGTCGATGGTCTGCAGGATCTTGTTCTGCAAGGCCGGAGCGTATTCTTCGATCAGCCGGCGTTGCTCCGCGTCCAGGATCAGTTCGTGCAGCGGCGACAAGTTGCGGGCCACCACGGGTCCGGAATGCGTGTGCGAGGTACACAGCGCCAATTGGCGACGCTCCAAGCCGTAACGCTGTTTCAACGCGGCGGCCAACTCGTCGGCAAGATCGCGGCTGATACCGATCAGGTCCAGCGTCACCAGCACGGCCCGCTGGCCGGAGGCGTCCTGCAGCACCATCGTTTTGGCCCACAGATCGGTCAGTTTCCCGTCGGCCGGTCGGTCGCGGCTGGCGTAGCCGGCCATCCACATGAATTTCTCCGGCGTAATCACGGCTTTCGCCAAGCCGATTTTCCACGCGGCCTCGGCGGCGTCGGCGACGGCCGCCAAACGGCCGCTGAAAACGGTCAAGCAGGCTACCCACAAAACGAGAAATCGGTATCTTGAGGACATGTGACGGAGACTCCTGTGGTAAGGCAAGGGAACTGCAAAATCGACTTCAGTGTAGCGTCTGGGGAGGCAAAAGAAACTAGTTGAACGCGCGGGCTTCGACTTCCGGGGCTGGTCCGACCCGAGGTAACCTGCCGGCCCTTGTTTGCGCGGAGGGACAGCCAGATGACTGCGACGGGGAAGCAGCAAGTGCTAGAAAGGATACGGAAACTGCCCGACGACAGCACGGTTTCCGACGGCACGGCGGAATTGGATTTCCGGCAAAAGGGTGACGAAGGCTTGCGTGAAGCGGAGGAAGGGGGCACGCTGGAGCATGACGAAGTAAGACAACGGATGGGGCGATGGTTAAGCTCAGATGGACGAAGCGGGCAGCCCCAGATTTCGAGCCACCGGACAACGACTAGCCTAGAATTGGATCGTTTGCCCATGAACCCTCGCACCAAGAGTCACGAGATTTTCCGCCGGGCCAAGCAGTTGATCCCGGGCGGCGTCAATAGTCCGGCCCGCGCGTTCGGCGCGGTGGGCGGCGAACCGATTGTCTTCCGCAGCGCCGAAGGCGCGTATCTGGAGGACGTCGACGGCAACCGCTACATCGACTACATCGGCTCCTGGGGCCCCATGATCCTGGGACACCGTCACCCGCGGGTCGTGGCCGCGGTGCGCGAAGCGCTGGACCGCGCGATGAGTTTCGGCGCGCCGACGGAGGAGGAGGGCACGCTGGCCGAACTGATCCACGCCGCCCTGCCGTCGATCGAAATGGTGCGGCTGGTGAGTTCCGGCACCGAGGCCACGATGAGCGCCATTCGGCTGGCACGCGGCTATACCGGCCGGGATGTGATTGTCAAATTTGCGGGCAACTATCACGGCCACGTCGACAGCCTGCTGGTCGCTGCGGGCAGTTCCGCAGCCACGCTGGCCGTGCCCGATTCGCCGGGCGTGACGGCCGGGACCAGCCGCGACACGTTGGTCCTGCGCTACAACGACGCGGCGGGACTGCACGCCGCGTTCGCCGAGCACGGCCGCCGGATCGCAGGCGTGATCCTGGAGCCGGTGGTCGGCAACATGGGCTGCGTGGTGCCCACGGCAGAGTTCTTGCAAGCGGCCCGGCGGCTGACGGAGCAGCATGGCGCGGTGTTGATTTTTGACGAGGTCATGACAGGCTTCCGTGTGGCCTACGGCGGGGCGCAGTCGATGCTCGGCATCACGCCCGACCTCACCACGCTGGGCAAGATTGTCGGCGGCGGCATGCCGATCGGGGCGTACGGAGGAAAAGCCGAAATCATGGCCCACGTGCTGCCTGCCGGAAAGGTCTTTCAGGCCGGGACGTTGAGCGGCAATCCCGTCGCCACGGCGTGCGGCATCGCGACGCTGCAGACGTTGCGAGACGAATCGCCTTACGAGCATCTGGAGCAGATCAGCGCCCGGTTGGCGGCCGGGCTCTGTTCCGCGGCGAGACGAGCTGGCATTCCCCACAGCCTGGCGCGTGTGGGCAGCATGATGACCCTGTTCTTCAACCCCGACGCGGTAACCGATTGGGAGGTGGCCAGCCGCAGCGACCGGGAACGTTACGCCAAGTACTTCTGGGGCATGATCGAACGCGGCGTGTACCTGCCGTGCAGCCAGTTCGAAGCCTTGTTTGTCTCCGCGGCGCACACCGAGGCCGACATCGACGCCACGATCGCCGCGGCACAAGCAACCTTGGAAACGTTGGGCTAGTGCGTCGTCGCCACGGGAATCTGGAGTTGAACGAATTCGCCGAAGGACGCTCGTCCCGATTTCCGCGTCGGGAAGACCGGGGCTGACGCCCTGCGGCTGATCCCAGAAGTCAGGCAGGTTGGACAGCGTTGTAACCAGCGGAAAGGGGGCCACTCGTGAAACGTCGGATCATCTCTTTGGCCTTGGGCATCGGCCTGTCGTGCGCCGGCATCGGCGCTGGCGACGTCAAGATCGTCGGCGAGGGAGAACCCGCGGCGACCGTGGTGATCGGCCAGGCGGCGTCGGCCCAGGTGCAAGCGGCTGCAGGCAGCCTGGTTCAGTACGTCTTCGAGGCCTCCGGAGCGAGGTTGCCGATCGTCCGCGACGATGCGTTGCCCGAGGACCGCACGTCCGCGTTGATCCACGTCGGAACGAACCGGCTGCCGGTCACTCAAAATTTGCTGCCGGCCGAGTGGGACGCCGATGGTTTCGTGATGCTGGCGAAAGGCCAGGACCTGGTCATCGCCGGCCCGTCGGACGACGGCACGGAGTTTGGCGTGTACGACTTCCTGGAACGCTACGTCGGAGTCCGCTGGCTGTTGCCCGGCGACGACGGCACGGACGTCCCCTGCCGCAAGACGATCGTGGTTCCCGAAGGTCGAATCCAGGATCAGCCGGTCTTTTTTTCGCGCTTGCTGAGCGGCCTGAAGGGCGCCGCCCAGACGCGTTGGGCGCGCTGCAACCGGATGCACGGCCGCGTGTCGTTTCATCACAACCTGCTGCATCTGTTTCCGCCGTCGCGTTACGCGAAATCGCACCCGGAGTTCTTTCCGGTGTTGAAGGACCAGGCCCGCTATCTGCCCACACGCGACGACGACAACGGCTGGCAGCCCTGCTTCACCGCGCCCGGAATCGTCGAAGAGGCAATTCGGAACATCTCGCAGTATTTCCGCGACCATCCTCAGGTGACTTCCTATTCGCTGGGCATGAACGACAGCGGCAAGTTCTGCCGATGCGCCGACTGCCTGGCCCGGATCTCGGGCGACGAGAACTATCTCGGTTGGGTCGATTACTCGGACCTGTACTACGACTGGTGCCACCGCGTCATCACAGGCGTCCTGAAAGAGCATCCAGACAAGTGGTTTGGCTGCCTGGCGTACTTCAACGTGGCCGCGCCGCCGGCCAAAGCCACGGTCCACCCGCGGCTGGTGCCCTACATCACCTACGACCGGATGAAGTGGATCGATGCGGATTTGCGGGCCGCGGGCGAAGCGGCCACGCGACAATGGCAGCAGAGCGTCCCGTCGTTCGCCTGGTACGATTACATCTACGGAACGCCGTACTGCCTGCCGCGAGTCTACTTTCACCACGCCGGCGACTACTTGCGGTTTGCCGCGGACCACGGCGTCAAGGCGCATTATGCCGAGATCTACCCGAACTTCGGCGAGGGTCCCAAACCGTACGTTCACCTGCGATTGTGGTGGAACCCGCGGCAGGATGTGGACCAGCTGCTGGCCGAATGGTACGAACGCTGCGTCGGCCCCGACGCCGCTCCGTTCCTGGCCAAATACTACGGCCTCTGGGAGCGATTCTGGACCCGGGACATTCAGCAATCGGCCTGGTTCAACAAGCCGGGAACCTGGCTGGCGTTCTCTTCGCCGGGATATCTGGCGGATGTCCGGACGGCAGATGTGACGGAGAGTCGGCGGCTGTTGGAAGCCTGCATCGAACGCTGCCAGACCGATCGTCAGCGGGCTCGGGCGCGGCTGTTGGAGAAGGCGTTCCAGTACTACGAAGCCTCGGCCCTGGCGTACCTGGCCCATGCGAAAGTCCAACGGCTGCCGGCCGACACGGAAGCCGACGCGCTGGCGGTCTTGGACTCGGCCGCGAGCGGCCTGGAGATGGCCCAGCGCCGGCGGCAGCTGGCGCTGGACGTATTTCCCAAGGACCCGGTCCTGATCAACCCGCTGGGCATCGATCGGTTTCCGGCCCTGTCAGGCCTCACCTGGGGCGGCGGCGGCCTGTGGACGGTCGCCGACTGGGTTGTGAAAGGCGACAATCGTGTCCGCCAGCGGGTGCAGGAATTGGCCGCCGACGGGAAAACGGAGTTGGTGCGCCAGCAGGCTGCAGTGCTGCTGGCCTGGGCCGACGGCGAGACGCAACGGGTCAGCGGCAATCCGTCGTTCGAGGAGGGCCGCGACGGACAGGCCGCCGGTTGGTCCTACTGGCGCAAACCCGACGTGCCGCCAGAAAAACCCGTGGGCCGCATGGTGCGCAGTCGCGAGGTGGCGCATTCCGGCGATTACAGCCTGCTGTGCGACGCGATGCTCCGTGGCGGGCCGGTCCAGACACTCGCGGCTGCCCAACCCGGCCGCTACGTCGCCATCGCCTGGATCCACGCGCCGGCCGGGCAAACAAGTCCGGGAACCGTCGAATTGTCGGTGACGCCACTGGACGAACAAGGCCGCAACCTGCCGGGCTTCTCGTCCGGGCGCATCCAGCCGCCGTCCGGCCGCTGGACGCTGGTCACGCTGGGCCTGGAGATCCCTGAGAAGATCGAAGCCAGCCGAGTGGTCCGGGTGCGTCTGGTTCCCATCGTCGACGGCTTCCAGGAGGGCGGCCAAGTCTTCCTGGACGACGTCGGATTGCATCGCATCGAATGAACGACGGATCGTCTGCGACCGATTTCGTTCCCGCATCGGCGGCAGACGAAATGCCTGCCGATGCCCCCCGACGTCAGACTCGTCGGCGGGGCCGGAGGCGCGTGGACTCAATCGCCCGCGGCTTTCTCGCGCGGCTTGACGCACAGCCGCAGGATGACGCTCTCCGACTCCGTGCCAGGCATCCGGTAGGTCGCGGCTTTCCGCAATTCGACCGGCCGCAACAGTCCGCGATGGCGCGCCTCGCCGCGTTCCTCGATCCACCGCGGCCCCTTCACGGCCAGCAGGCAACCGAACTTGTCCCAGTGCGGCTGGAACCACTTGCAGATCTTCCACAACGGCCCGACGGCCCGCGCGACCAGGACGTCGAACCGGCGGCTTTCCACGACTTTCTCAGCCCGGTCGTGATGCACTGTCAGGGGCAACTCAAGAGCACGCACGATCTCCTCGACGGCACGGGCTTTTTTGGCTACGGACTCGCATAGCGAAACGCGCAGATCGGGCCGCAGAATGGCCAAGACGATTCCCGGCACGCCGCCCCCGGTGCCGACGTCCAGCACCGTCTGGCCGGGTTCCAGCAAGCAGCTGATCTCCCGGCTGTCGACCAGGTCGCGACTGACGAATTTGTCGTAATCTGTATGCCGGGTCAGATTCAGTTTGGCGTTCCAGTCCCAGAGCAGCCGGCAATACCGGTCCAGCAAGTCTGCTTGCCGCCCGGAAAGCTCCAGGCCGTATCGAGCCAACGTCGTAGCCAGGGTCTCAGCGTCGCAATCGCTCAAAGGTTCTCTCCCCACAGGGCCATCAGAAATCCGTGACCGTCAGGCCCTCTTATACCCGCCAAACCGCGGTCTCCGCCAGCGCCAAACGGGATTTCGGCATTTTTGAGTCGCGAAACCTGGGGGACTCGGCCTTGGGCTGATTTTTCTACCCCCCGTTTTGGGAAATGACGGCGTACCCGTTGTCCGCCTCGAACTCGAATCATACACTACATTTTCTGAAGAAACTTGTGTATTGTGGAGTCTCGCACGCGGTTCAAGAGATTCATTCGATGGTCGGTCCATGCGGGGCCCGCTCAGCAGCCTGTCCTTCTCAACCGCTTGCGGCACAACAAGTTAAGCCAGACAGTTGTTCCTGAAGCCAAGCAACAGGAGAGCCTACTCACATGCCGTGCCGAGGAGTCCGTGGGGCCACCACGGTGCAAGCCAATACCCGCGAAGAGATTCTGACCGAGACGCGAAATCTACTGGCGCTGATGATCCGCTTGAACGGCATCGAACCGGAGGATGTCGCCCACGCCTACTTTTCGGTCACGACGGATCTGGACGCCGAATTCCCGGCCCTCGCCGCGCGTCAGTTGGGCTGGCTCGAAGTGCCGCTGCTGTGCGGTTACGAAGTCCACGTCCCCGGCTCGCTGCAGCGATGCATCCGCATCCTGATCAATTGGAACACGGACAAGTCGCAAAGCGATATCGTCCACCCCTATCTCAAGGATGCTAAACGCCTCCGCCCTGATTTGAGCCAATTGCCGCCCGTCGACTATCAAGAACTCGAACGCTGGATCCAGGAGTATATGGCGAACCACGAGGCGTGGGGGGGAGCCGTGAGCCCGTGACAAGGAAGCGGTGATCGGAAAGCGGTAGGCGGCAAGTGGCGATCCGTGGAGGGCAGCGGTGATCGGGGGGCGGTGCGGGAGTCTGCGGCGTGGCGATTGGTGCGTGGCACTCCGGATTCAATCTTGCGTCGGCGTTTGGGTCAGGTGTTCAAATCGCACGGTCCGCGTGTCTTGTTCGCGGCCGGTCCGCTGTGTCAGAGGCCCGTACAGTTCCGGCCGGCGGGCGCGGAGCCAACGCGCGCCCGTACAGCGTTCTCGCAAGCGGCGGTCCAGCTCGGCGACCACCATGTCGTCGCCGGCTTTCCAGGTCTCGACCAGGATGCGGCCGTAGGGGTCCAGGATCATCGCGTTGCCCGTGCGAACTTCGTCGTCATCCGGGCCGACGCCGTTGCTGAACGCCAGGAACATTCCGTTGTCGTGCGCCCGCGACGGCAGCCAGCGCAGGAGCCAGCCGCGGCCCTTGTCGCCTCGCAGTTCCGCTTCGATGGCCGCCGGATCGCGGCGCCGGTTGTCCCACACGGCACGCTGGATGACCTTCATGCCGTGCGGGCTGCCCGAATTGCAGCCGCCTGTCTGGTGCGGGGCCAGCAGCAGCTCGGCGCCCGCCAACGCGGTGGCGCGGGCGTTTTCGACCAGGTTGTTGTCGTAACAAATCAGCACGCCCACGCGCCAGCCGTGCGGCGTGTCGAACACGGTGTACTGATCGCCCGGACTCAAGTACTGGCTGACGAAGACGTGCAGCTTGCGGTGCCGGGCCCAACGTCCGTCCGGCATCGCGACGACGTAGGTGTTGTACAGGCCTCCGTCGGGCCCCAACTCGACCAACCCCGCGCCGATCGTCATCCCGTGCCGTCGCGACAACTCCATCAGGCAGCGCGACGCCGCGCCCTCGAAAACCGGCTCGGCCAATTCGGCCAGCTGCGGGCGGGTCAAGTGCCGCAGGTGCCAGTATCCGGAGATGCAGCATTCCGGAAAGCAGATCAGTTGGACCGCTTGCGAGGCCGCCCGCTCGACGAATTGGCGAATCACGGCCAGGTTGGCCGCCTTGTCACCCGGCGCGTGCTGAAACTGGACTGCGGCCACCCGCAGCGTCTTGGGCTGGGACGAAGGGTCATAGGTAGTCATGATCGCCATCGTACCAGAAACCGCCCCTGGACGACGACTCCCCTGGAAAAGATGCCCGACCTTTCCAGGCGATCCCGCTTCTGAGACGACACCTCAGCCCCGCAACGGGGCGCAAGTCATTGGGTTGGCGGGACCGCCTTTTCTCCAGCGGCCTGGCGCTCGTCGCGGAGTTGCCAATCGGTCGTCAGCCAAAGGACAGCAGTGCCGTCCTGACTGCCGGTCAACACCGATTTTCCGTCCGGCGCGAAGGCGACGGAGGTGACTTCCTGCGCGTGGCCCTTCAGCGTCAGGACTTCTTGACCGGTCTTGGCGTCCCACAGGATCGCCGAGTAATCTTCGCTGCCGGTCAAAATCCGGGTCGGCTCCGGATCGGGCGAGAACGCGACCGACGTCACGCTGGCCGTATGGGCTTTCAGGTGGTGGACTTGAGCAGCCTGATCCTGATCCAGCTTCCAGACGATCGCCGAGTTGTCGGCGCTGCCGGTGACGATCCACTGATCGTTTGCGGAGAAAGCGGCGTGCAGGACGGCCCATTCGTGCCCGGCCAGGACGGTCAACGATTGGCCCGTCGCGGCGTCCCAAACACGCGCGGTCTTGTCGCGCGACGCGGTCAGGATTCGGCGGCTGTCGTGCGAGAACACCGCGTGCAGGACCGCGCCGCGGTGCCCGCTGAACGTGCGGAGCAGACGCCAATCCGCGACGTTCCACAGCTTCGCCGTGCCGTCATCGCTGGCCGTGACCACCCGCCGGCCGTCGGGCGAGAACGCGGCGCGGTTCACGCGCCCGCGGTGCGCCTGTTGCGGCTGGGCGAGTCCGGCGCCCAGCTGCTGGACGACCTGGCCGGTCTGCGCGTCCCAGACGCGCGCCGAAGTGTCCCAACTGCCGGTGACCAGGTGCTTGCCGTCGGGCGAGAATTCGGCCGACGCCACCGCGCCGTGCGGACTGAACGTCATCACTTCGCGGTTTCTCGGCGCCGTGTCTCGGCGCAGATCCCAGAGCCGCGCCGAATCGCCGCCGACGGTCACGATGCGGTCGCCCTGGGGCGAGAATTCCGCTGCCCAGACCAGGCCGCGGAACAGGCCGCCGGTCAAGTCGAGGAACGGCCCCAGGCGATCCGCAGCCGCGGGGTACAGGACCTCGGTGCCGTCGTCCAGATTCCACAGTCGGACCTGCCGGTCGTCCGCCGCGACGGTCAGGCCGAGCTTGCCGTCGCGGGCCATCGACACGGAAAAAACGGTCTTCCACAGATCGTCCGGCCGGCACTCAAAAACCTTGGCCATTTTTTGAGTCAGTTCAGGGCTTGCCGTCGTCCTGGCCGCCAGCAGGTCGCGGATCAAGGATTCCGAAACCTGGCACTGCGCGGCCGTTTGCTGGGCGTTCCAGCGGAAGTCCTGCATCCGGCGGCGGAGGTTCTGGGCAAAAGCGGCACGGCCGCCGGTCGTCGGCAGGCTGCGGACCGGTTGGGCCGCAGCGACGTCCCACAAGCGGACGGCGCCGTCGGCACAGGCCGTCAGCGCCCAGCGGCCGTCGCCGGACACACTCAACGACACGACGCCTGCGGGATGCCGCAGCACGCGATCCCGAAGTTCCTCGCCGGCCGGGATCCGCCATTGCCGAACGGCGTCGTGGTTGCTGGCGGTGAGCAGGGTCCGGCCATCGGGCAAGAACGCGGCGGCGTTGATCTGGTCGTCCTCCCAGAACGTGCCCAGCGGCTGGTCCGATTCGCGGTTCCACAGCACGCCGCGGCCGTTGCGGTCGCCGCTGAAGACAAGCTGGCTGTCCGGCGAGAAGGCCACGGCGGAGACCTCGGTCTTGTGGCCCTTCCACTGCCGCACCAGGCGTCCGTGGGCCACGTCCCACAGCTTGACCGCCCAGGCGTCACCCTGGTCGGGCCGCGGACCGCCCGTCACGATCCAGCGCCCGTCGGGCGACACGGCAGCCGCGCCCCGCAGTCCCGTCTCCTGCAAACGCAACTCGGCCAGTTCGCTGCCGGTGGCGACGTCCCAGATGCGGGTTGTGTTGTCGAGCGCCGTGGTCAACAGTCGCTTGGCGTCGGGAAAGAACACGGCCGTGGCCGTCGTGAATTCGTGACCTTCACGGAACTGCAGCAGTTCGCGGCCCGTGCTCGCGTCCCAACTCTTGGCGGTCCGGTCTCGGCTGGCCGTCGCCACGCGGCGTCCGTCCGGCGAGTAGGCTGCCGCGAGCACGGCGTCCAGATGGCCGGTCAGCACGTGCCCGCGCAGCACGCGGGCCTCTTCGTACCCTTGCACGTCCCAGAACTTGATTCGGCCGTCATGGCTGCCGGACACGGCCAGGGCGTTGTCGGCGGTCAAGCTGCACGCCTGGACCCAGCCGTCGTGGCCCCGCAGGGTCTTGATCATGGCGTTTCGGTCGGCGTCCCACACGACGACCGTGTTGTCGAGACTGCCGCTGATGAGGCGTTTACCGTCCTGCGAGAAGGCCAGGGCATGAACGGCGGCTTTGTGCCCGGCGAGGGCGACGAACGGCGGTGGCGAAGGCTGCTGGCCCGCGATTGCCTTCGGATAGTCGAACGGCTGCAACTCGTCGGGGTCCCAGAGCAGCACGCGGTTGTCGAGTCCGCCGGACGCCACCCGGCGTCCGTCGGGCGCAAACACCGCCTTGAAGACAGGGGTCTGGCTGCCGTCCAGGCGATGGCCCGTGAAAGGCGCGCCGGCCGCTTCGCCGGTGTCCGTGCTCCAGACGATGGCCGATCCGTCGTGGCTGGCCGTGACGATCCGCCGCTCATCGGGCGAGAACGTCGCCGACCAGACCCACCAGTCATGGCCGACGAACGTCCGGATCAACTCGCCCGTCGCCGCGTTCCAGAGGCGGGCCGTGCCGTCATAGGAACTGGTCAGCAAACGCTCCCCGTCTCGGGAAAACGCGACGCCGGTGACGGCATCCGTATGGCCGTCCAGGCGCCGGACTAGTTGACCGCTGGCGGCCTCCCACAGCCGCAGGTAGCCGCCCGCGCGGTCGCTGCTGCCGGTGGCGACAAGCTGGCCGCCGGGCGCAAAGGCAACGGCGTTGACAAAGCTGGTCGCCCCATGCGGGAGGTCGACGGGCGGCTGGTCGCCGTCGAGCGTCCAGATCTTGGCCATTCCGTTCCAGCCGCCGGCCATCAGCCGCCGCCCGTCGGCGGAAAGCGCCAGAGTTTCAATCGGCGTGCCGGCTTCGAGCGTCCGGACGTCCTGGCGGCAGAGAAAACTCAGGCGGCCCCATTCCCAGTTTCGAAACGCGGGCTGGCAGCCGTCCAGCAGTTCGCGGGCCGCGTCAAAGGCGTTCTCTTCGATCTTGGCGGAGGCCAGGCCGATCGAGGTGATGTACGCCTGGTACTGGGCCAGCGCCTTGGCCTTGGCTTCCTGCTCGCGAGCCAATTCCGCCTCCGTCTTCGCGCGTTCGGCGGCCAAGCGGGCTTGGGCCTCTTTTTCTTTGGCCGCCAACGCCGCCAACTTGGCGTCCTCCTCGGCCTGCCGCGCCAGGCGTTCCTTCTGCTCCGCGGCCTGGGCCGCCTCGCGAGCGCGGCGTTCTTGGTCCTGGGCCGCCAACGCCGCTTCTTTCGCCGCGCGTTCCTGGATCTCGGCCGCTTCGGCGATCCGGCGCGCTTCCTGCTCCTGGTCCTTCGCTGCCACGGCCAGTTGCCGTTGGCGTTCGGCTTCCTTCCGCTGCTCGTTCACCGCGAAGAACGCGATGCTGACCACCAGCAGCACCAGGGCGATCAGGGCGGCGACGGCGCGTTTGGCGGTCTTGAGCCGCCGTTGGCGCGCATCGCGCTCCTGCCGGGCCGCTTGGATGTCGCGCAGCAATTCGGCCTGTTCGGCCACCTGTGGATCCAGCAGCGAGGCGCCCAGATCGTAATCGCCTTTGCTGTACGCGCTGCGGGCGTAGGCCAGTTTGGCCGCTTGCAGTCCGGCCCGCGCTCGCTCGTTCTCTTCCCACATGAGCACGGCTTCCTGAAAGCCGAAGACAGCCCGTGAGAAGTCCTGATAGTCGGCGGTCTGTGCGGCGGCCGCCAGTTCTTCTTCGGCCCGCGCCGCCAACGCGATGCTCTCGGCGTGGGACAGATAGCCTCGGACCGCGCTCTGAAAATCGCGGACCGAGCTGTAGCGGTCGGCCGGATCGGAGGCCATCGCCCGCAGCGCGATGTCCACCAGTTCGCCTTTTTTTTGCGTCGGCGCAACCTTGTTTTTGGAGGCCGACATCAAGCACGTCGTGACGTCCTTGCCCGCGTGCGGCGGCTGGCCGGTGACGATCTCGTACAGGATCGCGCCCAACAGGTACACGTCGCTGTGGAACCCGATCCGGTCGACCGGTCCCAAGGCCATTTCCGGAGCCATGTAGGCGGGCGTGCCGCCCATGCTGACCGGCGGCGCGACGTTGCGACTCTTGTGAAAATCGCCAGTCGGCAGGGCCAGTCCCCAGTCCATGACGAGGACCTCGCCGAATTCGCCGAGCATGGTGTTTTCGGGCTTCAGATCGCGATGGAGCACGCCTCGCGAGTGGGCAAAGGCGACGGCGTCGGCCACCTTGAGGAGGATTTCCAGGTTCTCATTCAAGGACAGCTCCCGAAGGCGCTCGTCCCACGGCGTGCCCTGCACGCGTTTCATCGAGTAGAACAGGGCGCCGTCCTCGTTGGTCCCCAAATCGTAAATGGGCACGATATTGGGATGATCCAAGTCGCCGGTGATGACGGCCTCCGAGAGAAACTTGCGGCGCTGATGCTCGTCGGTCGTCTTCTGCTTGAGCATCTTGATTGCCACGGTGCGGTCGATCGACGCCTGGCGGGCCGCGTACACCACGCCCATCCCGCCCTCGCCCAGGGTGTCGATCAGGTCGTAGTCCGCGCCGGCGGTTACCGACGGCCCGGACGTTGGTTCCGCCGCGTGAAACGCCCGCGGCTGGATGACCAGCGTCGGACGGCCTCCGGCCAAGGTCGGGGACTTGCCCTTAAGGGTCATCGATGGCTTGGAAGCGGTGACGTCGTCTCCCCAAATCTGGCTGAGTTGCCGAGTGACGTGCGCATCGGCCTCCGCCGAATCCAGAGTCATCCCGATGTCGCAGGTCGCCTGCGGCGCGCCGGCCGGCGTGGCTGGCGGCAGTTCGATGGTCCGGTCAAAACCGCCCTGGGTGGGCTGCCGTTTCGGCGGCACGTCGGCCGACGCGGAAGAGGGAAAAGTGGCCTCAATCGTCTGCCCAATATCGCCCGGCGGATCGCGTTGGGCGCTCGGCGTCGGCGCCGCCGCGTCAGGGACACAGATGGAATCGACGGTGGAAGTGATCGGCGCGTCTGCCCCTGTGGCCGGGCGGCCGTCGCCGGCCAAGGCCCCTGAATCGACGCACTCGACCGTGCGATCGGTCTGGTCGGCAGCCGAGTCGCTCTGCGCCGACAACGCCGCGCCGTCGATGGAATCGATCGTGGCGTCCTGCCTGGCGATCTCGGGAGTCGTCTTTTTCGGATCTTGTCTACCGGATGGTTGGTTTGCCATGAAATTCGTCTCTGTCCAACGCTCGTGTCACACGATGCTTCCAGGCCGCCGTCAGTCGTTGCCCGTGCCGCCCGTCTCGCCTCCACCCTCTACGCCCCAGGAACCCCTCCACCCCTCATTTTTTCATCCTTCATCCTTTATCCTTCGTCCTGCCGCAGACGCCGGGTCAGCCGCGAGGCTGGGGACAGCGACCGGTGTCCCGCCCGGAAGGCCCGCTCGACCTGTTCGGCCCACCGTCGGGCATTGCCGTCGGCGGCCCATCCCAGGGCGAAGGCCGTGCCGCCCGCGGCGGCCGCGGTGGAGCCGTTGTCGGCGGACTCGTCGCCCGTGCTGCCGCTTTCTGCCTTGGGCAGTGGCGGTTTCACTGCGGGAGGAGTTTCGCTGCCGCGTCCTTCGTTGTCCGGTTTTGGTTCCGCCGCAGGACGCGGCTGGCCCGCCCCCTCGGCCTCGGCATCCGTCCGCCGTTCGCTCGCGTTGTCGCGGAAATCGGGAGGCACGAGGCGGCCCTGGTACACGTTGACCTCTTGAATCAACCGCTCGTGATCCGAATTGGGCTCCTTCAGATAGATCCGGTAACGGCCGTTGGGGAACCGCTGAAAGACCTCGAACAGCCCGCGTTCCAGGAGTTCAAGAGGCAGTTGCACGTCTTCGCCTTCCTGTCCCGCAGCGTCCACCCGGCGGAAGAAAAGTTGCATGCCGGCGTGCGTCGCAAAGTCCAATTCGGTCGCTGGCGGTTCGTACGCGCCGGTCTGCTGGCCTCCTCCAGAGGCCTGACTGAGAAGCAGCGTCGGGCCGCTTGCTTCACGCAACGCCACCGGGACGATCTCGGATTTGACGACCTTGATCGTTCCGAAGACCCCCGTGCCGGGCACCGTCAGGACGTCGGTCACGGGCAGTGACTGTAGCACGCTGCCGCCTTCCTTGAAGACGACGCCGTTGAGCGACTGGCCGGCGACGTCGGCGCGGCCGTCATACGCGACGGTCACCCTGATCGGAATGGGCGCCGACGGATCCAGCACGTTCGGGTTGCCTTTGCCCTGGTACGAGTAATCGAAACGGTACGTAACGCCGCTTTCAAAGCCCGCAAAATCGCCCGCCTCACCGACACTCAGCGCCGACGGATAGGTCAGCAGGTCCTCCCCGCTCCAGATGTCGTACCCGTCCGCCCAGTCGATCGTGACCTGATAATTCAGGACCGCCGGGTCATGGACGGTGATCTCCACGATCGCGTGCCCCTGCGAGTCCACATTGGAACCGCCCTGATCGACGGGGACCAGCCGCACACTGATCGGCGGCGGCGTCTGCGACACACCGTCTGGCGAAACGGCCCCCGTCATCTGGCCTGTGCCGGTCGCGACCGTGACACCGGGGTCCAGGTAGATCTGCCCGCCCGCTTGGACGACGATCACGCCCTGCTCGGCGTCGGTCCCGTTTCGTTGTCCGCCATGCGTGACAATGTCCTGGAGGATCGTGACATCGCCGCCTGTCTGCACGAGGACGCTGCCCTCGCCGACGTCCGTCGCGTTGGTCTGAAACTTGACCGAATCCTCCTCTCCGTTGACGCCATCGCCTGTGATGCTCAGGTTGGCGTCGAACCGACCGTCGACACCCTGGATGTGGATCGCATCCTGGCCGCTGCCCGCTGTGGCGTCGATACTCAACGAGTCAGACGGACTCAGGAACGTGACGGTCGCCCCCAGGTCCGAACCGATTTGGGAATATCCATCGTCGGCCGCCCGGTTGTCCTGAAGGGTCACCGTCTCGGAGCCGGCGATGAACTCGAACCTTCGCTCGCGGACCGGCATCTGGTCAAGCACCTCTTCGACGCCCGTGTACGTGAGGGTCGTCGCCACGCCCGTGCTGGCATCCGTGACCGAAATTCCCCCGTCGGAGCCGTTGGCGGGGACCGAAGCTGGCGTCAATTCATGCACGACCTGGTCGGCTGTTTCGGCCGCAGGGCCGCGGATCACAAGCAGGTCATTCGAGCCGCCTTCCGAGTTGGTGTCGATCTGGGAACCGCCGTGAAACGTGACTCCACCGCTAGGCGCAAAGAAACCATCGGCGGGATGATTGATGATCAGAACATCATCGCCCTCCAGACCGGAAAAGGTCAGCGAAGTGACGCCGCTGAACGGAATCACCGGGCCCGCGACACCGTCGGTCGTGATCTGAAACGTCCCCGAATCGCTCCCCGTCGCGTTGACAACCATCGTGTCGTCGAACTCCGTGCCAGTCTCAATGATGTCCGTATCGATGGTGTCGGGATCTTCGTTCATGATCGTCCCCGTGGCGGGACTGCCCACGACCGTGATGTTCGAGGAAAGAACACCCACGCCCAGGGCGCTGACGTTGCTGAGCGCGACCGTAAATTGTTCATTCAATTCGTAACGGATGTCGCGGTTCACCAAGACCTGAAAGACCTGCTGCTCATCCTGATTTCCGACAAAGAACAACGTCCCGCTTTGGGCCTGATAATCGTTGTTCGCCACCGTTGCGGCGGTGCCGTCACTGGCCGTTCCGTCCGCTGTTTCAGCGCGGACGCGGACGCCGCCTTGGACCGGCGCCGACAGACTGACGACAAAGTCGAAGGGCGTGGTCGAGTCCAAGGTGCCTTCGTACTGCGTTACTCCGGTGATCGTCAGCGTGGCCCGATCGTCATTGACGATCAGTCCGTCCGCCGACGCCGTAAGGATCTCGACCGTGTTTCCCGAGCTGTCGGCCCCGTTGTTGAGCGTCACGCGAAAAGCCTCATCGGCCTCGACCATCCGCTCGTCCGTCACCGGAACAGTAACCAGACAGCTGGTCTCGCCCGGCAAGAACGTCACCGTCTGGCTGGGAAAACTCCCCCCAAAATCGGCCCCGTCCGCGGCGGAATTGCCTACGCCGCTGACGACCCATTCGACGGTCGTTGTACCCGTCGTGGAGCCGGAACGCGTGACCGTAAACGTAAGTCCGCTTGTCGCCGCGTCGCCTTCGGCCCCGACGGCCGAATGGACCTCGATGGCCAATTCGACGTTCTGCTCGATATCGTCGTTCTGGATCGTGCCCGCCGCCGTGGCCGTTCCCAGCGTCGCGCCCACCGGGGCAGACAGCGTTACGGTAAAGCCTTCCGCCGGCTCTACCGTCGAGTCGCCGTTGACGTTCACCGTCAGCGTCTGGCTGGTCTGGCCCGCGGCGAAGGTCAGCGTCCCGCCGGGCAGGGCCCCGCCCGCGAAGTCCGAGCCGTTGGCCGCCTCGGCCCCGCTGCCCGTCACCGCGTACTGGACTGTCACCGGCATGCTGCTGGGATTCGTCAGGCTGACCGTGAACGTGTACGCCGTCAGGCCTGTGTTGCCCTCGGCCTTGTTCGCGTCCAAGCCCACAATCGAAACGCTCGTGCTGTCGTCGTTCGCAATCGTCCCCGTGCCCGCCAGCGTCGATTCGCCGCCCTGGAACGTCACGGCCCGGCCGCCCGCCGCCAGGTTCTCCAGCAGCAGGCTCAACGTCTCGTCCAACTCCACCTTCGCGTCGCCCGCCGTCTGCACGTTGATCGTGAAGCCCGCCGTCGAATTGGCCGTGAACAACTCCACGTTCGACGACGCCAACGCCGTGTAGTCCCCGTCCGCCACGGTCGCCGTCCCGTCAACCGTCGACCGGTCCGCCGTCACCCCCACGTCCACCGGATTGCTGATCGTCACGCTGAACGCCAGCAACCCGCCTTCCAGCACCGTCGCATCGCCGATCGAAATCACCGCCGCGTCGTCGTTCGCAATCGTCCCCGTGCCCGCCAGCGTCGATTCGCCGCCCTGGAACGTCACGGCCCGGCCGCCCGCCGCCAGGTTCTCCAGCAGCAGGCTCAACGTCTCGGCCAACTCCACCTTCGCGTCGCCCGCCGTGGCTATCGTGATCGTCTTCTCTTCGTTCGCCGTGCCCGTGAAGCTCAGCGTCCCGCTGGCCGGAGAGTAGTCGTTGTCCTCTGTCTTTGCTGTCCCGTTTGTAGTCGCGTAGGAGACATCGACCCCGCCCTGCACGGCCGCCGACAGCTTGACCGTGAACACCAAGTCTTCGCCTTCCGTCACCGAGACGTCCGCGATCGTAAGCGTCGCGCTGTCGTTGTTGGTGATCCTGCCAGTGGCCGGACTCCCGGACGTGGTCACATCCGCCACCGTGACACCGTTCAATGTCACCGTCAGCGTCTCGGTTAGTTCGACCTTCGCGTCGGCCGTCGTAGCCACCGTGATTGTCTGCTGTTCGCCCGCAACGCCGGCAAAGTTCAAGGTTCCGTTGCTTGCCGTGTAATCGTTGTCCGTCAATGTCGCTGAACCGTCCGCCGTAGCGTAGCTCACGTTCACCCCGTCTTGCACGTCCGCCGACAGCGTGACAGTGAAGACGAGGTTCCCGCCCTCAGCCACCGGCGTTCCCCTGATCGTCAGCGACGCGCTGTCGTTGTTGGTGATCGTCCCTATGGCCGGGCTGCCCGATGTCGTCACCCCCGCGACCGTGACACCGCTCAACGTGACCGTCAGTGTTTCGTTCGACTCCACCTTGGCGTCGTCCCCCGTGGCCACCGTGATCGTGCGCTGCTCGCCCGCGGTGCCCGTGAAGTTCAGCGTCCCGCTGGCCGATTCGTAGTCGTTGTCTTCCAGAGTCGCTGTACCGTTCCACGTAGCATAGTCCACGCTCAGCCCACCCGGCACGTCCGCCGACAGCGTTACCGTGAACACCAAGTCGCCGCCCTCGGATACCGACGCGTCCTCGATCGTCAGCGTGGCGATGTCGTCGTTTTGGATCGTCAAGGTGGCGGTGCGGTTCGTCACGCCGGCTTGGCCGCCGTGATCGAAATTGGTGAACGTCAAGAGGATCGTTTCGTCCGCTTCGAAAGTGGCCTCGCCCAAGATTTCAATGGGCACGGTCTTGCTAGTCTCGTTTGGGGCGAAGTGCAAGGAGATTGGGCCTGCTGTGAAGTCGCTGCCCGCTGTCGCACCGTTGATTGCGCCGCTTTGCAGAACCACATCGACATCACTTTCGGCGTTGGTCTTCCCAGACCGGATGACGGTCACGACGGCGGTCGTCGCGGTGGTGTCACCTTCGTTTACGGCGAACGTCGCGGCCGAAAAATCGTAGATGGGATTAGTTGGTTCGCGTGGCGATGTAAGCACGGGATCCCGGCTGGAAAACGCGACAGCCGAGAAACCGTAGGCTGGGACTCCGACGATGGAGACGCTGTCGGGCACCGTGCGCGTGGTTTCCGCTGAGCCGGCTGCGACGCCAGCTGCCGAGACACTGTCGGTTTCGGCCCCCGGAATGGAGACCTCGGTCGAGACCGGCGAGTCCGCCCAGCCGCCAGCGAACCCGACGGGCTGAAATGCGCTTCCCCCAAGGCTGCAGTCCACGCTCAGCACGCGCCGGTCTTCCAACCGCGCCAGGGTCGGCTGGAAATTGAGTTGCTGGCAAAGCGTCCGCCGTGCTTCCCGGAGGTGCTTCCGCCGAAGGCGATCGGTGTAGGATCGCAGAAGCTTGATCCAGTCCTTGAACGGCATCCCGTCAATCCTTGCCCAAAGAAACCCGTGCGGCCAATCTGTTCCGGTGCTTGGCGATCCGACTGTCCGGCCTTGGCGGCGGCATGTCCTGACAAACCGGTCGTTCGTGCCAAGAGAGGCTGGGGCGTCGTGTTGCGACGCCTAATGTGCTATTATCCTTGGCTTTAACGCCCAGGTCAAACAAGAAGGCAAGGTTGGTCTTCTTCTGGAAGGGCTGCCGTCTGCTCTTCCGTCCGTTTGACGCAGGCATGAGGGTTAAGGAGCCGCGGGAATGACCGCCGTCGCGTTGACGATTGCCGGGTCGGATCCATCGGGTGGAGCGGGCTTGCAGGCCGACCTTAAGACGTTCCATCAGCACCGCGTCTACGGCGCCAGTGTGGTGACGTTATTGACCGTGCAAAACACGCAAACGGTCCAGCAGGTGCTGGTCCTGGACCCTGCGTTCGTGCTCGCTCAGTTGGAAGCGGTTGTGACGGATCTGCCGCCCGGCGCGGCCAAGACGGGGGCGCTGGGCAGCGCCGGAGTCGTGGAAGCGCTGGCTGAGCGTGCTGCGAGCTTCTCGTTCCCGCTGGTGATTGACCCGGTGATGATCAGCAAGCACGGAGCCAGGCTGATGGACGATGCTGCGGCGGCAGTCCTGGCCCGACGACTGCTGCCGCACGCCTTCCTGGTGACGCCGAATCTGCCGGAGGCCTCCGCCCTGTCGGGCCGGGCTGTGCGGGATTTGGCGGGCATGGAAGACGCCGCCCGAGCGATCGGCGACCTGGGCGTGAAAAACGTGCTCGTGAAAGGCGGCCATCTGGAGGGGCAAGCCGTGGATGTCCTGTGGTCGCAAGAACGCCTCCATCATTTCAGCAGCGAGCGTCTGACGACGCCGCACACGCACGGGACCGGTTGCGTGTACTCGGCGGCCATCACCGCTCGCCTGGCGTTGGGCGACGAACTGCCGGTCGCCGTCCGGCGGGCCAAGCAGTTCGTCACGGCGGCGATCCGCACCAATCCAGGCTTGGGCCACGGCTACGGCCCAACCAACTTGCTGGCCGAAGTCCGCGACTGACAACGGCCGCCGCTGGACTTGTGCTGACCATCTTTGCGGTAATGCACCGTGCCATGCATCTTGTTCGGCGTGTGACCGACAAACTCCATGATGTCGATCTCGCCGCAGGCGGGCCAGCCGATCTTCCGGATGTTGTCGCCGAGCATTCAGATGGCCGGCCAAACGCCCTGGCCGTGCGGTAGTTTGGCCCGCACCTCGATCCGCCCAAATTGCCAGCTCGCACGCCCCAGCGTGATCAGGCTCGCAGCCGTGTACTCCGCGTAGTCGGCGGACGGCTTGGCGGACGCCTTGTCATGCCGGCCGGCGCGGGCTGCCGGTTTCTGGAAGTGCTCCTTGCGTGCTTCGATCACCAACATGCCGTTCTCGATGTGTGCGTTTTCCTTTCGGGCGCGAGTGTAAAACTGGGCCTCATTGTTGCGCACGAATCCTTCCTCGTAGTTCCACTTGGCCGGGTCAGGCAGCCCTTCGTAGTCGAACTCGTCGCACCAGACCAATTTGTAGCCCGGCGGCGGACTGGCCACGTCGGCAGCGTGGGCCGGCCCAGACAAGGCACTGAAAACCGCAACGCCGACGAACAGGTAAATTCCACGTGTCAAGCATTTCTTCATGGTTGTTGACCTTTCATGCTTGTGACTAGCCGCGGCGGACCGCCTGTCTGTTCACGCTGAAAAGCAAGACTTCTCAGGGCCTTTGCCCTCTGGCTGGTCTCGATCGTCGCCGAGATCCTGCACGGCATCGCCCGTGGCATGTGCCTGGTGCCGCACGTCGGCGAGTTCCGGTCGGGCCACGTCGGCGTCACACGGACACTTCGTTACCGCTTCACCGCACGGGCGTACTGGATCGGCAGAATGGTCTCGGCCTTTTCCGAACCAAGCTTCACGGCAGCGTGGTAAGGCCAATAAGGATCACGCAGCAACTCCCTCGCCAGCAGGACGAGATCGGTGTGTTGGTCCCGAACAGCCTCGTTCGCCTGATGCGGATCGGTAATCATCCAGCCCACGGCAGTTGGCACACCCGTTTCTCGACGGATGCGGCTCGCCACCGGAATCATGAACCCCGGCCCCCACGGAACCTTCGAGATGTCCGGGGTGACGAACCCCTGGCTCACGTCGAGCAGGTCGAGTCCAGCAGCTTTCAACCTGCGCACTAGTTCGATGGACTCCTCGACGGTCACGCCGCCTGCGATCCAGTCCGTTACCGACAGTCGGACGGTCAGCGGCAAGCGTTCCGGCCAGACCTTGCGGACGGCGGCCAACGTCTCCAGCAAAAACCGAATCCGATTGTCGAAGCTGCCGCCGTAGGCGTCCGTTCGGTGGTTGGCCAGGGGCGAGTAAAACTGGTGAGCGAGGTAGCCGTGGGCGAAATGCAGTTCAAGCCACTCGAAGCCTGCCGCCAACGCACGCTTGGCTGCCGCTACGAAGGCATCCTGAATCCGTGCGATTTCTTGGACGTTCATTTCTCGTGGAACCTTCGGCAGATTGGCACCGAAGGCGACCGGCGAAGGGGCGATGGTGTCCCAGCCGCCGTGGCCTGTCTCGATGTGGTCGTCCCCCTCCCAGGGTTTGTTGGCGCTGGCTTTGCGACCGGCATGAGCCAGTTGGATGCCGGGCACCGCCCCATACTGCTTCAGGAAGTGGCTGATGCGGGCCAGCGGCGGTACGTGGTCGTCCAGCCAAATACCGCTATCGGCAGGGCTGATACGCCCTTCGGGCGAAACGGCGGTGGCCTCGACCACGACCAGCCCCGCACCTCCTACCGCACGCGAACCGAGATGCACGAAATGCCAATCGTTCGGAAACCCGTTCTCCGACGAGTATTGGCACATCGGCGAGACGGCGATCCGGTTCCGCAGCACGACATCCTTCAGCAGAAATTCGTCAAGCAGACCTGCCATGGAAATCCCTCCGTTCAACTCAGCGGTCTTCGCCAAATAAAGTGGGACTGAATTGTACGGCGGCGAGCCCAGCTCGGCCAATCCCGATGTAAAATGACGACTGCGAACAGGGGGCAAACCAAGTGATGCGGGGCAAGTTGCCGGTGGGGCAGGTGTAGAGCAAACAAAGGAGTCAAGTCATGCAAACACGAGCAAGGCTGATGACCGGATGCTGTCTGATTGGCGGTCTGGTCATGGCCGCACCGGCGCATCTCGGTGCGGCAGAAAGCAAGATCGCTGAACTTCGTGCCCCGCAGGAACTCCCGCCCGGAGAACTCGGACGGACGATCCAACTGGGCAAGGAAATCATCCAAAAGACGAACCAGCACCCGCTTTCCAAACCATTCGTTGGCAATGCGCTGCGTTGTAGTTCCTGTCACCTGGATGCGGGCACGGACCCGACAGCGGCGACGTTCCTGGGGGTCGCCACCGCTTATCCAGCGTGGTCGCCAAGGGAGCGGCGGGTCATTACGCTCGAAGACCGTGTGCTGAATTGCTTGATGCGAAGTATGAACGGCGTCCGTCCGCCGAACGGGAGCCAGGTGTCGGTCGCCATCACGGCCTACATCTCGTGGCTGTCCAGCGGTTGTCCCCTGAAAATGAACCCGGAGAAGCCGCTCGGTCCCCACCACGTCCGGCCCTTGAAGATCGACGTGACACGGGCCGACCCGGAACAGGGTGAGAAGATCTACGCAAGCCGGTGCGCCGACTGTCATGGCGAGAACGGAAAAGGGACGGACGATGGGCCTCCGGTTTGGGGGCCGATGTCCTTCAACGACGGGGCCGGGCTGGCCGAAAACGAGAAGCTGGCCGCTTGGCTGAAGGTCGCCATGCCGCTGGGCGATGCGCACCTGACGGAGCAGGAGGCCCTTGACGCAGCCGCTTACGTCAATTCCCACCCACGACCACACTTCGAACTTAAGGATCATCTCCCAAAGCCTGAGCGACTGGGGGAGTACAACGCCGAGTTGATCCCCGCCACTGGATCGCCGTAGCCCAGGCGGTTGAAAAAGGGTCAGGACTCTTTTCGTGACGTGGACGAGCCAGGCTGGTTTACTTGTGATCCTTGCTGCGCAGGCGGGAGACTTGCATCGTGGCTACGCCGGATCGCCGGTGGTATCGGGGTGGCGACGCGCATCACTACCCGCTCGCGTGGCACGTCGCAAGTCGATGCCGCCTACGCCTCCTTCCGGTAGTCGTGCTTGAGTACCACGCCCAACTGCTTCTTGCCGCGAACGTCCGAGAGTCGCCTCAAGTCCTGTTCCTCGGCCTTCGTCGTGCGTACTGCCGCGACCAGCAGATCGCTGTCCTGGTTGGGCCTGACGCGGCCGCGATTCATGATAGAACGCCAGCCACCAGAGGCTCAACAGGAGCCGACTTACAGAATAGCCCGGCCAGGCTGCTAACTGATTCCGCCGACAGCCCATCAGGTCCCCTTCGGCACACTGGTGGGCTGTGGGTTGCGATTGACAAGCCGTAGCGCCGGGCGTCGGAACAGGCCCGCCACGCGCGTCACTGGGGAATCGATTCCTCCGCCATCAGTTCCGTGAACCAAGCGTCC
>ENA-UOUL01000577-UOUL01000577.1-bioreactor-metagenome-genome-assembly--contig:-NODE-577-length-61554-cov-5.328985_pt1 | contig 61554 bp, 45 predicted proteins | sample MGYA00249838_ERZ747220 | MGnify/ENA primary metagenome ERZ747220 (study PRJEB28778, sample SAMN05720191) | bioreactor metagenome | isolation source: Anaerobic biogas reactor | place: USA:Washington... | reverse complement strand
TCCGCCGGTGAAGGTGTTCGTGCCGCTGAGAATCAGCGTGCCCTCGCCGACTTTGGTCAGTGTCCGGGCCCCGCGGGATTCGTCGATGTCACCGGAGATCTCCAAGGTGAAGTAGTTGTCCGGCAGGTTCAGCGCGTCGACGGCGTCGGCGGGAACGTCTTCATCCACGTCGAGTTCCATCGTGACCACCGCGATCTGTGTGTCGCCCACGAGCGTCGTCGCGCCGCTGATCTCGATGTGTGAGCCCATCATCGTCACAGGGACATCGTCGGCGTCGTCGAACCAGTCGTCCATCTCGACCATTCCGAGGCCGGCGACGGTGAACTTGCCCTGCATTTCGACGTCGTTTCCGATTTCGATGGTGCCGATGCTCCCATCCCAGGGGTTATCATCTTCGTCTTTCCACCCGTCGTCATAGTAGATCTCGGAGGGCTCGCCGATCAGAATGACCCTGGAGAAGTCGGAGGCATCGCCGTTGATGGCAAACGTCCCGGTGCCCAGCGTGCTGGTCCCGGCCTGGCTGGAATCGGCCGTTACGAGGATACCCCCGTTGAACTCCAGCCCGCCGGCGAAGTCGTTCTCGGTGTTGAACAGGCCCAGAAGGCCGGTGCTGTCGCTGGTGACGCGCAGGCCGCCGTCGCCGGTGATCTTCGCTTCGATCTCCGCCTCGGCGTACAACGTCAGATTGTGTATGACGCCGTCGCCCAGCAAGGTGATGGTCGAGGATTCGGGATCGTCTTCGTCCTTCAACTCGAAATCGATGATCAACTCGTCGCCGTCCGTGGGATTGCCAAGAACGAGGTTCGCTGCCACAACGTCTCCGCCGTTGTCGTAACCCAGGACCAGGTTGTTCATAATCGTCGCATCGGCCCCGTCATCGCTTTCGTCGCTGAGCCCTGCGGCGTATTGGTTTATGGATACGCCGTCCCCCAGAGAGACCTCGGAGGCGACGTGCGCCGCGTCGAACGTCACGGCATCTCCATCCGGACCGCCAACGTAGACGGTCTGAGTGGGGTTGAGCATTTCGTAGTCGTCATCCAGAGTGCCTGTCATGGCCAGCGTGCCGCCATGCAGGTAGATATCGCCCTCGCCGAGGGCGTTGCCCGTCGGGTCCTCGCCCGGGTCTGCATCAAAGCCATCGAGCACCAACAGACCGTCGTTGAGAGTAACGTCGCCCGCGAAATCATTCATGAACTCCGATACGAAAACCGTCAGCGTGCCGGAGCCGTCCTTGGTCAAGCCGCCGGTCCCGGTGATCGGGCCGTAGATGTAGGTGTCGCTGTCGCCGCCGATTTCGAGATCGCCATTGAGGGTGACGGTCTCGATGTAACCCGGGTCGCCGCCGGCCAGCATGATCGGCCCGGAGTTGGCGAGAACGGACAGTCCGCCGACGGGGGCGGTCAGGTCCGTCGCCAGGTCCAGCATCGTGCCGGCCGTCGAATCGTTCACAAGCGAACTCGTGGTCAGGGTAAACTGGCCGAAGATCAGCCACCGGCTGCCCGACGCATCCTCGGTGAGTTCCAGTCCGCGGATTTCGGTGTCACCGTCGAAATGCACCAGATAGGCCAGCGGCCCGAACTGCGCCGTGTCGGCGGCACCGGGCACTCCCGCACTCCAGTAATCGGGATTGCTCCATTGGTCTTCGCCCGCCCCTTGTCCGGTCCAGACGGTGACGGCGGCATTCGTTGCAAGGACGGTCCACAATACGACACCAGCCACCACGAGAGCCATTCGTTTCCTGACCACTGCAAGTCCTCCACAATAAACGGACTGTTGTCTGTCAACACTCATGTCACGGCCCCTGGCGAAAGGGGTCCCGCACAGATCGTTTCCGCCTATCTCGGCAGCGGCCCGACGAATTCTTGAGAGATTATGGAGGCCATTTCGCCAAGCCTCAGGCGTCGGATCCAACCGACAGACAAGACAGTGGCAGGTGTCGCCGTGGCCTGTCCTGCGGTAACAATGCTGATACATTGCACCCGTCTTTCGTTATCGGCCCGGCGACAATCCCGTGGTCAGCCGGCATCTTCTTTTTGTCTATCACGAGGTCCCACGAGAAATTGGGGTAGACCGGGAGGCGACGGGGATCGGGCCCACGACGAGACTGCCGCCGGGCCGACCGTCGGCCTGAACCGCCGCAAGAAGGCACTCTCGCCGCGTACTACTTCTGTGCTCCCTTGCCGGATTTCGAGAAGGGCAGCGATGATTTTGACGAAATCCGCCTTGACAGGATCGCGGGTACGGCACTATACTGACCCGACTTGGCTGAAACGGCGGCGTAGCTCAGTTGGTTAGAGCGTGGGATTCATAAGCCTAAGGTCGGTGGTTCGAGTCCACCCGCCGCTATTGCTGTCGGCATGGCCTCAGGGGCGTGTCGACGGGTATCGCACGATTGGGTTTCCTTCGTGCCCCCTTCGTCTAGTGGCCTAGGATATCAGGTTCTCATCCTGGAGACAGGGGTTCGACTCCCCTAGGGGGTACTTTTTCACTTTTCGTTAGTGATTGACGGGCGATTATAGGTCCTTCCCTCCCCATGCTCGACCGCGATGGTGAATCTGCGCTGATCGACCCCGACGAGCAGTTCATGCGCAGGGCGATCGATGCGGCGATGATCGCCGAGGAGAACGGCGACGTGCCCATTGGAGCGGTCATCGTCCACCAGAATCAGGTGATCGGGCGGGCCTGGAACCAGCGGGAGCAGCTCCACGACCCGACCGCCCACGCGGAGATCATCGCGCTGACGCAGGCGGCCAGTTCCATCGGAAGCTGGCGTCTGCACGGTTGCACGATCTACGTTACGCTGGAGCCGTGTCCGATGTGCGCGGGCGCCCTGGTGCTCGGCCGGCTCGACCGGCTCGTCTACGGCTGCCCGGACCCGAAGACCGGCGCCTGCGGCAGCCTCTACGACATCGTCCGCGACGAACGTCTCAACCACCGCCTCGAAGTCACCTCCGGGGTCCTGGCCGACGAATGCGCCGCCCTGCTTCAGGACTTCTTCCGCCAGCGTCGCAACAACGGCGGCGGTCCCGCCGTTCCTTGAAGACCCGCTTGCGGCCGCCGCGGGGATATCCCCCATCTCTTTAGAGGATTCTCCGGACAGAGGAGAGCAAACTCGCTTTCCGCCGCTTCGTATGGATACAGACGGGCACTTTGCGTGCCGGATCATCGAGAAGCTCTATGTGAGACGAGGCATGTTTGGAAAGAAGATCCATCTGTTCACGCTCTTTGGATTTGACGTTGGCATCGATCTGACGTGGATTCTGCTGGCGCTGCTGGTGGTCTGGTCGTTGGCGACGGGGTTGTTTCCGCACTACTTCCCCGGTATGCCGTCATCGATCTACTGGTGGATGGGTGTCGGAGGCGCGCTGGGGTTGTTCGTCTCGATCGTGTTCCACGAGTTCTGCCATTCGCTCGTGGCGCGGCGATTCGGGTTGCCGATGAAGGGGATCACGCTGTTCATTTTCGGGGGCGTCGCGGAGATGTCCGAAGAGCCTCCCAGTGCGAAATCGGAGTTTCTCATGGCCATCGCCGGGCCGATTTCGAGCATTGTGTTGGGGGGTATCCTGTACGGCGCCGGCCAATTGGGCCGCTACGCCGGAGGGCCGGAGGCAGTCAACGCGGTGCTTCTGTACCTGGCGTTTCTCAATGCCATCCTCGCAGGTTTCAACATGATCCCCGCGTTTCCTCTGGACGGCGGCCGCGTCCTGCGTTCGATTCTCTGGAAGGCCAAGGGCAATCTGCGATGGGCCACGCACATCGCATCGGTTCTCGGCTCGGCGTTTGGGACGGCCCTGATCGTTCTGGGCGTCGTCGTTTTCTTCAGCGGCAGTCTGGTTGGAGGGATCTGGTACCTTCTTATCGGCTGGTTCATCCGAAACGCCTCCCGGATGTCCTACAAGCAGGTCCTGATCCGTAACGCACTCGGCGGCGAGGAGATCGGACGGTTCATGCAGCCAGAGCCCGTCACGGTGCCGCCGACTCTCTCTATCGAAGAACTGGTGAACGACTATTTCTATCGCTTTCATCACCGGATGTTCCCCGTGACCGACGGCGAGGGGCTTGTCGGGTGCGTGACAGCAAAGCAGGTCCGGGGACTGCCCCGAGAGCAATGGAGCCGACACAACGTCGGCGAGCTGACGGTTTCATGCTCGAAGGACAACACGATCTCGACAGATACCGATGCGGTGGAGGCGTTGTCCATGATGAACCGGACCGGAAACAGCCGCCTTCTGGTCGTTGACGAAAACCGCCTGGTGGGCATCGTAACGCTTAAGGATATGCTCAGGTTTCTCTCTCTCAAGATCGATCTTGAAAGCAGATAGACCGCAACCGGAACCCTGTTTGGAGGTCTTCCTATGAATGCAGAAATGACGTGTTTGCGTTGTGGCGGCGCCCATCTGGAATCGGGAGCGCTTCGCTCGACGGGAGCGATACATTTCCGGCCCCAGGGCGCCAAGTTCCTGAAACTGAAGACCGCCGACGTCGATGTGGAGGCACGACTGTGTCTGGACTGCGGAACGATCGCTCTGAGTTGCGATGTCCAGAAGGTCAAGTCGCTGATCGGAAAGGAATAGCCTTCGATCCGCGCATCGACACGGAATGGTGAAAGGACGGGCCTTATGGTCAAGACGCATCGCAAGGTGGTTGTCATTGGAGCCGGATCGGTGGGGACGACGTACATCTACGCTCTGCTGCAGACGGGTCTGGCCAGTGAGATCGCTCTGATCGACCTCGACGCCAAGCGGGTCGAAGGCGAGATCATGGACCTGTCGCACGGGTTGCCATTCATTCCGCCGGTTTCCGTAAAGGCCGGTACATACGATGATTGCGCCGATGCCCACCTGATCGTCGTCACCGCCGGCGCCAAACAGACGCCGGGGCAGCCCCGCATCGAACTGATCCAGAAGAACGCCCAGATCGTCCGGTCGATCTGCGAGCAGATTCGCGGTTCTGGCTCAACTGCGGTGGTGCTCATGGTGACCAATCCGGTCGATACGCTTACCCAGGTGGCCCAGAGACACCTGGAACTGCCGCGCGGCCGCGTCATCGGATCGGGCACGGTACTGGACAGCGCCCGGTTCAAGTACATGCTGAGCCGGCACTGCGGGATCGACGCCAGAAACGTACACGCCTATATCCTCGGCGAGCACGGCGACAGCGAGGTGCCCGCCTGGAGCATGACGCACATCGCGGGCATTCCGATCCGCGAGTACTGCGAAATCTGCAAGGTCTGCGACTACCCGAGGCATCACGAAGAAATCGCCCGCGAAGTCCGCGACTCCGCGTACCATATCATTGACTACAAGGGCTCGACGTTCTACGGGATCGGACTTTCGCTGCTGCGGATCTCCGGCGCCATCCTCCGCGACGAGCACAGCGTGCTGACCGTATCGACCCTGCTGGAAGGGGAATACGGCCTGAAGGACATCTGCCTGAGCGTTCCCTGCATCGTGGGGGAAAACGGCGTCGAGCGGATCATCGCCGCCCGCTTGCCGGCGGCCGAGCAGGAGGGCCTCGAGCGGTCGGCCCAGATCCTGCGCGGCGTTCTCGATAGCGTGTCGGTATAGACAGCCAACCCGCGGTTCGCCGCGGTTCTCGATAGTGCCCCCGATCTCTTCAATCGGGGGCTTTTGCGTTGATGGACCGGATCCGTTATGCTACGGCGGTTTCGTGACGCCGGTCGCCACGAAGATAGCGTCGTGGCTTCGGATGTGGAAGGGGCACAGATGATGGACATCAGGACGATGTGGATGGTGGCGATGGCAGCCGGGCTGCTGGGCGGGGCGGTCGGGGCCGGCAATGTGCCGCTGTGGCCGCTGCTGGCCGTTGAGCCGAGCGAGGAGTACCCACGTCATTCCGAGGGCGACATCATCGAGCTGAAGGACGGGCGGCTCGGTCTGATCTATACGCGGTTCACCGGCGGCAGCGGCGACCATGCGGGGGCCGATCTGGTGAAGCGCGCCTCGGCCGACGGCGGCGCGAGCTGGAGCGATGCGGAGGTCGTGGTCCGTCCGACGGGCGGGCTGAACGTGATGTCGGTCTCGCTGCTGCGATTGCAGGACGGGCGGATCGCCTTGTTCTATTTGCGCAAGACGTCGCGGGAAGATTGCCGGCCGATGATGTGCGTCTCGACCGACGAGACGCGCACGTGGAGCGAGCCAGCGGTGTGCATCACCGATGAGGTGGGTTATTACGTGTTGAACAACGATCGGGCCGTGCAATTGAAGTCGGGGCGGATCATTCTGCCCGTGGCTTGGCACCAGGGCCCGGGCAAGCCGCGCGACAACGCGGGCGTCATCATGTGCTATTTGTCCGACGACAGCGGCGTCACGTGGCGGCGCAGCACGGACTCGTTCAAAGGCTACGATCCCGATGGCAATCGCATCATCGTGCAGGAGCCCGGCGTGGTCGAGCTAACCGACGGCCGGCTGATGATGTTCATACGGACCGATGCCGGCAGCCAGTACGTCTGCCACTCGACCGATGGCGGGGACACATGGTCGAAACCCCGGCCCTCCGAACTGGCCTCGCCGCTGAGCCCGGCCTCCATCGAACGCATTCCCTGGACGGGCGATCTGGTCTGCGTGTGGAACGATCATTCCGGGCGTCACCCGTTCCCGGCCGGCCGACGCACGCCCCTGTGCGTGACCATCAGCACCGACGAAGGCCAGACGTGGGGCGCCTCGCACGTCATCGAGGCCAATCCCGACGGCTGGTATTGCTACACGGCGATGGCGTTCGTGAAAGATCGGATGCTTCTGGCCTACTGCGCCGGCGACAAGAAGGTCGGCGGACTGAACCGGCTCAAGGTCCTGGCCATCTCCAGAGATTGGCTGTCATCGCGATGAGCGCGTGGTCTGATAAGACAATGAGGCGCTTCACTGGAATCGAGACGTTCCACATGGAGACAAAGAGATGAAATGGATCGGCAAGCGTTTCGTTCATGGATTGATGGCGATTCTTCCCATCGCGCTGACGCTCTATCTGATCTACTGGCTGGCCACATCGGCGGAATCCGTTCTCGGCGCGGTCATCCGGTACGTGATCGGCGATGCCTATGTTCCCGGCCTCGGCGTGCTGTTCGGATTCCTCATCACCCTGGGCATCGGCGTGCTCCTTCAGCTCTGGCTATTCCGCAAGGTCTTCTCGCTGGGCGAAGCGCTGCTGCAGAAGATCCCCGGGATCAAGTCACTGTACGGCTCCATTCGCGACCTGGTCGGTTTCTTCGACTCCTCGAAAGAGAAGGATTTCGACAAGACCGTCATGGTCGCTGTCGGCGACGAGAACACCCGCCTGATGGGCCTGGTGACAAGGGAGAGTTTCGACGATCTGCCCGAGGGCATCGGGGACGACCAAACGGTGGCCGTTTACCTGCCGATGAGCTACCAGTTGGGCGGCTTCACGATCATGGTCCCCAAAGACAAGATTCATCCGGTCGATATGACGGTCGATCGGGCGATGCAGTTCGTGCTGACGGCGGGGGTCTCAGCCGAAGGCAAGGCCGACAAGAGGCCGGCTCAGTAACACCTGCCGGCGATCCGTTGATTCCGAGAGTGGGTCTGTAAGCCGAGTTCTGTGCCCGTCTGACGACGGGCGGCGATCATTTATCTGGACCGGCCGTTGCCGACCGGCTCTCCCGCCGAAGCGGGAAGCGACCTACCCACCGGCCGATCCGCCTGCGGCGGACTCGCACGCGGGCCACGTGCGGCCGAAGCCGACCGGCTGCTTGGTCTTGCAGGCGGTGGGGTTTACCCTGCCGACGACGTCGCCGCCGTCGCGGTGCGCTCTTACCGCACCTTTTCACCTTTGCCTCCGCCACAGGCGGATCGGCCGTGTGTTTTCTGTGGCACTTTCCCTGGGGTCGCCCCCGGTGGCCGTTAGCCACCACCGTGCCCTGTCCTGCTCGGACTTTCCTCTCGGCCTCGCACGATGCGAAGCCGAGCGACCGCCCAACCCACTCTCGGAATCGACGTGTTCCTATTGATGATCGATTATTGATGATTCAGCCCAAGGCGTGGTTCGATTGTATCGACTTGCCCCCGCCTTTTCCAGCCAAAGCTCAGATAGGCATCGGGGCTCGGGGCGACCGCGCTCAGTTGGCCTTGACGATTTCGACGTGCTTTCTGAAGTTCGCATCGTCCGTCTTGGGGTGATCCACGCGATAATGGACGCCTCGGCTCTCCTTGCGAAGCTGGGCCGCACAGGTAACCAGCAGCGAGGCCGTCAGCATGTTCTGGCATTCCCAGCCCTCGGGCGAATCGAAGATCTTGTCCATCACGTAGCGGTGCCAGAATCGAATGATCTCCTCGGCCTCCGTCAGCGGCTGGGCGGTGCGCGTGATGCCCACGTTGCGCCACATCAGGGCGCGAAGGGAATTGCGCACGTCGGGAACATCGAGCTGACTGCGACCCGAGTGCGGGATCTTGTACTTGATGAGCGGGTGCTTCAGGCTGGTGGCGACATCGGCCCGGGCCCTCTGCACCACCTCCCGTCCGGCGATCGTCCCGAAGACCAGCCCCTCCAGAAGCGAGTTGCTGCCGAGGCGATTGGCGCCGTGCAGGCCCGTCGAGGCGACTTCTCCGCACGCGTAGAGATTCTCGATACTCGTCCGCGCGAGTGTGTCGGTCAGCACGCCGCCGACCATGTAGTGCGCGCTGGGACGCACCGGGATCAGGTCGTGGCTCACGTCGATGTCGAAGCTCTCGCATAGATCGCTGATCATCGGGAACCGCCGGGCAAAATACTCTTTGTTCAGGTGGCGTACGTCGAGCAAGACGTGCGTCGATTCGGTCTTGCGCATCTGGTCCAGGATTGCACGGCTCACCACGTCGCGCGGCGCCAGCTCGCCGGCCGAGTCGTATTCGGCCATGAAGCGGTGCCCGTTCACATCCAACAAATACGCTCCCTCGCCCCGCAAGGTCTCCGTGATCAGCGCCCGCGAGGCGCCGGCGATGTACAGCGTCGTCGGATGAAACTGCACGAACTCCATGTCGCGCAGCACCGCGCCGGCCCGATAGGCCATCGCGATCCCATCGGCCGTCGCCCCGGACGGGTTGGTCGTCTCGCGATACAACTGTCCGCCGCCGCCGCTGGCGAGAACCGTATTGGCCGCCCAGAGGATCTGTAGTCCTCGCTGCCGGTCGTATCCGATGATGCCGACGCAGCGATGGTCTTCATCGGTCAGCAGGTCGATGGTGTAGAAATTCTCGATGACCTTGATGCTCGGCGTGGTCCGGACCTTGTCGATGAGCGCCTCGGCAATCGCCCGCCCGGTCTCGTCGCCGTGCCCGTGCAGGATTCGCGCGCGGGAGTGGCCCCCTTCGAGCGTGATGTCGACCTGGCCGTCGACGAGATCGAACGCCGTGCCCCACTCCTGCAACTGGCGAATCAGTCCCGGGCCCCGCTCGACCACAAGTTTGACAATCTGCTCGTCGCAGATGCCGCCTCCGGTTTTGAACGTATCGCTGATGTGCGACTCGAAGGTGTCGTCCTTGCCGAGCACCGAGGCGATGCCGCCCTGGGCCTTCCAAGTATTGCTCTCTTCGAGGGTGCCCTTACAGACGACCACGACGTTGCGATGGCCCGCGGCCTCGATCGCCGCCCGCAGGCCCGCCAGACCGGCCCCGACAACCACGCAGTCGGTAAAGAGCTGGTTGGTCGAGATCGAGTCCACATCGACGAGATACCGCCGGGGCTCCCCAAAACGGACTCGCTCGGCTTCGGTCGTGCCCTTGCTCTTGTTGCTTTGCTTCATGATCCCATGGCCTTCCAGAATCAGCCGCCCCGATAAGAAGCAGCGAAAAACAAACACCTTCACAGGCAAAGGCCGGCCATCATACCGAAAAACCCCCGCCCTGCAAACCCACAAGAAGACGATGTGATTGCGCCCGCGTCTGTGCGGCCGGCTCACCCACAGGTGCTACAGGTCGCATCGGTCCTATGAGACCGGCAGAATCTCTCGCTCGACACCCCCACGGCCCTTATTACGGACGCCGCTCGAGGATGATCTCGTCGGCGAAGACGCGGTCGTCGTCGGCGTACTTTGAGACGAACGCCTGCAAGTCCTTTGTCGAGGCCGTCAGGATGGGCCGGTCGTCAACCGATTCGAACGCGATCGGGCTCGCCTGCGATTCGAGCAGATCGTGGATCTTGTCGTCGTTGGTCAGCCACATCGACATGCGGTTGCCGCTGAGGTTCACCTTGACGAAGGTGTGAGCGCGCACAAAGAAGAAGGCGTTGTAGAACAGCTCGACCTTGTCGGGATCGTCCGCCCCTGACGGCAACACATCAGGAAAGACGTCCATGAAGATGTCGTTGTCGAGCTTCACCAGGCATACGAAGAACGAACCCTTGCGTCCCTCCGGGTCGGTTATGCTGAGGTGGTAGACCTTCTCGGCGCTGTTTTTGAGCGTGTCAGGCAGCGTATCGGCGCCGTCCGGGCCCAGACGCGTGAACACCCATGCGCTGCGCACGTCGCTGGGGTTCTCGACCCACGTGCCGAGCAACTGCGTGTCGAAGATGAGCGTGTCCTGGGTGAACAGCGGCTGCAATGAGATGACCGGGACGCAGCCGCCCAGGAGGACCGCCAAACCGTAAAACAGGGCTTTCTTCACTCTCATATCCAGACTCCTTCGCTCGCTTGATCGTGGTCGAACATCATTCGGGATGGCAGACAATACGCCGATCCAAGCAACTGAGAGCATTGTACCACCTTTGCCGGCGATGGGAAAGTGGCTTGCGAGCGAGGGGCAGAACCGCTACAGTGCACGACCCACACACGGTGGAGTATAATAGCCGCTTATGCAGGAATAAGAAATGCCCGAATTGGAGCCCATCGCATGGTTCGTGGTCACGCTCTCGGCCCTTATCGTCGGCATCTCCAAAACGGGGATTCCGGGCGTGGGCATCCTGCCCACGATCCTGATGGCCCTGGTGTTGCCGGCCCAGAAGTCGGTGGGCCTGCTGCTGGGCATCCTCATCCTGGGCGACGTGTTCGCCGCCGCCTATCACCGGCGCAACGCCGAGTGGTCCCACATGATCCGCCTGCTGCCCGCGGCGTTCGCGGGCATCGTCGCAGGGTTTTTCGCAATGAAAATCATCAACGACCGGCAGCTCAAGCCGATCATCGGCGCGATCGTGCTGGTCATGCTGGCCCTGAACTACTGGCGGACCCGAGCCCGGGACGAGAATCTGCACGTTCCGACGCAGTGGTGGTTCGCCGCCGCCCTGGGCTTCGTCGCCGGCCTGACCAGCATGATGGCCAACGCCGCCGGACCGATCATGGTCATCTACCTGCTGGCCATGAAGCTGCCCAAGGTCGCCTTCGTCGGAACCAGCGCGTGGTTCTTCTTCGTCGTCAACTGGCTCAAGGTCCCGTTCAGCATGAGCCTGGACATCATGACGCGCGAATCGCTCACACTCGACCTGATGATGCTGCCGGTCATCGCCCTCGGCGCCGTCCTCGGCATCTTCCTGCTGCGGCGCATCCCGCAGAGAGCCTTCAACGCCGTCATGCAGATCCTGGCCGCCGCGGCCGCGATCAAACTGCTGTTCTGAAACCGACGTAGCAATCAGGGTAGAAAGGGCCGACGCGAACCACCACGAATCGCATGGACGAGCAACGCGAACAGGACATGCTGGATCAGGCCAGGCAACGGATGCTCCGGAACGACCTGCGAGGCCGGGATATCACCGACCCGAGGGTTCTGCGAGTCATGATGGAGGTCCCGCGCGAGGCGTTCGTCCCGGAAGGATATCGCCACCAGGCCTATGCGGACGGCCCGCTGCCGATCGGGGCCGGCCAGACGATTTCGCAGCCCTATATCGTTGCGCTGATGACGCAACTGCTGCGTCTCGATCCGGAGTGCGAGGTACTCGAAATCGGTACGGGCAGCGGCTACCAGACGGCAATTCTGGCCCGTCTGGCGGCGAGGGTCTGCACGATCGAAAAATACGACGAGCTGTCTTCCCAGGCCCAGGACGTGCTGAGGAAGCAGGCGATCGAGAATGTCAGATTCCGGGTCGGCGACGGCAGCGCGGGCTGGCCCGAGCCGCAGTCTTTCGATCGCATCATCCTCACAGCGGCCGCTCCGAGTCTTCCGGCGCCTTTGGTGGCGCAGCTGGCCGAGCGTGGCGTGCTCGTCGCCCCGGTCGGCGGCGGTTCGAGCCAGACGCTGGTCGTCGCGGAGAAATACCGAGGCAAGCTGATCGAGCGGGTGGTCTGCGGCTGCCGCTTCGTCCGACTCATCGGTATGCACGGCTTCCATCAATGAGGGCAAGTCCCGCTGGCTTGCCACTGGCAAAGTCGATAAGATGACCGATCACTATGAAGGCAGGAGAACACCCACAAGAAGAGCGCACGGCAGCCGGTGACGACAGCCGTATCGAGACCGTGCGAGACGCTGTATACGGTCACGATGGGGGCGCGATCTCGCCTTCCACTTCGGTTCAATACGTCAAGGGGGTCGGTCCCGCCCGGGCCAGGACCTTCGACCAGTTGGGCGTCAAGACCGTCGGCGACCTGTTGGAGTACTACCCGCGCGACTGGATCTTCGCGCCGAGCCCCGTGAAGATCGCGCAACTGCGACCGAACGAGACCGCCAGCGTGATCGGCCTGGTCGAGTCCACCGACTATCAGGACTATCGGCGTCCGCCCCTCTTCGAGGCGATGGTCAGCGACGACACGGAGACATGCCGAGTCGTCTGGTTCCATGGCGGCTACCTGCGCAACCAGCTCCAGCCGGGGCAGGTCGTCATGCTCTCGGGCAAAGTCGCGCTCTTCAAGCACCAGCTCCAGATGACCAATCCGAAGTTCATGGTGCTCGACGAGGCCCATGCCCAAGCCGATCTGTATTTCAGCGGCGGCGTCTATCCCGCCTCGGCCCACCTGTCCAGCGCCCAGATCAAACGGATCATCGTCCCGCTGCTCGAAAAGCTCGACGATCTGGTCTGCGAGTTCTACGAGGAGGACTTCCGCAAGGAGAACCGCCTGATCGGCCGCAAAGAAGCCTTCGCGTGGATTCACATGCCGCCCGATGAGGAGAAGCTCGCCCAGGCCAGGCGCCGGCTCAAGTACGATGAACTGTTCCTGATGCAGCTTGGGCTGGCCCTGCGTCGCTATCGCATTCAGCACTCTGCCTCGGCGGTGGCGTGTGCCGGCGCGGAGGAGGTGGACAGCCGGATTCGCAGGCGGTTCCCTTTCCTGTTGACGGAGGACCAGAATGAGTGCATCGCCGAGATCGTCGCGGACATGGGACGCACCGTACCGATGAACCGCCTGCTCCAGGGCGACGTCGGCTCGGGCAAGACCGTCGTGGCGCTGTACGCCGCCTTGCTGGCGGTCGCCAACAAGACGCAGGTGGCCATCATGGCCCCGACGGAGATTCTGGCGTCGCAGCATTTCATCAGCATGGAGCGATATCTCAAGAACAGCCACGTTCGGCGCGTGCTGATTACCGGCGGTCTGACGGGCAAGAAACGCACCGAGCTCCTCGAACAGATCAAGCGAGGAGAGATCGACATCGTCGTCGGGACGGTCGCCCTGCTCCAAAAGGACATCGGGTTTCGCAGACTCGGATTGGCCGTCATCGACGAGCAGCACAAGTTCGGCGTCCATCAGCGGGCGGACCTTCGCAAGGACGGCGCGCCGCACTGCCTGGTGATGACCGCCACCCCGATCCCGCGGACGCTGGCAATGACGGCCTTCGGAGATCTCGACGTCTCGATTCTCCGGCATGCCCCGCCCGGACGCGGGGCCGTCATCACGCGATGGGTCGATCCGGGCCACCGCCAGGATGCCTATGCCTTCATCCGCGAGCGTCTGAAGGCAAGAAAGCAGGCCTATTTCGTCTATCCGCGCATTGCCGCCGTCGAGGAGACGGGCAAGGACATCCGCGCGGCCACGGACGCATGGAAGGAACTGGCCGAGAAGGTCTTTCCCGAGTTTCACGTCGCCCTGCTGCACGGACAGATGCCTTCGGCGGAAAAACAGCGCGTCATGACGGAGTTCCGCAAAGGCCGGATCGATGCCCTGGTCTCCACCGTGGTGATCGAAGTGGGTGTCGATGTCCCCAATGCGACGATCCTGGTGATCGAGGCCGCCGACCGGTTCGGCCTGGCCCAGCTCCATCAGCTTCGGGGCCGGATCGGACGAGGTGAATCCAAGTCCTACTGCCTGCTGTTTGCGGAGACGGACAACGAGATCGCGCGCAGCCGGCTCGACGTGATGACGAGCACCCGCGACGGCTTCGAAATCGCCGAGCAAGACCTGCGTCTGCGCGGGCCGGGCGAACTGTTCAGCGCCCGCCAGCATGGATTGCCGGATCTGAAGATCGCCAATATCGTCGACGATTCCGACCTGTTGGTGATAGCCCGCAAGCACGCCTTCGCGCTGGCGGCCCGTGACCCGATGCTCGCGGAGGCCCCGAATCGCCATCTCCGCCGGACCCTGCTGGCCAAATTCGGCGACGCACTCGGTTTGGCCGATATCGCGTAGCCCTCGATGGCGTCTCCGTCAGACCATAACCGCCTCACGGACCGCCTCGACGCGGACGCGGTTTTTGCTGGAAGTCTGTCGAAAAAGAGTGTAAAAGGCCGCTGTGAACTGATCGAAGACGAAGGCCCGGAACGAAGCGGCACCCATGCGGATCGCATATAAGAACAAAACAATCGAGAGGATCCTCACGATCGTCAAGACCGTCGCCTCCGCCGTGGTCGTGGCGTCCTTCGTGATTCTCTTCGGTTTCGAGAAACCGTTCATCCCCCTGCCGATTCTGTTCGGCGTGCAGATCGCTATGTTGTGCATCTTCTTGGTCGGCAAGGTCATCCGCTTCTTCAATGCCGAGTCCAAGAAAGAGTACCTCGTCGCCAACTGGTTCGAGATCCCGATACTCTTTGCGTTGGGAATGGCGGTCCTTGGCTCGGGCCGATGGTTCAGCGAGACCGAACCTGATCGCGTGCGCCATCTGGCGGTGGGGATCTACCTGATCATCGAGGTCATCGTGAAGGTCTGTATCGCCTCGGTGCGACTGGCCGCATCGGGCGCAAACCCGACCAAGACCCTCGTCGCCAGCTTCGTCGTCCTGATCGTCGCGGGCGGCGGCCTGCTCATGCTGCCGCAGGCCTCGACGACCGAACCTCTGAGTCTCGTGGATGCCCTGTTCACCGCCACAAGCGCCACATGCGTGACCGGCCTGGTGGTCAAAGACACCGGCCGGGACTTCACCTTCATGGGGCAACTGATCATCCTGATCCTGATCCAACTCGGCGGCCTCGGCATCGTCGTGTTTGGGGCCGTTTTCGCCCTGCTGCTCGGGCAGGCTTTCAGCATTCGCGAGTCCGTCGCCATGCAGGACGTGCTTAGCGCGCAAACGCTCAGCCGCATCGGCAATATGATCCTGTTCATCTTCGTGGCCACGGTGACGATCGAGACCTTTGGGGCCGTGCTGCTGTATCCCATGTGGGACAAGGTCCCCGGGTGGCAGGGCGACACCCAAGCGCAATGGTTCTACAGCATCTTCCATTCGATCAGCGCGTTCTGCAACGCAGGCTTCGGCCTCTTCAACGACAACCTCATTCGCTACAATCGACAATGGCAGGTTTACGCCGTCATTTGCCCGCTGATCATCCTGGGCGGACTGGGGTTCAGCGTTCTGTACAACCTGGCCAACATGGCCGGCAATCGAATCCAGCGGTTCTTCAAGACCCATTTCGGCCGGCCGCATCGGCTTCAGATGGAGGTCCCCAAGCGGATGCGTCTTCAGGCCAAGGTGGCCCTGAGCGTCAGTGGCCTGCTGATCGTCTTCGGTACGCTCACCATCCTGGTGTTTGAGCGGTATGCGGGCGAGCCCTCCGCCGGCCGGCGACTCGATGCGCTGGGCGCGCTGTTCCAGTCGGTCACGGCGCGGACCGCCGGCTTCAATACCGTCGATGTCGCCGCAATGACCCCGTCGAGCAAGATCGTGTTGATGATGCTGATGTTTATCGGGGGCTCGCCCGGCTCCAGCGCCGGCGGGATCAAGACGGTCACGCTGGCTGTCATCGTCATGACCGTATTCGCCACGCTGCGCAAGCGCGGGGACGTCGAGATGTTTCGACGCAGCGTCCGGCTGGTCGTGGTCGGTCGCGCCATCACGGTCGCCCTGCTGTTCATCGTCGTCCTGTTCACAACCATGCTGGCGCTCAGCGTGACGGAGGGGCCCCTCTCCGGGGACTTCACCATGCTGGATATCATGTTCGAATCGGCCTCGGCGTTGGGGACCGTCGGGCTCAGCACGGGGGTGACGCCCACTTTGACAACCGCGGGGAAGCTTATTATCATTGTCGTCATGCTGATTGGGCGACTGGGACCGCTGACCCTTCTGGCGGCGCTGACGTTCAATCTGAAACCGATCCGGTACAATTATCCGGACGAGGCAATCATTGTCGGGTAAGGAACGGATGGCATGAGACGATTCGCTGTTATAGGGTTGGGCCGTTTCGGTCAGAAGCTGGCCATCGCACTGGCGATGAGCGGCTCGGAAGTCATTGCCATCGACCGGGACCGAAACGAGGTCGAGTTGATTCGGGACCAGGTCAGCCACGCCGTCCGTCTCGACAGCACCGATGAAGAGGCCATGAAGGCCCAGGGCGTCGACAAGGCCGATGTCGCCATCATCGCGCTCGGCCAGGAGAGCTTCGAGGCGGCCATCCTGACAGTCGTGAACCTGCGCCAGATGGGCGTCAAACAGATCTACGCCCGCGCCGAGAGCCTCCTGGCGGGCGAAGTCTTCTCCAAGGTCGGCGCGACGGAGGTGATCTATCCGGAAATCGAATCGGCCCAGCGCTGGGCGTACAAGCTCATCGCTCCACAGATCGGCGAGAAGATCGACTTTGCGCCGGGCTACAGCCTGGCGCGGGTCAAGGCGCCGTCCAGCTTCGACGGCAAGACCGTGATGGACCTGCAACTGCGTCAGAAGTACAAGGTCAACCTGGTCATCATCAAACGCAGCGACGAGGCCAAAGCCCGCAAGGACGAAAAGGAATCGATCATCAATATCCCGATGCCCGATACCATTGTCTATGCCGACGATATCCTGATGATCGCCGGTTCCGACGCCGACCTCGCCAAACTCCCGCAGGAATAGTCTGCCACAACAACATCCCCTGACCTGGCCCGAGGATCATTCCGCGCGATATTGGCGGAGGAGGTCGAGGAAGGTCTGCATGTCGGCCGGCAAGGGCGCCTCGAAACGGACCCGCTGCTCGGTGGTCGGATGCGTGAATTCGAGGGTCCAGGCGTGCAGGGCGCAGCGGGCGATGGCGGGCTCCTCAACGGCCGGCTCTGTATCGGCGAGTTGCCAGGGATAGACGAGCTTGCCGCCGTACATGTCGTCGGCCACAATCGGGTGCTTCAGATGTGACAAGTGCACGCGGATCTGATGCGTCCGCCCCGTCCGAGGTTTGCAGTGGATCAGTGAGAACCCGCGGAACGCCTCGATCACCTCATAGAATGTGACGGCTTCCTTGCCCGTCTCGGAGCGAACCGCGTACTTCTCACGAATTTTCGGATGCACCCCGAGCGGTGCATCGATCCGGTCGGCCGTCAGCTCGGGCGTGCCGTGGACGATCGCCAGGTAGCTCTTCTGGACCTGCCGCAACTCGAACTGCTTGGCGACCTTCCACTGCGCCACATCGTGCTTGGTCACCACCATCACGCCCGTCGTATTGCGGTCAAGCCGATGGACGATGCCCGGGCGGAATTCACCCAGTCCGCTGGAAAGCTGCTCGGAGTAGTGCGCCAAGGCATTGACCAGCGTACCGTGCTTGTTGCCCCGGGCCGGATGCACGATCAGGTCGGGAGGCTTGTTCAGGACGATCAGGTCATCATCCTCGTAAAGGACGTCGAGGGGGATGTCCTCCGGCTCGATCTCCTTCTTCTCCGGCTCGGGCAGCACGAACTCGATCACGTCGCGATGGCTGAGCTTGAAACTGGGCTTGACCGGCTCGCCGTTGACCTTGACCGAGCCGGCCCGGATCGCATTCTGGATGAAGTGCCGACTCAGATTGCGGAAGCGGCCGTGTAGATACTTGTCGATCCGACGCTCACGCAGTGAAACACCCACGTGAAGCGTCACCGGCTGACCGTAGACTTCGGGCAACTCGCACATGGTACGGCTGTCAGTGGCTCGCCGGCGCGTTGGCCTCGGGCGGCGACGCGAAGAAGACATCGTCGGACGTTGAGTTGGGGCCGCCCGGCGTGATCTGAATCTGTGGCGTCGAGGCACTTTCCGGCTTGGGCGCCGGCGCCGGCTTGAACGCGACGGCGCCGCGGTAGTCATCGACCGTCGCGAGACGATTGGCGGCGGCGGCCTGCGCGGCCGTGCCGTCGTATTCGGCGTTCTGCGCCACCTTCTGGTAGATCGCCTTGGCCTGCTCGAAATTGCCCAACTCTTCCTCGCACAATCCCATACCGAACTGCGCCGTGGCAGCCAGCGCCGGAACGTCGGACGCGCGAGTCAGCGCCTCCTGATAGCTGTTCTGCGCCTGGACGATCTGCCTGGCGACTTCTTCGCCGCCGCCGCCCGTTGGGCGATAGTGCAGTTCGGCCCGGAGCGTCTCGGCGTGTTTGATCCACGCCAACGCCGCCATGCGATCGTTGCGGCTGCCTTCGGCGAAGGCCTTCAACTCCTGTGCGATCGGAAGCAAGGCAATCGATTGGTCCACTCCCTGACTGGCGGACCGCGCGACGGTCATCTTCTGCGACGGGATCTGCGTCACCAGGCCGGTCAACTGCACCTGATGCCGGACCGAAACCACGTCCTTCCGATAAAACCGCACGAAATACACGCCAATCACCAGAACGACGACGACACCGGCACCGATCAGCGTCGTACGGTTCTCCTGTGCCCATTGGGGGAAGTGCGCCAGCCAGTCGGCCAGCTCGTTGGTCTTCAGTTCATGCCGATGATCCGATTTCATTATCGTTCTCCATGTCCACGCCTGGGCACACCGGCCCGGTTATCGGGCCATCCTAAAGACAAGCCCTTATGGTAACAAATTCGGCTTGCAATGCAACCTTCGTGAACGTAGAATTTTGCGTCGCTACTCATTGAAAGGATGCACATGCTGGGGATGGACGCAAAGCCACGCCGGAACGTGAAACGACCCACCTGTTTCGGCCGACGTCTCAGGGGAGTCATCGGCCTTCTCGCCCTGGTCTGCGCTGTGGCTTTGGCCTCCGACGGACATGCCTCCAACGACGTCTCCTGGGACCCGGAGCGGTATATCGATGTCGATGAGATCAAGCCCGGCATGGACGCGTACTGCCTGACCGACTACGGGGACGGCGGCATCGAGAAATTCGCATTGAAGGTATTGGACGTCGTTTATGATATCGATCCGGGCCAGGACGCCATTCTGGTGATGGGCCTGGACGAGCGTTTCAAGCACACCGGGCCGGTAGGCGGCTGCAGCGGATCTCCGGTCTATATCGACGGCCGCCTGGCCGGAGCGCTGGCCTTCGGCTGGCAGTTTGCGAAAGACCCGCTGTACGGCGTAACGCCCATCCGGGAGATGCTCGAGGTCGGACGGACGAACCCGGCGATGACAGCGCGATCGGCCGCGCCGGCGTCGGCCTTCGCCTTCGACTTTTCCCAGCCCATCAACGTCAGCCGGATCAGCGAGCAGGTTCTCGGCCACAGGGTCATCGGATCGGCCGGCGCCGGCGGCGCCAGCGTCCTGCCCTGCCCGCTTCTGATCTCCGGTCTGTCGACCGCGGCCTGTCAGGAACTTGCCTCGCAGTTCGACGCGATGGGATTCGCCGCCATCCCCGGTCTCAGCGGCACAGCCGCCGCGACAGGCGACGACGAGACCCCCGAACTGAAACCCGGGGGCACGCTGGCCATGCCCCTGGTCACCGGCGACATCAGCGTCAGCGTGCTCGGCACCGTGACCGAAATCCGAGGCGATCGCGTGTACGCATTCGGGCACAGCTTCCTGGGGTACGGCGCGGTCAATCTGCCGATGGCCGGCGGCAGGATTCACACGGTGATCTCCAGCGTGATGCGTTCGTCCAAGCTGGGCACGCCGGGCAAGATCGTCGGCACAATCACGACCGACGAGATGACCGCCGTCTCCGGACGGATCGGCGTCGAGCCCAACATGGTGCCGCTGTCGATTCGCATCGAGCGGTACAACGACAGCGAGCCGCGCGTCTACAACTGCCGGCTCGCCTACAACGAGACGTTGACGGCCACTCTGACGCGTGCGGCCGTGGCCGGAGCGGCCCTGCGACTGGGTCCCCTGCCCCCGGAACACACGATCGACTACACCGCCGCGATCCACATGGACGACGGACAATCCATCCGCTTCGGCAACGTCTCGGCCAGCGCGGGGCTGGCCGAACCCGTTTCCGAAATCATCGGCGCTCTGGCCCTGTTGATGAACAACCCCTATGGGTCCGCCAGGGTCGCTTCACTCGATTTCGGCGCCCGGATCCGATCCGACGCCATCTCGTCGCACATCTGGTCCGTCGACCTGGTCACCCCGAAGATCAAGGCCGGCGGCGACATCGAGGTGGATGTCATCGTCGAATCGTACCTCTCCGAGAAGAAGAAGTACCGCATCGCGATGCCTGTGCCGAAGACAGTTGCGGCCGGCAAATATGCCCTGATGCTCTGCGGGGCGCCGGAGTACGAACGCTTCCTCGCCAAGACAGTCCCCCATCGGTTTATCGCCACGAACTACCAGACGCTCGTGGACGCCCTGAATATGGCCTTGAATATCCCACGTACGAAGCTCTATGGCGTTCTCGTACTGCCGCCGGGCGGCATCACACTGGACCGGGCCGAACTGCCCGACCTGCCGGGAACCAAGAGCATCGTGCTCCAGAGCGACAAGAGAGCGCTTCGGGTCCAGCCGTACCCGCACTGGATCGAGAAGATCGTGGAAACGGGAACCGTCATCGGTGACAGAGAGATCATACCTATCGTTGTGGAAGAGTGATCCGATCGGCGCACCTCGGCACAAGACCGGCCGAGTCATACATTGGATTTCAGCCCGACGGGGTATCACAGAGGCAAGAGTGGACAAAAGAGGTCTCCGTTCAACGAAACGGGCATCCGACCGAATCGTTGGGGCGGCATGACAAAACAGGGAGTTGAGATGAGAATGGAATTTCGCTGTTCGAATCCGTTGCGGCTGGCCGCATTGATGCTGACGATCGGCCTGCTCGCCGGCCCCAGTGGAGCGGTCACCAGCAAGATCACGCGACAGGCCACCAGCAAACAACTGCTCGAAGGCAAAACCGAAGGCGTCGTCATCAGCTCGCGCGGCACCATCCAACTGGGCCGGGCCGCCAAGGTGCTCGCCTCCAACTTCGACGACGTCTGGTCGGTCAACAGCATCGTGGCCAGCGGGGGCTCGGTCTACATCGGCACCAGTCCGGACGGCAGCATCTACAAGTACCGCCTGGGCGCCCTGACGAAAATCTATCCGACCGAGGCCGAGGTAACGATCGACAAGGATCGCCCGGCCGTGCCGAAGGCCCCGACCGACGGCGAAGACGGCGAATCCGTGGAGCAGGACGAGCGGTTCTCCAACGAGCACATCTTCGCGATGGCCGTCGACGTGGCCGGCCGGCTGGTCGTCGGCATCAGCGGCGAGACGTGCCGACTCTGCCGCTACGAAACGGGCGCGATGGAGACGATCTTCGAGCCGAACGATGCCAAGTACATCTTCGCCATCGAAGCCGACAGCGTCGGCAACCTGTACATCGGCACGGGCCCGGAGGGCAAGATCTACGTGCTCGATCCGTCGGGCAAGGTCGCGCAGCTCGTCTACGACAGCCCCGACAAGAACATCCTGTCGCTGGTGGCCGGCAAGGACGGCTTCGTCTACGCCGGAAGCGACACCCGCGGCCTGGTCTACAAGATCAACCCCCGCAACAAGTCCGCCACGATCCTCTACGACAGCGACGAGCCGGAGATCAGCGCGCTGCTCTTCGCCGGAGGAGTGCCGGCGGACGCCGGATACCTGTACGCCACGGCGACATCGGCCCAGGTCGTTCAGAACGAGCAGAAGTTCGCCGCCGACCAAACCGTTGCCGGACGGCCCGAGCCCAAAGAGGAAGACGGCGGCGGCAAGACCGACAGCAACGGCGGTCTGCAACTGAAGATTCCCAACACCAAGGCCGAAACCGACAAGAAGTCTTCCGCACGACCCGCGCCCGTCGCCCGAGGCAGCAAGCCGGGCACGGCCAGCTACCTCTACCGAATCTCCAAACAGGGCTATGTCACCGAGCTGTTCAGCGAATCGGCGGTCTTTCTCTGTCTGACCGAACAGGACGGCAATATCCTTCTCGGTTCGGGCAACAGCGGTCAGCTCTACTCGATCGATCCTGAAGCCGAGCGCAACACGATCGTTTACGAGGACGAACGGGCCGCCCAGATCACGGCGCTGGCCACAATCGAAGGGGACGTCTACATCGGGACGGCCAATCCCGCCAGACTCGTCCTCTTGTCCCCGGACTACAATGCGGAAGGCACATACATCTCCGGATTGATCGACGCCGATCAGCCTGCCCGGTGGGGCAAGCTGCAGATCGACGCCGACATCCCTCGTGGCGGCAAGATCCTGATCTCCAGCCGCAGCGGAAATGTCAAGGACGCCAACGACCCGACGTTTTCCGACTGGACCGAACAGGTCGAGATCACCGAGCCGATCCAGTTGCGATGTCCCATTGGACGCTTCTGCCAGTACAAACTGACGCTGCAGACGCCGGACGGCAAGAGAACGCCGCTGATCCGCGAGGTGGCCGTGGCCAGCACGATCCCGAACCTGGCGCCCGTGGTCGAGTCGGTCGAGATCAGCCGACTGACCAGCTCCGGCAAGGAAGGCAGCTTCAAGATCAGCTACAAGGCCGGCGACGAGAACGACGACACGCTCGTCTACAGAATCGACTTCCGCAAGATCGGCCGCGACATGTGGATCGAGCTCGAGGACGAGGTCGATGACGACAGCCGCGAGTGGGACGGCCGGACCGTCGAGGACGGCCGGTATGAGGTCCGCGTGATCGCCAGCGACGAGCGCAGCAACAGCCCTTCGACGAAGCTGACGGGAAGTCGCATCAGCGACCCGATCGTCGTCGACAACACCCCTCCGGTGATTCGCAAGTACAGCCTCGACAAGACGGGGCGGACCGCCACGCTCAAGCTCCAGGTCACGGACGAACTGAGCGTCATCAACAAACTCGAATATACGATCAACAGCAACGCCCAGTGGAAGAGCACGCTGCCGGACGACCTGATCTTCGACACCACCGACGAGAGCTTCACGATCGTCACCGAGGAACTGACTCCGGGCGAACATGTCCTGGCGCTTCGGATCAGCGACGGCGCCGGCAACACGACATACAAGACCTTCGAGGTCAGTGTGCTGGGCAAGTAGCCCAACGAGCCGGAGGAGCGTGGCCGTCATGCGAACCATAGGATTCGAGCAGGTCAGCCGCACCGTTGAGTCGCTTTGCATCGCGGCCTGTTACGAGTTGCCCGACGACGTTCGGGCCGCCCTCGAAGCGGCGGCCGCGAAGGAGTCCCATCCGGCGGCGGCAAAGGTCCTGGCGCAACTGCTCGACAACGCCCGCATCGCGGCCGACGAACGCATCCCGCTGTGCCAGGATACCGGACTGACCGTCGTCTTCGTCGAGCAGGGCGCTGATGTGACCCTGGCCGACACCGGGCGGAACGATCGTATCACGCTCATCGATGCCGTCAACGAAGGCGTTCGGGCCGGCTACGAGAAGGGGTTCCTGCGAAAGAGCGTCGTGGCCGATCCGCTGAACGGTCGGGTCAACACCGGGACCAATACACCGGCCATCGTGCATCACTCGCTCGTGGCCGGCGACCGACTGAGAATCTCCGTCATGGCCAAAGGCGGTGGCTGCGAGAACAAGAGTCAGTTCCGGATGTTCCGTCCCACCGTCGAAGCGTCCGAGGTCGCCGACTGGATCGTCGAGGTCGTCAAAGCGGCCGGCGCCGATGCGTGTCCGCCCTTTGTCGTGGGTGTGGGGATCGGAGGCAACTTCGAGCTCAGTTGCCTGCTCAGCAAGAAGGCCCTGCTGCGCGGCCTGGCCGAGCCCCATCCCAATGCGTTCTACGCACAGATGGAGAGCGAACTGCTGGCCGCGATCAACGCGCTGGGGGTCGGTCCGCTCGGCCTCGGCGGCGATACGACGGCCCTCGCCGTCCGGATCGAAACGGCCCCCTGCCACATCGCCTCGCTCCCGGTGGCGGTCAACATCGAGTGCCACAGCCATCGCCACAAGACGGCGATCCTGTGACCTGCGAGCAATCAGCCGGACGCCGGCGGCAGACCGGTCAGTCTCCCTTGAATCCGTCCATCCAGTCCGGCCAATCGACCTCGACGCTCGTGTTGAATCGTTTGCTCCATTTCAATCGCCAGAGTTCCTTGAGCCAGACCTTGCGCACCGAGAAGTCCACGAAGACGGCGTTGACGGCCTGCGAATGGCGGTTGAGGCAGAAGCGATTCATCGAATCGACGTCGCCGCTCAGCCGCCCCTCCCGGCCGTCCACCACCGGCACCGAATCGGTGTCGTCGGGCCAGGCGCACCAGAACCAGCAGTCCAGGAACAGCGGCACCTGCGCGGCCCCCTTGATATTCGGCGAATTCCAGAAGGCCTCCTTCGGCTTGCCGTACAGCGTCGTGTCGCCACAGACGTAGACCCACCCGTTGATCCCATAGCTGCCCCACGTCCCCACCGGACGCTCCCCGCTGGGAGCCACAACGCCCCAGGAGGTCTCCGCGTCGCCGCCCAGGGCCAGGGTATCCACCGCTCCGTCCGGGGCGGCGATCTTCTTGGCCACCGGGCAGATCCGGAACTTCGGATCCTTGTGGTAGTACTTGTACAGCAGGTCGATCCAGCGGCCTCTGTCCGACCTTCGCGTGGGGAACATCCCGTTGTTTTCGTCCGCGTACATCGCCCAGATCGTGCCCCACTGTTTGAGGTTCGACTGGCACACGACGCCCCGTGCTTGCCGGCGTACGCGCGACAGCGCAGGCATCAGAATCGACATCAGCAGCGCGATGATCGCGATGACGACGAGCAGTTCGATCAGGGTAAATCCTCTGCGCCTGTGCATCGTGGGACACTCCTCAAAGATTCCTCGCGAGCGAAAGAAACAGAAAAAAAACCGGACCGCCCACTGTGACGGTCCGGTCGATTGCAGATTCGTTCCCTCGTCCAACCGCGCACGGGTCTCAGGGCATCCGCGTCTCTTTCGTGCCCCAGACCGCCACAGAGGACCAGTAGATGTCCTCGTTGTCGTCCTGCAATTCCCCTGTATTGGCCTGCGGCGGGATGCGATTGCCGAATTCCAGGGTCCGCGTGTCGTTCCACTTGTGATAGTCGGCGTGCCCATCGGCGAACGAGAAATTGGTTCCGTCGCCGTGGCGCACCGGCGGCGGGTCCCACCACGACCACTTGTTCGCCCAGACGGTCCAGCCGCCCAGCGCCGACGGGCAGGTGCCGCCGTCGTCGAGGAACACCGTGCGGAACGCCGGGTCCCTGATCTTCATTCGCAGCTTGGTCAGGGTCGTTTGCATCTCGCTGGGCCAGTCCTTGCAGTTCATCGAATCGGAAACCGAATAGGTGCGGACCGGGGGACTCTGGTGACCGTAGTAGTCCATCACCTTGCGTTCGACGTTCGGACACTTGTAGAGCTTCAGGTCACGCGTGTAGGGGTACAGGGCGCCGCCCTTGACGGCCTGCTGCCGTTGTGTCTCGGTCATGGCCAGTTCCCAGTCTCTCTGGACCCAGTAAGGCCCGTTGGCCGCCGCCTGGCCGTACTCCCCGGAATCGCCGTTGACAAGCTTGTCGTCGTTGTCGTCGGCGTACATGATCCACGCGAGCGTCAACTGCTTCAGGTTGCTCAGGCACGTGGCGCGTTTGCCCTGCTCGCGGACCCGCGACAAGGCCGGCATGAGGACCCCCATCAGAATGGCGATGATCGCGATGACGACCAGCAGCTCGATCAACGTGAAACCGGCCCGAACGAAACGCCTTGCACAACTCCCTTTCAGCATCATTCTCTGGCCTCCCAGTTTCGGCACAAACACCCTATGGATGGTATGAAAATGGCCAGCCCTCGAAGGCCGGCCATGCTCCTATCTCTGTCATCGAGCAATCAATACTCCGCGAACCTGCGCATCCACTGCGGCCAGTCGCCGCCCTCGACGCCGCCGGCCTTCGTCCACGGTCCCATCGTGTTGAAATTCTTGTGCCACTTGAGCGTATAGAGCTCCTTCAGTCCCACTTTCCGCACCGAAAAATCACACATTGAGACGTTCACGAACCCCGTGTGACGGTTCATGCACGCACGCGCCATGTGATTGGAGCCATCTGTAGACCAAGCCGCTTCTTCACTGGCGAAAGGCGCCTGATTCGGCTGAGGCCAGATATCGAAGCGCAGCGCCTCAACCATCAGCGGGATCTCGGCGGCGCCCTTGACCTGCGGCGACTTCCAATGATCTTCGGCGAATCTGCCTTCGGACATCGCACCGGTCGCGCCGGTCAGGCCGAGCGTGTACCCATTGATGGCATAACTGCCTGAGATCCCATCGGCACAGAGTCGTGAGTCGCCATTGGCCCGCGTGAAGATGCCCCACGCCGCCTGAAACGGAAGCTTGTTGTTGGTGATTCCGTTCTCATCCTGTACAGGGCCTTGATTCTTCGGGCAGAACCACAAGTCATTCTTCAACCGACTCTGATACTTCTCCTCCAACTGGACAATCCACCAGAAGGCAGTGCCGCCATCCCCGCTGTAGAACTTCCCGTCGTTGTCCTGAAGGTACATCGCATGCAGGAGGTTCCATTGTTTGAGGTTGCCCAGACACCCGATCATATAGCCCTGCTCCTTGACGCGCCTCAAGGCCGGCATCAGGATCGCCATCAGGATGGCGATGATCGCGATCACCACCAGCAGCTCAATCAGTGTAAAACCACGTCGCTTGGTCATAGCGGAAACTCCTTCACCCACACAAATTGCTGGAACGCCCCTAAACCCACATCCAATGATGCACCCAATCAGCGGCCTGTTCCGCTGATTTCGGCCTTTTCGTATGGAGATAGCACTTCGACGGATACGGATGTTATTATAACCAAAGCAATTTGCCCATGCAAACCAAAACCCAACAATCTCCCTAACCTCCTATTCTAACAAATCTTACGCAGGCACCCGCCCCACGGAACGTCCGAATAAAACAGCCAATTCCGTCCCAAGAGACATGCAATCGGCCATTTACAGCCCATCTTCGCACCGCAGGCCCGTCGCTCAGCGTCCCGGCGCATGACGACGACACCGGTTCGCCAGCTCGACGTACTGGCCCGGCGACAGCTCCTCGGGTCGGGCGGTGGGGTCGATCCGGCAGTGCTCGAACAGCCCCATCCACAGGTCATGATCTCCCAGATGGGCGGGCGCATGTTTGGCGCAGGCCCGGAGCATCTTGCGGCGATGGCCCATGAACAGGCCGACCACGTCACCGAACAGCGCGATGTCATCGATCGCATCTCTCTTGTCGTCGTTGCGAACGAATCGAACGATGGCCGAATCGACCGCCGGCGGCGGCCAGAACACACCCGGCTTGAGAATGCGAAGGACCTCCACGTCGCCCGTGGCGCCCAGCAGGATGCTCAGCGATCCGTACTCCCTGCCGCCGTGCGCGGCCGCCATCCGCTCGGCCACCTCCTTCTGCACGGTGACGACCATGGCGTCGGCCACCAGCGGTCCGTTGACCAGATTGGCGATGACCGCCGAGGCCACGTCATAGGGCAGGTTCGAGACCAGTAGCAGCCGAGAGACCGTTTGCGACACAGAGACGCCTGATTTTATCGACCCAAGAACACCAATCGCCTCGACAACAGCCGGATTGAAGCTGCCCTTGCTGGACAGGACATCGCCCTCGATGAGTTCAACGTTGTCGACACCGGCCAGTTGCGACCGGGCGATGGCCGCCAGCGTCGGGTCCACCTCGACGGCCACCACGCGTCCGGCCCGCTCGGCCAGAGCCGCCGTCATCGAGCCGGTCCCGCAGCCCACCTCGAGCACGACATCGTGCGGATCGATCTGCGCCGCATCGACGACCAGCCGCAGAAGGTTCAGATCCACGAGGAAATGCTGACCGAACCTGCGATTGGGAACGACGCCCGCTGAGGCGAGCAGTTGATGGATCTGGCGTTTGGTCTGCATAGGGGAACAGGCCCTGTCGGACGCTATGTCGGAGGCCCTGAGGGCCGTCCGTTCGCAGCCGCCCCCGCGAGGCAGGATCGTCGGACCCGGGCCATGCGAACCGCCGTCAGGATCGCCGACTTCATGCTCGAAGCATTCGCCGCGTTGCGTCCCGCGATGTCGAACGCCGTCCCGTGGGCCGGAGAGGTCCGCACCGCCGGAATCCCGATCGTGACGTTGACCGCATGGTCGCGGTCGAGCAGCTTGACCGGGATCATCGCCTGATCGTGGTACATCGCCACCACCGCGTCGAAATCGCCGCGAACGGCCCGCACGAACAGCGAATCGGCCGGGATCGGGCCGGTGCAGTGGATCCCCTGCTCCTGGGCCAGCAGGATCGCCGGCGCGATGATCCGCTGCTCCTCGTCTCCGAACTGGCCGTTCTCGCTGGCGTGGGGGTTGAGCGCCGCGACCCCGATACGCGGGTTCTCGATGGAGAAGTACTCCTTCAGGGCGTCGTTGAGCAGGTCGATCGGCTCGAACACGCAGCCGATCTTGAACTTGTGCCGCACCTCGAAGAGGGCCTCGTGGATCGTCGCCAGCGCGACCTTCAGCGGCCCGCTGACGAACATCATGGCCTTGCGGATCGCCTTGTACTTCTGGGCGAACATCTCCGTGTGGCCGGGCCAGGCCGAATCGGCCATCTTCCAGCTCTCTTTGCTGATCGGCGCGGTGACGATCCCGTCGATGACGCCCATCTTCTCGGCCTCGATCGCATCGAGACAGAACCGAAGCGACGCTTCGCCCGCCACCTGGCTGGGCGCCTTGAGCCAGGGCGGCACGCTGTACTCGTCGTAGTCGGCGACGACCACCTTGAACGGGTAGTCGCGGCCGATCTTCTCGTGCTGATGCCGGCCCCAGAACGGCTCGATCTCGGCGCGGTCGGCGGCGTAGCAGAGCTGCTCGTTCATGCCGAAGACGATGAACTTGGCCGCCCGGCGGACCTCCGGATCGGCCAGGGCCTTGACCACCACCTCGGGCCCGATGCCGGCGGCGTCGCCCATGGTCACGCCGATGACCATTTGGTCGGAGATCGAATTGTGATTGGCTTTGTTTCTCATGACACCGAAAACCGCGCTTAAAGCACTGATATCCGCGTTCTTTGCCCTACTTTCAGAAGCCCAACTGCCTGAGCCGCTCGACGGTCAGACTTTTGTCTTTGGGCAGGATATTCTCCAATTGCCGGCGGACGACCTTCACGATGACGTCGATTTCAACGTTGACCTTGTCCCCTATACGGGCCGAGCCGAGCGTCGTTCTGCCCAGCGTCTCAGGGATCGCCGCCACGCGAAAGCCGGCGCTGCCCACCTCGGCAATCGTCAGACTCACGCCGTCGATGGCCACCGAACCCTTCGGGACCATCTGATCGAGCAACTCGGCCGAGGCGCCGAACTCGATATCGGCAAACTCGCCCAGCTTCTTGACCGCCCGGACCGTGCCGACTCCGTCGATGTGGCCCTGAACCATATGGCCGCCGAAGCGATCGGTCGCCAGCATCGCTCGCTCAACATTGACCCTCGACGACGGTTTCAGCATTGCCAGCGTCGATTTCGCCAGGGTCTCGGGGCTCAGCGCGAACGTCGCCACCGCCCCTTCCAGTCGCGTTACCGTCAGACATGCGCCGTTGATGGCAATGCTATCGCCCAGGCGAACACCTTCGGCGAGCGCACCGAGATCGACCGCCAGCGCGCCGCCGTTGGAGGCTCGTCCGGCGGAAAGCGACTTGACCTGACAAACCGATTCAATAAGCCCGGTAAACATACCCAGTCATTCCTCGGGAACCATTCGCCACCCCTCCATGAGCGTACCGCCGTTCATGCTATACCCGCCGCCCCGTACCTGTCAAACAATTGTGGCACCGCCCCCGGCCTCGGGGTGCACTGCGTGTTTGCAGGTAGATCCCCACGGGGGCTCTGCAATCGACTTTGTCATTCCGACCGGAGCGCAGCGCAGTGGAGGAATCTGGCTGCGAATGGGACACTGCCTTATCTTCGGCCAGATTTCTCCGTGCGGGCTTCGGCCCACTCGGCTGCGCTCGGGGCAAGCTCTTAGTCGAAAAGACAAGATTCTTTCCTGGACTTGGCAGGAACCTACCTACAAACACGCAGTGCGCCCCCGGCCTCGGACTGTGCCGGATTCCCCTTTCGCAACGAGACCGTACCTGATACGATACCCCCTGCCTTGTCAGCAGCAGAAGGAGTCAATGGTATGAACACGATCTGGTTGAAGATAGCGGCCGTGGCGGTCGCTCTCGTCGTGGTTCTGATCGTCGGCAGCCGATTCATGTCGGACAAGCCAGGGCCGTCGGCCTCGTCCGAGCCGGCAGACCCACCCAAGACCGTCTACGATTCGTTCGAGCGTGATGACAGGGAGTTCGGCGTTCAGGACAAGGCCGGCGAAGAGCCCGTCGAGGAAATCGCTGCGGCTGAGGAGGCCCCGGCGGCACAAGACGCACAGCCGACCTTCGAGAAGCTGTCGATCGAGGAGGAGATCCAGGCGCAAAAGCTCCATTCGATGGCGCTCGAGGAGCGCAAGCGGTCAAGGCTGCCGATGATGACGCCGAAGCTGATGGTGGACTATTGCCGCCAGATCATCGAGCGGTGGCCCGACAGCGAGTATGCCTTCCAGGCCAAACGGATGCTGGCCGACATTCCTGATCGATACAAGAAGATGTACGACGTCACGGACCAGGAAACGGACGTCAGCAGTTTCTACAAATAGCCCACCGCCCAGCAAGGAGGAACCCGAAGATGCCCACCGCCGAGTCGGTCGCGAACGTTCCCGTCATTTCGATCACCGCCGATTGTCTGCCCGAGGCATGGGAGAAGGCGGTCCTGGCCGTGTGGGACCGAGGGTACGAGGTCAAGACGCAGTACGATAAGCCCGACGATCCGCCCAGCAAGGACGCCACGGTGATGATTGCGGTGACCGATCCGTTCAACGAGCCGCGGATTCACAAGAACTTCCCCGGCGGACCGGAGGAGTTGGAAGCCTATCGGCAGGAAGTCGTCGGGGGCATTCACGACCACTGGATCGATCCGGCCGCCGGCAAGTGGACCTACACGTACCACGAGAGGCTGTTCTCGTACTGCCCGGTGGCGGACCTGCGCGATGCAAAGACCGCCAAGCCATTCATCGCGGTCGACCAAATTCAGTACATCATCGACTCTCTGGCCCGGGCCGGGCACACCCGCAGGGCGCAGGCGATCACCTGGATGCCCACCGCCGATCCGCAGACCGACGACCCGCCCTGCCTCCAGCGAATCTGGTGCCGCCTGCTGGCCGACGACGACGGGCAATGGACGCTGAACATGAACACGCACTGGCGCAGTCGCGATCTGTATAAGGCGTGGTTCATGAACGCCTACGCCCTGACGAACCTCCAGCAGATCATTGCCGATGGCATCGCGGCCAAGCGAGGTGAGCCGGTGCGTGTTGGGCGCTACGTCGATATCAGCGATTCGCTGCACATCTACGGCAGCTATCTCAAAGAGGCGTCCGTCGAGATCGAGAAGATGCGGCGGACGCCATTCTCCGAGCGGGCCTGGGACAGCACCCACCCGGCGTTCGAAATGATGACCCTGGAAGCCCGCGAGAAGCTGGCCCGGGACCCCGACTGGTTCGCCAAGGCCAGAGGTTGAGTTCGCATTCACACGCAGAGGAGTATCGCATGGCCCTTGTCGTCAACGGCGAGAAGATTGAGGACAGAGAGATTCAGCAGGAGATCGAGCGTCTGCGGCCGCGGTATGAGGAGGTCTTTGCCGAGAAGGACCCTGCCGAACGCGAAGCCCAGTTGCAGGAATGGTCCAGAGACAACGTCATCGAGCGCGTCCTGCTTCGACAGGAGGCGAAGAACGACGGCGCCGAGATTCCGCCGGAACAGATCGAAGAGGCCTTCAAGCATCTGAAGGAGCAATATGACGACGCCGAAGCCATCCACAAGGCGCTCGACGTCGACAGCGACGAGAAGGTGCGTCAGACGATCGAGCTTCAAATGAAGACCGAGCGCAAGATCGGCGAGATCTACGCCCGGGCGCCCAAGCCGTCTGAGGAACAGATTCGCCTGTACTACGAGGAGAACAAGGACAAGTTCCGCTCGGACGAGCAGATTCGCGTCGCCCATATCGTCAAATACGTCAACTGGCAAACCGACGAAGCCACCGCCATGCGGGTGATGCACGAAGCGCACGATCAGATCAGCAGCGGCATGCCCTTCGAGACGGTCGTGGACCAATACACCGACTGCGCCGACAGCGGCGGCGATCTGGGTTACGTCATGCGAGGGCAGATGGTCGAGGAGTTCGAAGACGTCATCTTCCATCTCAACCCCGGCCAGGTCAGCGACGTGTTTCGCACGCGTTTCGGGTTCCATATCGCCAAGGTCTACGACCGGCGTCCGCCCAGCATCCCGCAGCTCAAAGAGGTTCGAAAGCAGGTGACCGAGGAAGTACAGGAACAACTCAGGGAACAGGCGCTCGGCGACTACCTCGATGGGCTTCGAACCGAGGCGACCATCGAAGAGGTGTAGCCGGCGGCGCGTCCTCTGAGAGCACTGCGCATCGGACGTCAAGAGAGGCCCTTTTGACGATTCCCGCAAGCCCTGCAAACGGCCCGGAGAAGGGCGTCGAATTTGCATCGGCCGGTTTTTGTATTAGACTTTGGATAGCCGGACGGCAACGCCGCCGAGCGGATGCAAAGCGGCAGCCGGACAGCATCAGCAATACCAGGAAAGACAAGGACCCCAGGCTCGACCTGTGTACTGAACTCGGAATTCTCGCTGCGTCACGTACGACAGTCTATTGGGGGGGCAATGTGAGTTTCTTTCCGAGTGGGCCTCTGCGTCCCTGACGCAGAGGCCTTTTTCATTGCGGCCGGCAAACCTGCTGGAAAGTTCCACGTCGATCTCGCACATTTCTGTTGACGCCCCACATGTTGAGGCTACAATCACATGCGTAACTAAATGTGGGGTCACCTGTGACGCCCCAAGTACAGGACGTCTCGGTGAGGCAAGGGGCTCTCGGAGCTGTCATAGCAGGAGGTTGTCAGGTCGTGCGGTGTCCTTTCTGCAAGGAAGACAGTGATAAGGTTGTCGATTCTCGCTCCAGCGACTCCGGCCGCGTCATCCGCCGGCGACGTCAGTGCCTGGCCTGCAAGAGGCGCTTCACCACCTACGAAAAAACCAGCGAGAGTTTCAAACTGCACGTCGTGAAGAAGGACAAGTCTCGCGTCCCCTACGACCGCGACAAGATCATCGTCGGCGTGCAAAAGGCCTGTTACAAGAGGCCCGTTTCGGCCGAACAGATTCAGCAGGTCGCCGACAAGACCGAAGAGGACATCTTCCGACGGTTCGACAAGGAGGCGACCAGCGCCTTCATCGGCGAGTGCGTGATGAAGCATCTGCGCTCGATCGACAAGGTGGCCTACATCCGTTTCGCCAGCGTCTATCGCGATTTCCGCGACGCCGGCGAATTGCTCGATGAAGTGACGCGGGCCATCCAGGACACGGACACGGCCGAGCAGTTGAAGCTCTTCGATCAGTAGATACGATCAGACCGGCGGCGCAGGTAATCGACATGACGCCGGGCCAGGACGTTCGTCCCGAGGGACGGTGAAGGCTTGCATGGAGGCAACCACTGACCGATGAACAGGCAGTTGAGAGTGACCAAAGCCGATGGCGGCACGGAGGCCTATCTGCACACCAAGGTCCTCGGGGCGATCAACAACGCCCTGACAGCCTCCGGGCAGGGTGACATCGTCATGGCCGAAGACCTGACGGAGGTCGTTACATTCTATCTGTACAACAAGCATGGTCGCGCCACGGTCAGCTCCAACGAGATCCTTGCCATGATCAAGGCCATCCTGGCGGCGACAGGACATGAGGAGGCGGCGCTGGCGCTGGCCCGACATGCCCTGGAACGACGGCTCAAGCGATCGCGAACGGAAGTCCTTGCGGTGCACATGCGGGACTTTGCCGACGCCCGGCAGCTCCTTCTGACGGAAGGCGCCGCCGAACGGACCGCCTGGGACAAGGCCCGGATCGTACGGGATCTGACCGACCGATTCGGCGTGCCGCGCCGGATCGCCCGCGCGGTGGCCTCCGGCGTTGAGGAGAAGGTCTTTCGCATGGAGATGACCATGGTCCCGCTGAGCCTGATCAAGCAGCTCGTGCTGGGGGAAGCCGCCGCCATGCTCCGGGCCGAACGCGAGTTGCACGCCCGTTAGTCGATCCGCTGCATCGCTCGGTCGAGCACGCTCTCAACCGATTCATCGGCCCCGACATCGATCCAGACGACGCCGGAGAACCGCCGAAACCACGTCCGCTGGCCTTTCGCGAGCCGTCGCGTGTTCTTCTTGATCTGTTCGACAGCCTCATCGACAGACCGCCGGCCCTCAAGGTGCTCGATCATCTCGGCGTAGCCGATCGCGCAGCGAGCCTGTGGGCTCAACGGTCTGTCCTCGGCCAGCAGCGATCGAACCTCCTCGACCAAGCCCATTTGGACCATTCTCTTGACGCGTGCGTTGATCCGCCCGCTCTCGACCGATTTTTCTCGGCGCAACCCGATGATCGTCCAGTTCTGCACGGGGCGTGCCGCATCGAACTGCCTTTGCAGGCTCGATATGGGCTTGCCGGTCAGCCGATGCACCTCCAGGGCCCGAACGATGCGTTTGGCATCGTTGGGGCTGATGCGATCGGCCGCCGCCGGATCGAGCCGGCAAAGCTCTGCGTGCAGCGCCGCCGGCCCCTCCGACTCGACCCTGGCCCGCAGCTCGTCGCGAATCCGCTCGTCGCCGGCGGGCCCTTCGAAGAGCCCGTAGAGCAAGGCTTTGCTGTAGAGGGCGGTCCCGCCGACGGCGACCACCGACTTGCCACGACCTCGAATCTCATCGATCGCCGCCGAGGCCCGCTCCAGAAAGAGCCCGGCGCTGAATGACTCACTCGGCTCGACGATGTCGATCATGTGGTACGGGACCTGCTTTCGGGCCTCTGGAGAGGGTTTGGCTGTCCCGACGTCCATGCGTCGGTAGACCTTCATCGAGTCGATACTGACAATCTCGGCATCGATCTGCCGGGCCAGCTCGAAGGCCAGCCGCCCCTTGCCCGAGGCGGTAACGCCCAAAATCATGACCATTTTGCCGTTCATAATTTCCTGCACAATCCCCCGATGTCCGGTATAATACCCGCTTGTCGACCCGTACGCAAAACCCGATCCCTCGGCCAAGTCGCTCGTGCCATATGCCAGCAAGCAAGACAGACCACTCCGATTTACGCACCTTGATGAACAACAAGGTCCCCGCGATCAACGAGCTTCTCGAACGCCTCGTTGCGGAACAGCCGGGAATCCCGGACGATCTGCGAAGGGCGATGGTCTACACGTTGTCGGCCCCCGGCAAGCGCATCCGCTCGATGCTGGTCCTCTGGTGCTGCGAGTTGGTCTGCGGGCGGGAGAACCCAAACGCCTGGACGGCGGCAGCCGCCATCGAGATGGTCCACACGTATTCGCTGGTCCATGACGATCTGCCGGCGATGGACGACGACGATCTGCGGCGGGGTCGTCCGACGTGCCACAAGGCGTTCGACGAAGCAACCGCCATCCTCACCGGCGACGCCCTGCTGACGCTGGCGTTTGAGTTGCTGGCCGAGCGGATCGACGATGCGGGCACCGCCGTGGCCCTGGTCCGCGAGCTGGCGCAGGCGGCCGGTGCAGCGGGGATGATCGCCGGACAGGTCGCCGACCTCAAAGCGGAGAATACCGCCGGCAGCATCGAATCCCTCGAATACATCCACATCCATAAGACCGCCAAGATGTTCCGCTGCGCTGCGGCGATGGGCGGCCTCTGCGGCCGTGCCGACGCCGCTCAACTCGATGCCCTTGCCCGATACGGCCTGAAGATCGGTCTGGGCTTCCAGATCGCCGACGACATCCTCGACGTCAGCGCGTCCAGCGAACAACTGGGCAAAACGGCGGGCAAGGACGTCAAGGCCGCCAAGTGCACCTATCCTGCCCTGCTCGGAATCGACCGGTCCAGGGAACTGGAACGAAGGCTGGCTGAGGAGGCCGTGGCGGCCGTCGAGCCGTTCGGTCCACGTGCCGATGTGCTGCGCAGCCTCGCCCTCGCCCTGCTCGATCGCGACAGATAGTCCCGCGATCACCATTTCCGCCCACGCCGGGCCGCACTATCCTGAGAAAAAAACCGCCCACAGAGATTTTTCTTTCGCCGGGCCGGATGTGGCCCCTATCAGTGCTGATAACGCAGCCTCGCAGACCGAGGCGAGCGGCTCTTCAAGGCGACTCCCGAAAAAATCTGCTCTGTCGCACTGGCAAGCCCGGATGGCCCGATAATGCTCCCGTTCACCGATATCCGAACAGGGTATTCACCCCGAAAATCGGCTAAGGAAAAAACGCACGACGGGTCGATACGGCGTACGGAACCTTGAGGACTGACAGATGAAGACACGGATGTTCGTCGCTGAAGTACTGTGGTTGTTCCTGGGGCTGTGCATCTGTCCGCAATCGGCGGACCCAACGGAAGAAATCAGCCAATGCATTAGCCAACCTACAACCAGAACACCCAACCCTCCCCACAGAGATTGGACTGTGGCCGGCCATATCCGACCCCCGCCTCCCGGCGAATGAGCCGATCAAACACACCATCACAGTACGACAATAATCGGTTACAAGCCAACAGGCCATAAGCTGCCAACTTATGGCCTCTTTTCATGCGCCGACGCGGACCCGTCGGTCGAGCCGGAGCTGCTCAGATCTGGGACCATTCGCGCGATGTGGGCTTGGACAGGTCGGCGCTCACTGCATGGGGAAGCGGGCGCAGAGGTCTTCGACCTGGTGCTTGGTTTCGAGGCGGAGGCGGTCGTCGAGGCGGTATTCCCGGCCTCCTGTGGGCTCGACTTTGGTCAGGACGCTGTCGACCAGCATAGCGATCGCTTCCATCTGCATCGGGCCCATGCCGTTCTTGGTGACGATGGGGGTGCCCAGGCGCATTCCGCTGGTGACGCGGGGACTGTGCGGATCGTACGGCAGGCGGTTCATGTTCACGATGATGCCGCACTCTTCGAGGCAGTGCTGGGCGATCGCCCCGGTGAGCCCCTCGCGGAAGTGCCCGACGTTGATGCAGAACATGTGGTTGTCGGTTCCGCCGGTGAGGATGTCGTAGCCGAGACGGTCGAAGACATGAGCGAGGAACTGGGCATTCTCCACGATCTTGAACTGCCGGTCCTTGTACTCGGCCGAGAGCATCTCCCGGAAGAACACCGCCTTGGCGGCGATGTTGTTCAGATACGGCGTGCCCTGGAAGCCGGGGAAGGTGGTCTTCTCGATCCGCTCCCAGAGAGGCATGGACCTGCCGCCGGCCTGGATCGGGGCGTCGAAATCCCTGCCCATGAGGATCAGGCCGCCGCGGGGTCCGCCCGGCTTGTAGGTGCTGGTCGTGGTGAAATGCGCGTGATCGACCGGCGACGGATGCACGCCGGCCGCAATCAGACCTGAGATATGCGAGATATCGGCCATGAGATAGGCGCCGACCTCGTCGGCGATCCGCCGATACGCCGCGAAGTCGATGATCCGCGAATAGGCGCTGGCCCCGCAGATGATCAGCCTGGGCCGGAACTGCAGCGCCTGCTGGCGGATCGCGTCGTAGTCGAGCAGGAAGGACTTCGGGTCCACGCGGTACTGCTCGACCTCGAAGAACTTGCCGGCGAAGGCCACGTTGGCCCCGTGCGAGACGTGCCCGCCCTGATCCATGGCCAGGCTGAGGATGCGGTCCCCGCTTTCGAGGATGGCGGTCAGGACGATTTGATTGGCGCCGGTGCCGGAGTGCGGCTGCACGTTGGCATATTGGGCGCCAAACACGTCCTTGGCGCGGGTCACCGCCAGCGTCTCGAGCCCATCGACGACCTCACAGCCCCCGTGAAACCGCGATCCGACGAAGCCTTCCGTCGTCTTGTTCTGCACGACGGACCCCAGTGCCGCCAGGACCGCACGGGAACACTGGTTCTCGGCGGCGATCAGTTGCAGGGTGTTCTGCAGCCGGTCGTGCTCGGCGGCGATCAGCCGAGAGACCTCCCCGTCGGCCTGCGCCAACGCCTCGGGCAGTCCTCGATGATAGGCGGCGCTGCTCGGCGCGGTCGGGAAGATCGACTCGATGACTTGGTAGAGTTGCCTGTCGTTGCGCCGGAGGCTCGTACTGATGTGCTCGTTCACTGGCATGGCAGAACCTTCAAATCCCTTTTCCGGTTGCGTCCATCACACCTGCTCTATCCAGCTTTATCGGCAGGTCATGCCTTCTAACTGAAAAAACCGCTCACGGTGCGCAGAACATCGTTGAATGTCACGTAGATCAGCAGCGTGCCCACGATGACCCAGCCGGCGTAAGCGAGCACCCCCTGGGCCTTCTCGCTCAGAGGCGATCCCTTGATCTTCTCGACCAGCATCAGGACGATCAGCCCGCCGTCAAACGGCGGCATGGGCATGAGGTTCAGCACCGCGATGCTGGCGCCGATCAGGCCGAGGAAGTAGGCGTAGTAGACCAGCGGCTCGCGCGCCACGATCTGGTAGCTGGAGACCATGATGCCGACCGGGCCCATCAGCAGCTTGGGACTGAGCAGGCCGGCGACCAACTGCTTGAGCGTGACATAGGTCATCGCGACGAACATCACCGTCCGACGATACCCCATCTTGATCGCCTCGATGGGACTGTCGGCCTTGTAGAGGCGTTCGAGCGGCTTGAACGGCAGCAGCACTTCGGTCGTGGTTTCGACCGCGACAGCGGTTTCCGCCATTGGATCGGCCAGGGTCACCCCGCCCTCGGCCCGACCGTCCAGGGTGTATTCCAGTCTCACGGACTGGCCGTCCCATCGCCGGGCTTCCGTGACAATATCATAGAAACTGGCCACCGATTTGCCGTTCACCGAGATGATCCGCGCCCCCCGCGGGATTTCCAGACCCGGGACGCTCCCGTCCACGGAGATGGTCTTGGCAACCACGGCCCGCTCGGCATCCAATCCGGGCAGAAAACCGATCACCACCCGCTCGCTTCCGGGGTCCTTTTTGGGTGTAACCGTCAGGTGGACCGTTTGTTCCACGCCATCGGCATCGGTGCGAAGGACCTCGAGCGACAGCGGCCGGCCTTCGTGAGCAGCCGTAACCTCGCGCAGTTCCACGTAGGTCGGGTTCTGGACCTCTCCGACGGAGACGATGATATCGCCCGCCAGAAGAGACTCTCCATCGGCCGAGTCGGTCCGCGGGCCCTCCAGCACGCGAAGACGCGGGACCATCGAGAAGACGTGGCTCAGATTCTCCTCCGACGCAACGGAGCCCTTGCCCGGAAGCCAGGCAAGCGGCAGCTCGGTGCCGATCCGGTCGAAGCCCCCTTCGTCTTTCGGCCGCTCGACCGCAATTACCAATCGCGGCGCGAACGTCTCTCGCACAGCCTCTTCATATGCCCAGTAATGCTCTACCGCCCTACCATCCACCGCAACGATCCGGTCGGCGGGCAGCAGACCCGTCTGACGCTGCAAGGCATTCGGATCGGCCAATTCCGCAATGGTCAGGCTCAACGGCTGAAGGATGCCGAATTCTCGCACCTGATGTTCGTTGGGGTGTTCCGAGGCCGCCAGCTCCATGCGCTCGATCGAGCCGTCCCTGCGTCGAACGACAGCGGCAATCGCCTCGTCGCGGCCCGACAGCGCCGCCGCCAGGACCAGACTGCTGAACTCAAGACCTTCCCCTCGACCGTCGATTTCAAGAAACTCGTCGCCGGCCTGCAAACCGGCCTTGTCCGCCGAAGAGCCGGGAACCACCCCACCGACAACCGGAGGGGGGAAATCGATCCCGATCAGGAACACGACCATCAGGATGATCGCGGCGCTGATGAGATTGAACGTCACCCCTGCGGCGACGACGGCGATGCGCGCGCCGATCGACTTGTTCGAAAACGACCGAGGATCGCGGATCTGCTTGACGGGACCGATGTCCTCCTGGCCCAGCAGCTTGACATAGCCGCCGAACGGAATCAGACCGACGCGGTACTCCGTTCCGGCTTCGGCCGCCGGGTCCTGCGGCTGGGCTTGCCCTTCCGCACCCGGCAACTCGTCCGCCTCGTCGGAGAAGAAGCTCGGAAGGACCCGCAGCCTCAAGCCCGAAGGCGTCCTCTGGAGGCCCAGCAGCGTCGGCGGCATGAAGATCGAAAACGCCTCCACTTTGATCCCGGCCAGCTTGGCAACGATGAAGTGGCCAAACTCATGCACCAGAACAACCGAGCCAAAGCCGACCATCACGAGGGCGAGGTTGCTGAAAACCCCCATGTGGCGCACCACCAGGTAGACCACCACCGCCAGGACCGCCAGCCAGAAAACGCCGCTCAGCACCCTGTTCGACGAGCTTCCCTTCTTCGACATCAAGCAACTCCGATATAGAGGTAACGCCTCAGCGGCCGTGGTTCACCAGGGCCAGATCCGATTCAGCGCTGTCGTGCCCGGCACGGCGCGCTGTGTGCTCCCTGCCCCAACCGACTCAGAACCTGCGTTCTGGCCCAGACATCGGCTTCGAGCAGTTCTTCGAGCGTTGTCGCCCGGCCAACCTCATGGGTATCCAGGCAGTGCTCAATCAACTCCACGATCTGAACGAACCGGATCCGCCCGGCGAGGAACGCCTCGACGGCCGCCTCGTTGGCGGCATTGAAGACCGCCGGGGCCGTTCCACCGGTCCGGACCACCTCGTAGGCCAGTTTCAGGGCTCGGAAGGTCTCCGGCTCAGGCCGCTCGAAATGCAGCTTGCCAATCTCTTCCAGGCGCAGCGGCTTCGTGATCCCGGCGACGCGCTTCGGGTACGTCAGTGCGTATTGAATCGGCAGACACATGTCCGGCTCGCCGAGCTGGGCCACCACCGAACCATCGACGAATTCCACCAGCGAGTGCACGATCGATTCCGGGTGGATCAGTACCTCGATCTTCTCGACCGGCACATCGAACAGCCATCGCGCTTCGATCACCTCGAGGGCCTTGTTCATCATTGTGGCCGAGTCGATCGTGATCTTTGGGCCCATCTGCCAGGTCGGATGCGAGAGGGCCTGTTCGCGCGTGACGCGTTCCAGATCCTGCCGCGAGGCCCCGCGGAACGGTCCGCCGGACCCGGTCAGAATGACCTTGCGGATCTCCGACGCGGTGCCCGACTGCATGGCCTGAAACACCGCCGAATGCTCGCTGTCCACCGGCAGGAGCATGCTGCCGTTCTCCCTGGCGATGCGCGTCAGCAACTCCCCGGCGACGACCAGCGGCTCCTTGTTGGCGATCGCCAGGCGCTTGCCGGTCCTGGCGGCCGCCAGAACCGAAGGCAGGCCGGCCGCACCAACCACTGCCGTCAGCACCGTATCGACACCGTCGGAACGGGCCAGTTCGACCAGACCGTCGGGACCGACGAGGAGCTCGGCATCCCACCCATCCATCAACGTGCGGAATCGCCCGGCGTATTCGCCGTTCGAGACGGCCACAAACGCCGGCTTGCAGCATCGGACCTGCTCGGCCAGAAGCTCGATGCTGCTGTGCGCGCTGAGGCCGACGACCCCGTACTCCGGGCCGAGCGCGTCGATGACGCGCAGCGCATTTCGACCGATCGACCCGGTCGATCCCAGAATGGCGATTCCTCGCGACATAAGATCAGACTCAGTACACCCGGTCCCCCAATTCTCGATTGCACGACCCACGCGCCGCCGGGGCATCCGAGTGAAGCATGATCTTCAGGGGCCCTTGCGACGGTAATCGCGATAGTATGCTGAGGTTAGGCAAATTGTCAAGGTCAAAACGCGGTCCGCTCGACCTGCCGGACGGCTGGGCATCAAGCCGCGTGCAGAGGCCTCCGGCTCGTCATAGCCTGGCGACCGGCACAGAGGTCCGATATTGCGCCGAAGTTTCGGACCAACGGATTGCAGCGCCTCTGCCCGGCCCGAGTTCGCAGCCGTCTTTCTCGACTGCTTCATCCGAACTGACGGGACTGCGACGGGACCGATGCACCACCCATCAGCGAGCGTCAGACGGCCCGTTCGCCCGGCTCAGATCCCGACACGCACACAGCCACTGTCGGCAAGGCCGATATTATCACCCCATCATAATCCTGGTAAGCGACGTGCGGCGTCGGGCTGTCGCGACGAAGCAATCGCCGCGTCTGTCGCCGCAAACAGATGCGCAGCGGCGACGACAGCGCACGCCCTGCCTTGCGAAGAACCGCTCCATCGGTGTCCGTGAAGGGCCGATAGAGGCAAATGCGCCGACGCATACGGAAACACAATATGGGCCAGTGCACGAGCATAGGGGAACCACATTGACATCGACGACAGGCCATTGGACGGTTGCATGCGACCCAGCGAGCAACAGCGATACGGTTGCGCCCGGACCGCAAACGGGGGGCACCCGGATATGACGCAGACCCCATATGGCGGCGGTACATGGATGTCGGTAGTCTTGCTGACGGTGATGGCCGTGGCGACAAGTCCGGCGTGCTCGGAGCAGGAGGACCTCTTCGCGATGTCTCTGGAAGACCTGATGGCCGTCGAAATCGATACGGTGGTCAGCGCCTCGAAGTACGAGCAGAAGGTCTCCGACGCTCCGTCTTCGGTCACCATCATCACAGCCGACGAGATCCGCAAATACGGCTATCGCACGCTGGCCGAGGTCCTTCGCAGCGCACCGGGCTTCTACGTCAACAACGACCGCAATTACGAATACGTCGGGGTCCGCGGCTTCCGTCGGCCGGGCGACTACGACACACGTATTCTGCTGCTGGTCGACGGCCACCGGACCAATGAGAACATCGGCAACTCTCCCCTGTTCGGAGCACAGTTCGTGCTCGACGTGGACCTGATCGACCGGGTCGAGATCATTCGGGGCCCGGGTTCTTCCCTGTACGGCAGCAACGCCCTGTTGGCCGTGATCAACGTCATCACCAAGGGCGGCAAGACCCTCAACGGCCTGGAACTGTCCGGGGAGGTCGCCGGCTTCGACACCTGGAAGAGCCGAATCAGCTACGGCAATCGCTTCGACAACGGACTGGACCTCCTCGTCTCAGCCACAAGAGGCGACAGCGAGGGACAGGAGCTGTATTTCAAGGAATTCGACGATCCCGCAACGGCCAACGGACTCGTACGGAACGACGATGCCAGTCTGCACAACCTGTTTGTCAGGGCCTCGTGGGGCGATTTCGGTCTGATCGCCGCACACGCCGCCGCCGAGAAGGGGATTCCCACCGCGCCGTGGGACGCCGTCTTCGGCGACGGCAGGACGCGGACATACGACGACACCACACTGATCGGCCTGACCTACGAGCGGGAGATATCCGAAACCCTGGCGCTCCAAGCCCGGACGGCCTATGGCCACTACGACTACGACGGGAGATACGTCTATGATTACTCCGAAGACGAGACCCCTTACATTGTGGTGAATAAAGACCGCTGGAGGGGCCGCTGGTGGGACAGCGAACTCCAGGTCACGGCCCGGCCCTTCGAGAAGCACATCCTGACCGCCGGAGGTGAGTTTCACTGCAACACCCGGCAGGACCAGACCAACTGGGATGAGGAAGTCTATTTCGATGACTCGCGCCACAGCCAGAACTGGGGGCTCTATGTCCAGGATGAGTACCGCGTGCTCGACAACGTGACGCTCGTTGCCGGCGCGCGCTACGACCGATACGACACGTTCGGGGGCAGCACGAATCCTCGCATGGCGGTGCTCTACGATCTCTGCGACAGGACGACGCTCAAGTTGCTGTACGGACGGGCCTTTCGTGCGCCCAACGCCTACGAGCTCTATTATCACGACGGAGGCTATTCGCAGAAGGCTCCGCTGAGTCTCGACCCTGAGACCATTGATACCTATGAGATCGTGCTGGAACGTGCTTTCACAGAGAATCTCAGCGCGAGCCTGAGCGGCTTCTACTATGTGATGGACGACCTGATCGGCCAAAACGTCGATCCGGACGACGATCTGCTCGTCTTCACGAATCTCGAAGAGGTCAAGACACGGGGGATGGAACTGACCCTGAACGGACGGTGGGAGACGGGTCTTCGCGTGCGGACCAGCTACTCGTACGTCGACGCAGAAAACAGCGTCACCGACAGGACCCTGGCCAATTCACCCAGTCATCTGGCGAAGCTCAACCTGATCGCCCCGGTACTGAAAGACACTCTGTTCGCGGGTCTGGAGGTGCAATACAACGCCAAGTCCAGGACACTGGCCGACAACGACGCCGACGATTTCATCCTGACCAATCTGGCGCTGACCTACAGGAGCCCATCGAAACGCCTGGAGATTGCGGCGGGATTGTACAATCTCTTCGACGTCAAATATGGCTATCCGGCGTTTGGAGAGCACACGCAAGACACGATCGAGCAGGATGGACGCATGTTTCGGATCAAGTTGACGTACCGCTTCTAAGGCAAGGGAATCCAAGAGTGAACGATATGCTCCGACGAGATGATGAGTGAGAACGTGATGAGAGCCACAGGTTCCATCCTGTTCCTCATCGCGTGCCTGACAGTTTGGGGCGCGCCGGTCGCGGTCTGCGCGGATTCGTCAGCGACGCCGGAGTATCGCCTCAAAGCGGCATTTCTCTACAACTTCATCCTCTTCCTGGACGGCGCACGATTTGACCCACCCGACGACAACGCGAAGAATGACGACTCCAGTCCGCCCATTCTCATCGGCATTCTCGGCACGGACCCGTTTGCCGATGCGTTCGAGCCTCTCAAGGACAAAGAAGTCCGGAATCGCCCTGTGGCGATCCGACGGTTCAAAGGCCTCGACGAGTTCGCAGACGCCGAGGGCCGTCTGCCGGCCCGACATCCTCAATCCGAGCAGATCGGCGACTGTCATGTGGTGTTCATCTGTCGATCGGAAAAGGAGCATCTCACCGCGATTCTCGGCCCCCTCCGCCGGCAGAGCCTGCTGACCGTGGCCGACACCCCCGGGTTTCTGGAGGCCGGCGGAATCGTCGACTTTCTGATCGAGGACAAGAAGGTCTGCTTTGAGATCAACACGGCCGCCGCCCAGCGCGCCGGGCTTCAGATCCGATCGCAACTGCTTCGACTTGCCAAACGCATCGTCCAGACCGATGCCTTTGAAGGACCAAACGATGAGGAAAACGGAAACGACACCTGAGAAAGGCCCGGGGAAAGGCGTCGTACCATCGTGGGTGCGAAGCCTCTCGCTCAAACACAAACTCGTTGCCGTCACCATGATGACGAGCGTCGGGGTTCTGCTGCTGGCCGGGGTCGTCTTCACGGCATGGCAATGGGTCGGCCTCCGGCGCGCGATGGTCCGCGATCTGTCCACCCACGCCGAGATCCTGGCCGACAACTGCAAGGCGGCGATGGCCTTCGATGATGCGGCGGACGCCAACGAAATCGTCTGCTCGATGAAATCGATCCCGTCCGTGCAGGCGGCCTGCCTCTATACAGACACAGGACGGCTCTTTGCCATGTATCGTCGCGAGGCCATCGTCACCGTCCCGCAATACGAAGAGTTGCCCGACGGTCACAGCTTCAGGAACGGATTGCTGATTTTCGCCAAACCCATTCAACTCGATGACGAGCACATCGGCACAATCTGCATTTCGAGCAGCCTCGATTCGGTGTATGCGCAGCTCCAGCATGGCATCGCCGTCATGATCGCCGTCGTCATAATCTCGTCTCTGGGGGCCTATCTCGTCTCGTCCAGGCTTCAATCGCTGGTTTCGTCTCCGATCCTCTCTCTGGCCTGCGTGGCCAATGTCGTGTCGGAGAAGAAGCAATACACCCTCCGCGCCGCACCCCACGGCAACGATGAGGTGGGCCTGCTGATCGAGGCCTTCAACGAGATGCTCGAACAGATCGAGAAACGCGATTCCGCCCTGGTCCAGGCCAACGAACAACTGGAAGCGCGAGTGGCCGCGCGCACGGCCGAACTGACCGCGACCAACGAGAAGCTCACACGAGAAATCGCCTTCCGCAAGAGGACCGAGCAGGTGCTCAAGCAGCGCGCCGAACGGATCGTCCACCACCAGCGCACCCTCGTCAAACTGAGCAAGCACAGCAACGACGATCTGGCATCCATGATCCGCACGACCACGGAGGAGGCGGCCGCCACACTCGCCGTCGACCGCGTCTCCGTCTGGTTCTTCGACAACGATCGAACGCGTCTGGTCTGCGACGATCTCTTCCGGAGAGATCGCAACGCCCATGAGAGCGGCGCGCAGATCGCAACGAGCGACTACCCGAGCTACTTTCAGGCCATCGAGAACAATCGCATCGTGGCCGCCAACAACGCTCGTCAGGACCCGCGCACGCGGGAACTGACGGAAGACTACTTCGAGCCGCTCGGTGTCACGGCCCTGATGGACGTGCCGATCCGACTCCACGGTAAGATATATGGCCTGGTCTGTCACGAGCACGTCGGGCCGCCGAAGGAGTGGTCGCTGGAGGATCAGGACTTTGCGGCGTCCCTGGCCGACATGATCGCCCTTCAGATGGAGGCCAACGAACGGCACAAGGCCGAGCGGGCCCTGGCCAAGGTCAACGAACACCTGGCCGAGACGATCCGGGAACTGAGGCGATCCAACAAGGAGCTTCAGGATTTCGCCTACGTGACCGCCCATGACCTGAAGGCGCCCCTGCGCGGGATCGGCACGCTGACGGACTGGATCACGAGCGACTACGCCGACAAGCTTGACGAGCAGGGCCGCGAGCAGCTTCATCTGCTCAAAGGGCGGGTTTCCCGGATGAGCGAGCTGATCGACAGTATCCTGCACTACTCGGAGATCGGAAGGACCTCGAAGTGTCTCGAACGCGTGGATCTCAGCACACTGGTCCCGGAGATCATCGCTCAGGTGGCCCCGCCGGAGACGATCCAGATTACGATCGAGGATGCCCTGCCCACCGTGGTCTTCGAACGGGTTCGGCTGATCCAGGTCTTCCAGAACCTGATCGGCAATGCGATCAAGTACATGGACAAGCCGCAGGGACACATCCGAGTCGGCTGCTCCGAGCAGGAGCAATCGTGGAGGTTCCATGTCGCAGACAATGGACCGGGCATCGACGAGAAGTACTTCGGGAAGATCTTCGAGATGTTCCAGACGCTCGCACGCCGCGATGAGCTGGAGAGCACCGGCATCGGACTGGCCGTCGTCAAGAAGATCATCGAACTGCATGGAGGGGAGGTGTGGATCGAATCGACCGTCGGAGAAGGAAGCACATTCTTCTTCACCCTGCCAAAACAGAAGGCCGTGACGGTGTTGCCTGCGATCGAGGTGGTCGGGGCAAACGGTTGAGCGACTGCACGGGAGAACGAGTGGATGGAAGAAAGGTGGAGCATGATGAACCGCACAACCAAGGGACTGTGCTTGTGGGCCGTTGCGCTGCTGGTGGCCGGCTGGGGGGTTGGCCGATGGCGAGCGGGATGCGCCGACGCAAAGATGCGGCAGAGTCTGCTTCGGCAGGCGGTCGGCATCGCCGAGACCATCGATCCTGAACTGGTCAGGCAACTGTCGTTCACCGCTGCCGACGCGGGCACACCCGCATTCGAGTATCTCCGCCGCCAGATGGCGGCCCTTGGCAAGCACCTGCCCCAACGGGGCATCTACAGCCTGGCACAGCGCAATGGGACTCTGTTCTTCGGGCCGGAGAACCATTGTGAGGATGATCCCATGGCCAGTCCTCCGGGCACGGTGTACGAAGAGCCTTCAGCCGAGGACTTTGGAGTGTTCACCACAGGCCGGCCGAGCACGATGGGACCGGTGACCGATGAGTACGGCACCTTTGTCTGTGCGCTGGCTCCCATCCTCGATCCCAGTACAGGCGAGGTGCTGATGGCCGTCGGCATGGATGTCCTGGCCGACGACTGGCGCGCCACCGTGAACCGGGCCCGGCACAGAGCGACACTCGCCGTTCTGCTCGTGGGTCTGGCGTTCCCCGTCGGCGTAGCCGCAATCCGCCAGCGACGGCACCGCACAACGCGGCACCGCCAAAGCGTGGCGGCAAACACCTCCGATCCAAACCACGTGGTGCCCGGCGCCCATCGATACATGAGCACAGGTCTCCTGCTCGGCATGGGGGTATTGGCTGTCGCATTTCTGGCAGTGGTGCTGGTTCAAGGCTGGCACTGGACGCATGCAGAGATCCGACACTCCGCCGACCAGCAAGCCCGGCTGGCGGTTGCATTCGGCGCGGCGCTGAGAGATTACGTGGGCGAATACGTTCGTCCGGAGATGGAAAAGCACGTCACGCGGGACGATTTCATGCCCGAGACAATGTCCACGTCCTTCATCGCCCGCGCCGTTCTGGAGAAGGTCCAGGAGGCCTTTCCGAACAGCCTCGTGCGTCTTGCCTCGACGAATCCGCGCAATCCCGCCAACCAGGCGACCCCGGAGGAGGAAGAGCTCATCAAGCACTTCGAGCAGCATCCGGAGAGCGACGTATGGTCGGGCACGATGCAGCTCTTTGAAGGAGGACAAACCTATTCGGTGCACGCCATGGCTCGGCGGTTTGACGCATCCTGCCTCCAATGTCACGGTCGGCCGGAGGATGCCCCGGCGACGCTGCTCGAACGCTATGGCGCGACCGCCGGCTTCGGCCGCTCCGTCGGCGAAGTCTCGCTCAATCTGGCGGCCATCCCCGTCGGGCAATCCTATGCCGCCGCCGGCGCGAGGGTGTGGCGTCACATGCTGGTGGCGTTCGGCCTGTGCGTCGTCTTTCTGGGCGGGATTGCCGTTCTCATCTGCGTGGACATCCGCCAGCGACGCCGGTCCGAGATGTCCCTGCACGCCAGCAAGCAGCAACTGGCACGCATTGTCGAACAGTCCCCCATCCCCACGTTCCTCATCGATGCGGACCGTCGCGTCACCCACTGGAACCGGGCGCTGGAGGAACTCACGGGGATCCCCGCGGGCGAAGTCATCGGAACACGCAACCACTGGCGGGCCTTCTACGCCTCCGAGAGACCCTGCATGGCCGACCTGCTCGTCAGCGGCGCTGTCGATACGATTGCCCAGTGGTACCCGGATGACTCTCGCAAGTCTGAGTTGATCGGCGAGGCGTACGAAGCCAGCGAATTCTTCCCGGAAATAGGCCGGGACGGACGGTGGCTTCACCTCACAGCGACCATGATCCGGGATGACCAGAACCGCCTCCTGGGCGCCATGGAGACGCTCGAAGACATCACCCAGCGCAAACGGGCCGAAGAAGAACTACAGAAACATGAGGCCTTCATCACGGCGGTGCTCGACAACATCCCCATCGGCGTCGCCGTCGGTTCGATGGACCCCATCGTGCAGTTCACGTACATGAACGACAACTTCGCCCGGCTCTACCGGACGACCCGGGAGGCGCTGGCCCCTCCGGACGCGTTCTGGGAGGCGGTGTACGAGGATCCGGATCGTCGCCATGAAGTACGACGAAAAGTCCTCCAAGATTGCGCCAGCGGCAACCCGGAGCGAATGCACTGGGACGACATTCCGATCACATGCCAAGGCCAGGAGACCACCTTCGTCAGCGCCAAGAATGCGTTTCTTCCGGGGCAGTCTCTGATGATCTCCATCGTCTGGGACGTGACCAAGCGCAACCGAGCCGAGAACCAGTTGAAGGAATCGCTCTCGCTGCTGGAGGCAACGCTGGAGTCGACAGCCGACGGCATCCTCGTCGTCGACGGCCAGGGCAGGATCAAGAACTTCAATCGGCAGTTCCAGGACCTCTGGCGACTGACCGATGAGGTGCTCGCGACCCATGATGACGATCTGGCCCTGGCGGCCGCCACACCGCTGCTGACGGACCCGGACGCATTTGCGGCCCAAGTCCGAGAACTGTACAACCAGCGGGACCAGGAAGGCAACGGCACGTTGCACTTCAGAGACGGACGGGTGGTGGAGTACTACTCGAAACCTCAGTTCCTCGGGCATCGAATCACCGGACGCGTCTGGAGCTTTCGAGATGTCACAGAAACCTACGAGGCCGACCAGGAACAAGCGAAGCTCCTGCACCAGGTGGCAACCATCAACGAGGAATTGACGCATTTCGCCTACGTCGTTTCGCACGATCTGAAGGCCCCGCTGCGAGGCATCAAGATGCTCAGCGAGTGGCTGCGCACCGACTGGGGCGAGAAGCTCGACGAGGAGGCGCGGGAGAACCTGCATCTGCTCGAAGGCCGAGTCCGCCGGATGCACAACCTGATTGAGGGAATCCTTCAGTACTCCCGCGTCGGACGCATCAAGGAGGACGTGGTGGCCGTCGACCTCGGCGATCTGTTGCCCGGCATCGTCGATGCGATCGCGCCGCCGGCGCACATCACCGTCCGCGTGGACGGCCCACTGCCCACCATCGAATGCGAAAAGACCAGAATCACCCAGGTCTTCCAGAACCTGCTGACCAACGCCGTCAAATACATCGACAAGCCGGCCGGCGAGGTCGTCGTGGCCTGCACCGAAGACAGCGATGCCTGGACCTTCAGCGTTACGGACAACGGGCCCGGGATCGAAGAAAAGTACTTCGAGAGAATCTTCAAGATCTTCCAGACGCTGGCGCCGCGCGACGAATTCGAGAGCACCGGCGTCGGACTGACCCTGGTCAAGAAGATCGTCGAACACTACGGCGGCAGGATCTGGGTCGTTTCGGAGGTCGGCAAAGGAAGCACCTTCTTCTTCACGCTGCCGAAGAGGACTACGGCAATCACTGGATCGCAAAGCATTGAGGATCCGTGCGTTCTCGCATGCGAAAGCGACACATCCGGAGGTTGAGACAACCATGAGCGTCTTCCAGAAACTCGCCATCGGTTCGCTTGTCCTCTCGCTGCTGGTGGCGGCTATGGGACAGTTCGCCGCCGTCTACAGCCAACGGACGCTCCAGGAGGCCGTACGCAGAGGATCGGAGATCGTCGCGACCGAGACGATGGACAAGATCGACCGCTGCATCCAGAGACGACTCGAAGATCTCCAGGTCTACGCGCGCGGGCGGAGACTCCGGCAGGTCCTGGCCGAATCGAACGACCGATTCGGCCGGATGACCGACCCTCTCGAACCCATCCGCCGCCTCGACGAGCGGTGGATGGCGGCGCCCAAGCACGTGCTGAGCCCCTGGATGCAGGACCTGCTCGACGAGGGCCTCTCGGACGCCCTGCGCAGAGACATCGAGGTCGCGGACTTCTACCGGGCCCAGTACGGCTACCCGCTGTACGGCGAGATCTTCGTAACGAACCAATACGGTGCGAACGTCGCGCAGACCGGCTGGACGAGCGACTACTACCAGGCGGACGAGCCCTGGTGGCCGCACGCCCGCGACGAAGGGACCCACGTCGGAGACATTCACTACGACGAAAGCGCGGGCGTCCACGCGCTGGAGCTGGCCGTGGTCGTCAGCAACGAGGACGGCCGGTTCGCCGGCGTGATCAAGGCGGTGCTGAACGTCGAGGAGGTCGTCGGCATCATCACCAATGTCCGGGCCGCCTCCGAGCACCGCAGCACCACGCTCGACCTGTTCTCGCCCACAGGACAGACGCTTTATCATGCCGGTCCTCTGGCCGTGCCGTATACCGCGTCCACGGCCCTCCTGCACGGCATGGCCCGCGCCGAGGACGGCACGGTCGCCTTCATGGTTGGCGCGCCGTCGCACGGGCATCGCAACTTCGCGGGCCTGGGCTGGACGCTGCGGATGGGGTACGACCGCCGGGAGATCTTCGCCCCCATCGCCCGCCTGCGCGCGGTCCTGCTGGCCTTCTCCATCGGGGTGGCCCTCGTGGCCCTTCTGGGCGGCCTGCTGCTGGCGCGGCATATCGCCCGGCCGATCGGCCAGTTGACCGAGACGGCCAAGGTCATCTCGGAACGCAAGGACTACTCGGTCCGCGCCTCGCAGGTCTCCGATGGGACAATCGGCACGCTGGTCGAGGCGTTCAATACCATGCTCCAGCAGATCCAGATGCATGAACGAGCGCTGATCGCGGCCAACGGGCAACTCTGTCGAGAGATCGCCGAGCGAAAGAATGCCCAACAAGAACAGAGGATCCTCTTCGACCAGTTGGAGCAGAAGAACCAGGAACTCATGGACTTCGCGCACGTCGTTTCACACGATCTGAAGGCCCCGCTGCGAGGCATCAAGATGCTCAGCGAGTGGCTCTGCACCGACTGTGGCGAGCAACTCGATGCCGATGCCAGGGACAAGCTCCATTTGCTCCAGGGCCGGGCCGAGAGAATGCACGACCTGATCGAAGGGGTCCTTCAGTACTCCCGCATCGGACGCATCAAGGAAAATGTCGTAACGGTGGATCTCAACGCCCTGCTTCCCACGATCATCGACACCATCGCGCCGCCCGAGCACATCACCATCCGCATGGACAGCCGACTGCCCGTGATCCAGTGCGGGACCACGCGCATCACCCAGGTCTTCCAGAACCTGCTGACCAACGCCGTCAAATACATCGACAAGCCGGCCGGCGAGGTCGTCGTGGCCTGCACCGAAGACAGCGATGCCTGGACCTTCAGCGTTACGGACAACGGGCCCGGGATCGAAGAAAAGTACTTCGAGAGAATCTTCAAGATCTTCCAGACGCTGGCGCCGCGCGACGAATTCGAGAGCACCGGCGTCGGACTGACCCTGGTCAAGAAGATCGTCGAACACTACGGCGGCAGGATCTGGGTCGTTTCGGAGGTCGGCAAAGGAAGCACCTTCTTCTTCACGCTGCCGAAGCAGGTCTCATGCACGCAGAGCCTGGAACCCGCAGAAGTCAGCGCCTCCTGAAGCGCTGGATATCCCGAGCGGAACAGCGTATCATGGTGTCCGTGGTGAATGCCCTGCGAACCAGAAGAAGGAGCCGCCTGCATGACGGATCGCCGACAGATCGCGTGGATTGGGTTGTTTGTCATAACGTACTGTCCATTGTGTTTTGGCGCCGATTTCTTCCCGACATCGGCCCGTCGGGAGGGCTTTCTCAAGGCCCTGGCCCGGCAGGACGCCGGCTACGATGAGGCCGAGAAGATGCTGGCGGCGCCCTTCTCGTCGCCGGGCTACCATACGACACTCGATTCCGGCACGGTCCATCGCACCCGCGAGTCGCTCGCCTATGCGGTGGCCCTGCTCGATTCGGGCGACCCCAACCGCCTGGAGCGGGCCGAGCAGATCCTCGACCGCGTGACCGATCTTCAGGACCAGGACCCGGCCAGCCGGACCTATGGCATCTGGTCGTGGTTCCTCGAAGAGCCGCTCGCTCAGATGTCACCCCCCGACTGGAACTGGGCCGATTTCTGTGGAACGCAGTTGCTCCAGGTCGCCATCGATCACATGAACCGATTGCCCGCGGAGCTGCAGGAGAAGGTGCGGCAGTCGATCCTGCACGCCGCCCGCTCCATCCGGCGGCGCAACGTCGGACCGGGCTACACCAACATCGCCATCATGGGCACCTACGTCACCTTGATCGCGGCAGAACGGTTCGGGGATGCCGAACTGCTCGAGTACGGCAAGAAACGCCTGCAACAGTTCTGTGACTATACTGAGCAGAAGGGCTCGTTCAGCGAATACAACAGCCCCACCTATACGGTCGTCGCCATCAACGAACTGACCCGCATCCTCACGCATGTCCAGGACAGCGAATCGAAGCGGCTCGCGGAGGAACTGAACGCCTTCGCCTGGCGCCATCTCGCCCGGCGCTTTCATGCCCGGACGAGACAGTGGGCCGGGCCGCACAGCCGATCGTATGCGACGCTGCTGCCTCCGAGCGTGCTGGCCTTCATCCAGAGAGGGACCAACGGCAAGACCAGTTACATGCCCGAGATACAGGCGTATGAATCCATCGACGCCCATCGCATCCCCGTCACCTGCCCGGATGACCTTCTGGGTTACTTCGCCTCACTCACCGAGCCGCGAGAGGAAATCGAGACCTTCGTTCTGAACCCAGCCGACGAGCACGACCTGATCGGCCGGACCTACCTGCACCCGGACTTCACGCTGGGCTCGATCAACTGCGGCGACCTGTGGAACCAGCGCCGCCCGCTCGTGGCCTACTGGAACACCTCGGGCGGACCGGCCGCGATGCGCGTCCGCTTCCTCCACGACGGCTACGACTATGCATCGGCCAGTCTCTTCACCATCCAGGACGGCCCCGAACTGCTCGGCGCGGTGGTCTTCGCCACCGACCGCGGCGATACCCATATCTCGCTCGACCGCATCGCCAACGGCACGATTCAGGCACGCGACCTGCGCATGCGGCTGCAGTTCGAAGGAGCGGTCCACGATCTGAAACTGCCCGATCAGGTGACTATCGGCGATCCGATCGAATTCGAGTCGGGACGCATCAGTGCCCAGTACGCCGTCCACGCCGCCCAGATCGATGAGCTGCCCATCCGGATGGAGACCGGGCGAGACGAGGAGGGCGCCTGGATCGACGTGGTCCTCTACAACGGGGTGACGCGGGAATTTGACTTCAACAAGATCGTCGCGGCGGGCGTCATATTCACGCTGTCGCTGACGCCATCGACGGGCCCCATGCGGGTGACCGATCCGCTGGTCTTCAAGACGATGGCCGGCACCACGATCGTGGAGGGCGAAGTCGTCCCGCCCCGCGACAAATGGCAGTGGCGACGCTCGGGCAGGACCTCGCTGATCCTGACGGTGCCGATGACGCCGCTGCCCACGAAACGCCAGACCACGGCGACTACCGCCCAGATCGACGTCGAAGACCCCTGGAAATCGTTCCAGTTGTAGCAGGGGGCAGCCCCCGACGAAGTCACCGATCACTTCTCGAGTGTGACCTGATCGAACAGGACGCCGTTCTGGTCGATGGCCTGAAGCTGGAGCGTCTTGCCGAAGACATTGACCAGCACGAAATGGTGGTCGCGGCGGACCTTGGCGGTGAACCACGAACGCGTCGGCGCGTAGTTTTCAAGCCCGCCACCGGCGCCGCCGATCTGGAGATAGATCACGCCCCCATGCGGATCGACCGTGTCCTTTCGGATGGGCCAGGTCCGCTCGTAGTCGTGGATGTGGCCGAAGAAACAGATATCCACACCAAATCGCTCGTAGAGTTCGACCAGAGGCCGCAGCCGCAAATCGCCGCGCGGAGACGACTTGCCCTTCCAGGTATCGCCGTAATCGTTCTCGTCCGACGAATAGGGGGGATGGTGGTGCACCGTGAATTTCCATGTCGCGGTGCTTCGGGCAAGCTCCTGTTCGAGCCACTTGTACTGCTCGCTGTCGGGAGCCACGCTGCGGTTCGTATCGATCAGGAAGAACTGAGCGTTCCCGTAGGTAAAGGTATAGCGGTACTCGGGGGCCGGATTGCTGATGTAGCGGTAGTAATTCGCGTCGTCCTGATCGTGATTGCCCAGGATGGCGAAGATGGGCACGCGGCTCATCAGCTCGTGCGCCGGCTTGAGGAACTCGTCCGTCCACTCGTGCCTCCTCGATCCATTGCCCACGATATCGCCGGCGTGGATCAGGAAGTTGGGGCGTTCTTTGAAGACCAGTTGGGAGATTCGGCCCCAGACGGGCGGGTTGTTCTGCGTGTCGCTGACGCCGGCGAAGGCAAAGGCCGACCCATCCTCCACGGCCGTCTGGAACGTATAGAGGTCGCTGATCGATTCGGTGCCATCGGGTCCGACGGAGACGACGCGATAGAAGTAGTTGGTCTGCGGCTTGAGGTTCTCCAGTCGCACCTCGTGCAGATCGCCCTGGCCGGCGGCGGAGACCGAATTCGTCAGCGGCGTCTGCTCGCCGAACTCCACCACCGAGGTGGCCTCCTGTGACGTCTCCCACAGGATCGTGATGCCCGTCTTCGTCGCGTATTGCAGATACGGCCCCACGCTGATGATCGACGGCGCCGCGACCTCGGCGGGCAATTCGGTCGAGGCCTTGACCTCCTCGAATCGCGACCTGACCCGGTCCGCCCCCAGGGCTTCATCGTAGACGGCGACCATCCGCAAGCTGCCGATCATCCCGTCGAACTCGTTGTCGTCGCGGTATGCCCCGATCGTATACCATGCGTGCGAAGGATAGAGAATCTTCCCCTGCTGGACCGTTGATTCGTTCGCCAGTTGACCGTTGACGAAGAGCCTGTGGACCTTGCCGTCGTACGTTCCGACGAGATGGTACCACTTGCCGGCCTCGACCGACTTGGCCGTCTGGAGATAGGTCAGCGACTTGGCGCCTTCGCTGGCCACAGCAAAAAAGGGCCGCCCGCGCCGAGCGCCCAGCACCCAGCCCCGCTCGTAGTCGCCGTTGTCTTGAAACGCGCCGATGACGCCCATGTAGTCGCCGAACTGCCGAAAGCGGGCGAGCGTCTCGACGCTGATCCGCTCGACGGGCGGGCGGGGACCGTCGGGATAGCGCCCCAGATGAACGACGCCGGAAGCACCGTCCAGTTCGAGGTATTCGCCGATCGAATCGGCGAAGAAGCGGGCCCGGCCGTCGAGCCGCCCGTGAACGTCGCCGATCCGATCGGTGACGACACCGTCAGTGAAATGCGTCTTACCGAATTGCCAGCGGCTCACCTGTGCGCCGGCGGCGGCAACAAGAAGAAGGGTCCAAACGATGACACAACGGTACGTCCTGCTCATGATCGTCTCCAGAGTGAATGCGCGTTGTCCCGTAGGATACCACGGCCGTGATCGAGTGCAACACCGAGTCACGGGGCCAGGTGAATCGACTGGATGTCCCCTTTGGGGATCTCGACCTTCTTGAAGGTGCCCGCCGTCGGATAGGCCTTGCGTATGGTCAGGCCGTCGGGCGAGACGCCGTCAAGCTCGCCTGCGTAGAAGGTGACTTGCCCCACGGTCCGAACCATGCCCAAGGGTGGCGGAGGCGGTGTGATTCGAACGCCCCCCTCCGGCGTGCGGGCCTCGACGAGACACTGCCTGCCTGCGTCGGACGCCTTGACATTGCCGAAACCGATCGGCTTCATTCCCTGCGCCAGATTGTTCCGGATCGCAGCGATCTGCTCGGCGCTGATGGCGGCAGAAGCGGAATCGTTCTGTCCGGTATCGCCTTTCTTCCCGCAGCCGGAAACGACCAGATACGCGATCCAAAGCGTCACACAGGCCCAGCGGCATCTCCTCTTCATCGAAACGGTCCTTTCATAAACCGATACACGCGTGGCTTACATGCTCGCTTCCGTGCGCTTCCCATCGTACCAGTAAGTCGGGACATCTTCCCCCGTCGACTCCTTGATCGCACTGACGTGACCGTCCAGCCAGCACGTGTTGGACGACCTGGAATGACGGAAGCACTCCCGGATGGTGTCATGTCCTTGCCAATAGCTGCTCACGAGGGAACTGCCAGGACGCCATTGGGTCAGGTTGATGCTGGCGCCGGGTCCGATGCAGAACATATCTGAATCAATGCCGTCGAGCTTCTGCTCGATGTGGTCCTGGAAGACGACGACTTCATCGTGCTTCCTGAACGCGCGGTCGATCTTGCTGTCTGCAACGTAACTGTTCAGGCCATACGAGCAGTACTTGAAGTATCTCTGGTACAGAACCCCCCAACCATTCTCCGGCCAGTCGTCGTTGCGTACCGTACTGGGGCAACGGAAGATCTTCTTGTTCTTGGCGTAGGGTGCGTAGGCGATACCCCAGTACGCATAGGCGTCGTTTGGCCCATAGTCTTCGATGACAGACCCACCTTCCCACGCATTGTCCCACAGTCCCTGGTTCGGCGCCGAATGGGTCTTTCTGTCGTAGTCGTCCAGGTACATGTGCAGCGCGACCCCGAGACCTTTGATGTGGGCCACGCAGACAACACCCTTGGCCTGGTCGCGCGCCTTCTTCAGAGACGGCATCAGAATCCCCATCAGAAGCGCGATGATCGCCACGACCACCAGCAGTTCGATCAGTGTAAACGCCCTCTGCCTTTTCATGTCTCTATCCTTTACACGATTCCTTCTCTGTTGTCATATCAACCGACGCCGGGCAAATTAGCCGGAGGACTTTCGGACCGTGTGAGAGCATGATGTATTCTATGTTAATCTCCCGGACGTGATAAGTACACTCCATTTGGCCCCAATGCCGAGCGCACTTCACGTTTGTAGGTAGATCCTGGGGGCTCTGCAATCGACTTTGTCATTCCGACCGGAGCGCCGCGCAGTGGAGGAATCTGGCTGCGAACGGCACATTGCCTTATCCTCGGCCAGATTTCTCCGTGCGGGCTTCGCCCCATTCGACTTGGCTCAGAGCCTGCCCTGAACGCCGTTGAAGGGGCGAGCTCTTAGTCGAAAAGACAAGATTCTTTCCTTGACTTGGCAGGAACCGATCTACAAACGCGCAGTGCACCCACCCATAGGCAGATTTCGGCGAGTTTTTTTCGGAAAAGTCTTGCACACCGCCGGCCGACGTATATAATAGTTTATTCTATGGGCACTAAGAGCACAATTCGTTCCATCCTCAACGGCCGCATCGGCCTGATCGCCCTGATCCTGCGCCGCTAAGGCGCGAATAACGAACCACCACAACTCGTTGCAGTCCCCTTTTCTTACGCAAAACCGTAGTATTTCGGCCTCCATTGCGGCATAATGCCGACGGCCCGAAATGATGTTCCGGAGAAATACGATGCCTGATGAGAAAGTCTTCATTTTCGACACGACGTTACGCGACGGGGAGCAGTCGCCCGGCGCCTCGCTCTCGATCCCCCAGAAGCTCGAGATCGCCCAGCAACTGGCGACCCTGGGGGTCGATATCATCGAGGCGGGCTTCCCGGTCTCCTCGCCGGCCCAGTTCGAGGCGACGCGCCTCGTGGCCGAACAGGTGCAAGGCCCTGTCATTACAGGGCTTGCGCGAGCCAAGGACGTGGATATCGAGGCGGCGGGCAAGGCCCTGGCCCCGGCGGCGAACAAGCGGATCCACACGTTCATCGCGACCTCGCCGATCCACATGAAGCACAAACTCAACAAGCCGCCGGACGAGGTGGTGAAGATGGCGGTCGCCGCCGTCCAATGCGCCCGGCAGTTCGTGGACGACGTGGAGTTCTCGCCCGAGGACGCCGGACGCAGCGAAATCCCGTTCCTCATCGAGATCCTCGCAGCCGTGATCGAGGCCGGTGCGACCACCTTGAACATCCCGGACACGGTGGGCTACATGCTGCCCTACGAGTACGGCCAGCTCATCGCCACACTCAAGCGCGATGTCCCCGGCATCGACAAGTGCGTCATCAGTACGCATTGCCATAATGACCTCGGCGTGGCGGTCGCCAATTCGCTGGCCGGCGTCCAGAACGGGGCTCGCCAGGTCGAGTGTGCCGTCAACGGACTCGGCGAACGGGCCGGCAACGCCGCACTCGAGGAGATCGTCATGGCAATCCACACGCGGGCCAACTTCTTCACGGACAGCGGCGCCACGGGGTTGACGATGAACATCAATACGAAGGAGATCTATCGCACCAGCCAGTTGGTCTCGCAACTGACGGGGTTCGTGATCCAGCCCAACAAGGCGATCGTCGGCGCCAACGCCTTCGCGCACGAGTCGGGCATCCACGTGGACGGGATCCTCAAGGAACGCAGCACGTACGAGATCATGACGCCCGAGACGATCGGCCTCGGCGGTTCGCGCATGGTGCTCGGCCGTCACACGGGCCGCCACGGATTCGCCGACCGCTGCCGACAGCTCGGCTACAAGCTTGCCGAATCCGAGCTCGAGCAGGCCTACGCTCGATTCCTGGAGATCGCAGACAAGAAGAAAGAGGTCTTCGATGAGGACGTCGCGGCGATCATCAACGACGAAGTCCGCGTTGTGTCGCAGGTGTACGAACTGAAGTACCTTCACGTTGCGTCGGGAACAGGGACCCTGCCGACGGCCAGCGTCCGTATCCGCATCGCGGGCCAGGAGCGTCAGGCGGCCGCCTGCGGCGATGGACCGGTCGATGCGGCCTATGAGGCGATTCGCGAAGCGACGGGCCTGTCGCCCAAGCTGGAGAATTATTCGATCCGCGCCGTCACCGGCGGCAAGGAAGCGATGGGCGAAGCCACGGTGCGCATCATCGACGCCGGACGAACGTTCATCGGCCGCGGCGCCTCGACCGACATCATCGAGGCCAGCGCCAAAGCCTACGTCGACGCCATCAACCGGATGACCGCCGCCCAGGAAGCCAATGGTCCGGGACCAGAAGCTGAATTGTAGTCGAAAGAAAGAGGAATCAACATCATGGCAATGACGATAACGGAAAAGATCTTCGCGCGGGCCAGCGGGCAGGCGAAGGTGGTGCCGGGACAACTGGTGGATGCCAACATCGACGTGGTGATGTGTCACGATGTGACGACGCCGCCGGCGATCTCGATGCTGGCCGAGCGCGGCATCGACCGGGTGTTCGATCCGGAGAAGATCGTGGTCACGCCGGACCATTTCCAGCCGCCCAAGGACGTCAAGAGCGCCGAACTGCACAAGCGGCTCGACGACTGGGCCAGGCGCCACAAGATCAAGTACTACTACAAGCTGGGCCGGGCCGGCGTCTGCCACGCCCTGCTGCCCGAGCAGGGGCACATCCGCCCGGGCGAGGTAATCGTCGGCGGCGATTCGCACACGTGCACCTACGGGGCCCTGGCGGCCTTCAGCACGGGAATCGGCTCGACCGACCTGGCGGCCTCGATCGCAACGGGCAAGCTCTGGTTCCGCGTGCCCGCTTCGATGAAATTCGTCCTGAACGGCTCGCTTGGGCCCGGCGTGTACAGCAAGGACGTGATCCTGACCGTAATCGCGCGGATCGGCACCGACGGGGCGCTCTATAAGGCGATGGAGTTCGTCGGTCCGGCGCTGGCCGAGATGTCGATGGAAGCCCGCATGACGATCACCAACATGGCCATCGAGGCCGGGGCCAAGAACGGCATCATCGGATTCGATGAGGTCACGAAGGCCTATCTCGACGGGCGACTGAAAGGCAAACAGGACTATACCGTCGTCGCCTCCGATGACGATGCAGAATACGCGGTAGTCGAGGAATTCGACTGCTCTACGATCGAACCGATGGTGGCCCTGCCGCACCTACCCAGCGGTGGGGTCGCCGTCGGGAACTGCGCGGGCATGGTGATGGACCAGGCCTACATCGGCAGTTGCACGAATGGGCGGATCGAGGACCTTCGGATCGCCGCCGGCATCATGAAGGGCAAAGAGGTGGCGATCCGCACGCTGATCGTGCCGGCCACGCCCGAAATCTGGAAACAGGCGAAGGACGAAGGGCTCTTCGACGTCTTCTACGACGCCGGCTGCGTGATCTCGGCGCCGACCTGCGGCGCGTGTCTGGGCGGGTTCATGGGCGTACTGGCCGCCGGAGAGAAGTGCATCAG
>ENA-UOUL01000576-UOUL01000576.1-bioreactor-metagenome-genome-assembly--contig:-NODE-576-length-61572-cov-8.254265_pt1 | contig 61572 bp, 53 predicted proteins | sample MGYA00249838_ERZ747220 | MGnify/ENA primary metagenome ERZ747220 (study PRJEB28778, sample SAMN05720191) | bioreactor metagenome | isolation source: Anaerobic biogas reactor | place: USA:Washington... | reverse complement strand
GCCTTCTGCGCCAGTTCCTTCGTCTTGGGGGCGTTTCCGTTGATCAGAGCCTGTGAGAGTTCTTCCAGTACGGACATGACCGCGCTCCTTGGTGCCGGGCTCTACCACTTGGGACCCGGCGACGGCTGGGTATCGAGGCGATAGTAGCACACGGTACGCGGTGCGTCAACGCAGCGGCCACAAATGGGGCCGCTGCACACATCTGACTTAAGGTAGGGTGGGTTGTCAGCCGCTTCTTGGTGATAGGGCAGCGCAATGGTATAATGGCTCGGAGTGCTAAGCGTCGGGCGGCGATGCCCCCGGGCCCAAGGATAGGCGCACGCTTTCATGAGCGTTTGGAGGTAGTTGGTGGGTTCGAGTTGGTTCAAGAACGGCTTCGTCTACCTGTTGATAATGGTAGCAGTCGTCGCGCTTTTCTTCTCCTTCTTCTCTCAGGGTTCGGGGGAAAGCCAACGCATCGACATGGCCCGCCTCGCCCAGTGGGTCAAGGCCGGCGAGGTCGAGGCGATCGAGATCACCGGCGACGAGGTTCGGGTCAAGCGCTTCAGCCAGAGCGCCTGGTACCTCGCCAACAAGGAGCCTGCTGTCGGGCTTACCCAGACGCTACGGGACTTCGGCGTTACGGGCGAGGAGCTCTCCAGCCTTCTGTCGTTCGAGGCCAAGCCGAGTAGCCAGTGGGGGAGCTGGGTGGCCCTGCTTAGCGGGTTCCTGCCCCTCATATTCGTGGCCGGTCTCTTCTTCCTGCTGATGAGGCAAGCCCAGGGAAGCAACAACCAGGCGATCACCTTCGGCAAGAGCCGCGCCCGCATGTTTACTGGCGACAAGCCGACGGTCACGTTTGACGACGTGGCGGGTGCGGAAGAGGCCAAGCAAGAGCTGTCCGAAGTGGTGGAGTTCCTGCGCGAGCCGGAGAAGTTTCAGCGCGTGGGTGCACGCATCCCGAAGGGTGTGCTTCTGGTCGGCCCTCCTGGTACCGGCAAGACGCTCATGGCCAAGGCCGTCTCGGGAGAGGCGGGGGTGCCCTTCTTCAGCATCAGCGGCTCCGAGTTCGTGGAGATGTTCGTCGGCGTCGGCGCCAGCCGGGTGCGGGATCTGTTCGACCAGGCCAAGAAGAACTCGCCCTGTATCGTCTTCGTCGATGAAATCGACGCCGTCGGCCGCCAGCGCGGCGCCGGGCTGGGCGGCAGCCACGACGAGCGGGAACAGACCCTCAACCAGATTCTGGTGGAGATGGACGGTTTCGACACCGATACCAATGTCATTATCATGGCGGCGACAAACCGGCCCGACATTCTCGATCCGGCCTTGCTTCGGCCGGGTCGCTTCGACCGTCAGGTAGTGCTGGACCGGCCGGATGTGAAGGGCCGGGAGGCCATACTCCGCGTTCATATGCGCGGCAAGCCGGTGGCTACGGACGTGAATGTCTCAACCCTGGCACGCCAGACCCCGGGCCTGACCGGAGCGGACCTGGAGAATATCCTGAACGAGGCGGCCATCATTGCCGCTCGTCGCAACCGTAACCTGATCATCCAGAAGGACCTCGAGGATTCCATCGAGAAGGTGGTGGCCGGCCCCGAGCGTCGTAGCCGCGTCATCAGCGACGAGGAGAAGCGCATCGTCGCCTACCACGAGTCCGGTCACGCCATAGTCATGGCTTCCTTGCCGGAGTCGGACAAGGTGCACAAGCTGTCGATCATCTCGCGGGGTATGGCGCTCGGGTACACCATGGGCGTTCCTGAGGATGACCGCTATCTGCGGCACCGCCGCAAGTTCATGGCCGAACTGGCGGGGCTCCTGGGTGGTAGAACGGCCGAGGAACTAGTCTTCGACGACATCACCACGGGCGCCAGCAATGACCTGGAGCGAGTAACGCGCCTGGCCCGGCGCATGGTCACCGAGTTCGGCATGAGTGAGAAGCTCGGTCCCCTGACGTTTGGCGAGAAGCAGGAACTGGTGTTCCTCGGCCGCGAGATCGGCGAGCAGCGTAACTACAGTGAAGCAGTAGCGGTGTCCATCGACAACGAGGTGAAGCGGATCGTCGATGAGGCGCATGCCACGGCACGCCGCATCCTGGAAGAGAACCGGGAGGCCCTGGACGCCATCGCCACCCGGGTCATGGAAGTGGAGACCCTAGAGGCTGAGGAGTTCTATGCCCTGCTGCGCGGCGAGGCGCCGCGACCAGCCAAGCCCGACGCATCCGGCGGCGCAAGCGGACGCCCGGCTGACGAACTGCCCTCGGACTCGGTCGAGCAGCGTCGTCTGGGGCCGAGCGGCTTGCCCAGCGAGGCTCCCGCCTAGGTGGTGGGGAGGTCTCCGGCGAACTGGCGGAGCACCAGGTCGAGGGCTAACGCGACGGTTGCGACCTTGTTGCCCCGCCGGTCGTGTGGTAGAAGCACCCGGTGCACCACCGTGACTCGCGGGTTGGCGACGGCCACGTACACAAGCCCCACCGGCTTGAGAGCGGTGCCGCCGCCGGGACCGGCGATGCCGGTGGCCGACACGGCAACGTCGGCGCCGAACAGACGGCGAGCCTGCCGCGCCATAGTGAGAGCGACCGGGGCACTGACTGCCCCGTATCGCTGGAGAGTAGCCTCAGGAACGGCCAGCAGCATAAGCTTGGCTAGATTGGAGTAGGTGACGACCCCACCGAGGAAGTACCCAGAAGACCCGGGCACGTCCGTAATGGAACTAGCGATAAGGCCCCCGGTGCACGACTCCGCGGTGCAGATGGTCAAGTTGTGCCGCAAGAGCAGTATGCCCACCCTCCGCGCCATTTCATCGAGCTTCATCGCTGCCTCCCAGTGCAAGATATCATCGGCTCCAGAGTCCGGCGAGTCCCAACCCCGGCGGTGCGGTTGTCAGGCCTCTGAAGGGCGGTCTACACTGCGGCGACCGGCGGCCGGCTGGGGGAAGGCCGCCGTCATGCGGCACATGTACCGTGTTGATACTCAGGGCGCGACAGTCGCCCGTCGTTGCTGAGGAGATGAGGAGATGGTAAAGCGATTGCTGATGGCCCTGGTGGCTCTGGCGCTGACAGGTGCTGTGGCCAGCTGTGCCGCGCCTCTCACGGCGGAAGAGGAGCCCACACCCACACCGATCCCGACGCCGGTGGTACCGGAGAAGCCGGTGTACGAGGTCAGGCGGGGCGAAGTGGTCGACAGCGTCGACTTCCTGTGTCGCGTCTCTCCTGTCCGAGAGGAAGAGCTCTTCTTCAAGGTGAACGGACGCGTGGCGACCGTCACGGTGGAGAAGGGCCAGGACGTGAAGACGGGCGACATACTCGCCGAGCTCGAGAATAAAGACATTCTGAACCAAGTAGAGCAATCGCGACTGGATCTTGAGAAGGCCCAGATCGCCTTGGAGCAGGCGCAGACGGCGGCGGCAGATCGGCTCGCGGCGGCGCAGGCCAACCTCGAGATCGCGCGGATCAAGCTCGAGCAGGCGCAGCAGCAGCAAGGCTTCTCCGTCGCTCAGGCCCAGATGGATCTCGAGAACGCCCAGATCCGGCTCAATCAGGCGCTGGCCAGTGACCCGAGCATCTCAGTCAAGGAGGCCGAGAACGCCGTGGCCGCGGCCGAAGGGAACCTGCGCCAGGCTCAGATCGCCTACGCCGATGCAGCTCAAGATCCCCAGAAGTCGGCGGCGGCCCAGGAAGCCTATCGCGCTGCGCTGCTCGCCTACGAGCTAGCGCAGGCCAAGTACGAGGCGGCGCAGGCAGGGGCCACCAACGCCTCCTACAGCATCGAGCTACTCCGCAACGCCGTGGAGACGGCGCGCCTGAACCTGAGCCGGGCCCAGCAGGGCATAGACCCGCTCCTCGAGCAGAACGTCCGCAATGCCGAAACCGAGGTAGCGCGTCTTGAGGCGGGCGTGGACCCTGCCCTCGAGAAGAACGTGGACTCGGCACAGCTCCGACTGGACCGGCTGGTGGCGCAACTGGATTCAGCCCGGATCATCGCTCCGTTCGATGGGACGGTGACCGGAGTGCTGGCCTTTGAAGGGCGCGAGGCGACTGCCTACAAGGCGGTCATCGTGATCGCCGAGCCGGGAGCCGTTGAGCTCTCCTGTGACGTCACCAGCAGCGTTATGGATAAGCTGGCGGAAGGCATGGAGACCAGCATCATCTTCTCCGATACTCCTGGCGAGACGCTCACCGGCTCCATCCGCCGGCTTCCCTACCCGTACGGTGGGGGCGGTGTACGCACCGACTCGACCCAGCAAGCGGACATGTCCACCCGCATCGAGTTCACCGACACCAAGGGGCGGGATCTGCAGGTGGGGCAGCTCGGCAAGGTGACGGTCGTCATTGAGCGCCACACGGACACCCTCTACCTGCCGCCGGCCGCCATCCGTACCTTTGAGGGGCGGCGCTTCGTGGTCGTGCAGGACGAGGGCGGCGCCCAGAGACGACTGGACGTCAAGATCGGCATCACCTCCGCGGACCGCGTGGAGATCCTGGAGGGAGTGGACGAGGGGCAGGTAGTGGTTGGCCCGTAGCTCGCACCGAGGGAGCAGTGCCCGGCGGCACTGCTCCCAACTTCCAGCGGCGGCTCCATCTGACCTCAGAGGCGTCTGAGAGGGTTCTGCATGGGTGGACTGGGTAACATCTTCGGGTTGTTTCGTCTGGCTTCGCGCCGGCTGCGGGCCAGCCTCACACTGACTTTGATGAGCCTCCTTGGCCTCACGGTCGCCGTGGGCCTCATCATGAGCATCCCCCTGTTCTCGGACGCCATCAACTACAACATGCTCCGGCAGGAACTGCGCAGCATGTCGGAGACCGGGAACAGGCCACCCTTCGCCTTCATGTTCCGCTACGTTGGCGCTTGGTATGGCGGCATTGGGCCGGACGACTATGAGCCGGCGGACTCGTACCTCATGAATACCGCCCCCGCCACGATAGGATTGCCGCTGGACCAGACGGTCCGCTACGTCAAGACGGACAACTTCCGCGTGTTCCCCGCCTCGGAGGCCCAGTACGCTGACATCCGCCAGCCGCTGGCGTACGCCTACGTCGGCTATGTCACGAGCCTAGCCGAGCACATCACGATCATCGAGGGAAACTGGCCGGCACTAGCTCAGCGTGCCACTGATACGCTCGAGGTACTCATTAGCAGCAACCTGGCCACGGCCGCCGGCATGCAGGTGGGTGAGGAGTACATCCTGCTCGACAAGGGTGGCGAGAACTCCTTCTCGGGCACGCCGGAGCCGGCCCAGGTCCCGGTGAGGATTGCCGGCGTATGGGCCGCCAATGATCCCACCGAGGAGTTCTGGTTCTACACCCCCAAGTCCTTTGACGATGTGTTTTTCGTCTCCCAGGAGAGCTTCACCAATCGCGTCATTCCGGCGGGCCGCAACCCCATCTACCTGGCCCTGTGGTACTTGGTGTTCGATGGCTCCGGCGTCTACACCGAGAACGTCCCGGGCCTGATCGCGCGGATCGTCACCACCCAGAGCCGCACAGCGACCATGCTGGAGAACACCTCGCTGGATGTCTCTCCCATGGACGCCATGGTTCGCTACCAGCGCAAAGCGCAGCTGCTGACGGTGCTGTTGCTCGTGTTCAGCGTGCCGGTAGTCTTCCTGGTACTCTACTTCGTCGGCCTCGTCTCCGGCATGGTGGTACAGAGGCAGAAGGCCGAGATTGCCGTGCTGAAGAGCCGGGGCGCCACCAGCCTGCAGGTTCTGCTTCTGTACCTGCTGGAAGGCGTCATGGTGGGTGGCGTCGCGCTGATCTTGGGCGCATTGCTTGGCCAGCTCATCGCTATGGTCATGGGCAACACGAAGTCATTCTTGCTCTGGGTATGGCGCGAGCCCCTGCCGGTGAAGATGACGCGGACGGCAATCCGTTACGGCCTGGCCGCCGTCGGCCTTGCCACCCTCGCCAGCCTGTTGCCGGCGCTCTCGGCGGCCGGCTACACCATCGTAACCTACAAACAGGAGATGGCGCGATCGCTGAAGCGACCGGCGTGGCAGCGCTACTTCTTGGACGTGATCCTCCTGATCCCGCCGCTCTACGGCTACTACACTCTGAGCCAGACAGGGGCCATATCGTTCCTGCGGCTGGGCACGGAAGGAAGTCCCTTCAGCGAGCCGCTGCTGTTCTTGGTACCGGCCCTGTTCATGTTCTCGACTTCACTCTTCTTCATCCGCTTCTTCCCTTACCTCATGTCGTTTCTTGCCTGGTTTGTGCAGAGAACGGGCAGCGTCCCCACCGTGCTCGCCATCCGTCACCTGTCGCGCTCCGCAGGCTACTACACCGGGCCGCTACTCCTCCTCATTCTGACCCTCAGCCTCGCGACCTTCACCGCGAGCATGGCTGGAACCCTGGACCAGCACAACCGGGACTCGGTGTACTACCGGGTCGGCAGCGACATGAAGCTGGTTGAGCTGGGCGAGAGCACGGAGGAGTCGGGGCAGGGTCCCGGCACCGTCTCGGGCAGCGACTCTACCGGTGAGCAGCCCCCGACCGCCGATCCTCTCGCCGCCACCACCGTGAAGTGGCTGTTCCTGCCGGTCACCGAGCACCTCCGGGCGCCGGGCGTCCAGGCAGCGACCCGGGTGGGGCGATTCTCTGCCAACGCCAGCCTGGGCGGCTCCTCGGCGCAGATGCAGGTGTTCGGCGTCGACCGGGTGGACTTCCCGCGCGTAGCGTACTGGCGATCGGACTTCGCGCCCCGCCCACTCGGCAGCCTGATGAACAACCTGGCCCTGGACACCGGCGCGCTGGTGGTGGACCGGAAGTTCCTGGCCGACTACGCCATCGGGATCGGCGACAAGGTCAAGCTTTCACTCAACTCCTCCGGCTTGGGCGGCTCGGCCGACTTCACCGTGGTTGACGTGGCCGACTACTTCCCGACTGCCTATCCAGAAGATGGGTACTTCGCCATTGCCAACTTGGAGTACTTGCATGAGCGTATCGGTGGGCAAGTGCCGTATGATGTCTGGCTGAGGACTGATCCAGCGTTCGAGGCCAAGGAGATCGTCAGCAATGTCCAGTCGGTCGGCCTCATGGTGCTCTCCAACGACGACGCTCGGCAGCTGGTGAAAGACTACGAGAGCCAGCCGGAGCGAACGGGCACGTTCGGCATCCTGTCGGTCGGTTTCGTCACGTCGGCCCTGCTGACGGTGCTCGGCTTCTTGCTCTACTCTCTCGTGTCCTTCCAGCGCCGATTCATCGAGCTTGGTATACTGAGAGCGATTGGGCTCTCCATCGGCCAGATGTCGGCGTTCCTGGCCATGGAGCAGGCGTTCCTGATCGGCACCGGAATGGTGGTGGGAACGGGCCTGGGCGTGTGGGCGAGCACGCTGTTCATTCAGTTCCTGCAGGTAGGTGCGGGCAAGTACGCCCTCACGCCACCATTCGAAGTACAACTCGCTTGGTCGGCCATCGCGAACATCTACGTGGTCTTCGTCGCCATGTTCGTGATCGCCGTGGGCGGTATGATGTTGATGCTTGTCCGCATGCGGATCTTCCAGGCGGTCAAGCTGGGCGAGACGGCGGGCTAGTGCCCTGCGCTCCCACCGTCAGCATAGGAGGCTTTGCGGCACATGAACCATGATTTCCTGGGCGCGACCGACGACCACGTCGTCGTCTGCGATAACCTGGTCAAGATCTTCAAGGTGGCAGAGCTTGAGGTCGTAGCCCTCCAGGGCCTCGATCTGCTGGTGGAGCGCGGCGAGCTCATGGCCATCGTCGGCTCCAGCGGTAGCGGCAAGTCGACCCTGCTCAACATCCTGGGCGGGCTGGATCGTCCCTCGGCCGGCAAGGTAGTGGTGGACGGGCAGGACCTACTAAAGCTGAGCGACTTCGCGCTGAACCGGTACCGCCGCAGCAAGGTAGGCTTCGTGTGGCAGCAGACGGCCCGTAACCTGATCCCCTACCTTACGGCGCAAGAGAACGTCGAGTTGCCCATGATGATCGCGGGCACCTCCCAGAAGGAGCGGCGGGAGTGGGCGGAGGAGTTGCTGGAGGCCGTCGGAATGGGCGGCCGAAAGGGACACCGCTTAGTCCAGATGTCCGGTGGTGAACAGCAGCGCGTCGCCATAGCGGTGGCGCTCGCCAATCACCCTGTACTGCTGCTGGCTGACGAGCCTACGGGAGAGGTGGACACGCTCACGGCGTCGGCCATCTTCTCCGCTTTCCGGGCACTCAACGAGCGCTACGGCCTCACCATCATGATTGTGACCCATGACCCGGGAATCGCCAGCCAGGTCGACCGAGTGGTGGCGATCCGGGACGGGCGTACGAGCTCAGAGACGGTGCGGCAGGCCGATAACGGCATCGGCGATGGGGAGGAGGACTCGGACGAGGAGGCCTTCGCGTCCTTCCAGGAGTACGTAGTGCTGGACTCTGCCGGTCGCCTGCAGTTGCCTCGGGAATTCCTGGAGGAGTTGGGCTTCCACGACCGCGCCCAGCTCGAACTGGTGGAGGGGGGCATACTGGTGAAGCCGGTGCTTGGCCGCGGGCCTGCCGCTGGTGGCGGCAACGGTAAGGACGGCGGACTGGACATGGCCCTGGACGAACACGAGGACCGCGCCTCTGCTGTCCTGGGGCGGGTACGTCGCGGGCTAGCCGGTGTGCTGAAGTCCCGAAAGGCAGGAGGCTAGAGTGGCATCGGCAGACAGAAGCGACCTCGTCCGGAGCACCGGCGACGTGATGGTGCGCACCGTCGACCTGGTGCGGACCTACCAGTTGGGGGCCGAGCCGGTGCACGCTTTGCGCGGGGTGAACCTGGAGATCAAGCGAGGCCAGTTCGTCACCCTCAAGGGCCGCTCCGGGTCCGGCAAGACTACCCTGCTCAATGTCATCAGCGGACTCGACACTCCGACGTCAGGCACGGTTGATCTTCTCGGACATGACCTTTCCCGTGCGAGCGAGAAGGAACTGCTGGAGCTGCGGCGCCGCCACATCGGCTTCGTCTTCCAGTCATTCGCCCTCATACCCACCTTCTCGGCCTTTGAGAACGTCGACCTCATGCTCCGCATAGGCGGGTTCGATCGGCGGGAGCGCAGCCGGCGGGTTCGCGAGGTTCTGGAGTTGGTGGGCCTCATGAAATGGGCGGGTCACCGTCCCTATGAGCTCTCCGGCGGCCAGCAGCAGAGGGTGGCCATTGCGCGCGCCTTGGCGAACCAGCCGGAGATGGTGATCGCGGACGAGCCGACCGGCGAGCTCGATAGCGTCACCGGGCGGCAGATCCTGGAGCTCTTCCGCGAGATCGTGGACTCGGAGGGCGTTACCCTGGTGATGGCCACGCACGACCCGACCGTCGAGGATTACGCCGACTTCATCTACGAGCTGGTGGACGGACGCATCCAGGAGGCGAAGGACATGCGCAACTACCTGGGTGACCTCAGCTCCCGCACCCGCACGACCGAAGTAGCCCGCTAGACATGGAAGTGGGTGGGGTAAGGTGCCCCACCCACCGGTAACGCACTTGGATCCCCCGAAGCGCTAGAACGTGGCTTCCAGCCCCATGGCCTCCAACGCCTGGCGGAACACCTGCTTGATCCGCTCCAGGTCGGCGTCAGTCTCGGCTTCGAACCTAAGGGTCAGCCTGGGCTCGGTGTTTGACGCCCGCACCACCCCCCAGCCGCGATCGAACAGCACTCTCGCACCGTCGATGGTGATGACGTCGTAGTCCTTGATGAACTCGGCCGTCAGCCGGTCGACGATGTCGAACTTGGCCTCGTCTGGGCAGTGAACGCTGATTTCCGGCGTCGAGGGGTAGTGCGGCAGGTCGTCGACGAGTGTCGCCAGACTGCTAGGCTGAGAGGCCAAAGTGCTAGCCAGGATCGCCGCCGTGAAGGTGCCGTCGTCGAAGTCGATGTCGGGGTCGTCGAAGTAGAAGTGGCCACTCATCTCGCCGCCAAGCAGGCCCTCGTGTTCCTTCATTGCCGCGATGAGGAAGGGGTAGCCGACCTTGGTCATCACCAGTTCGCCGCCCAGCCGTTCGACCTCTTCGATGAGCATGCGGGAGACCTTGACCTCGAAGATCACCTTGGCGCCAGTGTGGCTCGGGAGCAGTTGTCGGGACAGCAGGGCGATGAACTCGGTGGGTGACACCAACCGGCCCCGCTCGTCCACGATCCCCAAGCGATCGCCATCCCCATCAAAGGCGACACCCAAGTCGGCGCCGACCTCGGCCACCTTGGCCTTGAGCGACGCGAGGTTGGCCTCCTTCATGGGGTCGGGGTGATGGTTGGGGAAGGTGCCGTCGGGCTCCACGAACAGGGGCACCACCTCGCAGCCGATACCCTCCATGACCTGAGGCGCTACCAGGCCGGCGCAGCCGTTCCCGCCGTCCAGCACGACCTTGAGCGGCCGAGCCAGCCGGAACTTGCTCGTCACGGTGTCGATGTAGGGGGTGATGGCGTCCTCCCGGCGCACCGTTCCGGTACCGGAGCGGAAGCCGCCGGCTTCGGCACGGTCGGCCAGTTCCAGGAGCCCCTCGGCGACCAAGGGCAAAGTGCCCTGCCGCACCTTGATGCCGTTGAACTGAGGAGGGTTGTGGCTGGCCGTGATCACCACACCGCCGTCGGTGCCGAACCTCTTGACGGCAAAGTACATCAGTGGCGTAGGCACCAGGCCAATGTCCAGCACGTCGATACCGGTGCTGGTCAGTGCGTCGGACATGGCGTCGTGGAACTCGACCGAGCTCGGCCGAACGTCATGGCCGAGGGCGAGGGTGCGGGCTCCCTTCTCGCCCAGGTGGGTGCCGATGGCGAGGCCGATGCGGTGCACGACCTCTGCCGTCAGGTCCTCACCGACGACTCCCCGGATGTCGTAGGCGCGGAACATGCTGCGGTTGATGCTTGGCTGCGTCATCGCGGTCAACTCCCGTGTTCGCGGTCTCGGTGTAGCGCAGTCGGGCTAGCGGGCCAGGTGGTCTATGATGGCTCGCATGAAGGCCGGCAGGTCGCCGGGGCCGCGCGACGATATCAGGTTGCCGTCCGCCACCACTTCTTGGTCCACCCAGAGACCGCCGGCATTGACCACGTCATCGCGGACGGACACTGTTCCGGTCATCTTCTTGCCGCGAACGATGCCGGCCGAGATGGGAACCCAAGGGGCGTGGCAGATGCTGGCCACCAGCTTGCCGCGGTCGAAGACGCTGCGCACCAGAGACACCATGTCCGCATGCCTTCGCATCCGGTCAGGCGCGTAGCCGCCGGGAACGATCAGTGCATCCAGCGTGGCTGGGTCAACGGCCGACGCCTGCGTAGTCACGTCGATGGCGATGTCATGCTTGCCGCGGTAGGACTTGGCGCCGCCGCTGCCCACCACGAGAACACTGGCGCCCTCCTCGAGCAGGCGGTAGTAGGGATAGAGCAGCTCGATGTCCTCGAAAAGGTCCTCGGCGAGGATGGCGATTGTCTTGCCACTAAGCTTCATAACAGGCCTCCATTTTGACTGTCACCGGCAAACCAGCGGTCACGAGTCCAATATACTGGGCGCCAGCCAGGTGGGTCAAAGGCGAGCGGGAGAACTCGCCGACAGCATCCGGCCGAGTCCGCATGAGTAGCTCCCGCACTCATGTACTGGAGGCGGGCTCTTGCTCCGGCGCCACCGGGTGCTATAATACGGCACCCTCGAAACACACACACTGCACTTGGGGATGGCAAGCATGCATCTGACCAGCCCTCTTCCCCGGTTGCTCACCCTCGCCCTGGCACTACTGCTTGTTGTGGCGGGTGGCATGCTGGGTACGACGATATACTCGGCCGCACGCGACATGGTCGTGTCGGCGCAGTTCGAGCTACCCAACCCGCCGTCGATGCCTGTCGTGCAGAGGCCGGAGCCACAGACCTCCGGCAGCGGGCCCGCCGCCGGTCAGGAGCCGGAGTCGGCTCTCGCCGCCGCCCTGGCCAGCCCCGACAACGACCGCGTCAACATCCTTGTACTGGGCTTGGACGTGCCGGACGGTAGTGCCGAGCCCGCCAGATCGGACTCCATCATCCTCGTCTCCATCGACCCGTCCGGTGGCCCCGTCAACATGCTCTCCATACCGCGCGACCTGTGGGTGCCCATCGGTCCATATGGTGAGAACCGCATCAACACCGCCTACTTCATCGGAGAGACAAGGGACTACCCGGGCGGGGGAGCCGGTCTCCTGCGCGCCACCATTGAGCAGAGCTTCGGGATCCCCATCGACTACCATGCGACGGTCGACTTCGCCACCTTCAAGGACGCGGTGGACTACGTCGGCGGCGTGACGGTGGACGTGGAGCAGGACATCTACGACGCCGAATACCCTGATGGCGACGGCGGCGTGACCACGATCCACATCGAGGCCGGTCCCAACCACATGGACGGCGAGACCGCCCTCCAGTACGCCCGGTCGCGGCATGGCAACAGCGACTTCGACCGCGCCCGCCGGCAGCAGCACCTCTTGGTAGCACTGCGGGATCAGTACATGCGGGGCGAGTCGGTGGCCACGCTCATCCCGAAGCTGCCCGCCATCTACCGGACCTTCTCCGACCGAGTGGAGACCGATCTCAGCCTGGACGAACTGGTGAGCCTAGCGCGAATCGCGGCCGGGCTGGACCTGAACAACGTGCAGATGGCGGTGATCGACTCGACCATGACCACGCGCTACATCACCGCCGAGGGCTGGGACGTCCTGCTGCCCATTCCGGAGAAGATCGGCGCGGTTGTGGATCGCTTCCTCCGCGTTAGCCCGGGGACAGCGGCGCCGGCGCCGGATTACGACCTGGAAGCTTCCCCCCAGATAGCGGCTGAGAACGCGACGGTGCTTATGGCCAACGGCAGCGGGCGAGCCGGACTCGCCGATGCCGCTTCCGAGTACATCCGCGCCCTCGGGTTCAACGTCGAGCAGGCCACCGAGATGGAGCGCCAGGATTACACCACTTCGGTGATGATCATCTACTCTGAGAAGCCGGCCACGGTGGCCGCCCTGGCATCGGCACTCGGACTCACCAGCGACAGCATCCGCAGCTCTCTCGGCAGTCCGGGCGCGGAAGAGGTCGACATAAAGGTGATTCTGGGGCAGGATTTCACCCTCTCAGTGGACTAGGGGACAGTTGCCTGGCCCCGGACGATGTGGTAGCCTATGGTCCGATTGTGACCTTGTTCACGAATGTTACAGCCTGACCGCTTGACCGGAGTGTCGAGGGATCAGGCATTTTCCTGGCCTGAAGGCGGGTTGCCGCCGAAGATGTGGAGGTTCCCAGTCTTGACTTTGCGCGAGGTGGTACGGGTAGTCGGAGCCGAGGTGCTCACCGAAGATGTCGACCTAGATCGCGAGGTCGCCTGTGCCTTCGGCGCCGACCTAATGAGTGATGTCCTTGCGCTGTCACGTCCCGGCGCGCTTCTCCTTACGGGCCTAATGCAGCCGCAAGTGGTGCGGACTGCCGACATGGCCGATATGGCCGCCATCCTGCTCGTCCGGGGCAAGCGTCCTCAGAGGGACACCGTCGCCTTGGCGCAGGACATCGGGATGCCCCTGCTCTGGGCAAAGGAGACTATGTTTACCGTGGCCGGTCGCCTCTACTCGGCGGGTCTGAACGGTGTCGAGCTCACCCGGTAGCGTCGACACCCGTTCTCTGCTCCAAGACAGCGACCTGACGAAAGCCCAGGAGCTGGTATACGAGCTTGTCGTCCGGCAGGTGATGACCACGCCAGTGGTCTCGGTACAGCCGGACCAGACCATGCACGAACTGGGTGAGAAGCTGCGGGCCGCCGGAATCGCCGGTGCTCCCGTGGTGGAGCAGGGCGAGCTGATCGGTATTGTGAGCATGAACGACCTCATCAACGCCCTGGAGCGGGGCAGTCGCGATGATCCGGTGCGACAGTGGATGACGATCGACATCCTCACCGTCCGCGAGGATGACTCGGTGATTGAGGCCGTGAAGGCGTTCGCCAGTCGTCCTGTGGGCCGCATCCCCGTTGTCAGCGCCCAGGGCAGCCTCGTGGGCATCGTGACCGGCGGCGACATCACCCGCGGTCTGGTGCGCGCGCTGGATCTCGATCACCGCAGTGACGAAGTGAGCCACTACCGCGCCAGCCACATCTTCCAGGACATCTCCTCCCACGACACCAGCCTCACGCTCCGCTACACTGTCAGCCCACGCGACTTCTCCCACAGCGGCGAGGCCTCGGCAAAGGTGAAGAGGGCCCTGCAGCGTCTAGGGGGCCGTCCAGAGGCAGTGCGCCGGGTGGCGGTGGCCTGCTATGAGGCCGAGATGAACCTGGTGATCCACACCGATGCCGGCGGCGAGGTCCTTGTCGAAGTGCGGCCTGATCGCGTCAGCATCACGACTACCGACGCCGGGCCCGGCATCTCCGATATCGAGAGCGCTCTGGAAGCCGGGTTCAGCACCGCCCCCGATTGGATTCGTGACCTGGGATTCGGAGCCGGCATGGGGCTGGAGAACATCCGCCGCTGCAGTGACGAGTTCTCTCTTCGTTCGGAAGTCGGTTCCGGGACCAAGCTGGTCGCGGTGGTGTACCTGGGGCAAGGGAACCGGCTCGGGCGAGCGCCGCGCTCATGAAGCAGGAGGGGACGTTGACGGTGCGTGAGGTGGCGGAGGGGTTGGGATTGCGGGTCTTCGCCGCCGAGGCGGCCTCTCTGGATCGGCCTGTGCTCGGTGGTTACTGCGGGGACCTGCTCAGCTGCGCCATGGCGGGCGCGAGATCGGGACAGGTCTGGGTGACTTTGCAGGCACACCGCAACGTGGTGGCGGTGGCTACGCTCACCGACGTGGCTTGCGTGATCATTACCGAGGGCGCGCAGCCGGATCCGGAGACGGTGCAAACGGCTGAGCGGGAGAACGTGGCCCTCTTGGGCTCGGACCGTGGCTCCTTCGCCGTGGTGGCCGGGCTTATCCGCCTGGGCGTGCCGGCCTAGCGCGTGGAGGCGAGGTGGGCGCGGCTGGACCTTCACCTGCACACGGTGCTCTCCGCCTGCGCCGAGGCGGAGATGACGCCGCCGCGAATAGTCGAGCGAGCGCTTGAGTTGGGCCTAGCGGGCATTGCGATCACCGACCACAACTCGGCCGAGAACGTGGCGGCCGTACAGGAAGCGGCCGCAGGGACGGGGCTGGTGGTAGTGGCCGGGCTGGAGATCCAAACGGCTGAGGAGGTGGACCTGCTCGCACTTTTCGACGAGTTGAGCCAGGCACTGACAGTACAGGACCGGGTGTACGCCGGGCTCGGCAGAGCCCGGAACCGTCCGGAGTTCTTCGGGGAGCAGATCGTAGTGGATCGGCACGGGTACCCCATCCGGGAGAACACGCTGTTGCTGCAGGGCCGCACCGACTTGTCGATTGAGGAGGCGGCGAGACTGGTGCACGATCATGGCGGGCTGGCGGTGGCGGCCCACATCGATCGGCCCAGCCGCAGCCTACTGGGCACGTTGGGGTTCCTTCCCGTAGGGCTGGACTTGGACGGGATAGAGGTGTCCCGGCACGCGAACCTGGAGCAACTACAGGGGGCCCACCCGGGGCTGGCTAAGCTCGGGGCGGCATCGTTCGGAGATGCTCACCGCTTAAGCGAGATGGGCGGCCGAACCGAGTTTCTATTGCGGGGTGTGAGGCTCCAGGACATAGGCCGGTGTTTTCGTGGCGAATGCAGCGGCGCGTTGCGCATCACCGATCGGACAGGACAAGGGGCATGAGGCGACGACATGGCATCTGAGTTGACGGTGGACCTGGCCAAGCTGGAGACGATATTCGCCCAATACGGAGACCAGACCGGGGTTCTGATCCCGGTGCTGCAGGCGGCGCAGGCGGAGTACGGTTACCTGCCCAGTGCGGTGCTTAGCGCCATCGCCGAGCGCCTGGCGGTGCCGCTAAGCCAAGTCTACGGGGTGGTTACCTTCTACTCCCAGTTCTACCTCAACCCCCGCGGCCGCCACGTCATCCGCTGTTGCGACGGGACTGCCTGTCACGTGCGTGGCACTCCCAAGATCGTCGAGGCCCTGGAGAACCACCTCGGCATCCGCGCCGGGGAGACTACGGACGACATGGCCTACACGCTGGAAGTGGTCTACTGCCTCGGATCGTGCGCTCTGGCGCCGGTGGTGGTGGTGGACGGCACCGTGATGGGCGGGGTCACGCCCGAGCGCATGCTCAAGGTGATCGCCTCTCTTGACGGAGCCGACGGCGCGGGCGCCGGTGCGTGAGATCTCGCTCCACCTGCTCGACCTATTGGAGAACGCCCGCAATGCGGGCGCCCAGCGCGTCTCGGTCGAGGTGGTGGAGGACGGCGCGGCCGGCTTGTTGGAACTGCTCGTGGATGATGACGGTCGGGGCCTGCCGGCAGGACGTAGCGAGACGGTGTTCGACCCGTTCTACACCACTCGCACCACCCGCCGAGTTGGACTGGGGCTGCCGCTGTTGCGAGCAGCGGCAGAGCGAGCCGGAGGCCGGGCGGAGGTTACGTCGGCACCCGGGCGGACGACGGTGAAGGCCTCCTTCGGCCTGGAGCATGTGGACCGAGCGCCGATGGGCGACATCGTGGGCACATTGGTCGCCTTCATGTTGATGGAAGGTGCGCCGCGCCTGACCTACCGGTACGCGGCGAGCGGAGACGAGTTCGAGTTCGATAGCGCCCTGGCAGAAGAGGCAGCGGGCGGTGAGCTAACTGCGACGGACGTTTCCGGTTGGGTGAGGGACTATCTCGCCGCCGGTATGGGAGCACTCAGACGGAGCATCAGCTAGTGAAGGAGCTTTGGCGATGCCCAAGATAGGCTCGATCGAGGAACTCCGGGCTCTCAAAGAGAGGGCGCAGAAGGACATGAAGGTGCGCCTTGGTAGCGGAACTCGCATTACGGTTGGGCTCGGCACCTGCGGCATCGCCGCCGGTGCGCGCGAGACCATGCGTGCCGTCGTCGATGAGCTGGCGCGGCGGGAGATGGATGCCACCGTCAACACGGTAGGCTGCATCGGGATGTGCTTCAACGAGCCGCTCGTTGATATTGAGCAGGCCGGCAGCCCCCGCATCACCTACGGCAACGTGACTGCCGATAGGGTTCCTCGGATCATCGAGGAGCATCTGGTGGGCGGCAAGGTGATCGAAGAGTGGGTGGTGGGCCGCCTCGACACGGGAGGCAACTGATGGCGCAGGCTTATCGGGCCAACGTCTTGGTGTGTGCCGGTACCGGCTGCCAGGCCTCGGGGTCCAAGGAGACGCTGGCGGCGCTACGGGCGGAGGTGCAGCGACGCGGCCTCGCCGAAGAAGTTCGGGTCATGGAGACGGGCTGCCGCGGCTTCTGCGCCATGGGCCCGGTGGTGACCATCTATCCCGAGGGCATCTTCTACTGCGGGGTCCACGCCGCTGATGCGGAGGAGTTGGTCGAGGAGACACTGGTCAAGGGGCGAGTGGTGGAGCGGCTGGCCTACAGGGAGCCCGCGACGCACGCCTCGGTGGCTAGTTACTCCGAGATCCCCTTCTATGGCAAGCAGGTGCGCATCGCCTTGCGCAACTGTGGCGTGATCAACCCGGAGAGCATCGACGAGTACATAGCGCGTGACGGGTACGCTGCCCTGGCCAAGGTTGTGTCCGAGATGGAGCCGCAGCAGGTCATCGACCTGGCCAAGCAGGCGGGGTTGCGCGGGCGGGGAGGCGCAGGGTTCCCGGCCGGCCTTAAGTGGGAGTTTGCCCGCAACGCCCGTGGCGACAAGAAGTACGTGATCTGCAACGCCGACGAGGGCGACCCGGGCGCGTTCATGGATCGAAGCATCCTCGAGGGCGACCCACACAGCGTGGTGGAGGGAATGCTCATCGGCGCTTACGCCATCGGCGCTGATGAGGGCTACGTGTACTGCCGCGCCGAGTACCCCCTCGCGGTGCGAAACCTGACTCATGCTATTGAGAAGGCGACGGAGTATGGGTTCCTTGGGAACAACATCCTCGGTAGCGACTTCTCTTTCATGCTGCACCTGAAGGAGGGTGCGGGCGCGTTCGTGTGTGGGGAGGAGACGGCCCTGATGGCTTCCATCGAGGGGCGTCGAGGCGAGCCGCGCCCGCGGCCACCGTTCCCGGCCGTGTCGGGCCTGTGGGGCAAGCCTACCAACATCAACAACGTAGAGACCTGGGCCAACGTGCCGCAGGTGTTCCTCAACGGAGCCGAGTGGTTCCGCTCCATTGGAACGGAGAAGAGCAAGGGCACCAAGGTGTTCGCTCTCACGGGGAAGGTGAACAACACCGGCCTCATCGAAGTCCCCATGGGCATCACCATGCGCGAGATCGTCTTCGACATCGGCGGCGGAATGCTCAAGGGCAAGAAGTTCAAGGCGGTTCAGACCGGCGGACCTCTGGGCGGCACCCTGCCGGCGTCACTGCTGGACACGCCCATCGACTACGACTCACTGACCGCGGCGGGAGCGACCATGGGCTCCGGCGGCATGATCGTCGTCGATGAAGACACCTGCATGGTGGAGTTCGCCCGCTTCTTCCTGGAGTTTGCTTCGGCTGAGTCCTGCGGGAAGTGCGTGCCCTGCCGCGTGGGCGGGCAGCGGATGCTGGACGTGGTTCGGCGCATCACCGACGGCGAGGGTACGCCCGAGGACCTGGAGGCTCTGCCGCTGATTGCCGCCGAGATGAAGAACGCGTCCCTGTGCGCCCTGGGTCAGCTGACGCCATCGCCGGTCCTCAGCACGCTGCGCTTCTTCCGGGATGAGTACCTCGCGCACATCGAGGACGGTCGCTGCCCGACCGGCAAGTGCCCGACCATCACCGTGGCGCCGTGCAACAGCGCTTGCCCGGCCGAGGTGGACGCGGCGGCTTACATCGCCCTCACGGCCCAGGGCCGTTACGACGAAGCGCTGGAGATCCACCGGCGGACAAACCCCTTCGCCGTTGTCTGTGGCCGAGTGTGCTATGCCTTCTGTGAGAAGCACTGCCGCCGGGGCGAGGTCGATGAGCCGGTGGCCATACGCAGCATCAAGCGCTTCATGGCGGAGAGCGCCATCGCCAAGGAATGGAATCCGCCTCGCCTGGATGACGATCGGCCCGAGAGAGTGGCTGTCGTCGGCGCCGGTCCGGCCGGCCTCACCGCGGCGCTGCGGTTGGCCCAGTTCGGCTTCAAGGTGACGGTCTTCGACGCCCTGGACGAGCCCGGTGGCATGATGATCGCCGGCATACCGCAGCACCGTTTGCCGCAGGACGTTCTGCGCGCCGAGATCAGCAACGTGTTGCGCGCCGGCGTCGACGTCAAGTGCAACAGCGTGCTCGGGCGCGACTTCAGTCTAGCCGACTTGCAGGAGACCGGCGGCTTCGATGCCGTCATCCTGGCTCTGGGTACGCGCAAGAAGCGGGGGCTGGACGTCCCTGCCGCGGACGCGCTCCAGGCCATGGGGCTCAACCTGGACGAGGACGGCAGGATCGCCGTCGATCGAGCCTTCCAGACGTCTCTACCGCGGGTGTTCGCCGCCGGAGACGCCGTCATCGGACACTCGTCGGTGGTGGAAGCGGTGGGCCAGGGCAACCGGGTGGCGGCGGTGGTCAACCACTTCTTGCGCACCGGCGAGGTGAAGCGAGTGCGGTTCAGCGTTGAGTGCGCTATCCCCGAGGCGGCCTGGAATCCGGCCGACTACGTGGACGCCAAGCGGGCCGAACCGGCCTACACCACCGCCGAGAGCGCCAAGGGGCGCAGCATCAGGGTGGAGGACGTCTGGGACGAGAAGACGGCCATCGAGGAGTGCAAGCGCTGCCTGCGCTGCGACCTCGACTGGCAGAAGATGATGGCGAAGCGCCGGCAGGAAGCGCTGAACGAAGCGGCGCTGTGATGCCGGTCACGGTCACCATAGGCAACCAGGAGGTCTGATGGCGGCCCTAACCATGTTCATCAACGGGCAGGAGATCGAGACCGAGGAGGGCCGCACTGTGCTAGAGGCGGCGACCGAGGCGGGGATTACGATCCCGACTCTGTGCTACCATCCGGCCGTGACAGCCTCCGGCGGGTGCCGGATGTGTCTCGTTGAGGTCGAGCCTCGCGGGCAGCTGCACCCGGCTTGCACGTTCCCGGTGTCTCCTGGCCTGCGGGTGCAGACGCACTCAGATAAGGTCGTGAAGGCGCGGCGGTACGTGCTCGAGCTGCTGTTCTCCGAGCGCAGCCACTACTGCATGTACTGCGCCGCTGATGGCGACTGCGAGCTGCAGACGCTGGCCTACTACCACGGCATGGACCACTGGCTCTACCCGCGCTCTGACATACCGCGGGTCGTGGACGCCTCGCGCCAGTATTTCATCATGGACCACAACCGCTGCATACTCTGCCGCCGCTGCATCCGTGCCTGCTCCGAAGTCGCGGCGGTGCACACGCTCGGTATGGGTCAGCGCGGAGCGGAGTCGCTGGTTGTGGCGGACCTAGACGTGCCCTTCGGCGAATCCACCTGCATCTCCTGCGGCTCCTGCCTTGACGTGTGCCCGGTGGGAGCCCTGGTGGATCGGCGCAGCGCCTTCATGGGCGGAGACGCCGACCTCGAGCGCCACGGCACCGTCTGCGCGCAGTGCAGCCTCGGCTGCAGCATCATCGCGCGGACTCGGTCCGATCGCCTGATTCGCATTGATAGCGACTGGGACAACGGGCCGAGTGCCGGTCTCCTCTGCCGTGTTGGGCGGTTTGAGCCGCTGCACGTGACGGCGCCGCGCATACGCACCCCGCTGGTGCGAGAGGGCGGCGAACTGGTGCCGTGCTCTTGGGACGAGGCTCTGAGTCTGGTCGCACACCGGCTTTCGGCCGCCGACAGCCTGGCAGCACTGATCTCGGCGCGGGCTACCAACGAGGAACTGGTCGCCTTCAACACCGTCTTCTCCCATCTTCAGGCCGATACGGGTCTCTTTGACGGCAGGCCGACGGTGGCCGCTCCGGGACCGCAAGCGACCATGCGGGACTTCGACACGGCGGCCCTGGTGGTGGCGGTGGGAGCCGAACTGGATGACGAGCACGAGGTGGCGGCCTGTTGGATGCGCCGTGCGCGCGACAACGGCGCTCGCCTGCTGCTGGTGGAGTGCCGAGCGGACCGGCTCAAAGGTCAAGACCATGGCGCAGAGGTGGAGGAAGCTGAAGCCGCCGTCGCCCAACTGAGTGGCGATGATCGGCTAGTAGTGGTGTACGGTCCCCGGGCCGATGCCCGGTTGCTCGAGCGGCTGAACGAGCGCGGGAGTGTCGCTTTCCTGAGCCTGCCGGAGGGGGTGAACGCGGCGGGGGCGGCGGCCCTAGGCCTCGAGGAAGCGGTGGCCGGTGGGGCACCTGACGCGGCGTACATCTACGCCACCGATAGCCTGACCGCGACGCCGCCGGTGAGAGGCGACTTCCAGATAGTGCATTCCTGCTATCGGACGGAACTTACGGACGGCGCCGACGTTGTCCTTCCGGCCCTACACTGGACGGAGAAGGAGGGGCACTTCACCGGCCCCAGCGGCGACTTGCGGACGGTGAACCGGGTAGTAGCCGTGCCACAGTGGGCCAGGGACGATCGCGATGTGCTCTCGGCCCTAGTAGGACTGACCGAGGTATCGCGCTGATCGCCGGCCGCGTGGCCTGGAGGGTAGGATGGCGAAGCCCAAGATAGCGACGGACTGGCTGGCGGCCTGTGCCGGCTGTCATATGTCGCTCCTTGACGTAGACGAGCGCCTCATCGAGCTGATCAAGAAGGTGGAGCTGACGTCCAGCCCCATCACTGACCTCAAGGTGCCGCCCGAGTCCGGCGTGGATGTCGGTTGGCTCACCGGCGCGGTCAACAGCAGTGACAACGAGCACGTGGCCAAGCGCATGCGCGCCCGCGCTCGGATAGTGGTGGCCTGCGGCGACTGCGCCGTCTTCGGCGGCGTGATGCGAATGCGCAACTACTGGCCGCTGCAGAAGGCCCTGGAGACCGCGTACATAGACACGCCTAGCACCGTGGAGGGCAAGATACCGGGGGATCCGGACATCATGGTGCCGCAGGTTGACCGTGCTTTGGGCGAGGTCATCAAGGTAGACGTCTACGTGCCCGGCTGTCCGCCCAGCGCCGACCTCATCTTCTACGTGCTCAACGAGTTGGCCGAGGGGCGCATCCCGCAGCTGGACACGCCCAAGCTCGACTACGACTAGTCGTTTGCGGAGTTGAGGAGACACTAGAATGGCTCAGAAGGTGATGATCGAGCCGGTCACGAGGATCGAGGGGCATGCCAAGGTGTCCATCATCCTAGGTGACGACGGCCGAGTCGAGCGAGCGCGTCTGCATGTGAACGAGTTCCGTGGCTTCGAGCAGTTCTGCCGCGGGCGCATGTTCTTCGAGATGCCTCAGATAACCCCGCGCATCTGCGGAATCTGTCCGGTCAGCCACCACCTGGCGGCGGCCAAGGCTGCCGATGCCATCATTGGCGTCACACCCACCCACACGGCGTCGCTCCTGCGCGAGCTCATGCACATGGGTCAGGTGGTCCAGTCGCATTCCATGCACTTCTTCGAGTTGGCCGGACCGGACCTTCTCCTCGGCTTCGATGCCGACCCGGCAAAGCGCAACGTGGTGGGTCTGATCGAGCAGCAGCCGGAGATCGCTCTCAAGGGCGTGATGCTGCGCAAGTTCGGCCAGAGCATTATTGCCGCCCTGGGTCAGAAGCGGGTGCACCCCGAGTTCGCCGTTGCCGGCGGCGTGAACTCCGCCCTAACGATCGAGGCGCGAGACACCATTCGCCGTGATCTCGCCGCCCGCATTGAGGACGCTCAAGCGGGCATCGCCATCGCCAAGGCCTGGCTCAACGAGCACCAGGACTATGCCGACACCTTTGCCTCGTTCCCCTGCGGCTATCTGGGCACGGTAGCCGAGGACGGCACGCTCGATCTCTACCAGGGCAAGCTGCGGCTGATTGACTGCTACGGCAACCGGCTGGAGGAGTTCGATCCGGCCGACTACCTCGACTACATCGGCGAGCGCGTAGAGGACTGGACCTACTTGAAGTTCCCGTACTACCTCAAGCTAGGGTGGCCGGGCGGAGTGTACCGCGTCGGCCCGCTGGCGCGCCTCAACATGTGCAGCGGTATTGCCACACCGCTGGCGCACGAGGAGTGGCGCCAATGGCAGCAGGTCAATGGTGGCAAGCCGGTGCAGGGCACTCTCTACTACCATTGGGCGCGCATGGTGGAGACGCTGTACGCCCTGGAGCGCACCGCTCAGATCCTCGAGGATCCGGACGTGATGTCCAACGATCTGTATGTCCCCTCCGATCAGATAACCCGACGGGGCGTGGGCTGCCTCGAAGCACCTCGGGGAACGCTCATCCACGACTACCGCACCGATCCCGACGGCAAGCTCATCGATGTGAACCTCATCATCGCCACCGGACACAACAACTGGGCGATGAGCCGGTCGGTGGAGGAGGTAGCCAAGGCCTACGTGGATGGGACTCGTCTGACCGAGGGCATGCTCAACCGCGTCGAGGCCGCCATCCGCGCCCACGATCCTTGCCTGTCCTGCTCTACCCACGCCGTGGGGCAGATGCCCCTGGAGGTGACGCTCCTTCGGGGCGATGGTGAGGTGGTCGAACGGGTGGTGCGTGGCTGAGGGACGCGCCCTCGTTCTAGGGCTGGGCAACCTCAGCCGGCAGGACGACGGGTTCGGCTGGTATGCGGTGAACCGGGTGCGGGCCCTGCTTGGGCAGCCGCCCCTGGACGACACCGATGACGGAATGGACCGCCTGGGGCAGGTGGTGGACACGGCCTTCCTGCCTCAGGTGTCTTCTGACTTGGCCGATCTGGTGGCGCAGTACGAACGCCTAGTGCTGGTGGACGCCCGCATAGGCGGAGAAATGCAGGTTTCCTGGTTCGCCGTGGAACCGCTGGCGCAGGACCAGCCCCGCCTCCTCACCCACGACATGCTGCCTGCCGAGTTGCTGGCGGTGAGCCGGGCCCTCTATGGCCATGCCCCGCGGACCTACGTCGTGACTGTGCCCGGGCTCAGCTTCGACTTCGGTATGGGCTTGAGCAATGAGATGGCGACGCTGGTAGATGCAGCCGGGAGGCTGTGCCTGCTCTTGGCAAGGGGGAAGCTGCCGGCTTAGTTGGGTCCACAGCGCGGCCGGAGTCGTGGGCTTGTCTGGGGATGGTACAATTGGCGATCGCGTTAGTGAGGAAGGCACCCTATGTGTTTGGCAGTACCCACCATGCTCACCGAGAAGCGGGAAGATCACGGGACGGTTGAGCTGGCCGGCGTGTCCCGCGAGGTCAGCCTTCTCCTGGTACCAGAGGCACAGGTTGGTGACTACCTGCTCGTCCACGCCGGCTACGGGATAGCGGTGCTGGACCAAGGCGAGGCGCAGCGTACCCTGTCACTCCTCAACGAGATCGCCTCGGCGAGCCTCGACACTTGAGCGGTGCATCTTCCTATCGCAACCCTCCGGTAGTGGCGGGCCTTCTCGACCGAGTGCGCCGCTTGGCGGTCGGCCGCGCCCCCCTGCGGTTCATGGAGTTCTGCGGTGGGCACACGCACGCCATCGCCGAGTACGGTCTTCGCTCCCTCCTTCCCGACAACGTGCGTCTATCGTCGGGGCCTGGATGTCCCGTCTGCGTCACGGCATCGGGAGAGGTAGACGCCGCCATAGCGCTGGCTGCTCGGCCGGGCGTCACAGTAGCTACCTTCGGCGACATGATGCGGGTGCCGGGCACAGCGGGCAGTCTCTCCGATGCCCGAGCTTCGGGCGCCGACGTCCGCGTCGTCTACTCACCCCGAGATGCCCTCGAGATCGCCCGGGCCTGCCCGGCGGCAGAGGTAGTCTTTCTGGGGGTCGGGTTCGAGACCACGGCACCCGTGGTGGCGGCCGCGGTCCTCGAGGCGGAAGCAAGTGGGGTGAGCAACTTCTCTGTCCTGTCGCTCCACAAGCTCACCCCGCCGGCCATGCGCGCCGTATTGGACGCCGGGGAAGTCCGGCTAGACGGCATCATCGGCCCCGGCCACGTGAGTGCAGTGCTGGGGAGCGAGGCCTGGGGGTTCCTTCCCCGTGATTACCGGCTGGGCTGTGCCGTGGCCGGCTTTGAGCCCACCGATGTAGTGTCGGCAGTGGTGGCGCTCGTGGAGATGGTGGCCGGCGAAGAGCCGGCGGTTGTCAACGCCTACGGCCGAGCCGTGACTGCCGCGGGCAATCGCGTGGCCCTGCAGATGCTGGAGCAGGTGTTCGCGCCGGCGGATCGGGAGTGGCGCGGGCTCGGGTTCGTGCCGAACAGCGGCCTGCAGTTGCGGCCCGAGTACGCCGACTGGGATGCCGGACTTCGCTTCGATATACGGCCGTCCTCGGCGCCGGAGCCACCGGGTTGCCGCTGCGGCGAGGTCTTGCGCGGAGTCATCGAGCCACGGCAGTGTCCCCTGTTTGGGCGTGCCTGTTCTCCGGCGAGTCCGGTAGGCCCCTGCATGGTGTCCTCCGAAGGGGCCTGTGCCGCCCACTACTCCGAAGCCGAGGAGCAGTGATGGCTAGGGTCACTTTGGGTCATGGAAGCGGGGGCGAACTGACGCGGCGCCTGATCCACGACGTCTTCCTCAAGCACCTGCCCGACCCGGAACTAGGTCGGCTGGGGGATGCGGCCGTGCTGCCCCGGGAGGGCCTGCCAGGGGGCGGCAGCCTGGCCTTCACCACCGACTCGTACGTGATCACGCCCCTGGAGTTCCCGGGCGGCGACATCGGCCACCTCGCCGTGTGCGGTACGGTCAACGATCTCGCTGCCGCCGGTGCACGACCGCTCTGGCTTACCGCCGGCTGGATCCTGGAGGAAGGCCTGCCACTGGATCTGCTTGAGCGGCAGGTAGCGTCGCTTGCCGCCACGGCCGAAGCCGCCGGGGTGCGCGTGGTAGCGGGCGACACCAAAGTGGTCCCGCACGGCCTGGCCGACGGCCTCTACATCAACACCGCCGGCCTGGGTTGGGTCCCGCCAGGGCGACTTCTGCGCCGCGAGAGTGTGCAGCCCGGAGACGCCATCCTGGTGAGTGGGACCCTCGGCGACCACGGGATGGCAGTCATGTTAGCCCGCCAGGGGATGCGGTTGCAGACGAACCTAGTAAGCGATGCCGCGCCGCTGAACGAGCTGGTGGAGCGGCTATTTGCGGCCGGAGTGCCGGTGCACTGGCTCCGTGACGCCACCCGCGGGGGACTGGGCGGCGTGCTCTGCGAGCTGGCCGAGACGCGGCCATACGGCGTACGCGTCGAAGCTACGGCTCTGCCCGTGCGGCCCGAGGTAGAGGCCGCCGCCGAGTTGCTCGGGCTGGATCCCTTGTTCGTGGCTAACGAAGGCAAGATGGTAGCTGTAGTGCCCGGCGACCAGGCAGAGGCCGCCTTAACGGCCTGGCGCGCCCATCCCCATGGGACGCAGGCGGCCCAAGTGGGCGTGATCACCGAGGAGCGGCCGGGCCAGGTGCTCCTGCGCACCGCCTATGGCGGAGCGAGGGTGCTGCGTCTCCCGGCGGGCGAGCTTCTACCCCGTATCTGCTGAGACTCGGCCCCTTTCCGAACCAACTTCACTGATATCGAGTCCAAAGCAGTACTTTCGATTGCATTGTATGACCGGGCTTGCCTATAATGCTAACTTCCGACGGCCCGAGGATCCGACCACGGGCAGGGCGAGGCTGCGACGGTGGAGCTGCGCGTCTGACGGTGCGGACTAGGTGCTGTAGGATGTCAGGCGGCCGGGGCCTGGGAGCCCCATTCATCGTAGCAGAGGGGGATGGAAATGAGGGTACTTCGGCTGGTGAGCTTCCTGGTGATTGCCGCGTTACTGGTGGCTGCTTGCGGTGGCGGTGCCACACCGGCGCCCGCAGCAACGAGCGCTCCCGAGACGGAAGCCGGGACGTCGGAGGAGTACACGGATGAGTGGGGCGTGGTCAAGGTAGAGGCGGGCAGCCCCATCCGCATCGGCTTCGGCGCGGCGCTGAGTGGCGCCGGGCTGGACGTGCTAGGCATCGATGAGAAGCGGGGCGCCGAGTTGGCCGTGGCCGACAAGGGTGACCTCCTTGGGTTCTCGGTAGAGCTGGTGGCTGAGGACGACCTGTGCTCCGCCGAGGGCGGCACGACTGTCGCCAACAAGTTCGTCTCTGATCCCAGCATCGTCGCCGTTCTCGGTCAGATGTGCTCCAGCGGCTGCCTCGGCGCCATGGACATCTACCAGGAACACAACTACACCATGGTTTCTCCGTCCTGCACCGGCGTGGTGATGACCACCCGTGGCAACACATCCTTCCATCGCGTATGCTGGAACGACGAGATTCAGGGCCCGGCAGCGGCCGAGTACCTCTACTCCAAGGGCATCACTAAGGTCGCGACCATCCACGATGGTAGCCCTTACGGTGAGGGGCTTGCCAACACTCTGGCCGCAGCTTTCGAGGAACTGGGCGGCGAAGTGGTGTCAGCTGAGGCCGTGAACGTGGGCGACACCGACATGCGCCCGCTGCTGGAGCGCATCAAGTCGGCCGGGCCGGAAGCGATCTACTTCGGCGGCTTTGTGGCCGAGGGTGCATACCTGGCTAGCCAGCGCATTGACGTCGGTATGGAAGACGTGATCTTCATGGGCGCCGACGGCCTCCAGGCCCTCGACTACGTCAAGGCTGCCGGAAGTGCCAGCGAGGGGACCTTCGTTAGCGCCGCCAACCCGGCCGAGGCCGGACCGGGCATGCCTGCCTTCCTCGAAGCCTATCAGGCCGCTTACGGCGAGGAGCCGCCGGCTCCGTTCCACGCCCATGCCTACGACGCCGCCATGGTCATTATGAACGCCATCGAGAAGGTGGCTCAGACCGATGCCGACGGCAACCTGCTGATCGGTCGCAAGGCGCTCAACGAGGCCATCGGCAGCACCAGTGGCTACCAGGGCCTCTCCGGCATGATCACCTGTGATGAGGTCGGCAACTGCGGTACCGGTACCGTCGCCATTTCGGAAGTGCGGGATGGCGAGTTCGCGGTCGTCTGGCCAGAGTAGAGGTTAATGTCATCGAGTAGTCGTATTCCCGGGGCAGGCGCCGTCCGCCTGCCTCGGGAGTCCTGGCGAGATAGGATGCGGCGTCGCCTCTCCGGCCCGGTCGACGTGACCCAGTTGGTCGTCTCGGGCATCGGACTGGTCATTCTGCTGTTTGTCGTCTACCGCCTGGTAGCCACATTGATGGGGGGCACCTACGGCGTATCGACCTACGCCAGCCAAGCCATATTCGGGCTAGCTCAAGGAGGGATCTACGCCCTCATCGCGCTGGGCTACACGCTGGTGTATGGTATCCTCTTCATGATCAACTTCGCCCATGGCGAGATCTTCATGGGGGGCACGTACATCGCCTACTTCGTCATCGCCGCGTTCGACCGCTCCGGTTTCCTGGAATCGAACCCGCTCCTGGCGATCGTGGCAACGGTAGCCACAGCCATGACCGCCTCGGTTATCCTTGCCCTGGGGCTGGAACGTATCGCCTACCGCCCGCTGCGCCGTGCCCCTCGACTGGTGCCACTCATTACGGCGATTGGTGCGTCCCTCTTCCTCCAGTACGCCTTCCGGGGCCTCTTCGGAACGGGCGTGAAAGTATACCCGGACACGCACCTCCACGTGGCCGGCATCGACATCTTGGGCGGTCGTTACGACATTGGCGGCATGGTGGTGCGCCCCATCTACTTCGTGGTGTTCCTGATGGCCGTCACGCTTATGCTCGCCCTGTGGATCCTGGTGCAGAAGACGAAGATGGGCAAGGCGATGCGCGCGGTGGCCGAGGACAAAGACACTGCCGCTCTGATGGGCATCGATGTGGATCGTGTCGTCGTGCTGACGTTTGCCCTCGGCGCGGCGCTGGCGGGCGCGGCCGGAGTGATGTTCGCCCTGTACAACAAGCAGGTCACCCATACTATGGGCTTCATCCCCGGCATCAAGGCGTTCACCGCTGCCGTCCTGGGCGGGATTGGGAACGTCCCCGGCGCCATGCTTGGTGGCTTCTTCCTGGGCCTGGCTGAGTCGACCTTCCCCACGCTTCTGGGGCTGGACTCTCAGCTGAAGGATGTCATCGCCTTCGGGCTCCTCGTCTTGGTGCTGATCTTCCGTCCGACCGGTATCCTCGGCGAAGTGCTAAGCCGCAAGCGAGCCTAGGGGAGGTCAAAGGCCGGATGGGAGTAGATATGCTGAAGCGGAGCCTTCGCCGCGGCGCTCTAGTGGGCGGGGTGCTGGTGTTCATTGCGCTGATCGGGGCGCCGGCGGCATTCGCGCGGGAGCCGGTGGTGCGCGGAGTTGTCACCCTGAGCCAGCTGTTGCTGGCCATTGGGGCTCTGCTGGCCGGATCCGGCGCCGCCCCCGCTACTCGGACGCGCTCGACCGGAGCGGTTGTAGCAGCGGGCGCCATTGCCGGCGCCGTCTGCATGCTCCTGCTGGCGCTGCTGGCATTGCTGGTGAGCGCGGTTGACCTGCGCCAGGTCCTTGTGAACGCCACGCCACAACTAGTGGACGAACTCACTCTGGGCCGCGGCGTCGTGACGGGGAGCACCGTGCTGGTGGTGCTCGGGACAGTGTTGGGGGCGCTGGGCGGCTGGAGCACGCGGCTGCCGGCAGCGATCAGCCGTTCCGCCGTGCTGGCAGGGGCGGCGGTGGTGGTCGTGGGCGTCCTGCGCGACAAGGGCCTGGCCATCGCCGAGGCGGTGGCACTGGGCGTGGCGGTCTGGGCGGTCGCCTACGGCCGATCTCGGTGGGGAAGCGCTCTAGCCACGCGGTACCAGAGGGTGCAGCGGCGCAACTCGACGATGGTCAGCATCGTGGTGTGGATCGCAGGTCTGTTCATACTGCTGGGCCTTCCGTCGATCCTCGGCACCTACGGCACCAGCGTCCTCGACCTTGTGGGTCTCTACGTCCTGATGGGCCTGGGGCTGAACATCGTTGTGGGGTATGCCGGGCTGCTGGACCTGGGTTACGTGGCCTTCTTCACCATCGGTGCCTACGTCACCGGCCTGCTCACTTCGCCGGCGGCCTCCACTCAGTTGGGGCTTTCTTTCTGGATAGCCTGGCCGTTGGCGATGGTTGCGGCCGCCGGCGCCGGCGCCCTCCTGGGAATCCCAGTACTACGCATGCGTGGCGATTACCTGGCCATCGTTACGCTCGGGTTCGGCGAGATCATCCGCATCCTGGTGCTTTCGGACACGTTCAAGAGCGTGCTCGGCGGAGCGCAGGGCATCATCGAGATCCCCGGTCCCAGCATCGGTTCCTTCACCATGATGCGGCCGCAGCACTTCTACTACCTTATCCTAATCGGCGTCATGATCGTCGTGTTTGTGTCGCGTCGCATCAGTGACTCCCGCGTTGGCCGGGCCTGGATGGCCATCCGTGAGGACGAGGATGTGGCTGAGGCGACCGGCGTGAATCTGGTGAAGTACAAACTGCTTGCTTTCGCGATGGGAGCCTCCTTTTCCGGCATCGGCGGCGCCATCTTTGCGTCCTGGGTGCACTCTGTCTTCCCGAACTCATTCACGCTACTCGTCTCAATCAACATCCTGAGCCTGGTGATCGTAGGCGGCATCGGGAGCATACCGGGAGTGGTCCTGGGCGCCTTCTTTCTCGTCGGCCTGCCTGAGGTGCTTCGTTCGTTCGCCGACTTCCGCATGATCACCTTCGGGGCTCTGCTGGTGGCGATGATGATCGCCCGGCCGGAGGGCCTGTGGCCGGCCAAGTCACGCCGGCGAGAACTGCACCTGGAGGTGGCGGAGTGAGCGCGGCCGCCAACGGACACCCAGTCTGTCTGAGCGCCCGCCGCGTAACGAAGCGGTTCGGCGGCTTGGTGGCGGTGGACTCCGTCTCCATAGACATTCCCGAGCGCACAGTCGCCAGCGTCATCGGTCCCAACGGCGCCGGGAAGACGACCTTCTTCAACTGCATCACCGGCCTCTATGCCCCTGAAGACGGCGATATCCTCTTCCAGGGGCGGTCCCTGGTCGGCTATCGACCGGATAGCATCGCCGCCATGGGGATCGCGCGGACCTACCAGAACATCAGGCTCTTCTCCGCCATGACGGCACTGGAGAACGTTCTGGTGGGTCAGCATGCACACTTGAGGTCGGGCGTGTTCGGGGCCATCTTCCGGCCGTCGAGTACCGTCCTGGAGGAAGAGCGAGCACAGCAGGAGGCACGGGAGATGCTCGCGTTCGTGGGACTCCCCGGCCGTGGAGATCTACTCGCAACCAGCATCCCCTACGGTGGTCAGCGTCGCCTGGAGATCGCGCGGGCGCTGGCCTCTCGGCCCAAGCTGCTGCTGCTCGACGAGCCCACCGCCGGGATGAACCCGCAGGAAACCGACGACCTCATGCATTTGATCGAGCGCCTGCGTGACGAACTGGCGCTCACCGTGCTCCTTATCGAGCATGACATGCGTGTGGTTATGGGGGTGTCGGACCAGGTGTCGGTGCTGCACTACGGAACCAAGATCTCGGAAGGGACGCCCAAGGAAGTGCAGAACGACCCGCGTGTGGTCGAAGCGTACCTGGGTACGGGGGGCAGCCATGGCCACGCTTGAGGTGCAGGGGATCCACTCCTTCTACGGCAACATCGAGGCGCTGAAGGGCGTGTCGCTATGTGTGAACGATGGCGAGATCGTCACTCTCATCGGCGCCAATGGAGCAGGCAAGTCCACCACGCTCAACACCATCTGTGGGCTCGTCAGGCCGCGCCAGGGAACCATCTCGCTGGACGGTGAGGTCATCAGCGGCCTGCCGGCGCACCAGGTGGTGGCACGAGGGGTGTCTCAGGCCCCGGAAGGTCGCCGCATCTTCTCTCGGTTGCGCGTTTTCGATAACCTGGAGATGGGGGCGTTTCTGCGGAAGGACAAGGACGGCATCGCGTCCGACATGGAACGCGTGTTCGAGCTCTTTCCCCGACTGGGTGAGCGAAGGGATCAGGTGGGCGGGACCCTCTCCGGCGGCGAGCAGCAGATGCTGGCCATCGGTCGCGCCTTGATGGCGCGGCCCCGCATTCTCCTGCTGGATGAGCCGTCCATGGGCCTAGCCCCGCTACTAGTCCAGGAGATCTTCAGCATCGTGCAGATCATCAACGCCGAGGGCACCACCATCCTTCTGGTGGAGCAGAATGCTCACATGGCCCTGTCAGTGGCGTCGCGGGCCTACGTACTGCAGAGCGGCTCAGTCGTGCTGGAAGGGACCTCAGCCGAGGTAGCGGGCAACCCGGAGGTCAAGCGGGCCTATCTGGGTGAGGGGTGACGGGCATTCCCTGGTTCGTTTGGGCAGGCCTGGCGCTTCTACTGGTCGGCGGGCTTGCCTACTGGCTGCTGGTACTGGCAGAGGGGGCCTACTTCGGCCCTCGCTTCGTCTGCCTCCTCTACGACTGGACGGCCACCAAGTACGAGGGGATCAAGGAGTTCGACCCCTTCTACGAGAGGCGATTCGTCGGCGAACCACTCGCCGCAACCCTGAGGGACCGGTCGAATCCTCGAGTCTTGGACGTCGCCGCCGGCACCGGTAGACTTCCGCGGGCGCTGCTACCGGAGATGCCCCATTTCGACGGCGTGATGGTGGAGCTCGACCGGGCGCGGCGGATGCTGCTGGAAGGCCGGACGGTCCTGGGGCCCGACAGAGCTCGTACCGCACCGGTTCAGGCCGATGCCCTGCAGTTGCCCTTCCCGGACGAGGCCTTCGACGCGGTGGTGTCTCTGGAGGCGCTCGAGTTCTTCCCCAGTCTCGAGTCGGCCCTGGCGGAGATGGTTCGCGTTCTGGCTCCCGGCGGTCTGCTCATGATCACTAACCGGAAAGGGGGCGCCCGCTTCTACTTGCCCGGCCGGGTACGCGACGCCTCCGAGGTGCTGGAGACGCTGGCGCGGCTGGGCGTACCTCGGGCGAAGTCGTCGGTGTGGCAAGTCAACTACGACCTAGTCGTCGGCGTGAAGGGTCCCTAGCTCCCACCGTCCGTCGACCAGCGAACCCGTACATTCGTCTCCCAGACGTCTCCGGCCTGGTGCGGCAGCGGCCACATCAGCGCCAACCGAGTCCCCTGGTACACTCTCTCTTCTCCCAGCTCGGTCCGGTGGGCGCTCCACAGCGGGTGCTGGATCAGGTGGGCCGGGCGGTCCACTGTGAGAGCGATGCTCAGGCCGGGAGCCCCGAGTTCTGCCTCGGACACCTCGTCCTGGGCCACGGCTTCCGACAGCCCCCAGGCTCCTGGGCCCAGCCGGAGGCTTCCCAGCGCGTGGGCTCCGGGGGGGAGTGCGAGGTTGATCTCCACCGCCAGCCAGGAGTCGGCACCCTCCGTCGCGGAGCCTTCCAGGGTGTAGCCGACCGCCAGCGACGGCTGCCCCGCCTCCACAGTGAAGGTCTTGCTGACCCGCCAGCCGCCCTCGGCGGGCTCGGTGGCGTGGGCCGTCGGATGCGTGGCCGTGAGCCGTGCCTGTGGCCCATCGGCGCTGGCCACAAGGCGGTAGGGATGGTCCGAGACCGCTTGGGACTCCGGCCACCGATCGTGGACCAGGTCGTCGACGGTAGCCATGCGGGTCAGCAGATGGTCCACGAACGCCTGCCGCGGCCGGACCTCGCCCGCAGGAGCGGGGACCGCCGAGTAGGACTCGTGATAGCGCGCGAGCGTGTTCAACAGGTTGAGGGGCAGATCGGGCAGATCCCATTCGAGCAGGTGACCACCGGTTGGGTGGAAGAAGAGGCTCTGCTCGGGCGTGGACAGCCGGACTTCCTCCAGTCCATCGGCATCGAGGTCAGCGAACTCATAGCTCGCCGGAGCGGCGTCGGCGGCCCGAGCGAGGTGATCGGCGGCCACCAAGTGCCCGAAGGTGGCGTGACGGATGTGGTAGAGATAGATGCCGCCGAACACACCGTGCCAGTAGGGACAGTTGCACTGGCCCCGCCAGAGCTGATCGAGGGCCTCGGCCTTCGATGGGCCGGGCGGGAGCGAGTGCACTCGACGTGAGATGACATTGCCGCGCTGTAGCATGAGGTTGGACTCGGAATAGCGGGCGAGGAAGCCTCGCCAATGCCCCAAGCGCACGAACCTAGGCTCAAGACCGGCCGGTTCGGCACCCTCGCGCGTGGAGCGGACCGCCTGCTGTGTGCCGGGGGGCAGAGACCAGTCTTCCATCTCCGGGTAGGTGGCGCTGGGGATGTAGACTCGGCGTCTGGCCGGGCTCATCTCCAGGTAGCTGGCCGGCGTGGCGGTGGTGACCCACTCAGAGCCGCGCTCGAGTTCGACGCAAAGGCGCTCCAGCCAGCCGTCCTCGTAGCAGTGGCGGTGGGTGCCGGGCCAGCCACCCAGCTTCTCGCCATCGTCGGCGAAGACGAGCAAGTCCTTTCGCGCCTGCCGGCAGTCCCAGAGAAACGCCATGACCTCCTCAACGCCGCGCCAGGGTATGAGGTAGCGCAGGTCGGTGCTGCCGGGCAGCAGGGTTACTAGCTCTCCTCCGTCTTCGGTCAGCCAGGCACCGTCGACGCTCTCGGGAGGTAGGCCGGCCTTCTCGAAGTGCTCCTGGTCAAGCAGGGTGTACCGGAGGCCGGCGCGAGAGAAGTAGCGCGGCAGGTGTGGCTCCCAGACGCGCTCTGCCAGCCAGGCCCCGGTGGGACGCCGGCCGAACAGACGCTCGACACGATCACTCATGGCCTCCAGCTGGCCCTGCTTGTCGGCGTCCGGGATGACCGCCAGGATCGGCTCGTAGAGCGCCCCGCCCATGATCTCCACTTGCCCCGAGGCCTGGAGCGCCTCCAGCCGCATCAGGAAGGACGGCTCCTCCTGCTGCAGCCACTCCAGCAAGGGGCCAGTATAGTGCAGCGCCGCCCGGACGGTCGGGTGCCGCTCCAGCAGGTCCACCATGGGCAGGTAGGCGGAATCGTAGGTCTGCCGGAACACCTCCGGCAGGTTGCCTACGGGTTGGTGATTGTGGAGTACGAGCAGGAGAGTCAGGCGGTCGGTACGTCCAGACACGACGTCAGACCGGCTGGACACGGAACGTCTTGCCGCTCGGGATGGAGCGAAGGCCGGCGAAGTCGGACTCCACCAGATCCGACCCGATGACGCAGTTGCCGCCGATAAGCAGCCCGGGAGGCAGCCGCGTGTTCTTGCCCACAAGCGTCAGTCCCGTGTTGATCGAGTCGGGGAAGGTCTCGTTTACGGTGAGGTCGGTATCACTGCCGACGCGGCAGCCGCCGGCTATCACCACTTCCTTATCGGTGATGGAACGAACCACGGTGGCGCCGGGCTGCACCCGTGTGTCGGTCAGCAGGACGGAGTCTCGTACTAGCGAACCGGGCCCCACGTAGACGCCCGGAGACAGGACCGAGCTGTCGACGGTACCCTCGATGACGCAGCCGTGGCCGATCAGGCTGCGCTTCACCACCGCGCCTGCCTGGATCTTGGCCGGCGGCCGCTCCTCGCTGCGGGTGTGGATGACCCAGTCACGGTCGTAGAGGTCGAGCGGAGGCGCGTGCACGAGCAACTGCATGTTCGCCTCCCAGTAGGCCTGCACCGTCCCCACGTCCATCCAGTAACCGTCAAACTGGTAGGCGTAGACGTTGAGTCCCTCGGTCACCATGCGCGGTAGGACGTCCTTTCCGAAGTCCCGGCTGCTGCCCGGTGCCGTGGCATCAAGCCTGAGGCGATCGCGGAGGACACCGGCGCGGAAGCAGTAGACGCCCATGGATGCCAGGGTGCCCCTGGGCTGCTTAGGCTTCTCTTCGAAGTGGATGACGCGACCGCTTCCAGTGGTGGTGAGGATGCCGAATCGGCCGGCCTCACTCAGGCGCACCCGGATGGCCGAGATGGTTACGTCGGCCTGCTTCTCCAGGTGGTAGGCGAGCATGGCGGCGTAGTTCATCTTGTAGATGTGGTCGCCCGCGAGGATGAGGACGTTGTCCGGCCGGTAGTGCTCGATGAAGTCGAGGTTCTGGTAGGCCGCATCCGCCGTGCCCCGGTACCAGTCCGAGTCGCCCCGGCCCTGATAGGGCTGCAGGAGGTGAACGCCGCCGTACATGCGGTCCAGATCCCACGGCTGGCCGCGCTGGATGTGGTCGTTGAGGGAGCGCGGCCGGTACTGGGTGACCACACCGACCGTGTAAATGCCCGAGTTGACGCAGTTGGAGAGGGCGAAGTCGATGATGCGGTACTTGCCGGCAAAGGGCACCGCTGGCTTGGCTCGCTTCACCGACAGGATGTTCAGCCGGGTTCCCTGGCCCCCGGCGAGGATCACGGCCAGCGTGGAACCTCCCGGCCCTATGCTCATCGACTACGCCCTCGTGTGTGTGAATTGGTCCTAGAAGGAGTGCAAGGCTCGCGCCAGTGCCGGCAGCATGTACTCGGACACCACCACTTCCCAGGTCATCCGTTGGCACACAGCCTGACCCCAGGCCAGCGCCCTGGCCCGGTCCGACTCGCTCTGCGGGAGATTGGCGGCGATCGTCTGAGCCGCCTCCCGCGCCCGATAGCGCTCCACCAGGTCGCGAGTCTCCTGGCCGATGAGGAGGGCGTCCTGCCAGGTGCGAACCTCCAGGTTCTGCGGCAAGCTGATGTAGTCGGCGACGACGATGCCACGGCCGATGTCGGTGGTGACGCGGTTGGCGAAGCCAACGCACCCGCAGGCGCTGGACACCACGCACAAGGCGCCGTAGGGAAGGGGCTCGAACTGAGCAATGCCGAAAGGCTCGTAGATGCTCTGGCCGAACTCGAGGTCGGACCCCTGGCGAAGGTCCGCAAAGGACATCTCGGCGGGCATCTTGGTGCCGCAGCGCTCCTGGTCCCAGCCGAACTGGTTGACGAACACGGCCTTCACCGCCCGCGACTCGCGGTTGAAGTGCTCTACGGCTTGGTAGAACGGTATCTCACTCCCCACCAGGTCGGGGTAGCCCTCGTGGTGATTCAGCGGCCAGCCGTAGTCCGCTTCCATGGCCATCACGTCGCTGCTGCTCCGGCCTGTGGGAGGCGCCGTCGCGAGCACGAAGAAGATCGCCGTCCGGCCCCGCTCAGCCAGCATCGGGTCCAGCTCCTCCAGGACTCGCAAGTCGCGCCAGAGGCCCTTCGACGGAACCAGCCGCGCCACGTGCGTGAAGACGTGGTCCGGCCGGTCCCCGGTGAGGTTCTCAGCGTACTGGCGCAGTCGCTCAGTGGAGACCATCTTGGCCTCTAGCTGTACTTCCGGCGCCGGTATGCCGTTGTAAACCAAGTCGATGGCCTTGTTGGCGAAGTGCGAGCCGAGGAAGCCCAGTTCCTCGACCACCAGGTCGCCCACGGCGAACACGGCGGGGAAGTCGGCCGCCGCCTCAAGCAGAGCATGCTTGTAGAAGTGGCTCCGATCTCCGAAAACGTGGCGGAAGCCGAGCGACTGCTCGCCCGCCATCCGCAGCACGTTGTAGAACATGGTGTCGTGGCCGGGGTGCTCTTCCACCACCGGGCGCACGGTGGGAACCTCGTGGGCGTAGTAGACCCGGCAGAAGGCGTTAGGCTGCTCTAGCTCCGCCACCAGGCACAGTGGGACACCCATGAACTCGTGCGCCATCATGACCTTGCGGCGTCGGTCCATGTCGGCACCGAGGACGATCTTGAGCGCCTCGAACTGGGGGAGGGCAGCGCGCACGTAAAGGTCGTACTCGTAGTTGGCATCGAACTGGTCCGACCGGAGCCCGAACCGCTCCCACAAACGGTACTTGAGGTCCGCGATCCTGCCCGAATCGGCGTCGGTCGGGTCGATCAGCACCACCTCCTGCGCAGAGGGGCCGAAGGCCCGCCGCCCGTACATGATCCGGACCCCGAACGCCTCCTCGATGGCGGCCAGCTGGTCGGCCCGCTCATACTGCCGCACCCCATCCACCGAGGAGTACAGCACCTCGAAGCGGTTCCGCGGGGCCCGGAGGCGATCCATGCCGGCAGTGTCGCGCAGGTCGAAGGTGCCCATGAGGACCGTGCGGCGTACGTTCTTGAGATAGGCACGTGCCGACAGCAGGCCATCAAGCACTGCCCCGATCCCACCGACTTTGTAGCCGGCCTCGTGGGTCGAGTGGACGATGACGTCGAGTCCCTCACCAGTCAACATAAACTCCGTCCTCCAACCGATATGGGCTCATCGTTACCGAGCGGAACCCTGGCGCTCGCAGAACCACTCCGGGTCAAGAGCGGCAAACAGCTCATCGCGGGACTGAACGTCCCGCAGGTACTCCCACTCGGCGGCCTGGATCGCCTCTGCCTGGGCGAGGCGGGCCAGAAGACGGAACCGCTCCACATGAGTCTCGAAGCGTCGGCGACCGTAGCTGGCAGCTTGGCCGGTGGTCATGAGGAAAGGCCAGTCGCTCGACTGGGCGAGGAGCAGCTCACGCAGCGCTTGCAGCACGAAGGGCCGCCGGGACATGGGCACCCGGGCCGCAACACGCTCGGCCATCACCTCACACTGATGCAGTGTCTGCCACATCTCCTGTGTGAGGCCGTTGTTCCACGTCCGGTCGTCACCACCCGTGCCCCAAGACGAGGTCGGCAGCTCAATCGCGCTCTCGGGCGGATGCCGCCGGAGCGCTTCGCGCACGGGAATCACATCCACCCGCTCGTCTTCACCCAGCAGGCGAAGCACGGCAGCGAGCCAGTCAACTCCCTCAAACCACCAGTGCCCGAAGAGCTCAGTGTCGAACACGGCGGTGACAAAGGCTCGCTCGCCATAGACCTCCGACTGTCGTGACAGTTCGGCTACGACTTCGCCGGCAAAGTGCCGCGCGTGCGACTCGACGCGCTCGCGCGCGGTACCGGGCTGATAACGCCGTTTGTCGCCCAGGTCGATCCCCGGCCCGCTGATAGCCCAGTACTGCATGCCGGAGACCGAGTCCTTCTTGTGGAACTCGCGGTAAGTGGCGTCACCGGGGTAGCCGAGGTCCGCAGACCACACCTGCATGCTGAGCCGGCGGTTGCGCGCGATGGCTACGACGTTGCTGTCGGCGACGTAGTAGGGGCGGGCAGTTGTGTGTCCGGTGGGGGACACTGGCGCGGGAGCGCCAGGCGCACCTTGGCCATGCACGAGGTAGAACTCGGGCAGGCTGCGCCGGTCGATGGCGGGCGAGCCTCCTTCCACCGCGTGCGATTCTACGAAGAAGAAGGAGACACCGGCAGCCTCGAGGAACTCCTCGAGACCCGGCCGGCGTGGGTCGGCGGAGGCGTCGGCGCCACGATAGGCGCACTCAGGCAGCCAGAATCCATCCGGGGAGGTGCGCATGTGACGCCGGTGGGTCTCAACGCCGGCGCGAACCTGGGCGTAGATGGAGGAGTCGCGAGAGAGCAGGGGTAGGTAGCCGTGAGTCGCCCCGGAGGAGATGGACTCAATGAGGCCCCGCGACTCGAGGTCCCGCAACGCTCCCACCAGGTCGCCCTGGGCAACATCCCGCAGGAAGCGGCCTCGGCCGTCATACCAGTCCTGGTAGAAGCGGGCCAGAGCCGCTCCCTCCGGGTCGCCAAGGGACTCGAAACGGCTGGCGTCTCGCCCGGCACGACGCGTCCGGTCGTCTATGTAGTCGAGGGTGCCGGCAATGACCTCGGGAGAGGCCAACTGCTCCAGAAGAACGGGCGTGAGCGACATGGTGAGGCCAGCGGGCAGCCCCTCGGGCAGGGAGCGAAGCATCTCCACGAGGGGGATGTAGGTCTCGCAGGCAGCCTCGAACAGCCATTCCTCGCCGTGAGGCCAGCGTCCCGCATTGCGGCTGTAAGGAAGGTGAGTGTGGAGCACGAAGGCAAAGCTTCCTAGCTTGGACATCTCGCCTCACATCTCCTGTTAGTGGCACCACGTGCTCCATATTAGGTGACTCCGTTTCATTCCGTCAAAGGTAAGGGCCAGGGCGGGGCAGCACCGGTGTGCGCGGTGCTGCCAGGGAGCGTCTTGGCGCCACGGCGTCAGCGGTGCTATTGTTGCCTGTTGCGGCTACACCCTGATTGCATCGCTACCTAGTCGAGATACTGAGTTGGAGGACACATACGTGGCTGATGGGGGAACGATACTGGAACTGCCGGTCCGCATCGGCGACCTGGGGGCAGAGGAGCGAGAGCGGTTTGGCCGCATGTTCCGCGTCTCCTCTGTGGTCGGCGAGATGCGCGTTCCGGAGAGCATGCACAAGTGGGTTGAGGGGCGCTTCGGTTCGGTCGAAAGCGTGGAGAGCCAGCGCATAATCAAGGTCACCAATCTGGTCACGCTGGAAGGCTCTCTGTTCAACGAGATCCGCTCCTCGCGTCCGTTCGAGGTGCACGAGTCGGACTCCGTCGAGCAGGTGGTGCGCGAGTCTCGCGGAGACCCCTTCTGCAACCCGCTGACGGGAACACCTGAGGATCCCTTCGGGCGCGTGGAGGGCGAGCACTGCATCACCGCCAGCAACGTGGCCAAGTACGACGGCTTCCACGGCCTGGTGATATTCGACGAGCACGACCCGCTGAAGTGGACTGAGGACCGGATCGCCGACTACGTGCGCACGGCGCAGGAATGGGCCGTTCGTTGTCGCGAGATCGATCCCTCCGCGATCTACTTCTTCCTCATGTGGAACTGCCTCTGGAAGAGCGGCGCGAGCATTCTCCACGGTCACGCCCAGATGACGGCCTCTCACGACATGCACTATGCCAAGGTGGAGTCGTGGCGGCGCAGCGCCCTCGCCTATGAGTCCGAGTGGGGCAGTAGCTACTTCGATGATCTCTGGCAGACGCACCAAGACCTGGGCCTCGCTTGGGAGGACGCCGGCGTGCGCGGGCTCGCGAACCTGACACCGATCAAGGAGAAGGAAGTGCTGCTCATCGGCTCGGCCCTCGATGACGCCATGGCCGGGGCGGTCTATCGCACGCTCGACTGCATGGTCAGCCGGATGGGAGTGCAGTCGTTCAACGTCGCGTTCTACCTGGCACCGGATGGCGACGCGGCCGAGGACTGGACGGGATTCCCGGTGGTGGTGCGGATCGTTGATCGCGGCGATGTGAGCAACCGGGTGGCCGACTTTGGCGCCATGGAGCTTTACGCCTCCAGTGTGGTCAGCAGCGATCCGTTTGCCGTTGCCAAGTGCATGAGGCAGGCTGTCTCTGCGCCGGAAGTGGTGGAGGGCTAGATTCCGAACGGAGGGTCGCGATGATTGAACTGGATGTCATCGGTACCGGTAAGGTAGTGGTCGTGGGGCATCGCGGGGCGCTGGCGCATGCGCCCGAGAACACCATCGCGTCCTTCGAGGCGGCCAAAGCGCTGGGATCCCACGCGTTCGAGTGTGATGTCCGCTTGACCGCTGACGGCGCGGTAGTGGTCATGCACGACGCTCTGGTGGACCGCGTGACCAACGGGAGCGGTGCCGTCAGCGACCTGCGACTGGCTGAGCTGAGGGCTCTCGACGCCGGGGCCTGGTACGGGCCCGAGTTCGCCGGACAGCGCATTCCCACCATTGACGAGGTCATGGAGGCCGCCCTCCGGCTGGACCTCGACTTGGTGCTGGAGATCAAGGGCGAGCCCGAACCCCCGCGCCAACTGGTGAAGCTGTCCGTAGAAGCGGTGGCCAACGCCGGCTGGACACCTCGGACGGCAGTCATCTCTTTCCACCACCCGTGCCTGGCCTGGGCGAAGGAGTGGGCCCCCGAAATCGCCACGGGTATCCTGTACGGGCATGGCACTCCGGACCCGGTGAGCGAGGCCCGTCTGGTGGGCGCCAGTTCGATCCGTCCACACCATTCGCGAGTGACCCCCAAGGTGGCGGAGGCCGCCCACGCGGCCGGGCTCTGCCTCCACGCCTGGGTCGCCAATGAGCCGGAGCACGCCCTGGCCCTGGCAGAGATGGGCGTCGACTCCATCGGGACGGACACGCCGGGGCGAATTGTCGAGGCCCTCCGCGGGGCCGGGAGGCTGGCCTAGGCAGACTAGGCTTGGACTGTTTCGCGCGCCCGGGACGACTGCCGCTTCTGTGGTGGCCGACCCGGGCGTGTGCTATAATCGGCGCGGCACAGGGGCACCCACTCAGATGTGGCTGTTCAGCCATCACCTGGCCGCCAGGAGTGTAGGCGCGTGTTCAACCCACTCAATGCCCTGCTGGGCTTGTTCTCACTAGATATCGGTATAGACCTCGGCACCGCCAACACTCTGGTGAGCGTTCGCGGCAAAGGGATCGTTCTCAACGAGCCCTCCGTCGTCGCCATCGAGGCCAAGTCGAAGAAGGTGGTGGCCATCGGCCTCGAGGCCAAGCAGATGGTCGGCAGAACGCCGGCCAACATCGTTGCCGTGCGGCCTCTCCGCGACGGGGTTATCTCCGACTTCGAAACCACCGAGAAGTTGCTCGTCTACTTCATTCGCCGGGTGCACCAGCAGATGATGCTAAGCCTGCCACGCCCTCGGGTGGTGGTCGGCATACCGAGCGGCTGTACTGAGGTGGAGAAGCGCGCCGTTTACGAGGCCTCGCTCAGCGCGGGCGCCCGAGAGGCCTACCTCATCGAGGAGCCCATGGCGGCTGCCATCGGGGCGGGGCTGCCCGTAACGGACAGCGTCGGCAACATGGTGGTCGACATCGGTGGCGGCACCACCGAGGTAGCCGTGATCGCCCTGGGCGGGATCGTGGTCAGCCGCTCGATCCGAGTGGCGGGCGACGAGCTCGACGAAGAGATCATTCGCTACGCCCGCGAGAAGTACAACCTTCTGGTGGGCGAGCGCATGGCCGAGAAGGCCAAGATGGCCATCGGTTCAGCGTATCCCCTCGAGCAGGAGCAGACCATGCTTCTGCGCGGCCGCAACTTGCTGACCGGCCTGCCGCAGTCGGTCGAGGTCAGCAGCGTCGAGATTCGGGAAGCCATATCCGGCCCGATTCACATCATCACCGAGGCCGTACGAAACACCCTGGACGAGACGCCGCCCGAGCTGGTCGCGGACCTGATGGAGCATGGTATCGCGCTGGTCGGCGGCGGAGCTCTGGTGCAGGGCCTGGCTCAGCGGCTGTCCGAGGAGACGCGCATGAAGGTGACCGTGGCGGACGAACCCCTAACCTGCGTCGCCAAGGGAGCGGGCCGCGTGCTGGGCGAGCTCGACGCGCTGCGCAAGGTGTTGTCGGCGGCCCACCGCGATGGGCGTTGGGGATAGGATCGGCAACGTCGAGTGAGGAAGCGGGACCTACTGCCGATCGTCCTGCTGCTGCTTGCCGTCGTGCTGCTGGCGAGCGAGGAACTGGGCGGGGTCGTGGCAGTAGGCAACTGGGTGTCCGATGCCGGGGCGAAGGGGCAGGCAGCGGTCTCCAGCCTGCTTCGCAACGTCAGCAATGCCCGCGTCTTCTTCCAGGACCTGGATCAGCTCCGAGAGGAGAACGCCCAGCTGCGCCAGCGGGTGGAAGATCTGACCGTAGAGCTGGTTGAGGTTCAGGAGGTCATCGCCGAGAACGAGCTCCTCCGGACGGAACTCGGTTACGTGACCTCTCAACGTTCCTTGCGCGTCATGGGCGCCAACGTCGAAGCGAGAGTGGCCGGCTACGAGCCGGGCAACCTGAGCCGGGCGGTGGTGATCTCCACCGGCCGCGACGGCGACCTGCTTCCAGACATGCCCGTTCTGACCGGGCGGGGCCTGGTGGGGAGGGTGATCGAAGTGGCGGCGCGCTCCTCCCAAGTCCTCCTCCTTAACGACGCCCGTAGCTCGGTGGCTGCCCTCATCCAGCGTACGCGTGCCACCGGCATCGTCAAGGGTCAGCTCGACGGCGGCCTGGTCATGGAAGACATCGGCCGGGACGCCGATGTGCAGGTGGGTGATGTGGTGCTCACCTCCGGGCTCGGTGACGTGTTCCCCAAAGGCGTGGTGATCGGCCAGGTGGTTGAGGTGATCCGCAGCGACACGGCCATGTTCCAGAAGGCGATCGTGGAGCCGTCGGTTGACTTCGGTAGCCTTGAAGTGGTGCTGGTCCTGCTGGAGCATGACCCAACCGTGTCGGTAGAGCCCGGTGTTCAGTGAGCGCCGCGGCCCCTCCTGGCAGAGGACCATTGCGGCAGTGGTCGGTTTTGGGCTCGCCGCCTTCATCCAGGGGTCCGGCTACCTACGGCTGGGCGGGGCGGGCGTCGGTCCCGACCTGGTGCTCTGCGGCGTGCTCGCCTGGGCCTACCTGTATGGGCCGGGGGGCGGGGCGGCCCTTGGATTCGTCGGGGGTCTGGCGCTGGACTCTGTGAGCGTTGGGCCGGTGGGTATGCACTGCCTGCTGCTCGCCGCCATCGGCCTGGCGCTAGGTGCCAGTCGGCTGGGTGAGTATTCCCCGGACCTGATCTGGATAGTGGCGGCGGGTCTCGCCGGGAGCGCGGTATTCTACGGGGCCGTGCTGCTCGCGTCGCGCCTGCTGGGCACGCCGATCCCGCTCGGCGCCGCCTTGCCACAGCTGCTGCTGCCCGCGTTGGTGATGGACACGCTGCTGGTGGTGTTCCTGGTGACGCTGTTGCGAAGGCAGAGCCGGCAGCAGGCGGGCCGGTACCAAGTATAGGAGACAGATTCAGTGGCAGCCGAAGTTCCACATGGCGGAAGGATCAAGCTGAGCCGCCGCGTGCTGCTCCTGTCGTTCGGCGGCCTTGTCGCCAGACTGTGGACCCTTCAGGGAACGAGCAGCAGTAGAGTCGCGGTGGAAGCGGCCGACAGGCAGAGGCTGCGAGTGCTTTCGGTGTCGGCGGACCGCGGCGTGATCTACGACCAGGCCGGCCGCATACTCGTACGGAACGTGCCCGCCTTCAACGCGGCGATCGTCAGGACCGACCTTCCGGACGATGACGTACCTCGGCGACAGGTCCTTGAGCGAGTGGCGACTCTGCTCGACATGCCCATGGACTCCGACGATGACGACGTCGAGTCGGTCAATGGCCTGCTCAGTAAGGCCGAGGTGCTGCCTCTGCTGGAGCCGGTGGTACTCAAGCGCGGCATCGGCGAGGAGACGGCCTTCCTCATCGAGCAGCAGCAGCTGACGCTACCCGGTGTCGTTGTTCAGGTGGAGGGCCGGCGTGAGTACCTCTTCGGGTCTCTGCTCGGCCACCTCCTGGGGTATGTGGGACCCGTCCCCGCCGAGGCGGTGGAGGAGTACCGGCGCCGAGGCTATTCGCCGAATGACACCGTGGGCCAGACGGGACTGGAGCACTCGTATGAGTCCGTTCTGCGCGGCAACAAGGGCGAGGAGCGGATCGAGGTCAACGCCGAGGGACGCAAGGTCCGTCTCGTCAGCCGGCCCAAGGACCCGGAGCCCGGGCTCAACCTGGTGCTCACCCTGGACACCGAACTGCAAAAAGTGGCGGCCGAGGCCCTGGAGAAGGGAATGGCCCGGAAGGAATCGCCGGCCGGTGTGGTCGTCGCTCTGGATCCGCGTGATGGCGCGATAAGGGCCATGGTTTCGCTTCCGGGCTACGACAACAACCTTTTCTCCGGCGGAATCAAGCACGAGGACCTGGTCCGGCTGTCGGAGGACCCGCGCTTCCCCCTCGTGGACCGATCCGTTTCCGGGGTGTATCCACCGGGCTCGACTTTCAAGATGGTTACCGCGTCGGCGGCGCTGCAGGAAGGTGTGATCGACCGGGAGACTCAGCGTTCCTGTGGCGGCATTATGTACGTGAGCAGTGACGATGGCAGTCAGCGGTACCCGTTCTACTGCTTCAACCGGGCCGGGCATGGCTCACTCAACGTAGTCGGGGCCATCCGTCACAGCTGCGACATCTTCTTCTACCAAGTAGCGGGCGGGTTCGAGGACTTCCGAGGGCTCGGCCAGAAGCGACTGGCATCGTACGCCCATAGCTTCTCCATGGGCGACCTGACGGGCGTCGACCTCCCGGGCGAACTGGCTGGCCTCATCCCTGACCCGACCTGGAAGCGACTGACAAGACAAGAGCTCTGGCTCACGGGCGACACCTACAACTGCGCCATCGGGCAGGGCGATATCCTAGTCACCCCGCTACAGCTCGCTTGCGCCACCATGGCCGTGGCCAATCGGGGCACCGTCTACCAGCCGCGGCTGGGCGACCGTCTCCTGGACGGTGAGGGACGCGAGGTGGCGCAGTACCGGCCTCGCATCGTCCGGCAGGTGCCCGTCTCCACCGAGCACCTGGATATCGTGCGGGAAGGCATGCGCGAGGTGGTTTCCATCGGTACGGCCCGCACCCTCGGCGTCAAGGGAGTGGACGTGGCCGGTAAGACGGGCACGGCCGAGTTCTTCGGGCCCCTGACACCGGGCGGCTATCTACCGATGCACGCCTGGTTCGTTTGCTTCGCGCCGTACGAGAACCCGGAAATCGCCGTGGTCGTCCTCATCGAGGACAGCGGCGAAGGAGCCTACTACGCCGTGCCGGTCGCTGCCGAGATCCTCAACGCTTACTTCGGTCTCGGCTCTGCGGGCGCCGCTGAGGCAGGATCATGAGCGAGTTGGGCCGACTGAAGGGCACGTCATCCGGCCTCGTAATCGACCTGAGCGCGTCGGATGGCTTCCAGGAGGCCCACGAGGCCCTCCTGAGAACCCTGTCGGAGCGAGGGGCGTTCCTGAGCGGATCCCGAGTGGTGATCGACCTAGGCCAGCTCTCGCTCATGGTGGTAGAACTGGAGGCGCTGCTGGAGGAGTGTCGCGGTGCCGGGTTGGCGGAGGTCGGCGTGCTGAGCCACAACGAGCGTCTGCGTTCGGTGGCGCGCGCCATGGGCATCCTCCACGGACTCGAGGACGACCGTGCCGCCGGCCAGGCGATTGTGCGGGACACCATCACCTCTCCGGACATGGAGGTGAATGAGTGCGGCCTGGTAGCCGCCACCGTCCGCAGCGGTCACAGCGTTTGGAACCCGGGCAACATCATTGTGCTGGGCGACGTGAACCCAGGCGCGGAGATCGTTGCCGGGGGCAGCGTGATCGTGTGGGGCACCCTGCGCGGCACCGTGCACGCCGGCACCTCTGGCGCCTCCGGGGCGGTGGTGTGTGCCCTGTGCCTGGAGCCGACGCAGCTTCGGATCGGAGACCAGATCGCGCGGGCTCCGGACGAACCGGCATCGGGCCGCGGACCGGAGATGGCGCGCGTGTCCGGCTCCGCCATTGTGGTCGACGAGTGGTCACCAGGCCATCGTCGTGGCCGACGAGCCGAAGGCCGGGAAGCCCCGTCTGGCCTGAGAAGCGTGTTGGGGCGAGTTCGCAGAGGAGTCAAGCCATGGGGCGAGTGATCACGGTAACCTCGGGCAAGGGTGGCGTGGGCAAGACTACCGCGACCGCCAACATAGCGGCAGCTCTGGCCGCCCAGGGGCACAAGGTAGTGGCGATCGATGGGGACATCGGCCTCCGCAACCTTGATGTCGTCCTGGGCCTGGAAAACCGGATAGTGTTCGACCTGGTGGACGTCGCCGAGGGACGCTGTCGCGTCCGGCAGGCGCTGATCCGAGACAAGCGCACGCCGGAGCTGTTCCTGCTGCCGGCTTCGCAGACGAGGGACAAGGATGCGCTGCGGCCGGAGCAGATGGTCGAGGTTTGCGATCAGCTCCGGGAGGACTTCGAGTTCATCGTCGTGGACTCTCCCGCCGGCATCGAGGGAGGCTTCCGAGTCGCCCTGGCGCCGGCCGACCAGGTCGTGATCGTGACCACCCCCGAGGTCTCTGCCGTTCGTGACGCCGATCGCGTGGTCGGTCTGGTGGAAGCCGCCGAAAAGGGACCGGCACTCCTGGTGATCAACCGAGTGAAGGCGAACATGGTGCGTCGGGGCGACATGCTGGGCCCGGAAGATGTGCAGGAGATCCTCTCGATCGAGCTGTTGGGAATGGTGCCCGAGGATGAGGCGGTGGTGGTCTCCTCCAACCGGGGACTGCCGCTGGTTATGGACGGAGCGCACCCCGCCGGTAAGGCCTTCAGCGACATCGCCCTGCGCCTGTCGGGCGTCGAAGTGCCCATGACCGACCTGAGCGACGACGGCAGCATCTGGTCGCGCATAGTTCGCTTCGTTCGCCAGAGGTGAGGGGGATCATGGGGCTCTTGTCTCGCATTCTTGGGTTGGGCCAGCCCAGTAGCAAACAGGTGGCCAAGGATCGGCTGCAGTTGGTGCTGATCCACGACCGCGTGCGCATTTCCCCGGCTCAGATGGAGGCGCTCAAGCAGGAGTTGTTGGGCGTGGTCAGCCGCTACTTCGATGTGGACACCGCCGGTGTGGAAGTGACCTTCAGCCAGCACCAACGGGAGAACCGCCTGGTGGCGGAGATGCCGGTCCTGCCCGAAGCGAGGCGGCAGAAGGGGCGATAGGTAGTGTACCGTACCCACAGGGGCACCTGGCCCCGCTTCGATGTGCCGCTCTTCCTGGCGACCGTGCTGGTGGCTGTGTTCGGGCTGGCTATGGTGCGCAGCGCCGTCGGGACCTCGGTCGGTCTGCAGGGGTCGGTGGAGCGGCAGGCAGTGTTCCTCGTGCTCGGGCTGGTCGTGTCGTTGGTGGTGGCAACGGTCGACTACCGCCTGATCACCGGGTCGGCAGTCATCCTCTATGGACTGGGGCTGGCAGGGCTGCTCGCAGTTCTGGTGATCGGCGCCATTCAGCACGGGGGGCAACGCTGGATCCCAATCGGCGGCTTCACCTACCAGCCTTCCGAGACCATGAAGATCGTTCTGGCCGTCGCCTTAGCGCAGTATCTAGGGCCAAGGATGGCGGAGCCGTGGCGGTTTCGCTACCTGGTCTTCAGCGGAGTCATCCTGGCAGTACCGGTACTACTCATCTACGCCCAGCCTGACCTGGGCACGGCTATCGTCCTGTTGGTCGTCTGGGCGGTGGTCATCTTCGTGGCTGGCGTCAAGATGTGGCACCTGGGAGTGCTCGCCCTGGCCGGCCTGGCCGTGTCGCCGCTCATCTGGCTGCAACTTGAGCCCTACATGCAGGATCGCGTGCTCACCCTGTTGCAGCCCGACTCCAACCCAGACGCGGCTTTCATCAGCGAGCAGGCGCTGATTGCCATTGGTGCCGGCTCCATCTGGGGCCAGGGGTACGGCGCCGGCAGCCAGAGCCAGCTTCACTTCCTGCGCGTCCGCCACACTGACTTCATCTTCAGCGTGATTGGCGAGGAGTTGGGCTTCGTGGGCTCGGTGCTAGTCCTGGCCCTGGTCGCCTTCATCTGTCTGCGCCTGCTTAGGATCGCCCAGGGCGCTCCGGATGGAGCCGGCCGTCTTCTCGCTACGGGCGTGGCGGCCATCATCGGGTTCCAGACCGTGGTGAACGTGGGCATGAACCTCGGTGTTCTCCCGGTGACGGGACTACCTCTGCCGTTCATCAGCGTGGGGGGCAGCGCCGTCCTGGCGCAGTTCCTGGGCATTGGCCTGGCGCAGAGCGTGGCGGCTCGACGTACCTAGCGCTGTCTGCCGGCGCCGGCACGCCCCTCTGCTGCCGTAGCGACGCCGCGGCTTTCCGTCGGCCCCGCCGCCCACTGGCATGGCACTTGCAGATAGCCATTCCCCAGTTGCTGCGCCGCCGGCGTTCGCCGGTCAGCCCAGGTTCGCGTCGGGAGAGGACACATTGAGCGAAATGGTAACCCGCTCCGAGCAGGTGGCCATGGTGGATGGAATACGGTTGGCAGGGGTGTCCAACATCCTCGTCGCGGAACAGGTAGCCAAGCTACCCTTCGCCCGTACGCGCGGCCGACTCTACGTGCTCGTCGAGCCAATGGGCGATCGTGCCGGCTGGGAGGGTCTGTGTCGCGAGATCGCCCAGGCCGTCCACGATGAGTACTACGAGTCCAGTGGCAGTGTGACGGCGGGTCTACGCCGCGCCCTGGAACGCGCCAACAACCTGCTGTGTGAAATGAACGTGGCTGAGTCTCGCCGGGCTCCCCGGTGGGCCGGCCTCAGCGCCGTAGTCATCAAGGGTAACGACGTCTTCATCGCCCAGACCGGGCCGGCGCTGGTCTACGTCATCCGCAGCGACGTGGCCATGCGCTACCCCGACGACTCACCCTGGCTGGACATGTCGCCGCGTCAGGCAATGGAAGAGGGGTACGCCGCTCCGATCGGCCTGCGTCGCGAGTTGTCGCTGGACCTCTTTCACACCCAGCTGTCCGTGGGCGACAGCATAGTCCTGGCCGAGAGCCAGGTGGCCGAGTTCCTGGACGGCGAAGAGATAGCGCAGACTTTCAGCGAGGACGACCCGGACTCGACACGTCGTCTTCAGGCCCTGTTCGCGGATCGGGACCTGTCACTTCTGGTGATCCGTGCCGGCGCCGGCGAAGGCACGGCCATACGCCCGACGCCGCGGCCTCTCCATCCGCTATCTGCCGATGCGGTGCCGCCGCCGGCCTGGCCGGACATGCCTGCCCCCGGCGATCGCGCCGTGGAAGGAACGGGACCCCAGACGCTGCTCCGGAACCTGGGCGAGCGCGTCGCGCGTGCCTTTGCCTTGGTGGGCACCAGGGGGCGGCTCGTGTGGAGGCGGATGTTGCCCGGCTCGGAGAGGCGTCGCTTGGAGAAGGAGATTCGCCGGCGCCCGACGGTCTTCCCGCAGGATCAGCCGGCCATGAGACGCCCGGCCGACGACCGCCTTGTGCTGATCGGCATGGTGGCCGGAATTGTCGTGCTGGCCGTGGCTGGGTACCTCCTTCTTCGCTGGCAGGGCGAACGCGTGCAGCTGGCTCGCTACGAAAGCGATCTCGGGCACATCGCGATGAAGCTCGAGGAGGCGGCCCAGGCTAGTGAAGAGGCCATCAGGCGCCAGGCGCTCGTCGAGGCCTCGGTGCTCGCGAACCGGGCCTCCGCTAGCCCGGTGGCCGATGAGAGAATTGAAGGTCTCAGTAAGGATGTCAACCAAGAACTGGATGCCGTGGACCAAGTCGTCCGCCTCTACTGGCTGCCTGGCCTGAGGCAGTATGAGGAGGCCGGGACCGCCATGACTGACCTGGTAGTCCACGGGATCGACGTCTATACGCTAGATAGTGGACTGGGTCGGGTGTACAAGCGGCTCTTCAACCCGATCATGGATGGACTCCAGGTACTGGACGAGCACGTGCCGGAAGTGCTGCTCCGTACCGGTGACCTACGCGACGGCCTCACCTTGGGCCGCTTGCGGGCGGCGACGTGGATGCCGCCTGGGCCTGGGAGGGAGTGGGGGTCGCTACTGGTACTGGACGAGAGCGGCGCGCTGCTGGAGTACGAGCCGAGCGCGGGGATTCGGATGCTGCCGGCAGCGGCGCGGGCCCAACTGCAGGATCCGCGGGCCATGGCCGGGTACGAGGGACGGTTGCTGGTGCTGGACGCCAAGCTGAACCAGATTCTGGTCTTCGAGCCCGGCGACGGCACCTATGGCCAGGCTCCGGCCCAGTACACCAACGCCGACTTGATGCTCAGCGGCGTGGTGGACATGGCCGTCGACGGCGATGTCTACTTGTTGTACGCCGACGGTCTGGTGGTTAAGCTGCGCGGTGGTGAGCAGACGGCGTTTGAGCTGTCTGGGTTGGCGACACGAGTGAAGAACCCCACTTCCATATTCGTGACTCCCGATCGACCGGAGAGAGCCGGATCCATCTACATCACCGATTCGGGCAACATGCGGGTTCTTCAGTTCACCAAGGACGGACAGTTCGTGCGCCAGTTCCTGCCGCAGCGGGGTAGCGAGGACCTGTTTGCCGGGCTGACCAGTGTCTACGTCGACGAGACGGCGCAGAAGATGGTGCTCCTCGGCGGGAACGAGCTCCGCATGGCGAACGTGCCCATGGAGTGACACCGGCCGCTGTTGCCGGCGCGGGTCAGGCTGGTTGCCGCGGCACTGCCGGTCGCCTATACTGTGTACGTCAGGCGCCCGTAGCTCAATGGATAGAGTAGCGGTCTTCGAAACCGTTGGTTGCGCGTTCGAATCGCGCCGGGCGCACCAGACCCACAGCAGAGGCCACCTCAAGGGTGGCCTCTGCTGCTGTCTCGGCGTCGCCTGGGGTCCCACCGGTGCCTCCCCAGTCAAGCATAGAGCCCGATCACTCGCCCCCGTACACAGCGGTCGCCGCCACCAGAAGCAAGGCGGCGTCTCCCGCCTCGTCGGGCACCGATATCTCGAAGCGTGCTACCGTCCTCTCCGGGTTGGGGTTGATGAGCTCGTAGCCGTGCAGGGTAACGTCCTCGCCGCGGGCCGACTTGCCCTGCCAGAACGGAAGCGCAGGGTAGGTGGCAGTGTAGCCCGAGTGACGCCAGAATCCGTGCCGGAGAGGCGCTCCGAAGGGACGGTTCCACTCCGCCAACTGCCAGCCATACTCGATGGATGTGTGCGCCTGCGAACCATCGTCGTAGACAAGCGTGTACCGAGCGACCGGCTGCGCGCGCCCATTGTAGGTGCTGGGTGTCCCGGGCCGGGTGCAGGTGTGCAGGAACACGATGCTGTTGCACCGCCGGCCCACCGTCACGCTCGCCAGGGATGGGAGTGCCGCCGCCCGCATCTGTGAAGCTCCCACCGAGAGCAGGTTCTCTTCGATCGTGAATGGCACACCCCCCAGCCTCTGCTCGCCGACGCACAGCGCCTCCAGGTCGTAGCCACCCAGAGCGCCGCATTGGTCACGGCGAGGCGTGGAGGCCCTCTCGAGACGCAGGGGCTGGAAGCGGGCTGCGGGCTGCCGCGAGGGGTAGAGGCAGCCGTGTAGCGCATCTCGAATGGGTGGGAGCATGGAGGCGATCCGTCTGCTGTAGAGGCGCCGGAGTTCGTCTCGATAGTGGCCCGACCACATCATGTTGGCGCTGTAGATGAAGTCGTACAGCTTCCCCACCCGGCCATAGTCCTCCTCGGCAGCGCGACACCAAGTGGAGACTTCGGCGCCTACCAGGCCCGGCTTGCCTTCTCGCGTGGCGAAGCGGGGGAAGTGCGACGAGTAGAAGTTGCCGATCATCACCGGGAACGCGTGATCCAGAAGCCGATCCTCGGTATCGATATCGGTCCGGTCGTACCAGACGAAGTTCAGAAGCACGATATCCTTGGGGATGCGGTCGATGGCATCGGGGCAGGCGAAGTGCCGGGTGGTATGGACCATGTCGTCCCAGATCATCATGCCCAGACCTTTCGCCCGCAGGTAGTCGTAGATGCGGTTCACGTCGCGCACGAAGAGGTCGGCCTTGGGGACGTTCCGGCACTTGTCGCACAAGCACATCGAGTAAGCCTCGTCGTGGCCCATGTGAACATAACGGAGCGGCCGGAACACCGCCACGATCTCATCGATGACGTCGAAAAGCACCTCGTAGCTGCGCTCGTTGGAGGGGCAGTAGCAGTCGGGGTGGACGTCGTCAGGCTTCTCAGCGATGTCGGGGTAGGCCATTGTGAGGAACTCGACGTGGCTAAGGGCCTGCACCTCGGGTATCACGTCGATGCCGTAGCGGTTGGCGTAATCCACCAGATCGCGCACCTCGGCCTGCGTCAGGAACCCGCCGTCGCCCACCTCAATATGCGGCGTCCCGGGGTGCTCTCCTCGCTCTGCCAGTTCCTTGTCCCTTACCCAGGCGGCGTTGATCTCGGGACGCCGCTTGTACTCCATGGCGGCGCCCACCTCGAGGATGATGGTGTTGTAGCGCATGGGCGCCAGCACATGGCGGATCAGGCGCCGGAAGAAGGGGACGTTCGCCCGCGAAGGCATGTAGAGGTGGACGCCGCGGAGGCCCATCTTGGGTCCATCCTCGACGCTACAGGGCTCAGTGCCCTCTGAGCCACCCTGAGCCAGCAACTGGGCCAGAGCCGCCGCGCCGTAGATGAGGCCCCGCCGATCCGCCCCCACGATCTCCACGCCGTCCGGCTTCACCTGCAGCCGGTAACCCTCCGGCAGCAGACCACCAGAAGCCCCTCCCGCGGCGAGCCGGATCTGCACCGGAGTGGCATCGGACTCCGGTCCTGCGTTGGCCTCAGGGATGGCTGCGAGGGCCTCGCGAATCACGGAGGCGGCGATGGACACGTCGGGATCGGGCCCGTCGGATGCCTCGGCGAAGACTGCCGGATCCAGCCGGACACGCGCACCGGGCAGACGGCGGTACACGCGCGGCTGGGGATAGATGGCCGGTTGGTCCGACGGCCCACCCCAGACCTCCACCGTCCGGAGCTGGATGTCACGCCGGAACGATTCCAGTGACAAGACTAGCTCCACTGCCTCGACACCGACTTCGATGACGATACGCTCGCCCAGGAGACCGCTGTCCGGGGACGAGACGACGGCCGCAAGGCACAGGTTCGTCTCCGCCCCACTCCGGGTGAAAGCCTCCACCCGGCCGATGCCGGCCGTGACCTGCAACTCGGCCGCCTCCATGGCCTGCCCGACGGGTCTCTCGTCGCAGACGTGGAGACCACCGACGCTCTCGGATGGGAGCGGCTGTCGACGCACCTCCTGGCCGATCACCACCCGATCGACGTACTGCGGCGCAGCGAAGCGGATCAGGAGTTCGAGGCCGCGTTCACCCAACTGGCGGCCGCTCCAGAACGGGCCCAGGTCAGTGACCTCGCTCGGCGGAAAGGGGTCCGTCAACCCACGGCGAAACGCACGGCACGCCCCGGCCAGGCTGGATCCGCGGCCGTCCAGGAGCAGTCCGGGCTGCCCTTCAGAGACGTCGGGACCCGGTTCGCGGTGCTTGTCACCAGTCACAGCTTGACCTCCAGGCTCGCCACTACAAACGCAGCCGGCGAAGCCGCCGTCAAGCGACTTCGCCGGAACGCGGTTCTCGGTCTGATCCAGTCGCGCCCAGTCGCCGGGATGCCTAGAGACCGGCGGGAAGGATCTGCATCTCCGGTACGCGCACGCGCGGCGGGAGGCCGGCAACGAAGAGGCAGGCCGCGGCAACATCCTCAGGCAACAGTGCTTTGGCCACCACCTCGGGCGGCGTCGGGGTGGGACGCTTGTTGAGCAGGGGTGTCTTGGTCAGACCCGGGAAGATGATGCAGGTGCGAATGCCGTTGCCCTTCTCCTCCTCCCGCGTGCCATGTGCTAGCCCACTGATGCCGTGCTTGCTGGCCTGGTAGGCCACACCGGAGGTGTCGGGGTGCTGCACAGCGCCCGTCGAGACATAGATGATGAGGCCGGACTGCTGGGTGCGCATGGGAACCAGGGCGGCCTGCGTGGTGTGGAAAGCGGCGCTGAGGTTGGTGGCGAGCATCTCATCCCAGTCGGCCGGGTCCAGCACGGCAATGGCTCGCTTCTTGAGGTTGGTGCCGGCCACGTTAACGACGACGTCGAGTCGCCCGAAGGCGGCAACGGTCTTCTCCACCGCTGCCCGCGCCTGGACGCCGTCGGCGAGATCGGTAGGCAGGGGCAGGGCCGTTCCGCCCAGCGATTCGACCTCGGCCGCGACTTCCTGGAGTACGTCGGCGCGCCGGGCCACTAGCGCTACGGTCGCTCCCTCGCGAGCGAACCCCAGCGCTGTCGCCTTGCCCATTCCGCTGCTGGCACCGGTGACTAGGACTACCTGGCCCTCGAACTTGCCCATGTGACGCTCCTCTCCTGGTGTGGAGGACGGCGTAGTCTTAGGACCGCCCTCTGGTACTCGCAACGCTGGTTCCGCCCAGTCTGGGCCAGAGGGCAAGGGCAGTCAAGCGAAGCATGAACTCATCGAGAGCCTTAGCGAATGGGAGTTGCTCTCTCAGGTGAGGGTGGTACCAAGGGGCCATGCCGAACGAAGAGCGGATGACGAGCGAAGAGCCCCAAGAGTACCCAAGGATGCAGCAGAGTTGATGTGCCAAGTCGGACCGTGCCGCAAGAAGGAGGCTCCTGTGCAGATGCGAGAGAGCATCTACGCCTTGCGAGACCGGCTCCTGTCGATTCCCGCACCGCCGGACCCGGTCATGTGCATGTCCTGTTGGGCTCGCTCTACCCGTCCCAGATCCATCTATCCCCATAGGAGGCGGCTCTGCCCGGGAGCAACATCAGCTTTCTGCCTAACCACGCCTCGGCAACTTCCTCCGTTGGTTGCACACCGCCGTTCCGACGCTTTAGCGCCGATCCCTTGGTCGAGCTTGCGGTCTGACGACAACGTACCAGGACGGCAGAGCGTATGGTAGGGCGGTGCTACTGGTAACGCACCATCGGTGAACGGACCGCGAGCGGAGAGGTGTATGCTCATGGTGACCCGTTCTTCTCCTACTCACTGCAGGAGCGATAGTGCTTCGCCCGCACCTTCGCGCAGTACGTCGCGCCGCGTAGCGGCAATGCGGCCACCCATGCCGAACTGGGCGCCGCGCGTAGCGGCCAAACGGGAGCCGATCCGCTGACGAACTTGCCCGACAGCGGAATCGGTGACATCGCTGCAGCTCTGGATGCGGTGCTTACGAAGCTAGGGCTGAGGAAGTCTGATTCCAGACCGGCAAGAGGGGATGACCGACAAGGCAGCCCTGGCGCAGATCGCCAGGGAGTACGGCTGCGCCGCGGATTCCGAGGAGGCGCATATCCGGCTGCTTCTGGCCCGTGGCATCACGAACGAGAAGGGCGAGTTGCTGGATCGGGCAGTACTAGCGGTCGACAGAATACCGGGTCTGTTCTGGACTCGGACCAACATCATAGAGCGCGGCCATTCTGTCGCCGACTCTCGGGCGACTTCCGCCCAGGGCGGTGGCTTTCCTTGTGTGCCCGAGAGGAGCGCGACTGAGGGAGGGAGAGATGCCTGGCGAGCAGCGGACTTGGAGCAGGCTGCTGACGGCGTGGTGGACAAGGTGATCGACGTCGGCAGCGCCAGCTATGGCCGCTATGTGACCATCAACCATGGCTGGGGCATGACGCTGTACGCCCACCTGAGTGAGATGCTGGTGGGCAAGGGGCAGAGGGTGCGGCGGGGGGAGAGGATCGGGCTCTCGGGCAGCACGGGGTACTCGACGGGGCCGCATCTGCACTTCGGGGTCAGGCCGCTGACGGCGAACCGCAGTCCGTAGCGAGTGGACCCGGCACCGCTGCTTGGGCTCGCTGGCAGCACATCGCCACCGGAGGAGGACGACGTGGACGAAGCGACGAAGACGGCCATCCGCAACACCGTGTGGAGCGAACTCGGTGTGCCCCATAACCCGGATGCGACCCTGGCCGAGTTCGCCAAGGCGAAGGGCCTGCGAGCGCCGAAGGACGGGGAGCGGCGGCTGGTGGTGAACGGGAAGGCGGACATCGTGCCGCCCTTCGGTAGGGCGATTGCCACAGTGACGGAAGGGGGGTGGGACACGGTGGAGCCGGTGAGCTGGAACTGAGGCACCGGGGAGGCCGCGTGCACGACCCCCCAGTGTACTAAGCACTTGGGGCACCTCGGAACCGCACTCGCGTCCGCCCTGGAGCGCGGGTGACCGTTTGTCGCGGTGGCCGATTTCAGCACCGTGGGCAGACGCGGCCAGCCGCGTGAAGTACAATCCTGGTAACCATCAGAAGATCGCCGGCACGGAGCGGACTTGGTGGCCACCTGAGCCAAGCGTTCGTCGATTGGGTCACGCTCCGGGCGGCACCTCAGGAGCGCCCATCGTGATCGCTGTTGGCTCCGATACGCACCAACCAGACGAGATGGCCGAGCGGCCGTCCACTCAGGAGGCAAACGGAATGGACCACATTCACCGAGCCGCTGACATGGATGGCTTGCGTGAAAGGGTTGTGCCAGGTGCGTTGGCGCTTCTCGGGGCTGGAGCGGCGATGGCGGCATGGATGGGTCTCCCCGGCCCAGACTTCCGGCTGGGACCTTTCGTGGTGCTGGTGTCGGCATCGGCTGGCTGTGGCCTCGCCTGGATTGCCTCTCGTCGCAACTGGACCTGCGCGATTGTCGTGCTTGTGCTTGCATCCTACGCCGTTGCCGCAGCTGCTTCGGTCTGGCTGCCTGGACAGACCGTGATCACCATTCTGACGCTGTCGGTGGTCGTCAGCGCAAGCCTGTTCGTTCCCTGGGTTCCACTTCTGGCCTCAGTCGGAGCAGCCAGCTGTCAGCTAGCTCTGCACCTTGTTGGGCTCCAAACCGCGGACCTGCTCCCAGCTGTCACTGTCTACGTACTTGCCGGCGCGCTGCTTGCTATCACGCTACGTGCAACACACCAGACCTTGTCGTGGTCTTGGGAGAGAAGCGAAGAGGCCCGCCGACTGGCTGAACAGCTAAGGGACCGGCAGGGGGAACTCAACAAGACCGTGAAGGCGCTGGATCTCGCCTACCGTCTACTGCAGCGCACTAACCACGAGTTAGCCATCGCGCGTGAGGAGGCTGAAGAGGCAAGGCATCTGAAGGAGCAGTTCGCTGCCAACATAAGCCACGAGCTGCGGACCCCGCTCAATCTGATTCTCGGCTTCAGCGAGATGATGTACCTGTCGCCGGAAGTCTACGGCGACATGGAGTGGAGTATCTCGCTGCGCCGCGATGTGGCGCAGGTCTTCACCGCCAGCCGCCATCTTGCCCAGCTTGTGGACGACGTCCTCGACCTTTCACGACTCAACGCCGAGCGCATGCCTCTGCGATTGGAGAAGTGCGACCTCAACCGACTGCTGTCGGACGTGGCTGGTACAGCTGCGGATATCGCGCGGGGCAAGCCACTGGACATCAAGCTCGACCTGGCACCCAACCTGCCCTCTGTCTCGGCGGACTGCACCCGCATGCGGCAGGTCTTCCTGAACCTGGTCAACAACGCGATTCGCTTCACATCTGAGGGAGTTGTCAAGATCACTTCCCGTCTTGAGGCCACCGGCTTGCTGGCCTCCGTAGAGGACACTGGGGTCGGGATTCCTTCGGAAGACTTGGAGCGCATCTTCGACGAGTTCCACCAGGCCAGCACCGGCGACGGCCAGTTCGGTGGCGGAGTCGGCCTGGGCCTGGCCATCAGCAGGCGGTTCGTGCAGCTGCACGGAGGCCGGCTGTGGGCCGAGAGCGACTCTGGAGGAGGATCACGCTTCTACGTCCTTCTGCCGGTCGATAGGACCCGGACCCGCGTGTCGCGCCTGAGGATGTCGGCGCCGGCACCCACGCCGGCGAATCCCTATGCCGACAGCGTACTGGTGATGGGAGGAGGAGCCGACGCGGTATCGCTATTGGAGCGGCACATCGGCGGCCACCAGTTGATAGATGGGCGGTATGGCGACCTTCATGTTCAGATGGAGCAGTATCACCCTCGAGCCGGCCTCGTGCCGATGTCTCTGGCAGCCACACGGAGGACGCTGGCGGCTCTGCGGACAGCCTCATACCCCGGCGGACTTCCGCTTGTGTACGCCACCATCCCTAACACCGCCTGGCGGGCGGAGATGCTGGGGGTGCGGGCCTGCCTGCAGAAGCCGGTGCGCGCCGACGAATTGCTGAGGGAACTGGGGAGACTCGGCGACGCCCGCAACGTGCTGCTCGTGGATGACGATCGCGGCTTCGTGCAGATGGTGACGAGGATGCTTCAGACGTCGCCGGTTCCGTACTCGCTGAGCTGGGCATACTCAGCCCGAGAGGGTATGGAATCCATGCGCCGCTCGAGACCGGACGTCGTGGTGCTAGATCTGCTCATGCCCGGAGAGGACGGGCGGACGGTGCTCACCTCTATGAGAGCCGACTCAGTGCTTCGGGACGTTCCCGTGATACTCGTCACGGCCATGGACATAGACGAAGACCTGGGAGGACCGGTGACGGGGTTTGTGGGCATGGTGCACCGGGAACCCTGGGGAGTTGCCGACACTCTGAAGGCGATTGGGGCACTGCTAGAGCTGGCCAGGCCCGCGTACACTACCGGGACGGAAGCGACTCCAGAACGCCCAGTAGTTGGCGGCGGCTGACAGGCTTCGCTATGAACGCCGCGGCACCAAGCGCTTGCGCTAGGGCCGGGTCGTTGAAGACCGAGCACACTATGACGGGGATTTCGGCGGTGCTTGCGTTCTCCTTTAGGCGGGAAAGGACGTGCCAGCCGTCGGCGCCGGGCATGAGGATGTCGAGTACGATCGCCGCGGGTCTCTCCCGACGGGCTGCGTCGATACCGAGCTCGGGGTCCTGAATTCCGACGACCCGGTGGGCGGTACCGGAGAGGTAGCGGCCGAAGAGCTCCGCCAGCCCCTCGTTGTCGTCGATCACCAGCACCATGGGCTCAGCCGCCGCAGGCAGTCGTAGTCGGAGCTCAAGGGTACCTTCTCGGAGAGTGCTCGAGATCTGGCCACCAATCGCTTTGGCCAGAGCAGCGGCTGTCTCCAGAAGCCCCACCCGATATGTCTCGAGTCGAACGGGACATGCCTCGACACAAATGGCGACGGTGACCTGGCCCCCATCGCGGCTTGCATCTAGTGTCACGGGACCGCTGCCTGCCTGGAGGGCGCAGCTCAACAACGCCGTCAGACACTGTCGAAGCGCGGTGGCATCGGCACTGACGGTGGGCAGCGGTTCCTGAAGAGCCGGCAGCTCTCTGCCGAGCTGAGCGGCTAGGGGCGCCACTGACTCGATGGCCTCGCGTAGCGGAACGCCAATCTGAACGCTGCCGGTGAGTAGCCGTACTCGACCAACCTCCTCCCGCACCGTGCGAGCCGCGTCGGCAACCGGGCTTTCCACGGCGGGTCCGTGTCTGGACCAAAGGATTGCAGCGACATCGGCCTCACCGCGCCTTATGTCCCGGTAGGCCTGCCTCTCGGAGACGGCCAGTTCGCGAGCGGCTTCCTCAACGGTGCGACCCTCGACGTAGTGTAGGCGCATGGCGTCGTAGGAGCGCGAAGCTGCCGATCGGAAGGCGACCTTGGGGCCCGGGTTGAGGGCTTCGATGGCTTCGACGACCGCAGTGCGTAGGAACCGGGCGCGCTGCTCGGCAGATGACCCGCGAGAACCTAAGGCGTCGGTGAGAGGGTTACGGAGGAGATCAGGGACGTCGTAGAGGTGGCGGAGCGCGTCGATTGTGAGTTCGGCGAACTCGGTGGGGACGGTGGGAGAGGTCTGGTTGCTCATCTTGTCAGGATTGTGTCAGGTTCTTGGCTGAAAGGCAAGGCGATGCGGCGTACGAGGCTGTAGTATGTGAGCTAGGTTCTGGTGCTGCGAGGCGTTTGCCGCCCGAGCGGTGCCGATGGACACTCAGCAAGTGGTAGGTGGTGCGACCTGGCAGCGGCAAGTGCGGCGACCGGTGGTGGAGATGATAAGCGTCTGAGGCGTCACTCCGGCCTTCAAGCTGAAGAGACGAGATACGGCTGGCTTTTCGCCTCCCCGTGGATCATCGGGTTCGTCATCTTGACCTTGGGACCGATGCTCTTCTCGGCAGCCATGACCTTCACGGATTGGTCCATCCTGAAAGCGCCCAGGTGGATCGGTATGGCTAACTACTCGGAGCTCCTCAGTGATCCCCTGGTCGGTCACTCCTTCAGAGTCACGTCGGCCTACGCGCTCGGGTACATCCCCCTGAATACTGTGCTTGGCCTGCTCCTAGCCGTTCTACTCAACCAGCGAGTCAGCCTCCTCCGCTACTACCGGACCGCCTTCTACATGCCGAGCGTTCTATCCGGCGTGGCGGTATCCGTGATGTGGCGCCTGATTCTCTCGGCTGACTTTGGAGTGCTCAACTACCTTCTCAGCCTCCTAGGCATCACCGGACCTGCTTGGTTGTCTGATCCGACGTGGGTACTCCCTGCGTTTGTGCTGATGGGTTTGTGGCACTTCGGTGGAAGCATGGTGGTCTACCTGGCGGGACTGCAGGGGATCCCGACAGATCTCTATGAGGCTGCGCAAGTTGACGGCGCGAGTTGGTGGTCAAGGCTTTGGCGAATCACCCTTCCATTGATCACTCCCGTGATCTTCTTTCAGCTTATAATCGGTACCATTAATGCTCTGCAGACATTCACTCAGGCGTT
>ENA-UOUL01000575-UOUL01000575.1-bioreactor-metagenome-genome-assembly--contig:-NODE-575-length-61591-cov-5.926635_pt1 | contig 61591 bp, 51 predicted proteins | sample MGYA00249838_ERZ747220 | MGnify/ENA primary metagenome ERZ747220 (study PRJEB28778, sample SAMN05720191) | bioreactor metagenome | isolation source: Anaerobic biogas reactor | place: USA:Washington... | reverse complement strand
TCCACCGCCCGACTCGTTTCCAGAGCGAGCTGCGGTCGGTCGGTCCCGTAGACGGCCTGCTTCAGCTTGCGGATATGCACGGGCGCAGAGGCGCCGGTTGCGCGATCTCTTTCCCACGCCGCCTCGGTCGCATGGGGGTTGCACCCGCACGCCCACCACGCCTCGATCGCCGGCACCGCCAGCGCAATCGCGGTCAGCAGTGGCCGGCGATTTGGAACAGGTCCCAGCCGCTGGGAGGTCGAGGTAATGATCTGGCGCATGTAACAGAGACGGCATTTGGGATCGGCCTGTCGCGGATCGCATTTGGCCGAGTGCAGTGGCGAGCCCCTGGCGTCCGCCACGGTGACCAGGGCGTCGGCTTCCGTCTGGTAGTACAGGTGACGTACAACGGCGGGCAGACTGTTCGGAACACTGGGCCAGCCGCGGCGGGCTCGAAACTTGTCCAATTCAAAGGGCTCACTTGGCATGCCGAGAAGCGCGTCAACGAGAATCCGGATTCCAGCTTCGTCCGCGGCGGATTCGCAGAAGATCGCGACTTTCACCCCTTGACCGGCACTCCGCCGAGAATGCCTGTGTACCAGGCCTCGCCGAGCGGGGAGTCTTCCAGAACTTTGTCGAAGTATGGCCAATCCGACAGGCGTTCGAACGTCGCCTCGGTGCCGTGCTTGCGGAACAGATCGACGAGGTACGGCGAGTGCGTGGTCGCGATCACCTGCACCGGCGACCGGGATTCGCCGTATTGCTCGGGGTACGCCAGGCGGTACAGGGCGTCGCGCACGTCGCGCATCAGGCGCGGATGGAGGCCGCGGTCGGGTTCTTCAAGACCGATCAGTGGCGGCGGCTCGGGTAGGTAAGCCAGAGTGAGCAGGGCGAGGGCCAGGAGCGTGCCCTGAGACAGGTCGGCCGCTTGGATAGCGCGCTGTGCAGCTTTCGTGCGTAGAAGAAACGCGCGTTGGCCCCGTACCGGCGTTTCGAACAGGACTCGGTCGAACTCGGGAATCCATCTGGCGAGCTCTTCATTAAGTTTCTCGAAGCGCTCAGGGTGCTCGTCACGCAGGCGATCCAGCACACCGGCGAGAGAGCTGCCGTCCGGACCTAACTGCACGTTTGGCACAAGCGGAACTTGTCTGGCGATTGCATCCGCGTGCAAGGCGTAGAACCGAGCCGCGGCGAGAAACAATTCTGCGCGGTCGTCAACCAGCCGCTCGACGCGGTTGCCTTTGAATGCCACGGTTGATTTAGGCCCGTCGAACGGTTCAGCCCAGTTAATTACGAAACCGACCGAAGCGTCTTTCGGGCTCTTTACCGACAAGACGCGCTCGGCGGCAATGTTCTCTGTTCCCGAAGCAACACGAAGGGCTTGGAAGACGGTGCTCTTGCCGCTTCCGTTTGGGCCAATGAGCAGATTGAGTCGCCCGAGCGGTAGGACCGCCTTGCGCAGGACCTTAAAGTTGTTGAATTCGATCGACTTGATCATGCGGTCACATCGGCCTAAGTCTCGCGGCGACTCAGGTGCATTCCGGTGCATCCTGACTGATGTATTCTAAGGTCCTTTATCGGAACCGCCTAGCTGGACGGATTAGCGCCGGCGGGGTCGGCGCCGCAAACCGAACAACAAAGAACAACGGGGACCTCGGGATCGCACGGAGTTTGGGGAGTTGTTTGCGTGCAGGTTTGGCCTTGATAGCCTGCCGGGGCGGACGACTTAGGCGAGTACGGCCGGACGGGGGCTGGCGGCGGGGGCTGCCGTTGGCAGGGTTACGATGAAAGTCGCCCCGTGGCCTAATTCGCTCTCCACCTCGATCTCGCCGCCCAGCAGGTGGGCCAGCTCGCGGGCGATTGCCAGGCCGAGCCCGGTTCCGTGGTGCTCGCGCGTCGGCGATTGGTCGATCTGCCGGAACTTCTCGAAGATCGTGGCGCGGTGCTCCGGGGCGATGCCCGGGCCCGTGTCGCTGACCTCCAGACGCACATGCTCGTCGTCCAAACGCCGCGCCGCCAGGCGCATCTGGCCGCCGGGCGGAGTGAACTTGATGGCGTTCGAAACGAGGTTATACAGAATCTGCCGCAGCTTGCTCTGATCGCTCTGCAGCGTCGGCAGATCGTTATCAACCAGCAAGTCAAATTGCAGGCTCTTCTTTTCGGCCAGGGGCTTCATCAGAATCTGCATGCTCTCGCACAGCTCGGCCAGATTTACCGGCTCGACGCGCACCTCCATCTTGCCGGCTTCGATCTTGGCCAGGTCGAGCAGGTCGTTGATGATCTCCAGCAGAATGCGGCCGGAGATCAGGATGTTCTCAGCGTAGCGGGCGGCGCGCGAGCCCTCCTCCACGTGCGGCCCTTCGCGCAGGAGTTCGGCAAAGCCGATGATCGTGGTCAGCGGCGTGCGCAGCTCGTGCGAGACATTGGCGAGGAACTCACTCTTGACGCGATTGGCTTCGTACAGCGCGACGTTGGTTTCCGCCATCTGCCCCAGCTTCTCGTCCAGCAGCCGGTTGGCCTGCTGAAGCTCTTCCTGTGAATCGCGCAGGCGTTCAAGCATCGTGTTAAGGTTGGCGGAAAGCTGCTCGAACTCATCGCCGCTCTGCACGTTCGAGCGCACCGTCAGATCGCCCTCAGTCACGCGGAGCGTCACCTGCCGCAACTCGTGGATAGGCGACAAAATGAACCGCTGCGTAATCACATAGAAAACCAGCACGGCCAGGATGCCCGCCAGCCCGCCGGCCACCACCAGCACCACGCGATTCCAGAACACGCCCTCCGACCCCAGATCCGCCGGCAAATCCACAGTGATCAACCCCGCAAGCTGGTTTTCCTGAAACACGACGTTGTGCGCCTCATCGTGGCAGCTCATGCAGCGCTTCGTGGCCCGCACCGCGTGGGCGTAGTACAGCCGCCGGCCGTCCGGCTCGTCGACCGTCTCATAGACCGACGTCTGGTTCGGGTTGCGCGTGAACGCCTTCAACGCCGTGGCCACCAGCGGCATTTCTACCTGGGCCGCGATGAGCTCCGGATCGTTCTGCGCCAGCGGCAGCCGCACGAAGCGCACGTGCGCATCCTGCTTCTCCGGCAGCAAACCCTCATGGCTGTGCGGCCCGGACACACGCGTGGCAGCGCCGCCCGGCTGCGGCAGAACCAACTGGTAGTAATCGTCCGCGATGCGCTGGGCTTCGTGGAACGGCTGCTTGAGCACCAGCAGTTCCATCCAGTACCAGGGCACGGCCAGGGCCGCACCGATAATCAGCAGCACGGCCAGGCCGAAGAGGATGCGGTACTTGTTCGCCAGCGATATTCGCGGAAGCCGCATGCGTGTGCCGGTCCTGGTGAGAACAGGACGTCGGCCGGTCGCCCGCGATCAGGCCAGGGGCCGACGCTACGTGTCTCCGGTGGCGATAGTTAGCACGTACGCAGCGGCGCTGCAACTGGGGGACGCTGAATCAGCGGTGCCGGGTATCGGACGAAAAACAAGGGGGCATGCCCGCGCTTACAGCTTGGGCATGGCACCCGCGGCACCCAGCGCCGTTTGCGCGCACGGCGATGCTATGGCCTCAAACTTGCCGCGGGGCGTCATTTCGTTATCGTTTTCGAAGATTACCCGAGCCGCTTTCAGGAGCAGTTCATGCGCAAGGGAGCGTTCATGCTTGGTCTGTTGGTCGCCGGTCTGACGGCCGACGTTTTCGCGCAGGCAAAAACGAGTCTCGTCGATCGGCCGTCAATCAATCCGCCCAACGCGTTTCACATCGGAAATCGCGAGCCGCTCTGGCCCGTTCCGCTGGTGAAGTTGCCGATCGGCGCGATCGAGCCGCGCGGCTGGCTGCGCACGCAATTGCAGCTCGAAGCGGACGGCTTCTCCGGACGCCTCACGGAGATCAGCGAGTTTCTCAAGAAGGACAACAACGCCTGGCTGAGCCCCAGCGGCCAGGGGGAGCACGGTTGGGAAGAAGTCCCCTATTGGCTGCGGGGCTTCGGCGATTTGGGCTATGTGCTTCGCGACGAACGTATCATCACCGAAACGCGCCTCTGGCTGGAAGCCGTGCTGGCCGGCCAGCGTGAAGACGGCTACTTCGGACCGCGCGCCAACCTGACGCACCTCGACGGCAAGCCCGACCTGTGGCCGAACATGATCATGCTCAACGCGCTCCAGTCGTATTACGAGTACAGCGGCGACGAGCGCGTCCTAAAGTTCATGACCAACTACTTCCGCTGGCAACTGGCCGTGCCGGAAGAAGACTTCCTGGTCACCTCATGGCAGCACCAGCGCGCTGCCGACAACCTTGAGAGCGTATATTGGCTCTACAACCGCACCGGGGATGCCTGGTTGCTGGACCTGGCCGAGAAAATTCATCGCCGCACCGCGAATTGGACGGAGGCTGTGGCGAGTTGGCACGGCGTGAACATCGCCCAGGCCTTCCGCGGTCCCGCTGTTTACTTTCAGCAATCCCGCGACTTCCAACACGTCGTGCCCGCTCTCGAACGCTATGGCCAGGTGATGCTGACATACGGCCAGGTTCCCGGCGGCGGCTTTGCGGCCGACGAAAACTGCCGGCCCGGCTTCATCGGCCCGCAGCAGGGGACGGAAACCTGCACCTGGGCCGAACTTATGCGGTCCTTCGAAAGTATGCTGAAAATCACGGCCGATCCGCTCTGGGCCGAGCGTTGTGAGGAGATTGCGTTCAACTCGCTGCCCGCTTCGATGACGGCCGACCTCAAAGGACTGCATTATCTGACGGCGCCCAACCTGGCCGCCTGTGATTCGAAAGACCACGCCCCGGGTTTCCAAAACAGTGGGGACATGTTGTCCTTCGATCCGCACAAGTATCGCTGTTGCCAGCACAACGTCGGCCACGCCTGGCCGTACTTTGCCGAGCATCTTTGGCTGGCGGCGTGCAACAATGGTTTGGCGGCGGTCCTGTACGCGCCGTGCGTGGTCAAAGCCAAGGTGGGCGCGGGCGACGGAGCCGAGGTGACTATCACCGAAGAGACGCGTTATCCGTTTGATGATTCGGTCACCATGGTATTCTCGACCGCGCAGGCTGCCAGGTTCCCGCTGTTCTTGCGAATTCCCAGTTGGTGCGCGGAGGCTGAGATAAACGTCAACGGGGTTCGCGAGTGGCGGGGGGCCATCCGCCGCCCCGGCGCTTACGTCTGCATTGAACGCGTCTGGTCAGATGGCGATCGTGTCGAGATGCGGCTGCCGATGAGGGTCAGAGTCCGCAGATGGCCGGCAAACGGCAATTCCGTCTCCATCGAGCGCGGTCCGTTGACTTACGCACTGAAGATCGGCGCCAAGCAGGTCCGCTCGGGCGGCACGGATGCCTGGCCGGCCTATGAGCTGCTGCCCACCACGCCCTGGAATTACGGGTTGGTTTTTGACAAGGAAAAGCCGTCCGCATCGTTCGAGTTGGTCACCAAAGACTGGGACGGGGTACAGCAGCCGTTTGATGCAGACGCCGCCCCGCTGGAGCTGCGGGCCCGCGCCGCCCGGATACCCCGCTGGCAACTGGATGAGCACGGCCTGGTCGGGAAACTGAGCCCCAGCCCGGTGAAATCGGACCAGCCGGTGGAGACGGTAACTCTGATCCCCATGGGCTGTGCCCGGCTGCGCATTGCGGCGTTCCCGACTATTGGAACGAACCCGGATGCGCGTGAATGGGGCGATGACCCGGCCCCGGCCGCAACTGCGACCGCACCCGCTGCACCTGATGCCGCGCCCGCCGCACCTGATAACGTGCGGTAATGAGAAACTCCCCGGGTGCCACTGCTTGAAGCCGCAGCTTCAAGCAGTGAGGCTTCCTGCAGCGGCACCGGCAAGCGCCGCAAATACCTGTTCCGTGAGCCTCATCGGCAGCTCGTCGCGGTTCGCGGTGGTTACCTGCCACAGCCGGACATCCGGCCGGCGCTTAACCTCAGCTATGAAGCCCGTACCCGAAAGCGCCACGGTGGCCACGAGCGGCGCATTTCCGGTCAACAACCCGCGAACCGCCTGTACGAACCTGGCCGAAAAGCACTCCATCTTGCCGATTTCGTCGATCAGCAGCACTTCCGCCCGGCGCTCCAACTCCGGCAGCACGGTCCGCTCGAACGCTGCGACATCCACCCCATAGCGCCCGACGCGGTGCGGGCTGTGCGTTTTCACGTGAGCGAGTACCGCAACCTGGCCGGAGAACGTGCTGACTTCAAAGCCCTCCCGCCGCCCGGCGATGCGAATTTCACCGGTGTAGAAACCGCCCACGGCCCGGCCCGCCAGAAAGTCGGCCAGGCGCCGTAAAACAGTCGTCTTGCCAATGCCCGGCCGGCCCGTCAGCAGAAGCGCTCTTGGCTCCAATCCCTCACCGCATCTGCATGGCCTGCTGCTGCAGCGCTTCGATGCGCTTTTCGATCGGCGGGTGCGTGCTGAAAAGCGACGAAGCGAGGCTGCCGGCCGACAGCGGCTCCGCGATATACAGTGCGTTGAACGCCGGCGGCGTATCCGTCGGAATGCGCTGATTGGCATTGCCCAGCCGCGCCAAGGCTGACGCCAGCTTGTTCGGGTTGCCGCACAGCTCGCCGCCGGCCGCATCCGCCGCGTATTCGCGCGAGCGGGAGATCGCGAGCTGGATGAGCATGGCCGCCAGCGGAGCCAGGATGATCATCAGCAGCGCCCCAATAGCGCCGAAGGGGTTCTCGCGATCGCGGCTGCCGCCGCCAAACATGAAAATGTAACCGACGTAGCTGATAACACCGGCCAGCGTAGCGGCGATGGTGCTGATGAGCACGTCGCGGTGCTTTACGTGCGCCAGCTCGTGCGCCAGCACGCCCTCGATCTCATCACGTGGGAAGTTCCGCAACATCCCCTCGGTTACCGCGACGGCTGCGTGCTGCGGGTTACGCCCCGTGGCGAAAGCGTTCGGCGCCGCTTGCGGCGAAACGTAGATGCGCGGCGTCGGTATGCCGGCCCGGGCTGACAGGTTTTCAACCATCGTGAACAGCCAGGGCACATCGTCGCGGCTGATTTCGCGCGCTCCCATCGCGGCGATCGCGATCTTATCGGAATAGAAATACGCCACTAGGTTTGTAATCCCGCCGAACGCCAGCCCGATGGCGACGCCCTGCGGACCGAGGAAGTAGTAGCCGACTGCCATGAAAAGCCCGATCAGGGCGGCCAGCAGAACACCGGTCTTGAAGTTATTGAGCATCGTCCCTTTCTCTCTCTGAGCCAGCCCCTCCGCTCCTGCCGCTCCAAAACCGAGCAAACAGCCTGGGCCCGGCTTGAACCAGCGGTAACACCAATCGGAATATTCTATTCCAGATACGGCTGTTTCGCAGCTTGCCGTTAAGGCCGGGCTCCGATTCACGTCCCCAGCGGCGACGTCTGCACGCGAATATACCGCGCGCCGGCCGGCGACAGGCGGCTTTCAAACAGCACAATGTCTTTTACCGTCATCTCGACCGTCGGCAGGGATGCCGTACGTTCCAGCACCTCGCGCATGGCGGCCGCGCCGGCCGGACTCTTGCTGCGGCCGAGCGTGATGTGCGGCGTGAAATCCCGGGTTTCAGCTTCGAAGCCCAGGGCGGTGAACTGCGGCTCAGACAGCGCTACCCAGCGGGCGCAGCTACCCGTGGGGTCTTCAACGCCGCACCACAGCACGCGCGGGCTGCGGCGCGATGGGAATCCGCCCAAGCCGGCCAAGCGAATTTGGAACGGCTCAATCTGGGCCGAGGTTTGTGCGACGATTTCGCACACCTGCTTCAGCCGGCCCTGGTCCACCTCGCCGAGAAACTTCAGCGTGACGTGCAGTTGGTCCTGAGTACACCAGCGCACGTCGCGCACGCGGGGCAGCTCCTGCAACAGCCGCACTAGCGGCCGGCGAAGCTCAGGAGCCAGGTCGACGGCAACGAAGCTGCGCATAGGACCTCGCTTTCGCCCCGGTTACGATTGCTGCTGCGCCTCCCATGGCACGCGGGGCGCATCTCCCCACAAGTTCGACAAATCGTAATAGTCGCGGTGCTCGGCGTCGAACAAGTGCAGCACGACATCGACGTAATCGGTCAAAATCCAGTGCGCCTCGCGCGAATCAGCAACACGAAAAGGCGTGCGACCTATGGCGCGGGCATGCTCTTCCACCAGATCCACCACGGCGTGCATCTGCCGCTCAGAGGTCCCCGTCCCGAGTACGAAATAGTCCGCGAACCCGCTCAGTCCGCGCAGATCGAGGACCTCCACCTCCGTCGCCTTGTTCTCGGCCGCGATGCGCGCCACGGCGATCGCGAACTCGCGCGCCTCGGCGTTCGCCGCACTCTGTGGTTCTTCCTCGAGTTTTTCCGCTTCGCTCATGCAGCTAATTGTACGGTCAAAACCCAATCCAGCAGCCCCGCGCGCTCCTTTCTTGAAACGCGAAACTTGAAGCGCGCGTCAGCCGAGGGCCTTCACCACCGCATCTCCAATGGTGGCCGGGCTGTCGCTGACGGTGATACCGGCTGCCCGCAGAGCCGCGATCTTGGATTGCGCCGTGCCCTCACCGCCGGAAATGATGGCGCCGGCGTGCCCCATGCGGCGCCCCGGCGGCGCGGTCTGGCCGGCTATAAATGCCACCACCGGTTTGCGCACGTGCTGCTTGATGTACTCCGCCGCTTTCTCCTCGTCCGTGCCGCCGATCTCGCCGATCATGACGATCCCGTGCGTGTCCGGGTCGGCGTTGAACATCTCGAGCAGTTCGATGAAGTTCAGGCCTTTGACCGGATCGCCGCCGATGCCGATGCACGTCGTCTGCGCGATGCCGCGTTGCGTGCATTGCCACACCGCCTCGTACGTCAGCGTGCCGCTACGTGAGATCAGCCCGACGTTCCGCGTGCCGCGCTCCACCGGCTTGTGAATGTAGCCCGGCATGATGCCGATCTTGCACTGCCCCGGCGTAATGATGCCCGGACAGTTCGGGCCGATCAGCCGCGTGCCCTTGTCGTCCAAAAACTTACGGGCCTTGACCATGTCGAGCGTCGGCACGCCCTCGGTGATCAGCACCACCAGCCGAATGCCGGCGTCCGCCGCCTCCATGGCCGCCGCAGCCGCGTATGGCGCCGGGACGAAGATCATGGTCGCGTTCGCCCCGGCTTTGGCGACCGCCTCATAGACCGTGTTGAACACGGGCAGACCGTGCTCGGAGGTCGTGCCGCCCTTGCCGGGCGTCACGCCGCCCACCACCTGCGTGCCATACTCCAGGCACTGCCCGGTATGGAAAGCCCCCGCCTTTCCGGTGATCCCCTGACAAATCAGCCGCGTGTTCCGGTCGACCAAAATACTCATGCGCCAGGACCTCGATTCTCGCTTTAGTGTCTTTCCTGCCGGACCGGTTTTCAGCCCGGCCGGTCATCTCTTCTGCCGCCACCTGTGGCGGGCCTTTTTGTCGAACCGGCGATTATGGCAAAGGGCGGCGGTAAGCGAAAGCCGTCGCGGACGGTGCCCCCCTACATCTGCCTTCGCCGAGCCACCTCACTCACGATTTCTGCGATCCGCCCGGATCGAGCCCGAACGGGACGCCGCGCTGCAGGCAAGCGCACAAACTCTCGTAAACCGCCGCGATGCGCGCCCGGTCCGGCGCCGGGCCCAGGGCCCGCCCGATGCGCGTGGCCAGCGAGCCGTGCTGCAGTAACGCCGCGAGCATCGCCCCAAATTCAGCGGGCAGCTCGGACGCCTGGGCCTGCTCGTAAAGATGTCGCCATAACCGGCCGGCCGTGCAGCTCTGCTCATCGAGGCCGAAAAGGCGCAGGTAGGCGGAATCCTGAATGACGGCGCGCTCGGCGTCGCGGATCGTGGCCAGCATGATCGCTTCCAGCGGCGGCACGTCCCAGCTCTTCTGCTGGCGCCAGTCGCTCCAGCGCTCACTGACCAAGCCGCGCAGCACCGCGACGATCAGGCCCAGCAGCGCCAGGTCGACGGCCGGGCATTCCTGCATGTCCACGACACGAATCTCGAACGTGTCACGCACAAAACGGGCGATCGTGCCGCGGGCGTTGAGCCACTCGTCCTGCACCACGCCTTCCGGGTCAAGCGGCGCGATGGCCTGATACATCGGGGCCAGAATGCGCTCCCGGTATTCCTGCGGCGTAAAGACCGGCTCGGGAATCACAGCGCCGGCCACCAACGGCACGCGCCGCGAGTTGTTCCGGTAGTACTCCATGCGCGTATCCGCCCAGCCTGTGAAGCGTCCCTCGGCGACCGGTGAGCTGGCCGCCAGCGCCGGCAAGATCGGCAGAACCAGGCGTATCGCGGCGTGCAGCCGCCCGAACTCCTCATCGCCGGCAAACGGCAGGTTCAGATGCAGCGCCTGCACGTTGGCCCAGCCATGCCCGCGGCAATTGAAAATGCGGTCGAAGGTCGCGTAGACCGGGTTGTACTCGTGCGGCCAGAGGCGCGTCTCGGTATTCGGGTCCATCAGCGGGTGCATGGAGGTCGGCATGAGCTGCGCACCGTGTGGCGCGAGCATGCCGTTCATGGCCTGTATCTCGGCTTGAAACGCGGGTGCCAGGCCGGCCAGCGACGTGGCCGGTTCGGTCGTCTTCAGCTCGATGACGTGCAGGACGAGTTCATTCGACCAGGTAATCGGGCCGCGCTCCACGTCGGAGGCGTACTCGCCGCAGGCCTGGCGAATGAGCTCATCGGCGACGGGCCGGACGCGCAGGTCGTCGCGCGCCACGATCATGTACTCCAGCTCGACGCCGTAGCGCTCGAAGAGGTGATGAGTTGTTTTCATTCGAAGTCCTGAAATTCGCCCAACGGGCGCCAAGGCAGCCCGGCTCGGCAGTGCCTGTAGCCACGTTTCGCAGCCGAGCTGCGCACCCGCCTCCTAGGCCCGGTCGTTCATGTTCTTGCGATGCTGAATGCGGCGCAGGAAGACCTGCATAACGCGGTCGTACAGCTCGTCGCCCATCAGGCGGTCCTCATAGCCCGCGTCGATATTCGGGTTATCGTTGATCTCGATGAGATAAACCTGGTTGCCGATCTGCTTGAGGTCTACGCCGTACAGGCCGTCGCCAATCAGCTTGGTGGCCCGCATGGCGGTGCTGAGCACCTGCGGCGGCACCTGCTCGGGCGGCACCGGCTCGACCTCCCCGGCGTCGTAGTCGCCGTTCTTGCCGGGCTTGATGATTTGCCAGTGATGGGGTGCCATGTGGTATTTGCAGGCGAACAGCAACTGCCGATCGAGGACGGTGATGCGCCAATCAAACGGCGTCGGGATGAACTGCTGCGCGATGATCAAATCTGAGTCGGCCAGCAGCCGGTCAACCGTGTCATTCAGCTCCTCTTCCGTGTCGACCTTCGTGACGCCCATGGAGAAAGAGCTGTCCGGCTGTTTGAGGACGCAGGGCAGACCGATGTAGGGGCGGATGGCCTCACGGTTGTCCTTGTGGATGATGAGCGTTTTGGGGCGCGGGATGCTGTGCTGGTCCAGCAGCTCGGCCAGGTAAACCTTGTTCGTGCATTTGGTGATCGAATCGGGGTCGTCGATGACCACCAGTCCTTCGGCCACCGCGCGGCGCGCAAAACGATAGGTGAAGTGATTCACCGCGGTCGTCTCACGGATGAACAGCGCGTCGAATTCACCGATGCGCCCGAAATCGTCGTTATCGATCAGCTCGACACTGAAGTGGGCGCGCTTGGCCGCGTCGACCAGCCGCTTCAGCGCCCGGCGGTTCGAAGGCGGCTTGGGATTGTCGGGGTTGACCAGAATGGCCAGGTCGAACAGCACGTCGCTCTTGCGTTGCGCCGGATAGCGTTTTTGGGCAAAGAACTGGCGTGCCGCCTCGATGGCGAATTCCTTGTGCGCTTCGGGAATTTCGTTGGCCGCCAGCGGGCTGATGTTCCGCAAGCGCCAGCCGTCTTCCTCGTCGTGCACGAACTCGGCCTGCAGAAAAGGGGCCTGGAACAGGCGAAACAGGTGCGCGCTGAGCGCATCATAGCGTTTGGCCAGGTTGCGCCCGAAGTAGATGCTAAGGGTAAAGGCGTGCGAGTGAATCGGCTTGAGGCTGGCTTGCAGCACGTCCTCCAGGTCATCCGAGGCCAGGCGGATGATGGTGCCCGACTTCATGTCCTGGATGGTCGTGATGTTCGGCAGCGGCTTGTGCCCGCGGGCCATCGCCAGCAGCGAAACGTAGTAGCCGGTGCTTTGATAACGGTACGAGCGGCAGAGGTTGAACACGCGCGCGTTGCGCAGCTCCGAGTAGACCGGGTCCGTCAAATACGCCCGGGCCGCGATGACTGATGCGCCCGGAATGTGCAGTGGCCAGGTCTTCGGATTGTCAACCACGATCAGTGGGAACACGGGTTTGCCCTTTATGAACGGGCGGTGGCTCGATGATAAGCAAGTTTGCGTCATACGTCAGTACACCCAGAAATACCGCGCCGAGCACGCGCTCGATGGACACGGCGTAATTTTGGCCCGGCCCAAGCGGATTCGGGTGCATCGGGTCAGCCACCAGAACCGTTCGCTTCCTTCTGTCATATCCATGGAAGACGACAAAATGCCCGGCTGGATAACCACGGACGTCGTCTTCCTCGTCACGTGGTCCATATTCGCGCGGGCTGCGGTGCAGGTAGGTCGTGCTCAGCCCCGTAATGACTGGAACGCCCCGCACCAGATAGCGCCGAATCAAGCGCGTCGTCAGGTCCTCAAACCGCACCGCACCGCCGAGGTCGAGGAATTCGAGGTACTTCTCCGTAGCCAACCGTAGCTTCTCAATCGCTTTCGCCTGGGCCTGCGCGATGAGCTTCTCACGCAGGTCCGTCGAGTTCGACCCGAACCAGGTCGGATCGAACATTTGCAGATTATACGTGTAAATCGTCGCGCGGTAGCCGCGCCGCAACGCATGACAGCCCAACATTACCGCCAGCGTGCCCCCGTCCGGAAGGTGGTCCACCTCCGCAATCACCGTCTCCAGCGGCAAAACGTCATCGTAATAGCGATAGACGGCGTGCAGGCACGTCGGACCGCAGGTGCGATCGTCCGGCTGTGGCAACATTAATAGGTCAAGTTGGCGATGCATTCAGCTTCGGCTGTCTAACTTCTGACAGCGGCCCCCAAAAGGGGATGTATTATCCGGCCTTCAGCCCGTCCAGTCCAGACCGTGCCGCTGCCAGAAATAATATCGAGCCGAGCTGGGGCGTGCCGCCGCTGTCCGGCGCCCTGCCGTCCTTTCAATCCCCCAGCGCCCGCCGGCGCCGGAAAAACTCACGCAGCAACTCCGCGCATGGTTCGGCCAAAATCCCGCCCACCGTCTCGACCCGGTGATTCAGCCGCGGATCCTCCGTAATAGTAAACAGCGAACCGCACGCGCCGCCCTTTGGATCGGCGGCGCCGTAGACCAGGCGCGGAAGCCGGGCCAGCACCAGCGCCCCGGCGCACATCGGGCAGGGCTCTAACGTGACATACATCGTACAGTCTTCCAGCCGCCAATGACCTACGTGTGCGGCCGCGGCCGTCAGGGCGATCATCTCCGCATGGGCGGTTGGGTCCTGCAGCTTTTCGCGCTGGTTGTAACCGCGCCCGATGATGCGCCCGCCGTGCGTGACCAGCGCGCCGACCGGGACGTCGTCGCAGTCCAGGCAGCGGCGTGCTAGTTCCACCGCCTCCCGCATGAACCGGCGGTCAACTTCGTCCTGGTGCAAACCGGGCATGGCTACCCCTGAAACTAGTAGTTTTTAGATCTCGGTGGTCAATCGTCAGCCCAGCGGCTCGCTGGCGCCCCCGGCGCGGTTGGCGCGGTCCCAATCTGCCTAAGGCCAAACCGCCTTAATATCCTGACTACGGTTATACGAGGCGATCACGCCTGCCCCGTCCTCGCCCATACCGGCGCCCAGGACCTTGCGACCGCGGCCATCGAATATGGCCAGCAGGCCAGTGCCATCCTTTACGCCGCCGAAGGAAACCGTTTCGTTGCCTTCCTTGTTGTAGGTCGAAAAGAGGCCGTGTCCATCGTCTGTCGCTGACATGTCGAACAAGCGGTGGCCCTGGTTATCGCGCGTCTCGATCCAACCGCCATGCTCCCACGCCATGAGCGTCACGACCGGCTTGCCGGCGTCATTGATGACCTCAAAGCGCTTGGCCCGAACCCGTTCCGGCAACAGCAACGGCCCGGTGGGCGCGCTGCTCGGCGCGACCTGTCCCAGTACGAGAACACCAACCACGGCCGCGGCCAACAGACCAAAGGCGGCCTTCAGCCGGCGGTTCTGTCGCTCCAGGCGGCCGATTCGCTCTTCCAAAGTCATATTCACAGTACGCTCCTGCCTGACGGCCTGTGCCAGCCCGCTCCTAATTGGAATCCCGTGCCACAGAAAGGTCCAGCGGCCAAGTCGGGCGCGGCGACACGGCGACACTGGCAGCCGGCGTCTGAGCCTCCGCCGGGATCAGATGCGCTTGGGTGCGGCCGCATCAGAGATTAAGATGGCACAAAGCGCACTCAGCTAAGTCGCTGTGGGAGCGGTTCTTACGGCGGCGCGCCTGGATCGGCCGATTCCGACCCGTCCGGTCGGTATAGCGGCTAACTCGAATAGGGAGAACTGCCCTGAACCCCCGCAAAAAACATAAGACCGGCCCAGGCAAGAAAGCTTCCATCGCTGTCCGGGCCAAGCCCAATAAGTCCGCAAAGAAGCGGCGTTGGCCGACTTGGGCCGTGGCTGGGATAGTCGTCGTGGCAGGCGGACTGGCCGCTCTTAAGTTCCTGGGTGGGGGCGGCGGACCGGCCGCGGAGCGGTTCCCGGGCGTCGCAGCGACGAAAATGGCGCCAGACGCCGCGGTTACGCTCGCGCCGGCTCTCGACGTACCCAGCGGCGCCGCGGCCGGCTACAACGTTCTGCTGATCACTCTCGATACCACGCGCGCCGACCACGTTGGCTGCTACGGGGCCACCGGCGGGCAAACGCCATTTATTGACAGCCTGGCGGCGGGCGGAACGCGCTTCGCCGACGCCGTCACCGTCGTTCCGATGACCTTGCCGGCCCATGCCTCCATCTTCACGGGCAACTACCCGCCGACGCATGGCGTGCGCGATAACGGAACCTATCGCCTGCCGCCGGAAACCAAGACGCTGGCCACTGAGCTGAAATCGGCCGGCTATAGCACTGCCGCGTTCATCGGGGCGTTTGTGCTCGATCGGCGCTACGGGCTGAGCCGCGGATTCGATGTTTACGACGACCATATCCTCGCTGGACCAAAAGCCGGTCCTGACCGACTTAATCCCCAACGTCGGGGCGATCTGGTCGCCGATTCGGCCCTGCGCTGGCTCGACGAACAACGACCGGCCGGGCAGCCTTTCCTGGCGTGGGTGCATTTCTTCGATCCGCATCTGTCATACGATCCGCCGGAGCCGTTCAAGTCACGTTTTGCCGGCCAGCCCTACGACGGCGAGATTGCATTCATGGACCAGCAGGTCGGGCGTGTGATCGACAAAGTTCGCGCCCTGGGCCTGCTGGAGAAAACGCTCGTGGTAATCGTCGGCGACCATGGAGAGGGCCTGGGCGACCACGGGGAGGGCAGTCACAGCCTGCTGATTTATGCGGAATCGATGAATGTGCCGCTGCTCTTCTACGCCCCAGGATTGGTCCCCGCCGGCAACGTGGTGGCGGATCGCGTGGTCGCAGTTGTAGACCTCATGCCGACCATGCTGGACCTCCTGGGCCTGCCAAAAACCGAGTGTGACGGTGTGAGCCTGCTGCAAGCGAGCAACTCCGACCGGGCCGTTTACATGGAGACGATGGCCCCGCAATTGAACCACGGCTGGAGCCCGTTGTTCGGCCTGCGGCGATATTGGGACAAGTACATCGAGGCCCCGCAGCCGGAGTACTACGATCTTCAAACCGATTGGCGCGAAATGAACAACCGCTGGGGCGAAGACTCGCGCGGCACAATGCTGGCGGAGCGGCTGGCGGCACTCAAGAGCACGCTGGATTCCGGCCCAGGCGGGGCAGCGACCCTGGAACTGGACTCCGCGGCGCGTCGGAAGCTCGAATCGCTGGGCTACATCGGGAGTTCACCCGGTACGACCGCTGAGGGCCCCTTGCCGGATCCGAAGCATATGATCGCGCAATCGGACCAACAGATGCAGCGGGTGAGTGCCCTACTGGCGAGCGGGCGGGCGACCGAAGCCATTCCCCAAATTCGGCAACTCCTGTCAATAATGCCGGGCGACGCCAGTGTTTGGTCGTTGCTGGCCGTCGCGCACGCCCAGGCCGGACAATTGGACGAGGCGATCGAAAGTCGCCTGCGCCTGCTGGACCTGCAGCCGGGCGATGCCCAGAACTGGGTGGCCCTGGCGACCCTGCAGTACGCCAAGGGCGACGTCGCGGGCTTCGAAGTCAGCCTGGCCGAAGCCGAACGGCTCGAGCCGGAGTTGGGTTCGATCTACATGGTGCGCGCCAGGCGGGCCAAGCAAGAGGGCCGGCTGGAGGAGGCGCTGGCGCTGTGCCAAGAGGCGCTGCGCCGCGATCCGACGCGCTACGCACTCGATTCTTTGTCGGTGCAGGCCGAACTTTACCACTTGCTGGGGAGGCCGGCTGAGGCCGAGGCCGCCCAGCAGCGCGCTCGGCAACTCGGCGCTCCATAGCAGGCGCAGGCGTGGCACGGAAAGAAGCGCTTCGGCCCTTACGGCTCTGAAGCGGGTATCTTGTAGCTGTAGGCTACTTCGCCGCTAGGTCCCTCGCCGGGCAAGTACGACCGAATATAGTCGACGCGGACGCGGCTCGGCCCGACAGTGACCCGCAGATGGCCGGCGTTGTTTACCCGGTCGCCATATATGTAAGGAAACAGGCCGCTGGAATATAAGCCGTCCGAAGCCGAGGGCGTTTCCTGGTAGACAATGCCGTCGAGTTGCTGCTTCACGAAGACGTGATCGTGGCCGTGGAATACTATGGTCACGTTGTTGTCGACCAGCAACCGGTGGATTGGGTCACCCCACCCAAGGCGCCGGCGGTTGAAAGCGTAAACGCCACTCGGGTCCTCGCCACCCCATTCAAACGAGCCGAAACCGCCCAGGACGTGTCTGATGGCCTCGATTCCGCCGCGGCCGTAAATGCTAGCCCCACCGACCAACTGGTGAATAAAGATGAATTTAAAGCGCGCCTCGCTCGCCGCCAACACGTTTCGGAGCCAATCATACTGAGTGTAGCCAAGCGTCCAGTCCCAGTTGTTGCCACTGCCGGGGAACCCGCCCCCGCCGTGCGGACTGCGGTTGGTGTACCAGTACGGGTCGAGGGCGACGAAGAGCGCATCGCCCCATTCGAATGCGTAGTAATTTTCGCGCAGGCCTACCCACGGCAGATCGTCCTCGTTGCCGGTATAGAAGTCATCCGGCGCGGGGTTGGGATAAAGAAGCTTGCGAGCGTTAGAGGCCCAGACCGCCACGTTGTCGTCCTGTCCGGTCAGACGCCATCCCTGCTCGCCTTCGTGGTTGCCCAGCACCAGAAACAGCGGCGCCGAGAGGCACACCTGGTGCAGAAACGGGCGCTGCGCCAACAGGCGCGTCACGGCGTCCTGGAAATCCACGACGTCGCCTCCGGTGTAGTCTTCCGCGAACAGATTGTCTCCCAAGTCGATGTGAAAATCAGGGTCGTCCAGCGACACGTTTCTAAGCGTCTCGGCATACAGCGCCACGTTCGTACCCTGGCGGACGCCTTCCCAGAGGTGGGAATCACTGGTCACCGTAAACCGGAACGAGCTGCCCGGCGGACGCTGCGTGTGGAAGTGGCCCAAGGGACCGGCTTCGAATTCCGAGGCATCCAGCGTTCGAAACCTGAGGCGGTAATAGTAAGTAGTGTTGGGCGTAAGCCCGTCCAGAACAATCTCGATCGGAGTGTCCCCAGGATATAGGGCGGCCGGCGTGCGCCATGTCAATCGGTCGGGCCGCAATCCGTATTCGACGAAGGCTTCGAGCGTCAAAAGCGACATCGCGTTGATAGTGATGGAGTGATCGGTGGGCCGGCCGAGCAGCTCCGGGGCCACGAAGGTTGCGCGGACTGTCCGATACAACTCCAGAACCGGGGCGACAACACCGGCAAGGGTTTTGTTGTAGTCCTTAATTGCCAGAAAATTAGCCCCGCTGGCAGTAGTGTTCTCGATTACGAGCCCCAGCGTTCTTCCATAGTTCTTGCCCCAGTCAGGACGCGTTACGATGGCATTGATGATGGGGGCCAGGTCGGGCGTGTAGCGCCAACAAGGTGTCCGGCGGCTGCCCGACTCCAGCGGCCAGTTCTCCTCCTGCTGCCATGCCACCTCAGCCGCGGTTTTGTGCCAGCGCGAGGGCCGCTGGTACGTGAATCCGGAAATGCCGTCGGCGTCGATGCCCACGATGCGCACCTCAGCCTGAGATTCGACATAGCCGTACTCGGTGGCCGGAAGGGCGAGGCGTGCGTAGACGAAGGTTTCGCCTGGGTTGACGTCGGGCACCACGAAGCGCAAGCCGATATCGTAGGTTTGCAGGCCGTTGCAACCCATGTAGTTGAGGTTCGTCCCGGGAAAGCCTCCGGCATGCCAGCTTGCGCGATTAATCTCCGTCCCGTCGTCAGAATCGGAGATGATGCGGTAACTGAGGAATTCGGGCGCGGGCGTGTCGGTCGGAGCCGCGGATGCGTGCAGCGCTATGGGGCCCATTAGGACGAAGCAAATCCAACAAGTCCAAAAGCGACGGACCATGATCTGCCCTCCAGCAACGTCCCGAGGCGAAGCGCCCTCTCGCCCCGCCGAATGGAAACTTGAAAACGCGACGTTCTGTGTAAGGAAATATACACGCAAAAAGTCCGCAAAGCAAAGGCCGGCTACAATTATTGGCCCGGGGGGTCGCGGAGATTCTAAATGCACACGTACTGCGACGATCGTGGCCGGTCACTCATGGGGATTCTCAACCACCTGTCCGACCTTCCAGGGCAGATCAACGTCTCCCTGATGTACGCCGGTGCGGTTAAGGCTTGGCACCGGCATCGGTTACAGGACGATCACTGGGTCGTGATGTGTGGGTGCTTGAAAATCGGATTGTTTAATACCGAGGCCGGCGTTTTAACAGCCGAGCTCCGCCTGGCTGGCCCGGGTCCGAACCTCGATCAAGAAGTGCGGCTGGAGATTCCTCCGAATGCGGGGCGTGCGGTTTACGTGGGCGAGCATCGGCCCGGAGTAGTACGGATTCCCGCGGGGCTTTGGCATGGGGGAGTGGCGGTGGGAGGGCGCGACGCCCTGCTCATGTACTACATGACGCGCAAATACGATCCGAGCAACCCGGATGAAGAACGCGCGGCTTGGGATGCATTCGAATTCAACTGGAATGTCGAGTACAAATAGGGTCCGGTAGCCTCACTAACGCCCAGGCGAGCCGGGCACAGCAGGTACGCTTTGTTCAGGGGGCAAGCCCTTTCCGCTGGCGCAAATGCGCTGAGTGCCCGAGATAACATGGAATTTGGCCGGTCCCCAGGCGGGCGGCCACCTCGCTTAAGTTCTGATGTCGCAAGACGTTAGCGCGTGCCGAGTGGCCGGCAAGTTGCAAAAGCCGGACGTGGCGGAATACTCCCAATGGTTCGAGCCGAAGCTGTTCGTTGAGTCCACAAACATTCGGGCCGCATGGCATGCGAGTAGGCACTGTTCGCCGTTGGCCTGGTCAAAGCGGCCAGTTGGCAGCGGCGGCGCACGCCGCGGGCGGAAGTTGCCGTTCCGCTTTGAATGTGTTCCTCGGTTCAAGTGCGCTTCAGTCTTGTTGTTCGAAGCCGCTGAGGCGGAGCTTCGTTACAAGTGTGGAATCGAAAATCTGTAGGCGCAAACAATGCAACAGGAGCGCGAATCGAGGTTTTCAGTCGGCCAGGGTGTTGGGGGCAGAGCTGAGCGCGCCTGCAGGCGCAGCTCGCGGTGCGCCCGATGCAGGTTCGAACGGTTCCCCGCGCCGGGAGGGATGGAGCCCGATGTACAGGCCGCGTGGTGCGCGGTGCCAAGACTGGCTAAGCCTTGGACTATCGGGCCGTCGACGTCCGGTGGTCCATTATTTCGGGTGGTGCAAATATGAGAGTATCCGAAGTGCCGAACGTCGCGCGGCGACCCTCTCGGCAATTAACCTCAATTAATACAGAGGTGCCGCAACGAGCATCACGTGCGGATGCCACGGTGGCGCTGCCGGCTGAGATCCCAAGTTGTCAAAATTGCGGCGCTCCCGCCAGTGTTCACGTGCTGAGTCGCTACGAGCGGGGAACTCCGGTAATACGGCGCCTGTGCCTGGTATGCAGTGAGCAAGAGTGCGAGCGCACCCTGGCCCGAGCGTTGGCATCGGCGCGTTTCAGGCCCTCCGTGGTGGTCGCGACGGTTGGAGTGGCGCTCGGTCTGATTGCTGTTCTGGCGGATGATTTCACCTGGAGTGTACATGCCGGCTTTGGCTGGCGGCAGTGGGGCGGGGCGGCGTTGGCCAGCGTATTTGTTTTCCTGGGCGCGCTGGTCGGCGTGGATTTTTTACTTTTGGCCGGCGTATTCTTGTTCGCCGGTTGTGTTAGCGCGGACTGGCTCGGTCTGTCACGCGTCCCAGGCTTCGGTTGGAAGCAGCAGCTTTTGTTGATGGCCGGCGCTGCCGTTGTGGGCGCCGCTCTGTGTGGGCGGCTGACAGGCCTGTTGCGCTGGCTGCGAAATTCTGGGCCCGGGTCGAGCAAGTGATACGCCAACTCCAGTTGAGCGCTCCCGCGCACCCGACAACCGCTAAGGAAACGCCCGTGTTGGCGGCGATCATCTTGGCTGGCGCGCACGTTTGGGATGCGGACTCGCTGGATGCGCTATGCCCGCGGCTATTATGGCCGATCGGCAACACCCCTCTGGCGACCCACCAATTCCGCTGGTTGGCGGAGGTCGGAATTCACAATGTCGTAGTCTGCGCCAATTCAGACACATACCTCTACCAACGTTGTTTTGGAGATGGGCAAAGCAATGGTCTGCAATTGGCTTACTATGTGGACCGCTCGCCACGCGGCCCCGCCGGCTGTTGCCATGACGCCGCCGAGATTGTCTCCGCCGAGCAATACGTCGTCCTCGAAGGCACCGTGCTTCCAGGAGTCGATTTGCTGAGTCTCTTGGCGGCCCAGGTGAAATCGAAGGCGGCCGCCACGGTGCTCGTGAACCGCACCCGGGGCGCCTTTTCCGCCAACGGACTGCAAGATGGAACTCCCGCCGGGGTCTACGTGTTCTCCCGCCGGGCATTCGAATTTGTGCGGCGGGCGGGCTTCCAGGATATCAAGGAAATGCTGATTCCACGGCTGCGGGAGGCCGGGGAAGCGGTCAACGCCTACCCCGTAGACAGCGCGGCGCGCGTCAGCGATCTCGAATCCTATTTGGCGGTGCAGGGCTGGGCGCTGCAGAAGTACAGCCATAGCGACTGGTTGCCGCAGGAGTATGCCTGGCGCGACGGCTTGCTGGTGCATCGCACGGCGCGTGTGGACGAGCGTGTGCGGGTGGTCGGTCCGGTCATGGTCGGGCCGCATAGTCGGATTGAGGAGAGCGCGATTGTAGTGGGGCCGACCGTTATTGGCCGGGGCTGCACCGTACGGGCGGGCGGCGTGGTGGGCCGCTCGGTTTTTTGGGCGCGCTGCCGGGTTGGCCCTCAGGCCAACCTGGACCGCTGCCTGCTGACAACCGGGGCGTCGGTCGCAGCGAACGGCTGCCTGTACGGCGCTGTATGCCGCGCACACGGCACCGGTTGAACTTGCTGCCGGAAAGAGAGCATTGGAGACGCGGTAATGAGTGAGACGAATGGAAAATCGCGAGCCTTGGCCCGATCGGATCCGGTAATGGCGCCCCAGGTGGGGCCGGAGACGGACTTGTTTGAACTCGATCGCCTGGGACCGCCGGTGCGCATTGAGTCAGCCGCGGCCAAAACATTTTCACCCTGGCTGCTGCTGCGCTACAAGGGCAGCATTCTGGGCGTCTTCCTGGTGCTCGGCGGATTGGCAGTGGCCGGGATCTGGAGCATGTCCCCGCCGCGCCAGCACAAGGCTACAGCCATAGTCGAAGTATCGCCGGTGATTCGCCAGCTCGTCAAAGGCGGCAGCGACATGGTGCCGCTGTATGAGAGCTTCCGCGCCAGCCAGGTGGATTACCTGACCAGTCCGGCCGTTTTGGACAGGGCTCTGCAGCGCATGAGCCAAGACGAACGCATTCGGGCCACCGACTGGTACCGGGACGTGCCCGCGTCGCCCTTTGAGCGTTTGTTGGAGCGCGCCGGACTGCGGCGGCCGGTCCCAGCCGAGCAGCGCCTGGCGAGTGCGCTTACCGCGGAAGCGCCGGACCACAAGCAGCTCGTCTACGTTTCAATGAGCACCAGCACGCCCGGCGAGGCGAAGTTGATCCTGGACGTTGTTCTGGAGGAGTACGTCAAGTTCGCGCTCCAAAGGGCATCCGACAGCGACCTGGAAATCATGGAGCAGCTCCGCCGGCAGATTGCCGAGCGCGCCACCGAACTGAACGAGCTGGAGAAACAAGCCGCCAATGCGCGCCAGTTGCTCGGCACCGGCACGCCGGAAGGGCTGGTTACGCAAGGCGTACTGCGGCTGGACGAACTCGAGTCGCGGATGCGCTACCTTGAAACAGATATTGCCTGGACCGAGCGCATGCTGCAGTTCGCCGAGAGTTCAGAAGCGAACGAGGCCGAAGCCGGGGGAGGGACGCCCAGCGCGGTCAATTACGAAGAGGACGCCACCTGGAGGACTCTGCGGGCCGAGCTGCAGCGTTTGCGAAGCGAACAGCAGGTAGCCGCGACTCAGTTCGGAAAATCGCACTGGCGGATGGTCTCGTTGGAGCAGGCCATCGCGGCGGCCGAGCAGGCCCTGCGCGAGCGCGAGCAGGAGCTGAACACGACCGCCGTGGTCAACACGACCAACAGCCCGGCGCAGCTCCGTCAGAGCCTACGCGAAATGCGCATCCGGATGGACGTGCTGAGCGAGCTTTTGCAGAAGGAGCGCCAGCAGTCCGACCAGGTTTCGCGAAGCGCTCTGGAACTGACGGAGTTGGACGCGCGGCGCCAAAAAACCCGCGAAATGCAGCAGCAACTCGCGCAGCATCTGGAGGTGATGGAGATGAATCGCGAGGTGGCCGGCTTTATCCGTACCCTGCCGGCCACGGAGGTGGGCGCGCCGAACGATAAACGGCTGCGGTTCATGGCGGCCGGGCTGGTTGGTGCACTGGCAGTAAGCGTCGGCCTGGCTTTCGTGCGTATCCGGTTCAGTCCGACGGTGAATGAACTCGGCGACGTCGGTCCGGCCAACGGCGTGTTCTTGGGGCGTCTGCCGTTGCGGCGCGGGCGCAGCGTGATGACTTCGCTGGAGCAGTGTCCCATTCAGGCCGAGGCGGTCCGCGTGGTAAGAACTGCGCTGCTGAACCGGCTCAACGGCGACGGCGGCAAGGCGGTCCAGATCACCAGTGCCAACGTCGGCTCCGGCAAAAGCACGCTGGCTTGCCTGCTGGCGCGGAGCCTGGCCCAGTGCGGAAACCGCGTCTTGCTGGTGGACGCCGACTTGCGCCGCCCGGCTTTGGACCAGCGCTTCGGCACCGACCTCTCGCCGGGACTGGTGGACGTCATGGCCGAGCGCACGCCTGAGTCCAGCGCGGTGCACCGCACCTCCATACTCGGCTTGTCGCTCTTGACGGCCGGACGCCCGCAGCATCACCAGGAATTCGAAATGCTGGCCAACGGTACCTTGGCGCGGCTCATACACCAGTGGCGCAAACAATATGACCTGGTGATCATCGATGGGGCTCCCTTGCTGGGAACAGCCGACGCCGGAATTCTCTCGCGCGTCGCGGATGGGACCATTTTTGTAGTACGCGAGCGGCATTGCCGGCGGGCGGCGCTGGTGGAAGGGCTGGCCACATTGAGCGCCGCGGGCGGAAAGCTGCTGGGTACCGTATTCGTCGGCTCAGCCGGCACTGGCTATGGATACCGGGGACGTTACGGCTACGGCTATAGCTACGGCTATTCCTATGGCTACGGCTACGGTTATGCGCCAGCCGCAGCGGAGGCAGTGGGTCCCCTGGACCAGGTGAGCCGCCCAGCACCCTGAGGCGGGCGATTGGAGAACGCAGCGGTGTCCATTCAAGCGATCATCATGGATTGGCGTCCGGCGTATCTGCAGTGCAGCCGGAGCGCCGTGTCCACGCTCCTGGCGCCGCTGGGTACGGAAACCGTGGTCCAGCACTTGTGGGCCCAATTACTGAAAGCGGACATTCAATCCTCTGCGGTGATGCCGGATTTCGAGACCGATGCAGCGTATCAGGGCGCCCTGAAAGCCGTCCTGGGCGAAGTCCGACTGTGCCGGAAAGAAGGCTTTCTGGACTTCCTGGAGTCCTTGGAGCCGGCCGACCTGCTGCTAACGATTGATCCGCGCTGCTATCCGCTGGATGGCTATGATTTCGCCGGTTTGCTGCGGGAATCGAACACTTGCCATCTGCCGCGTCACTTGGTCCAGTTGCAGGGCAACGCGCAGGGCGCACAAGAGCGCGTAGTCTACGATTCAGAATTGCGCGTGCGCTGTGTACAGCGCCTCTACGACGGCGTAACACAGGTTCAGGCGGTTGGGATAGGCGCATCGTTGATCTCGGCCGCGGTCGCGCGGCACCTGGACCTGTCCGGGGGGCTTTCGCCCGCGCACATTCGCCGCCAACTGGCGGCCCGCGACATACCCAGCACCGACGTTACGGCGCGCGGCCCCGCGTTCGATCTGTCTACTGAGGCGGGGCTGCTGGCTTTGAACGAGCAGGTCGTGTTGGGTAGTACTCGCCGGGCGCGACGCAGTCTGGGCCGGCGGAGCGAGGAATTCAGCCTTTGGGCCGGGCCGGGCAGCTCCATCGATCCGCACAGCCGGTTGTATGGTCCGATCGTCGTGCATACCGGGGCGCGCATCGCGCCGCATGCGGTCGTGATCGGCCCCGCGGTACTGGGCCCGGGGGCGCAGGTGGCCCGCGGCTCGCTCGTGTGCCAATGCGTGTTTGGGCCGGGGGCGCGCGTGTCGGCCGGCGACTGCATTGTTCGGCGCGTTCTGGTGGGGCAAGCCCCGGCCAAGGCCGCCGCAGGCCACAAACCGCCCGCCCCCGCTTCGGCCCAGCGCTCAGAACCCCACCTGCTGCGGCGCCGGCGGCGGCGTGCTGCCTCTCGCGCTCCGACCGGCGACAAGCGCTGGTACCCGCGGCTCAAGCGCGCCATAGACTTTAGCGCGGCCCTGGTTGGCCTGGTGGTGCTGGCGCCCCTGCTGGGCGTGACAGCGCTGCTGGTCAAGCTGAGCTCGCGCGGGCCGGTGCTGTTTGGACACGAGCGCGAGGGCCTGAACGGCCGCGTATTTCGCTGCTGGAAGTTCCGCACGATGATCGACCGCGCTCACCAGCAGCAGCGCGCCCTCTATGTCAAGAATGCGGTGGATGGGCCGCAGTTTAAACTGCCCAATGACCCGCGCGTCACTCCATTAGGAAAGCTGTTGCGCGCCACGAATATCGACGAACTGCCGCAACTGTACAACGTACTGCTCGGCCACATGAGCCTGATCGGCCCGCGGCCGTCGCCTTTTCGGGAAAACCAGATTTGCATCCCCTGGCGCAAGGCCCGTCTGTCGGTGCGCCCCGGCATCACTGGGCTATGGCAGGTGTGCCGCCGCGAGCGCGACGCCGGGGATTTTCACCAGTGGATTTACTTTGACGTGCTTTACGTGCGCCATATGTCGCTGTGGTTGGACTTGCGCGTGCTGCTGGCCACCTTTCTGACTATGGGTGGACGCTTCAGCGTGCCGCTGCGGCTCATGATTCCGGGAGCCGAAGCCCAGAGCGTTCCTGAGGCATTCGACACGCTCGGGTGGCTTGACGGCAGCGCACCGCGCGTGCGCGGCCCCGAGCCCGCGCCGCATGGGGAAGTATCACGGAACTAAAGCAAACAGAGGGATGGCAGAAGGGAAGAGAAACAGATGAAAGGCGTAATTCTGGCCGGTGGACTGGGCAAGCGCTTGTGGCCCCTGACGAAAATCACCAACAAGCACCTGCTACCCGTCTTCGACAAACCTATGATTTATTACCCCATCGAATGCCTGGTGAACGCCGGGATTCGCGACGTACTGCTGGTCACCGGCGGCAATGACGCCGGCGACTTTCTGCGTCTGCTGGGCAACGGCAAGGAATTCGGACTGAAAGAGCTGCACTACACATATCAGGTGGGCGAGGGCGGCATCGCAGACGCCCTGCGCCTGGCTGAAGACTTCGCGGACGGAGACAAGATCGTAGTCGTGTTGGGCGACAACATCATCGAGCGCGATATCCGGCGCGGCGTGGCCAACTTCTACAGCCAGCCGCGCGGGGCGCGCATCTTCCTGAAGGAAGTGCCCGATCCCGAACGTTTCGGCGTGGCTGTGCTGGAGGACGGCCGCGTCACACGCATCGTCGAGAAACCCGAAGTGCCCGAAAGCGCCTACGCCGTAGTGGGCATCTACATGTACGACGAGCAGGTGTTCGACTTCATTAGTTCGCTGAAACCTTCGGCGCGCGGTGAACTGGAAATTACCGATGTGAACAACTTTTACCTGGAGCAGGGCACACTGGAGTACGAAATTCTGGAAGGGTGGTGGACCGACGCGGGTACTTTCGAATCGCTGCTCAAGGCGGCCAACCTCACCGCCGGCGGCGGCGCGAATCATACCCGGCCCATGGCGGCGGCCGTCCCCGCAGCCGTTTGAGGAGCAAGCATGCTGAACCGCATTCTGGTGACTGGAGCGGCCGGGTTCATCGGCTCGAACTTCGTGCGCCGCCTTCGCGAAAAACGCCCCGAGTGGCAGGTGGTGGCGTTCGACGCCCTGACCTACGCCGGAAATCTCGAAAACCTGCGCGGTCTGGACGACAGCCCGCAGTTCGAGTTCGTGCGCGGCGACATCTGCGACAGCGAGGCGGTGCGCGCCGTGCTCGACACGCAGGTCGGGGCGGTGGTGAATTTCGCAGCCGAAACGCACGTGGATCGCAGTATCCACGGCAGCGCCGACTTCATCCGCACTAACGTGCTGGGAACACAAGTGCTGCTCGAGCAGTCCCGGCTCAGCGAGGTGCGCCGCTATCTGCAGGTATCAACCGATGAAGTCTACGGCTCGCTCGGGCCGGAGGGGCGCTTCACGGAGGACTCGCCACTTTGCCCTAACAGTCCGTACAGCGCTTCGAAAGCCGCGGCCGACCTGCTGGTGCGCGCCTATCATCGCACATACGGCCTGCCGGCGGTGGTGACGCGCTGCTCGAACAACTACGGGCCATACCAGTTTCCGGAGAAGGTGATTCCGCTGTTCATAACCAACCTGCTGGAGGAGCGGAAGATACCGCTGTACGGCGACGGACTCAATGTGCGCGACTGGATTCACGTGCAGGATCATTGTGACGCCCTGCTGGCTGTGCTGGAGCGCGGCGAACCCGGCGAAGTCTACAACATCGGCGCCGGCAATGAGATGACCAACCTCGAGCTCACGCACGCTCTGCTGCGCGAACTGCGGCACGATGCGCGCATGATCCATTACGTAAAGGACCGCCTGGCCCATGACCGGCGCTACGCCGTTGACACCCGTAAGATCCAGCAGGCGCTGAACTGGCGGCCGCAGATTGACTTTGCCGACGGACTGCGGCGCACCGTGGAGTGGTATCGCGAGAATCAGGCCTGGTGGCGCGCCATCAAGTCCGGGGCGTACCGGACCTATTACGAACGACAGTACGGGCAGGACTGACTACCAGGAAGGTGTGACATTGCGCACGGCACTGATTGGCGCCAACGGACAGCTAGGTACGGACCTGCGGCTGCGCTTGCCGGGCGACGTCCTCGCGCTCGACCTGCCGGAGTTCGACGTGACCCGCGCCGACCAGGTGCGCAACGCACTGCACGATTACCGGCCCGACTGGGTTATCAATTGCGCAGCCCTTACAAACGTGGACGCCTGCGAAAACGCGCCGGCCGAGTGCTTCGCCGTAAACGCGGTTGGCGCAGCAGTGGTGGCGCGCGCGGCCGCGCAAGTCGCGGCGCGCCTGGCGTACATCAGCACGGATTACGTGTTCGGGGCGGCGGGCGAGCGCTCCCAGCCCTATCAAGAAGACGACCTCCCCGGACCGGTCAACACTTATGGTGTTTGCAAGCTGGCCGGCGAACACCTCAGTCTGGCGCACTGCCCAGACGCCTTGATCGTGCGTACTTGCGGGCTCTATGGCCACGCCGGCGCTCGCGGAAAGGGGGGCAATTTCGTCGAAACGATGTTGCGGCTGGCCGACAATGGCCAGAAAGTGCGGGTGGTCAACGACCAGCGGCTCTCACCCACGGCAACCGCCGACTGCGCCGCGAAAGTCGTCGAGCTGCTGCTGGTCAACGCCCGCGGCATCGTGCACGCCGCCGCGCAGGGCGTCTGCACTTGGTTCGAGTTCGCCCGCGAAATATTCACGCTGGCACGGCGCACGGTCGACCTGCGGCCGATCAGTTCCGCGGATTATGCCGCGCCGGCCCGCCGGCCGATGTTTTCTGCCCTGGGCAGCCGGCGTCTGGCGGCCCTCGGACTAACGCCCTGTCGAAGCTGGCGGGAAATGCTGGCGGAGTATCTGGCCGCACGTGCGCCTCGGCCGCCGGAGCCAAATGAAATTGCAGGCGTAGAGTGTTGCCGCACATCCGGCGCGGCGTCGCGCGGGATCGGGCCTGAATGAGTGACCTATTCAACAAACGCACGGTAGTCATCAATTCAGCCAGCGGCGTGACGGCCAAAGCCTTAAATGTCGTCATTCTGCTATGGCTGCACCAGCACTTGTTGAAACGGATTACCCCAGAGGAATACAGCCTCTATCCGGTAATTCTGGGGTTGATGGTGTTTCCGCCCATTCTGGCGACGTTACTCACCAGCGGGCTGGGCCGCTACGTACTCGAGGCGCATGTGCAGGGTGACGAACGTGGCGTACGGCGCGTCGTCTCTACAATGCTCCCGTTTTTGCTGGCCGCGGGACTGGTCGTGCTGGCCGGCGGCTGGTGGGCCGCCTGGCGCATCGACGCCTGGCTGCGGCTCGAACCAGAGCGCGTCTGGGACGCGCGGTTGATGCTGGGCATGATGATCGTTCCGGTCGCCCTCTCGTTCCCGGTATCGCCGTTCAGTTGCGGGTTATGGGTGAGGCAGAAGTTCGTCTGGATCAACAGTATCGAGCTGGGCGGCGAAATCCTGCGGGCCGCATTACTGCTGACCCTGCTGCTTGGAGTGAACACGCGCGTCATTTGGGTCGCCACAGCAACCATGATTTCGCAAGTCGTCAAGCTGCTTGTGCTCATGTACGCCTCGCGACGCGCTGTTCCCGCCCTGCGTTGGCGGTGGCGCGACTTCCACTGGCCGACGGCGCGCGCCCTCACCAGGTTCGGCTTCTGGAGTTTGATCGGGCAGTGCGCCGACCAGATTCGGGCCGGCGCCCACCCGCTCATACTCAAGAATCTGTCGACGGCGGCCAGTGTCGCCACTTTCAACATCGGCTGGATCTTCTTTCACCAGATCGGGCTGCTCGAGTACATCGTCACGCGCCCACTGCAGCCCGCGCTGACCGCGTTGCACGCCGCAGGCGACCGCGAGCGGCTGCGGCGCGCTTACCTGTGCGGCGGACGCTACGGCCTGTGGGGAACGATGCTGCTGGTGTTGCCGCTCCTCGTCTATCGCACGGAGTTCGTAACGCTTTATGCCGGGGCACACTACATCGAGGCCGGCGCCATTCTGGGGCTATTGCTGCTGACCTTCCCACTCGAATATGGCAACAACATGATGGCCCGTCTGGCATACGCCTCCGGTGAATTGCGCCCCTGGGCTTGGCGGATGCTGCTCGTGCAGCTTCTGACAGTGGCCGGCGCCGTGCTGCTGGTCGGGCGACTGCACATGGGGGCTTTCGGCGCCGCACTCGCCACGCTGGTTGTGATTGCGGTGGCCCAACCTCTGCTGTTCTGGCCGCTGGGCCTGCGTATGGCCGGCGTGAGCTGGCGCGAGTGGTTCGTGGCGACCCTTTGGCCGGGCCTGCTGCCCGGAGTTTTCGGCATCGCCGCCTGGTACGCCCCCAAAATGCTGATGACCGTCGATAGCTGGCCGAGCCTCATAGCCTGCAGCGCCGCGGGAGCGGGCATCTACTGCTTGGCCGTGCTGACGCTTGGCCTGAGCCCCGCTGAGCGCCGCCAACTTGCAGCGGCTTTGGCACGTGTGCGAAAGCGGCTGCATACCGGCCGGCTGGCCGCTGTGACTGAAACTCCGCTAGCACCTTCGTAGAACCGAGGTATGGTGTTGCTGGTATCTATTCTCATTCCGGTCTACAACAACTGCCGCTACATCGGCGCGGCGATTGAAAGTGCGCTGGCACAGACGCATGAACCGCTTGAAGTCGTGGTCGTCGACGACGGCTCGACCGACGGCTCGCTGGACGTCGCCCAGCAGTACGCGCGGCGCGACCCGCGTGTCCGGGTGGTCGCCCATTCCACCAACCAGGGCCTGCCGGCGACGCGCAATGAGGCCGTCGAAACGGCGCGGGGCGAAATAATCGCCAATTTGGACTCGGATGACCTCGCCATGCCGAACCGTGTGGCGCGGCAGTTGACGTACCTCCAAGCACATCCCGAATGCGTCGTGCTTGGCGGCCAGGCATTGTTCATAGATGAAGATGGCGATCCGGTCGGCATGTCCGACCAGAAGCTGAGCCATGAGGAGATAGAAGCTGAGCTGTTCGAAGGGCGCGGGCTGGCGCTGCTGCAGACCACGAGCATGCTGCGCCGCCGTGACGTGCTGGCAGTCGGGGGCTACCGGGCCGGACTGCGCACCTGCGAGGAGCACGACCTGTTCTTGCGGCTGGGCGAGCGCGGGCGCTTGGCGAATTTGCCGGATGTTCTAGGCGCCATGCGCAAGCACCCGGGCAGCTTTACCGCCATCGGCCGCGCGGAGGATGACAATGCCTTGCGGCGCAAGGTCATCGCCGACGCCCTGGAGCGGCGCGGAATGCCGCGTGACAGTCGCCGCCCGCGCGTCTGGCCGGCGCCGCAGTCGCTGGCGGAATGGCACGCCACCTGGGCGGGGGAGGCCTTTTACCATGGCTTTCGCTTGGCGGGGTGGAAGCATTTGCGGCGCGCCTTCTGCAGCAATCCCTTATGCCTGCCGGCGGCACGGATTCTCACTGACGCCGTCTTCGGTTTCGGTACGCGGGCGCGCGTGCGTCGCGCCCTGGTGGTGCTTGGACTTCGCCGGCCGCCCGTGGAGACTGAACATGCTTGACGGGCTCACTACAACCACCGCCGCCGCGCCGCGCGTATGGATCGTCGCCGAAGCAGTCGGCGAACCCTCTGAGCCCTGGCTCTGGCGACAGATCACCGGGTTGCGGCGCATACGCCCGCACGTCGTGTGCTGGCGACATACGAACGAACTTGCGTACCCATTGGGCAACATCCCGCGGACCGTGCTGCCATTCAATCCGCACCCGTTCGAGGGAACGGGGCGCTGGGTGTATCGGCTGCGTAATCTGCCCCACTGGAACTTCTTCGCCAGCGTCGGGTCTGAGCGCCGCTACCTCTGCGAGCTGGCACGCCGCACGCGGCCGCAGGCCATTCTGGCGCATTTCGGCCATTTCGCCCTGCGCGTGGAGCCCATCGCGCGGCAGTTCGGCATTCCGCTGGTGACACACTTCCACGGCATGGACATCTCCTCGATGTTGCGCAATAGGTGGTACCGAGCCTCGCTCTTCGCGGCACTGCCGTTCTTCGCGGCCGTAATCGTCGTCGGCAGTCATCAACGTCGCTGGTTGCTGGCCCAGGGTGTGCCGGCCGACCGCATCCACTTGATTCCCTGCGGTGTGCCTGTGCAGGAATACACTCCCGCGCAGCACGACGCCTCTGCGGGACCGCGTTTCCTGTGCGTGTCGCGCCTGGTTGAGTTCAAGGGTGTAGACGTGTCCATTCAGGCCTTTGCCATCGTCGCACGCCAGTACCCAGAGGCAGAACTGGTCATCATTGGAAGCGGAACTGATCGGGCCTGTCTGGAAGAGCTTGCACGCAGCAGCGGCGTGGGCGACCAAGTCCGCTTTCTCGGCGATCTGCCCAGCACTGAGGCGCGCGCCTGGTTTCAATCGTCGGACGTGTTCCTGCAGCATTCCGTAAACGGCAGCAACGGCTGGGTGGAGGGCTTCGGCGTCTCCATCGCCGAGGCCGCCAGCTCGGGGCTGCCGGTGATAGTCACTGATTGCGGCGGAATCCCCGACCAGGTCGTGGATCACGAAACCGGTCTGATCGTGCCTCAAGGGGACGTGCAGGCCATGAGCGACGCCATGCTGCGCCTGGCGCGGGACGCCGCGCTCCGCAGCCGTATGGGCCGCGCCGGGCGGCAGCGGGCGGTGGCCTGCTTCGACGCGCGCCGCCAGATCGAGCGGCTGGAAGATGTACTGTTGTCGGTGGTGGCAAATAATGCACACGCATCCATTCCTGCCTACAATTGAGCGCGACGGTGACGCCGCAGCCGCTGCGCAGCGGCGCGTCGAGCATATTACGGCGGCAGAGCTCCCGCCGGCGAGCCTGCTGAGCCGGGCCGCGCGGCGTGGAAGGCGGGCCGTGTCCCACTGGCTGTGGCGCCGCCGCTTAGGCGCGCTCGGGCCGAAATCCTATATCGACTGGCCGGCGTACGTGGTGGGCGGCCGTTCAATTGCAGTCGGCGTCCAGGTGTCGGTGTGGCATCATGCGCGGTTGGAAGCCTTCAATGCACAGCCTGGCGTAATCCGCATTTCAATCGGCGATCTCACATCCATTCAGCCTTATGCACACATTGGCGCCGCCGAAAGCGTGCGCATCGGGCGCGGCGTGTCCATAGCTTCATCCGCCTACATCAGCGATCACGACCACGACTGGTGCGATCCCGGCGAACCGGCCGTTCTTAATGAGCGCCTGCGCACCGCCGCCGTAGAAATCGGCGATTTCGTCTGGCTCGGAGAGCGCGCCATAGTGCTCAAGGGCGTGACCATCGGCGCATATAGCGTGATCGGCGCTGGCAGCGTCGTAACGCGCGACGTGCCACCCTACACGCTGGCGGTCGGCGCCCCCGCCCGCGTGATTCGCTGCTACGACCATGAGCGTCGCCTGTGGACCCCGGTGACACAATGAAACGCGCACTCATCATCAGTTACTTCTTTCCGCCCGACGGAGGCGCCGGAACGCAACGCGCCGCCAAATTCTGCAAGTATTTGCCGGACTACGGCTGGGAAGCGACTGTCATTACGCGTGATCCGGCCGCGACCCGCGACCGCATGGTGCCTGCGGATGCGGCCTTGTTGCGCGACATTGGGCGAGACACGCGCGTTATCCGCGTGGCGGAAGAGCCGCGCCTCAGCCCATGGGCGGCCGCGCTGCCGCGGATCGACGTGGGTTATACCTGGCTCGAACCAGCCTTAGCCGCGGCCAGGGCGCAGATAGCGAGCTGGGGGCCAGACGTGGTGCTGATCACGATGTCGCCGTTCTCGCTGGCGTTCCTGGGGTGGAGATTGCAACAGGAGACCGGCGTCCCCGTGGTATATGACTTGCGGGACCCGTGGGCGCTCGACGGCTGGCGCCTGCACGGAACGCGGCGGCGCTGGCGACGCGACCTGGCGGTCATGAAGGACACGCTCAAGGCCGCCGATGCCGTCATTGCGAACACGCCCGAAGCGGCGCAGGCCATCGCCAAGGCCGTGCCCTCCCTGTCGCCGCAGCGCCTTACCTGCATTACTAATGGCTATGATGCTGAGGACTTTGCCTCGCCGGAACCGGCCCGCCCCGATCCGCGCGAAGCCCCACATTTCCGGCTCGTGCACACTGGTACACTGCTCACGGACTGTCTGTATGTCTACTGCGGGCCGCTCGGATGGCTCAAGCGGCTGAAGCATTACCGTCCGGAACCGATCGATACGTCCGGCCGCACACCGTTCCACCTGTTGAGAGCCATAGCAATACTGCGCGCCCGCGGTCATCCGTGCGGGAGTCGCATCCGCGTGCAGCTCGTCGGCGGCGATGACCCGCAGACGCGGCGGTGCGTGCGCGAGTCGCCGGCCCCCGACTGCGTCGAGCTCACCGCCTACGTTTCACACCCCGAATCGGTGCGGTACGCCCGGCAGGCCGATGCGCTGTTCTTGCCGTTGCACGGGCTGTCCCCGGGCTACCGCAGCTTGATCGTCCCCGGAAAGACCTACGAATACCTGGCCACGCACCGCCCAATACTCGGCTGCCTGCCGCCCGGCCACGCGCGCGATTTGGTCGAGCGCTCGGGCCGCGGATTCTGTGCCGACCCGTGCGACGCGGCGCAAATCGCGCACGCCTTGGCCGACTTGTTCGACACCTGGCGCAACGGGCGCTTGAAACAGTCGGAAGACGCGGAGTTCCTGAACCGTCTCGAGCGGCGCACCCTGACCCGGCACCTGGCGGCTTTTCTGGATCAACTGGCGCCCGCAAAAGCCGAACCCGCATCGGACCATAGCCCCGCGGTCATAGCCCACCACGCACCTGGACACCTGCCGGAGAGTCGGAGCGTCTCATGCAACCGAACATAGGCATTGCCGGCTCCAATCTGGAGTACGCGGGGCAAACACTACTGCACCCTTTGGGCCTGGTGGCAACATTAGTGTTGGGCGTGCTAATGCTGATCCTGCCGCGCCGCACAGCCGTGTTGCCAATGATCGCCATGGCGTGTTTTCTCGCGCCCGTTCAGCGCCTGGTCATATTGGGCCTGGATTTGAACCTGTTGCGTATACTGGTGCTCTTCGGCTGGATGCGGCTGCTGGTGCGCGGCGAGCTGCACGGCTTTCGTTGGAAGGCAATCGACAAGGTCGTGCTGGCGTGGGTGGTTGCCGGTGCTTGCATCTACACTATCCAGCAGGGGACCAGCCAGGCACTCATTAACCGTCTCGGTAATGCCTACGATGCGTTGGGGATGTACTTTCTGTTCCGCTGCCTCGTGCGTACCTGGGATGACATTGCGCGGACGGCGATGGGGTTCGCGGTCATCAGCGTGCCGGTGGCCGTGGCTTTCCTAGTTGAAAACCAGACCGGGTACAACGTGTTCTCTACCCTGGGCGGTGTTCAGGAAAGCACCTTGGTGCGTGAAGGTCGTATACGCTGCCAGGGCGCATTCTCGCACCCCATTCTGGCGGGCTGCTTTTGGGGCTCGATAATGCCGCTGATCGCATCGCTGTGGTGGAATGACCGCCGGCAGCGAGTGTGGGTCGTGATCGGCTTGGGCTGCGCCGCGATAATCGTCCTGTGCTGCGCATCCAGTACACCCGTCATTTCCGTGGTAATCGGCGCCATGGCCGCCGCACTCTACCCCTTCCGGCGCCACCTGCGCACCATTCGCTGGACGGCGCTGATCGGGCTCGTCTGTCTGCACGTGCTGATGCGCGCCCCGGTCTGGCACCTGCTTTCGCGCGTCCAAGCCGTGGGCGGCTCCACCGGTTGGCATCGGTACCACCTGATTGATCAGTCAATTGCACGCGTGGGTGAGTGGTGGCTGTGGGGCACGCCGAGCACCGCGCATTGGGGCCTCGGCCTGCGCGATGTCACCAACCAGTATCTCCTGGAGGGAGTGCGCGGCGGACTGCTGACACTGGTGCTCTTCGTGATTCTGATAGCCTTGGCCTTTCAGGGGCTCGGACAGCGTCTGCAACGGGTCGAGCATGCACCTGCGCAGCGCGCCATGGTGTGGGCCCTGAGTGTGGCCCTCTTTATGCACGCAATGAACTTCCTGGCCGTGTCGTATTTCGGACAGATCATAATGATCTGGTTCCTGATCCTGGGACTGGCCGGAGCGCTGACGCCGACGCCAGTCACCGCAGAAGGTTGTTATTCGCGAACCGGTCTGCCGGTTATGGCGCATACGCGAGCCGGAGTACGGGCATGACCCAGGCACCGCACACTACACCTGTTGCGCCGGCCTGCCGCCCAGACGCCGCAGTCTGCGACGTGACCGTGATTATCGTCAGCTACAACACTCGGCTGCTCACGCTGCAGTGCCTGCGCTCCGTCTTGGCAGAGACGCGGCATTGCTCGCTTGAGATTATAGTTGTTGACAACGCTTCAGTTGACGGTTCAGCCGACACGATCGCCCGCCAGTACCCAGGCGTGATGCTGATTGCCAACCGCGAGAACCGCGGATTTGCGGCGGCCAACAACCAGGGCCTGCGATTGGCGCGCGGGCGCTACGTACTGCTCTTGAACCCAGATACTGTGATCCTCGACGGTGCCATCGACCGCATTGTGGCGTATGCCGACCAACGCCCGGAGCTGGGCATAGTCGGCTGCCAGGTGCTGCAAGACGAGCACACAGTCCAGCCCACTTGTTTCGCCTTTCAGACGCCGCTCAACCTGCTGCTCTCCTTCAGCGGGCTGAGCCGCCTCTGGCCCCGCAATCGCTGGCTCGCGCGCCCGGAGATGGGCTGGTGGGCCCGCGACAGCGAGCGCGAGGTGGACGTGGTCTCGGGCATGTTCATGCTGGTGCGCGCCGCCGCGCTTCGGCAGGTCGGCCCGATGGACGAAGGCTACTTCGTCTATGGCGAGGAGGCGGACTGGTGTTATCGCTTCCGCCGCGCCGGCTGGCCCTGCTGCTTCGCGCCGGTAGCCCGAATTCTGCACGTGCACGGCGGCGGCCAGAGCACCGACCAGCGCAGTGTGCCTATGTATGTGCAGAACCAGAAAAGCGTACTGCTATTCAATCGCAAGCATTACGGACGGGCCGCCTATTACGCCGCGAAGGCCGTGTATGTCGGAGCGATGCTGGTCCGTGCCGCAGCCTGGAGCATGCAGGCCCTGCTGGGGCGCCAGGCGGCCCGGCACCAGGTCAGGCAGGCCACTGCCGCGCTCCGCTTTCATCTGCTGGGAACGGAGCCTGCGAAATGAGCGCTCGTGCGGTACAAACCTGCCAGGCGCCTGCCGTGGCGCCGCGCGCGGCCATTGCGTGCGAATGCTTTACCGACTTCGATACACTCGCCACGCTGCGCCATGACTGGGACCGCTTTTTAGAGCGCGTGGGCGGCGACGTCTACTTCTCCTTCGACTGGTGCCGTATCTGGTGGCGGCACTATGCCTATCGCCGGCGCTTATGCGTGTTCGTATTTCGCGCCGCCGGCGAAATAATCGCCATCCTGCCCATGCTCATCGACCGCCTACGCCTCGGACCGGTCACCGTGCGTCTGGCCAAATTCATCGGCTCTGATTCCACTCTGGCAGTCCTAAACCCCCCAGTCGAGCCGGATCAGGCGCGCCAAGTGTACGCTGATGTGCTGCGGCAACTCCTCTACGTGCACAAGTGTGACGCCGTGTCGTTCGGTCCGCTTTCCGGCGAACGGCCGCACGCACGCACTGTGCGCGCCGCGTCCCAGGCGCTGCCCGGGACGCACGTGGTACGCGACCTCGCGACCACCGTGCATAATGTGTACAACCTGCCGGCCGATCGTGATACTTACCTGCGCGGATTGCAGAAAACGCAGCGCCGGGAATACGAACGTGGCTGGAACCGGCTCACCACCAAGCACCAGGTGGCCGTGGAGAGCGTCAGCGGTGACGCCGCGTTGCCCGCTTACGAGGCCTTCGTGTCCCTGCACACCTCCCAGTGGCGCCGGGCTCGGAAACTGGGCCACTTTCACGACTGGCCGGGCGCGCTGGAGTTCAACCGCGACCTCGTGCGTACGCTGGCTGCCGAAAACCGGGCCGGATTCTGCAACCTGCGGGCGGATGGGGAACTCGTGTCCAGCAACTACTTTCTGCGCTTTGGGACGCATGAGCACTGGCGCTTGTCAGCACGCGACGTGCGGCCACAGTGGAATCGCGCGCATCTGGGTATACTGGTCCAGGTGCGGACGGTTGAGGCCGCGATTGCCGCCGGAGTGCGGCGCGCGGAGGACGGCCCGGGCCGCTACGAGTACAAAACGGCCATGGGGGCGCTGGAATACCCTCTACAGTCGATAGTGGTGGCTCGCGGCGCGATCGGACGCATGAAGACCCGCTTGCTATCTGTAGTATCCGACGCGTTGCACCTGTTGTACTACCAGATTTGGTTTGGGCGCATTGCGCCCCGCCTGCCGCTGCCGCGGCGCGGCCTATGGACGTTGTGGACGCGCTATCGTGTCTAAAGGCGACATACAACGTGGACGCTACCGAAGCCCGTACGCGCAGCGCGGCCTGACGGTGCGCATCGCTTACGTGATAATTTCTGCTGTATACTGGCTCCTTACGCGTCTGGCGAGAAGGACGCGAGGAATCGTGGTCCTGTGTTACCACTCCGTGCGCACCGATCAGTTGCAGCGCTTCACCTGGCAAATGCGTCACGTTGCGGAACGCGCCGTAAGCCCTTCGGTGAACGAGTCGCGACGGATAGTTCCCGGGAGACCGCCGCAGCTATGCGTGACCTTCGACGACGGCTTCGAAAACGTGCTGAAAAATGCACTGCCGGCCATGCGAGCGCTCGGTGTACCCGCGACGCTGTTCGTAGTTCCGGGCAGCTTTGGCACGGTTCCCACCTGGGGCATGCCGGCCGGCCACCCGGATCGCGAGGAGCGGGTCGCGAGTGGACCGGAGCTGGCCGCGGCCGCGCGACGCGGCCTGTGCTCGATTGGTTCACATACGTTCTCGCACGTCAGGCTGAGTCAGGCCAAGAGAGCGGAAATGATGCGCGAGTTGTCCGACTCGAAAGAGGCGCTGGAAGAGCTTCTGGATTGCGAAATCGCCGACTTGGCGTTTCCCTACGGCGATTACGACGCCAGCACGGTTGAGCGCGCGTATTCGAGCGGCTATCGGCGGCTTTTCACCCTGGACCCGCGGCTGTGGCATCCGGAAAAGGGCGAAACACTTGTCGGCCGGTTTCTGGTCTGCCCCGAAATGTGGCGCGTCGAATTCGCACTGACATGTGCAGGGGCCTACGCCTGGCGCGCGGCTTCGCGGCGGGTATGGCACCGCTTGCGGCCCGCCAGTCAACGTCGGGCCGCCAAGGCGCCGGAGGTGGTGGCAACATGAGCGAGGCGCATTGCGAAACCGTCGAAATCGGCCGGTGGCGCGAACTGGCTGCGACGTTCGCCGACTATAACTACCGCCACGTCTGGGCGTTCGGGCAGGCCTGCGCAGCGCGCCGCGGCGCCGCGAGCGAGCACGTGGCCGTGACCTGCGGCGGCGACGTGCTAGCCCTGGCCGACGTCCGTATCAAGCGCACCCCCCTGTGCCGCACAGGAATCGCATACATCAATGGCGGGCCGCTGGTGCGGCGCGGCGCGCCAGACGACATCTTGGCGCTAGCCCGCGCGCTTCAGGCTTTGCGCCGCACTTACGTCGAAAAGCGGCGTCTGCTGTTGCGCGTCGCCCCCAGCCCTGGTCCGCCCTCGTGGAACGAGCAACTGCAGGCCTGCTACATCAGCGCCGGCTTCAAACATAGCTCCGCAGCTCGCAATAGTACCATATTGATAGACCTGGCGCCTGAGCCCACTGAACTGCGGAAGGGCCTGCACGCCAAGTGGCGCAATGACCTGACCCATGCCGAGCGAGCCGGCTTGGCACTGCGCACCGGACGCGACGACGAACTGCTAGCTGCCTTCTGCCGGCTGTATGACGAGTTGATCGAAAGAAAAGAGTTCGCGGTCGACCTGGACCCCGCCTTCTACGCCCGCGTACAAGCCGACCTCGCCGAGGACGAGAAATTTGAGGTCACGCTGGCCGAGTCGAACGGCCGGCCGATAGCGGGACACGTCGCCGCGCTGCACGGCGACACGGCCGTGTACCTGCTGGGCGCCAGCAACGCGGACGGCCTGAAAACCCGGGCATCGTTCCTGCTCCAATGGGACGTGCTGACACGCGCCCGCAGCCGCGGCTATCGCTGGTATGACCTCGGGGGAATTGATCCCGAGAATAACCCAGGCGTATACCGCTTCAAGCGCCGCATGGGCGGCGTGGAGGTGACCGCCGCCGGCCCCTTTGAAGTTGCACCGGGCGAACTGCAGCGCCTGATCGTCTCTGGCAGCGAACGTATTTACCGGGCTATGCGTTCGCGTGTGGGAGCCGGCAAATGACGCATGCCACAGTTGCGGCCGAAGAGGCGACGCGCCGCGCCCCCCAAAAGACGCCGCGCTACGACGGCGTCGTCTGCTTCGCGTTGGGAGACTGGTGGTACCACAACCGCGGGCATTTCGATATGCAGCTCATGAAGCGCTTCGCGCAGCGCGTCCCAGTGCTATACGTCAATGCCATGGGCATGCGTGTGCCGTCAATGCGCGAACGCAGCGTCTTCGTCACGCGCGTTCGCCGAAAGCTCCGCAGCCTGATGCGCGGCCTGACACGCTGGGACGAACGCTTCAGCGTCCTCAGCCCGGTCTCCTTTCCGGCCTACTCACGCCCGTGGTGGCGGCGCGTCAATGCGGCCAGCGTCCGGCTGCAGGTGCGCCAGGCGCTACGCCGCGTCGGTCTGCGCCGCCCGCTGGTGTGGGTAGTGTCGCCGCCGGCGGTGGACATCGCCTGCCGGCTGCCGCGGGCCGCTTTGGTGTATCAGCGCACCGACGACTTCAAGCACTTCACGGGCGTTAATCAAGACGTAATAGCAGGCATGGACCATGAACTGGTCAACCAGGCCGATCTAGTCATCCATGTTAATCGTGGCCTGTACGAGGAATCACTGGCTCACGGAGCGCGGGCGCTGCTGACCAGTCACGGCGTCGACTACGACCTGTTTACACCTGAACCTGACCAGCGCGCCCAGCCCGAGGACATTGCCGCTGTCCCCCATCCGCGAATAGGGTTCTACGGCGGCATAGACAACCACACGTTTGACTCCGACTTGTTGCTAAGCGTAGCGGCGGCACTGCCCGACATGCATTTCGTGCTTGTCGGGGCCTGCAGCCTACCGCCCGGCACCTTCGCGGCCGCACCGAACGTGCACCTGCTTGGCCAGAAACCGTACGAGCAGATTCCAGCTTACGGACGTGCCTTCGACGTGGCAATCATGCCATGGCGCAAGAACGACTGGATTGCCGCCTGCAATCCCGTCAAACTGAAAGAATATCTGGCGCTCGGCAAGCCGGTCGTCTCCACTCCGTACCCTGAGGGTGAACAATACCGCGATTGCGTGTACTTCGCCTCCACTGCGGACGAGTTCGCTGACGCCATTCGACGCGCATTGTGCGAGGATGACGCCGAGAAGCGCGCCGCGCGGCGGCAACGCGTCGCCGGCCAGACCTGGGATGCCCTGGCCCTTACGCTGCTCGCCGAAATAGACGACATCGTGGCAAAAAAGGACCTTTCACAATGATACTTTCTCTCAGCCCCGTCGGCACCGCCCAACCTGCACTGGAGCGTATGCCGGTCACCTTTAGACGCGTGGAGCTCGCCGGTCTCACTCTGCACGCCGCAACCATGCACGACGCCCTCACCCTCGCCGATGAGGCCATCCGGCAGCGGCGCCGCTTGGCTTTCGGCATGGTCAATATCGCCAAGCTCGTAAATGCGCGGCGCGACCCCCTCCTGCAGGACAGTCTGCTGAAATCCGACGTAGTCCTGGCCGACGGTCAACCAGTTGTCTGGCTTAGCCGTGTGCAAGGCGCACCGCTGCCAGAACGCGTCGCCGGCATCGATCTGATGTATCGGCTGCTCGATCTGGCCAACCAGCGCGGCTACGCTGTCTTCCTACTTGGGGCAACAGAGGCTGTAAACGCAGCAGTCGCCGACCGAATCCAACAGTGCTACCCTGCCTGCCGCCTGGCGGGCCGGCGCGATGGCTACTTTTCCGAGGCTGAGGAACCGGAAGTCGCACGGCAAATCCGCAACTCCAGAGCTGACATTTTATTTGTGGCCATGTCTCCGCCGAGAAAAGAGTTGTTTCTGCGACGCTGGTCAGACGAAATGGGGGTTCCAGTCTGTCATGGCGTCGGCGGAAGCTTCGATGTATTCGCGGGGCTTACGCGCCGCGCGCCGCGCTGGATGCAACGCGCCGGATTGGAGTGGTTGTATCGCATTTGGCAAGAACCGCGGCGAATGTGGAAGCGCTATCTGGTCACCAATACAAAGGCCATTCCGCTGTTGTTCGCGGCCCTCATTGCACGCTGCCGCCAAACCCGGCCCTCGCGCCCGCTCGCGAAGTAAACTCCCGCTAGACCATGCCTAACAATCTTGCAGCGCCAGCCGCGTCTGGATACCATGCGCAGCACGAATCGCGGGCCGAATGCGGGCCCTCTTTGTCGCGCCTGGTTCGCGGCGGCGGTTCGGAACGCGCCATCCGGAGCTGGAGAGAAACATGCGTTACGTGCCCGCACTTCTGTTGCTGATCGGTATGACCCTGCTGGCCGCCTGTGCCGCGTCCGACAAACGCATAATCGTGGAGTCCAGTTATACTGAGGAACCTGTTGAATTCAGCACCCCGCCGGTCTGTACCAAAACGCTGTTGCAGGAAATGATTGACTTGTGCGGGCTGCCCGAATTTCCCGACCCGCCGTACATTGTGGCGCAATTCTCCAGCTACGACCGGGCGGCCCGCTCGCCCGCGGATAACTGGTTCGCCAATGAGGACGCCGGCCACTTCCTGCGGATCGAGGAATACCCAGACCGCACTGAGTATGTAATGATGGACGCAGAGGGTCCCGGCGCGGTGGTGCGCCTCTGGTCGGCCAATCCAGATGGAATCTTACGCATGTATATCGACGGCAATCCGCGCCCGGCGCTGGAAGCACCCTTCCGTGACCTCTTGAGTGGAAAGGTCACCGCCATTCCGGAGCCGCTCTCGGGCGAGGCCAGTTCCGGTTGGAACTGCTATTTTCCGTTCCCGTATGGCCGGCACTGTAAAATAACGACGGACAAGGGCGAAGGGCTGTATTACCACATCGACTACCGCACATACGCTCCCGAGACGCGCGTGGTCAGCTTTCAGCCGGGCGACTTGGACATGAACAAATTGTCTATTCACCTGCTGGCATCACAGTTGTCCGCGCCGCGAAGGGCGCATCTGACCGCACTGTGCGGCTGTGAAGTGCGCACCACCCGCAAGCACATCCGCCTCGGGCCCGGCTGCCCGGAACAGATGGCCTTCAGAAGCGGACCCTGCGGATGCGCCGTGTACATGTTCCACGTCAAAGCGCGCTGCGAGAATATCGAGCAGGGCCTGCGCGATCTCGTGCTGAGTATCTGCTTCGACGGCACGCAGACCGTCCTATGCCCCCTGGGCGACTTCTTCGGCGCGGCCCCCGGCCTGAATCCCTACGAATCATTGGTGATGGGCGTCGATTGCGACGGCACCATGTGGAGCCACTGGGTCATGCCCTTCCAGCGCTCCGCAGTCTTCGAGATCCGCAACCTGGGCGCGTGCCCCGCAAGCCTAGACCTGGGCGTAAGCACCGGACCGTACGAATGGACCGACCGAACGATGTACTTCCATTCGCAGTGGCGCGCCGCACGCGACGTCCCGACGCGCCCCATGCAGGATTGGAACTACGCCATGCTCACCGGCCAGGGCGTCTTCGCCGGCGCGGCCTTCAATATATGTAACCCGGTCACGCAGTGGTGGGGCGAGGGCGACGAAAAGATCTATATCGACGGCGAGAGCTTCCCCAGCATTTTCGGAACGGGCACCGAAGACTACTACGGTTACGCCTGGGGCAGCCCGATTCCCTTCGCACACGCCTATCACTGTCAACCTTGCTGTACCGGCCCGGCCAACTATGGCAATACCGCCGTCAACCGCTGGCACGTCCTCGACCGCATACCCTTCCGCTACAGCTTCCGATTCGATATGGAACTGTGGCATTGGTGGGAGGGCGTCATCCCCGGCATGTCGGTCGCCACATACTGGTATGGCCGGCCGGGCGCCACCGGCAATCCCATGACCCCCACGCCCGACCTGCTGAAGGTATGCCGTATGCCACCCTACGAGCCGATGCGCGTGGCGGGAGCGCTGGAATGCGAAGAACTGCGTCTGGTCGCGACCGGCGGTGAGGTGACCCCGCAGGAGCGCGAGGGGTGCAGCAACGACCGCCACCTTTGGTGGCGCGGCGGCCTGGCCGACCGGCTGGTGCTCGCCTTCGATGTGCCGGAAACGTGCCGCTATAGAGTGCTGGTATCCGGCCTGATGGCGCCGGGTTATGCCATCACGCAGTTCTACGTGAATGACCAACCGGCAGGCGAGCCGGTGGATTTCTATAGCCCGGCCGCGAATGTCGGGCAGGAGCTGTTGCTGGGCGCCTTCGACCTGCCGTGCGGCGAAAACCTGCTGACTATTGAGCTGATCGGCGCCAATGAGGCGGGGCTGCGCAGCTACATGGTCGGCTTGGATTATCTGCGGCTGGAACCGGTACACTGAACTGAGGGCACGCAAGACCCCAAAATCAGAGACCCAGTGGAACCGGACGAATCACCGGGCGCGCAATGGTGCCGTGCACCTTGTATGTAATGATGTCGCCCGTCAACCGTCCCAGAGCCTCGCCGATACGGCCGGTAAGTCTTTGCAGCTCGCCCAGCGGGCTGGCCCGGACGTCCAGATCAAGGCGCTTGTCATAGTACACTCGGCCGCGACCGTACAGTGCCGCCAAGACCGTTATGATGTCGGCCCGCGACAAATACACATGGTCCGGGTGAATGCTGAAGCTGGCGTCGGCGCTGTCCAGGCTTGTCAGGCGCGACCCCAGGCGCGTACGCGCAACTAGCGCCAGTACATCGCGAATTACCGGCAGGTCTATCAACCGGCCTTGTGTAATCCGCAACGTTCCGCTGCCCGACAAAGAGGCCGGCCATGCCCCGGCCTGCCACGAGATTGTGCCGCTCGAAACAATCCGCCCGGCGTGGCTGGGCCGGCGGCCCTCAGCCACGCGCAACATTTGTTCCAACTGCAATCCGGCGGCATTCCAATTAAGAGTGAAGGTCTTGGGCGGCCCCGGGGCCAGTTGGGCGCTCCCGCTTACTTCGCCTCCCAGCAGTGCGCCCGCATAATCAGCCGTGACCTCTCCTGCGCGAATCTGGCTTGCTACTTGCAGCGTCTGTATGGGCCACTCGAAGCGTCCCAGGGCAACGTGCCCATTGTTGACCTGTGCTGACACGTGTGCTTGTGTACGTTGCGGCTCGCGCCAGGCCAGCAGCCCCGTCACGTGCGCCTGGAGCGTCCCGCGCACGTCCCGGGCGCGAACAACCGTTTGTATCTTGGGCGGCAAAATGGCGTATCGATTCTCACCGAACTCTGCCGTGAGTCTGAGATCGGACAACTCCAGCAATGACTGCGTGGGATTCAGTACGCCCGCGAATGTCATGTCCAAAGCCGGGGCCTGTCGCACTGTGCCGTTGAGGTCGTACCAGCCGGCGTTTGGGGCCGATGCCAACGCTACATTAATGCCCCTGATAGACATCATGTAAGGCGAAGCAAGCGACGCCAGGCGCAGTGCGCCGTCGCGCGCCTCCAAACTACGCAGCCGCCAGTGCGCCCCGCTCTCCTGACCCTCTGACGCCGGCGGCCGCGGCGCGGGCGGCTGCTGCTCCTTACCGAGCAGTTCGTTCCAGCCGGCAAACCCGCCCCCCGGGACTTCCCGCAACTCAACTTGTGGAGAATCCAGAACCAGCCGCGAGATCTCCACCGGCTGCCCCGGTCGAGGCACGTACGGCAGCTCCAGTGCCAGGCTCGGTACGGTGAAGACCGATTCTTCGCCGGCACGCATTTGCAGGTTCTCGCCGGTGATGTTGACCGGCCCCTCAGGCCAGCTTCCTGCCGCGCTCAGACGCGCGAACGGCCAGACGGTGTCGCGGTAGACTACGTACCCCTCGGTGACCTCGACTTGCGCCTGCGCCGTGGTTTGCGCCGGCGCAGCCAATGGAATGTGTACCTGCACGCCGGCCGTCAAGCCTCCGAACAGTTGCTCTGCCGGCAAGCTCTTCCGCATGCGGGGCGAGAGTGAAGCATAACCGGCCTCTGTCAGCTCGGCCTTCAGGTCCAAACGCTCAATGTCCAAATCGAGCGTGCGAGCATTGAAGCGCCCGTCAAACTGGCTTGTCAGAAAAGAAGGCACATCAAACGTGCCCTCAATCTGCCACGTCTCGGGTGCGTTCTGCGCGCGTGAAGGATGCAGCGTGGCGTTAAAGCCCTCTACGACCAGCGGCTCGCCGGCCCGGCCTTCATAGAGAACGCCGCCATTGCGCACCTGCAACGTCCCCAGCGATACCTTTTCCAAAATTCCTTGCACGACCTCCGCGGCGGGGCGTGCAGCGCGTTCGGCATCCGCGGCCAATCTGGGACCGCGCCGCGCGGAACTGGTGCGTAAATCGCTCCAGCCGGCGTAGCCGCCCTTTCCGTCGCGCCAAAACGCCAGACGTGGCGAATCGAGTTGCAGTTGCTCGATGCGCAGCGGTTCGCCGGCGCTGGGCAACATCGGTAGATCAAGCGCAACGCCGTCGGCCGACGCGATCGTCTCTCCGCCGGCCATCATCGCAAACCCAGACGCCGACAGATGAATCGGGCCTTTCGGCAATTGCGCGTCAACTTCAATAGACTTGACCGGAAAAGCCGCCCCACCGTACGCGAACGTCCCGTCCTCCAAGCGCGCCCGCACCTGAACTTGTGATTCACCCGGCTTGCGCAGCGGGATTTGCCCCTCTGCTTCAGCCGTGAGCGCACCCTGCACCGCGTGCGCCCGCAGAAGTCTCTGCAGTGCCGGCGGCAGTGTATGGTATTGCTCTTCGCCGAGCGCCAACTGCAAATTGAGCTTGGCGAACTCCAGGAGCGCGGTATCCAGATTTATTCGCCCGTCCAGTTGAAGGCGGAACACCGGCGCCCGTTGCAGCGTGCCCATCAGCCGATACGAGCCGGGGCTTTCTGCGTCCGGCGGCGTATCAAGCGTCAGGTCAACCCCCGGCAGCGTCATTGGCGCGCTGTCGTCCCCCGCGTCGTCGTACGTGACTTCGCCATTGTGTATTTCTACGTGCCGCAAGACCAGAATGTCGCTGAAGCGCCGCCCCGCCGGCACCGTTTCCGGCCGCCGCACAGCCTCGCGGTTCAGAAAATCCGTCCAGCCCACCAGCCCCCCCTTTTCCTCCAACAAAAACAGCAACTTCGGCCGCTCGAATTCCACCCGCTGCACCTGAATCGGCTTGCCGCGGTGCGGCACTTCCGCCAACTGCAGCGACGTGCGGTCGACCGACAGAATGGTCTGCGCACCCGCGCTCAGTGAAAAGCCGGAAATCAACACTGTGCGGGGCGGCTGATAGTGCAGAGCGGCAAATGCGATCCGCGGTTGCACGTAATTCTGCACGACCGCCACGATCTGCCGCCCAATCCAGTTCTCCAATTCGGCCGTCTTGCTGCGCCCGAAGTGCGTCCAGATGCTTACAAAGCCGAGCAGCAACACGACCGCGAGGGTGACCGTACCGATGATTATCCAGCGCCTCATGCTCCACCGCAGCTTTTTTTGAGCTCAGGCCCAGGGTCGGCGCAGGGCCCAACTGTACCGCTGTGCACACCACTCGCTTGCACAGCACTCGATTATCGCTGGTCGCCGCGTAATCCCGGCTTTAAAGCGCGCAATCAGACGATATTCATGGAATATTTGAATTGCAAGCCAGGGCGAACCGCTTACCATTCGCCGCCCCCGATTCGCGCCTCAATCACCCGGGCGGTCCATCCTCGCTGAGCACGTAGCCCGTCCCGATGATCGTATGGATGAGCGGCTTGTCGAAACCCTTGTCGATCTTGCCGCGGACGCGCGAGACGTAAACCTCGATCACGTTGCTTTCTTCCTCAAACGCCATGTCCCAGACCCGTTCGCCGATGGCCGAGCGGCTCAAAACGCGATTGGGATTGCGCATGAAGTACTCCAGCAACGCGAATTCCTTGGCCGTCAGATTGATCGGCTGGCCGCGCCGCGTGACGCGCCGGCTGACCAGATCCATCTCCAGCTCCGAGAAGCGCAGCGTGCCGCCCTCCGCCGGCTGGTGCCGGCGCAGCAAGGCGCGCACACGTGCGATCAGCTCCTCGAGGTCAAACGGCTTGGTGAGATAGTCGTCGGCCCCGGCTTCCAGCCCCGTAACCTTGTCGCCCGTCGACGACAAGGCCGTCAACATCAGAATCGGCGTCGCGATCCCGTGCCGCCGCAAATTCCGGCACAACGCCACTCCGTCGTGATCGGGCAACATGAGGTCCAGTATGATGCCGTCATACGACTTGCTGGCGGCCAGGTCCTCACCCTCGTGCCCCGAGTGCGCCACATCCACCCCGTAGGCCTGCTCGGTCAGACCCTTGCGGATCACGTCGGCTAACTTGGCATTATCTTCAATGACGAGAAAGCGCATGCGGCCTCCTTAAGGGCTTCCTCTGCCTCATGCACGCCGTCCTCGGCTTAGTTCGGCACGAACCATTATGCTGCGGTGCGAGGCTTGAGTCGTTCCCCTGAAACTCACCTCCGCAGACTGATCCTAGTTTCTCGTTTCGCGCCGATGCCGTCAAGGCACCAGCGTCCCAATAGCCTTCCTCCTGTTGAGGTGACCGCGATTTAATCCCGTCTCCATTATGCAATTGCCCGTTCCACCTCCGCGGTTGTTTGTTACGTTCAGGGCTGCCTTCGTCCGCGACGTTGCTTGCCGCTCATGGCGTCCGTGTCCCTCATGCAACCTCGTCAGATCTGGCCGCCCACATCGGTCGGGGCCGGCTCCGGGGCGCCCTCAAAACCGGAATAGGCAGCCTCGGGCCGGATTTGTTCTTGAAACGCGCTCGCGGCTCGCGACACTAACCCGCTGGTGACCAAGCCGACCAGGCTCTTCCGCAACGCGGCTCCGACGTCTCGTACAAAAGGCGACTTTTGAGCCGCTTTCTTTCCCAGCTCCACAACCTCCGGCTCAACTTCCACCCGATGCCGCGCTTTCTTCCGTACTCCCCGCGCCAGCAGCGCTCCGCCGAAGCAGGCGACCAGCGTTGAAGCCACCGGGTATTGCTGAATCCACAGCCGTGGGTCCACCAGGCGACGCGCGTCCTCTTTCAACTGCGCCCGCGCCTGCTGCATGGCCCGCTTGGCCGCACGGATTTCCTGGTCCAGGAGCTCAGCTTCAGTGAGCTGCTCGGGCGGCCGAATCGACATCTCGTCCGATTCGTGCCCGCTCGTTCCGCTTGATTGTTTCATACTTCTCAACCCTGGCGCGCCGCAGCTTCGCCTTCATCGCAGCCAAGACTATCAGAACCGTGACGCCCATCAGCAGCAGCAGTCCTCCTCCCACTATTAACTGACCTCCCCACAGATTTCCGCCCAGCGCCACGCCCAATCCGCCGGCAAAGCCCTGCAGCAGAAGAACGATACAAACTATCGCGGTCGCCAAACCCAGAACCCCCAGCGCGCCGAAGATCAGCCCCGACATGGCGCCATTGCGCGCCGACAGCATCACGCGATCGACACGCGCTGACCAATAGTGGGCGGTGTAGGCCAGCAGCTCCGTCACGTGACTTAGCAGCGCCTCCCGCCCCGCCCCGACCGGACGCTCCGTGTGGGGAGCACCGCTGCTTCCGTTGCCTCCATCTCTGCTGACGCCACTCACGCTGTTTCCTCACACGGGTCGGGGCGAACGCATCGCAACGCGGCACGCCCGTCCGGGCCGCTCAAAATGCCTAGCGACGGCGCATCAGAGTGCCCAACACCAGTCCCACGCCCGCCGAGATTAGCACCGACCGGAACGGGTTCTCCCGAATGTATTTGATCACCGGGTCCATCCGCTGCCGCGCAATGTCCCCGGCGCTCGACGCCAGCTCGGCTACGTCATCTTTAATGACGGCCGCCCGCTCGCGCAGTATCCGGCCCGTTTGGCTCATCTCCTCGCGCACATCCTCCGCCTTCATTTCAACGTCTTGCTTGCTCGTTTCTTCCGCCATGTTCGCTCTCCCGTTCGACCTATGCAGGCCGCCGGCCAATTGGTCGCGCCCCTGAGTATTGAAGCCGGGCATGACGAGCCCCTGAAATCCGCCTGACGGTGCGCTAAAACCCCCCAAAAAACGCGAGCTGCTGCTGGGTGATTACACTCCCCGGGAGCACGCCGGAGCAACTTGATCCGCCGGAGCCGCGGGAAGTGTTTCCTGTCTGCGATGCCGCAGGCGTCGCGATCCTCGTACGGTCAACGGAAGGTCCACTTTCCCACCTCCCCACATTCCCACGTTCCCACCGAACTACCAGTCGCCGGGTGCCATGCCCAAGCTGTAAGCGCGGGCATGCCCCTGTTAACGGCGTTGGGTGCCATGCCCAAGCTCTAAGCGCGGGCATGCCCCTGTTAACGGCGTTGGGTGCCATGCCCAAGCTGTAAGCGCGGGCATGCCTTCGTCAACGACGCGGCAGATGGGAGGCTACCGGCCAGGGCATGCCCGCGCCGCCACGCGGCTTGGGCATGGCACCCAACCGAGAACGAAGCAAAGAACCGGCCGGGCAAAGAACCACGGAACTACCAGTCGCGGTCCACCGGCTTATGCCGCGCCCGTTCACGCTGCCGCAGCAATTCCCGGCGCGCTTTCTCGGCATCCCGAATCTTCTGCAACAGGCGCTCGGCCTCCTGCCGCGACATCTTCACGCCCGGTGGCGGCTGGTCCGCCGGAGCCTCCTCTTGCTGCTCAGCCTGTTGCTCCTGCAGGTCTTCGAGCTGCGGTTCCTCAGGTTGCGTGGCCGGCTGCGATGCGGGCTGGCTTTCCGGCTGCGGCTCCTGTTCCCCCTCATCTGACGGTTGCGACGTGGGCTGGGAGGACGGCGACTGATCCTCGTTTTCGTTTGCCTGGCTGTCTTGTTCGGAGCCTTGTTCCTGCTCGTCCTGCCCCTCTTGCTGGTCCTGCCCTTCCTGCTGTTCAGAAGGCTGCGAAGAGGGTTGGCTGTCCGGCTGCGAAGACGGCTCGCTGGACGGCTGCGAAGAAGGCTGGCTGGATGGCTGCGACTGCGGCTGCTGCTCTTCAAGCTGCTTCTTAAGTTGGTAAACCAGCTCCAGATTCGCCCGTGCATCAGCGAGCCCGGGGTCCAAGCGAATCGCATCTCGGTACTGATTTATTACCCGCTCCAGCAACTCCTGCATTCCCGTGCCGCCCCCCCCTTCTTGCTGCACGAGGTCCGCCAAATCGCAGTTCCCCAGGTTATAACGCGTGCGCGCCTCGAATTTGGCATCGCCCAGCGGGATTGCTCGCGTCCACAGCTCCCGGGCCTCGGCCAGGTTGCCCAGCTTGAAATGCGCCGCCGCCCGATTGTGCAGCAGTTCCGCCGCGTTCCTTCCTTCCGCCTCCTCGTTCGCCTGCTCGTAAGCTTGCAGAGCCTCGGCGAATCGCCCGGCCGCATAGTGCTCGTTGCCCTGCTTTATCAGCTCCGCGGAGTCGCCGGCCCACGCCGGCCATGCCAGCATCAGAACTGCGCCTGCGAGCGCTGTTCTCCAATGAGCCAAAAAGCTTGAAGAACGTGTCCTGGCCTTCATCCCGCCCTCCGCTTTTGCCCCAGTGCAATCGCGCGCATCGCCGCCGGCGGCGCTTCGCGCACCAGCGACTCGATTACCAGTAGCAACAGCGCCGCCACTGCGAACGGGTGATACCGTGAGGGCCGCGGAACGCGCTCGCTTTCAAGCTTTTGTTGCGCCTCAATCTTCGGCACTACCACCCGGCGATAGATATCACCCAGGTCGAAGTTCCGCGTGCCCACCGGCACGAACGCGTTCAAATCCGAAACCGCCGCGATCTTCCGCAAATCATCGAAATTCGCCCGGCTCCACACGGTCTGGCCGTCGTACTCGAGATACGTCTCGCCCGCCCCCGCCTTGGCAACCGGTATCCGCGCTCCTTCCCGTTCGTCACCCAAGGCCACCGCCACGATGGGAATACGGTGATCTTCCCAAAGTGCGGCCGCCGCCCCCACCGGATAGCTCTCGTGGTCCTCACCGTCAGTTATCAGGAAAACCACCTTGTTCGTGCTGAGCTGACCGGGGAAACACTCGCCCGCCTTGCGAATGGCGTCGCCGATCAGCGTTCCCCCCCGCGGCGAGCTCTCAGTGGAAACATCGCTCAACGCCAGGCGGAAAAAGCCATAGTCGTTCGTCAAAGGACAGGCCAACGTGGGTACGCCCGCAAACGTGATCAGGCCGATGCGGTCGCCGCCCAGGGCCGGCAGCAAATCGTCCCGAATCGACAGCAGCGCCCGTTCCAGCCGGTTGGGGGCGATGTCACGCGCCAACATTGAACGCGACACGTCCAGCAGCACCAGCACGTCCACGTTGCGCCGCACCACCTGCTGCTCCTGCTCGCCCCAACGCGGATTGATAATGCCCGCCACCAACGCCACCAGGCACGCCACTATCAACCCCAGACGCCACAGCCGGCGGCCCCACCCGAGCGGCGGCGCCAAACGTGGCAGCAAGCCTGGGGTTGCGAACCGCCGCAACGCGCGCTGCCGCTGCCAGATGCCATATACCCCGATAAGGGCCGTGCCGAGCACCACCCACAGCAGCCACAACCAACGCTGGTCAAACTCGAGGTCGCTCATGGAATCTTCCTCAGCACCGTCGAGTCGAGCAGCACCTGCAGACAAATGCACGCGAACGCTGCCACAAGCCACGGCCGCGACAGTTCGCCCCAATGCACAAACCGCCGCTCCTCCGTCTTGGTCCGCTCCAGCCTGTCAATCTCCTCGTAAATCTTCAGCAGCGAGCCCCGGTCCCGAGCGTGGTACGCCCGCCCACCCGTCAATTCGGCCACGCGCTTCAGCGGCTCGTCATCCACCGGCATGCGGGAAAAGCCGCGCACCGCGCCCGTGCCCGCCAGTATCGTGTAAACCTTGATGCCGTAAGTTGCCGCCAGTTCCCCTGCTTGCTCGGGCGATAAATCGCCCGCGTTCTGCTCGCCATCAGTGAGCAGCACTATTACCCGGCTGGTAATCGTATACTGCTGCCCGCTGCCGGACGTGCGCTTGAGGTCCTTCAGCCGCGACACGCCCAAGGCCAACGCGTCGCCGATCGCCGTCATGTCCTCTTCGCGACGCGTCACAATCTGCGTTTTGTCGAGCACCTCGATCAGCGAGCTATGGTCCAGCGTGAGCGGGCAGACGCTGTCCGGGTACTTCGCGAAACGAATCATTCCGATCAGATCATTCGGCCGCCCAGGAAGAGCGTCGCCATCGCCCAACACGAACCGCCGGAACACGTCCTTGACCACGTCCAGCCGAGTCATTGGCTGGCCACGCGGCGACAGGTCCGTGTCGCGCATGCTGCTCGAAGTATCGACGACCATCTGAATCGCGATCCCTTCGGCAAAGATCTGATTGGACTCGTCCGGCCGTTGCGGCCGCGCCACCGCGATGATCAGGCAGGCCAGAGCCGCGATTCGCAGTGCCGGCAGGATGCGCCGCAAACCTGCGGACCAGCGCGCTCCCGCGGCGCGCAGCGGCGTCAGGTCGGAGAACCGCAGCGCCGCCCGCCAGCTCGGCTGTTGCCACAGCCACCACAACAACGGTAACAACGCCAGCCCCAGCAACGCCCAAACCCAGGGAACGGGCCATTGCACCCACTGCGGCGTCAGCGGCAAGTGGTGGTGCGTCATGCCGCCTGCCCCTCCCCGCTCTGTTGTTGCATCCGGGCCAGTTGTGCCCGCTGCGCGGCCGCCGCCGTCTCATGCACGAATGCCCGCGCCGTCATGAGCGCCTGATCCGCATCCGTGCGGTTCGGCCGAAACGCCGCATATTTGACCAGGTCGCACGCTTCAAGAAACGTTCGCAAACGATAGGCGTCATACGGCAGGGCGCTGGGCTTGTGAGCCAGCGCGTTGAGAAACTCTTCCGTCGTCATCTCCGGCGCCGCGAGCGAAAACTTCCGCTCGATGTACGCCCGCACGATTTCCGTCAGTTCGTAGTAGTAGTCGCGTGCCCGGCCAATCTCAATCCAATCTCTGCGCCCCAGTTGCTCCAACGCCTGCAGCGCCACCAATTCCGGCGCAACCGGCGGGACGTTGCGCTGCCGCCGCCGAAACCACAGCCACGCCAAGACCGCCGCCGTGGCAAGCGCGGCAATACTGGCCGCCAGCAACACCCCCTTCGCAATCAGCCGTTTGAGCGATGGCTTAGCTGACAGCGTGCCGGTGATGTCACGCGGGTTCATCAACGAGTCTTGCGTCGTCAGCGCCGACCGTACCTCAACCTTCAGCGGGTCCGTCTGCAACTCGTTCTGGAATCGCACTGGCTCGCCCGCCTGCTCCGGCTTACGGCCGTATTTGGCGATCAGCTCCGGAATCTCAAGCGTGCCGGACGCCAGGCTCTCAACGCGAAAGACTCGTCGCCATTCCAGCCCGCCCTCCGGCGCCGGCCGCGGATCCGGCGTTTCTTCACCGCGAATCTGCAAATCGGGCAGCGCCTGGGCGGCCGGAAGTTCGACCACGTAATCCTCCGGCGCGCGAACTTCCAGCACGATCTCGAACGGATCGCCCAGCCAGACCGCTTTCGGCCGCACCGTCACCTCAAACTTCACCGGCCCGCGTTCCTTCGACTGGCGTACTTCATCCGGTTCGCGCGCCGGCCCGCGATTGCACCCGCCCAGCAGAGCCGCCAGCAACACGGCTGAAACCCAGCACGCCTTGACCCTTATCTCACGTGAGACCGGATGGCGTCCGGTCTGCCAGCCGTGCGTGATCGCCCAAACACTCCGCCTCATCGCCGCCGCCCCCGCCGATGGAAGAACCTCCGCAACGGCTCGACAAACGATTCGCCCGTCGCGACCTCAATCGCATCCAAGCGCATTCGCCGCAGCTCCGTTATCAGCGCCGCATGCCGCTCGTCGGCCAGCCGCGCGAACCGCTCGCGAAAAGCCCGCGAACCGGTGTCCACGAGCATCTGCGCCCCGGTTTCCGGATCCAGTACCTCGACGTACCGCACCGGCGGCAGCCGGCGCTCGCGCTCGTCGCGCACGATGACCGGTATCACGTCATGGCGGTGCCGCACAATCTGCAGCGGCCCGGTGAAGCTCGGCGTCTGAAAATCGCTGATCAGGAAAACCACGGCCCGTCGCGCCAGCACCCGGCTGATGGATTCCAGCGCTACCCCCACATCCGTCTTGCGCCCCGCCGGTTCATGGTACAGCAGCTCACGCACTACGCGCAGCACGTGCCGCATCCCCTTGCGCGGCGCGACAAACCGCTCAATCCGATCCGTAAACAGGATCAACCCCACCTTGTCATTGTTCTGAATGGCCGAGAACGCCAGCGTCGCCCCCAATTCGGCCACCAATTCGCTCTTGAGCTGCTCGCGCGTCCCGAACTGCTGCGATGCGCTCACGTCCACCGCCAGCAGCACCGTCAGCTCACGTTCCTCCCGATAATTCTTCACGAACGGCCGCCCCGACCGCGCCGTCACGTTCCAATCAATCGTGCGCACGTCGTCCCCCGGCTGGTACTCGCGAACTTCCTCGAACTCCATCCCGCGCCCTTTGAACGCGGAGTGGTACTGTCCCGCGAACACGTCGTTAACCATCGCCGACGTGACAATCTGGATGCGACGGACCTTCTTCAGTATCTCAGTCGGGATCATCGTTTGCCGCCGGCCGTTATCTGCTCGGCCTATTCCCAGTCCGCGACCGGCCTAGTCCGGACAGCCCTCGCCTGGAGGGTTTCATTTTATAGACGCCCACCGCCCTGAAAAGCCGTCGAGAAATGCTCCGACTTTCGATAGATGCTTTTTGCCAGGCGTCCCGGCCTATTTCCCGGTCTCCTCCAGCCGCGCCCGGATCGCCGGCTGGTCGGGATCGGTCGCCAACGATTTCTGCCACCACTGCCGGGCTTCGTTCAGCGCCGCCTCGTCCGAATCGAAGCTGCTTGCCCGCCAAAGCGCTTCCGCCAAGCGGTTCATGGCACGCACGTTTCGCGGATTGCGCGCCAAGACCCCGCGCGCCAGCTCTCGGGCTTCGGCGTGCCGCCCCACCTCTGAATAAGCTTGCGAAAGCGCCAGCGCCGTGTCCTCCTGGCCCGGATCGAGTTCAAAGCTCTTTTCCAAATCGGCCGCCGCACGCGCCCAATCACGCCAGGCAACGTACACCTGCCCGCGATTCGCATAAGCGCCCGCGTCCTCGGGCGAAAGCTCAATCACTCGCGTCCACCCCTGGCGCGCGGCTTCCAGATGGCCATTCGTCTGATGCGCCGCCGCCAGCAACGACCACGCCGCCAGGTTGTCCGGCTCCCGGTCCACTACCTGCCGCAGCGGGGCAATGGCCTGGGCCCAGTATCCCTCCCGCGTCAACTGGCGGGCGTATTCCATCTTCAACTCTACGTTATCCGGTTCGGCCTCGACCAGCCTTTTCAAGCTCAGCTCGGCCTCGCGCCACCGGCCCAAGGCGCGCAACGCCGCCAGCTCATCGCGCAACGCGCCGGGATGGTAGGGATCGTTCGCCAGCGTCTCGCGCGCCCGCGCCAGGCCTTGCAGCAGTGCCGGCGAATCACCCTCCGGCGCCCAATGCACGCGGGGCGTCGAATCGGACGTGCTCGCGGGCTCCGTGGTTTCTGAGGCGGCCACCGGCGCCGCGCTAGTTTCCGCCGGCACCTCTGACTCGAAGGCCGCTACAACAGGCGCCGTGGCGGCCGTGTCGCGCGGTTCCATCTGCAGTTCGGCCGTCCTATCCGGCTCTGCGATAAAGCCGGGCGTTCCGTCCTCTTCTGCGATCGAAACGTTTGTGCTTGCCTCTGTCACATGGGCGACTTCAACACGGACTGCCACCGGCGCAGCCTGTTCTTGCCACCATACCCGCACCACGCGCACGGCGACGATTGCCAACCCGACCGCACATACCAACACGAACGCCGCAGTCAGCTTCATGCCGCGATCTCATCCCCAGCAACCGTCTTCGAAACAACCGTCAACCGCCACTCCCACTCAAGCACGTTAGTTCACCGCGTTTCACGCTTCCTGGCTGCCGTTGCCCGCTCGGCTCAGAGTCTCCAATTGCTGGGCGATGCGCCGACTGCGACGATTGCTGCTGCGAGGAAGCACCTCTTCCGAGCCGAGCCGCGACGTCGAAAACCGCACACGGCAAAAACCAGCCCGATCAGCATCCAGAAGCGCCTCTGCGTCATTTCCGCCGACAAATAGATTGGAGTCGACCATGCTCAGCTACTCCGCCGGGCAGGGTCTCGGCGCACCCAAATGCTCATTTCATTTGCTTTCGGCATTCGTCATTTCCCCGCGAACGCCGCCTCCACCCGCCCGCACACATAGTGATACGCGATCTGGTGGCATTCTTGAATGCGGTCACTGCACTTATGCGGCACAAGCAGCCTGTGCGCGCAGCATTCCGCCAGCCGATGCCCACTCGCGCCGGTGAAGGCGATCGTGACTGCCCCGCGCGCCGCCGCGGCGCGCACCGCTTCCAGCACGTTCGGCGAGTTGCCGCTCGTGCTCAGCGCCCAAACTACATCGCCCGCCTGAACCAGACCTTCAACCTGGCGCGCGAAAACGCGTTCGTACCCCAGGTCATTGCTGATGGCCGTGAGGACCGAGCTGTCCGTCGTGAGCGCAATCGCCGGCAGCGCCGCGCGATCCGTGCGGAACCGCCCCAGCAGCTCGGCCGCAATGTGCTGCGCATCCGCCGCGCTGCCGCCGTTGCCGAGCACGTAAACGCGCTTGCCATTGCGAATCGCGGCGATGATGGCATCCGCGATGCCGTCCAGCACCGTTGCCTGGTCCCGCATGGCCGCGGCGGCAGTCAGGTGATCCTGGAGGGTCGATTCCCATTCGATGGACATCACTCTCTCCTCGCACGCGAATGTCTGCCCTGCGCCGCGTGTGTGCAGTCGCATGAAGCGGCAGCTTCAAGCAGTGCCTCGCCGAACAGTTAGCCGGCGGCGCCTGCGAGACGCCCAGTGCTGAGCCAACCGATCGGCAGAACCCGGGGCGTCGCGTCAAGCTGAATTGTACGTCAACATGCCTGATTCGACAGCGCGCCCGGCGAAGACCGTCAACCGCGTGTGCGCAGTGGTAGCAGAGCCGGCTCGTGTCGAGCCGGAATTGACCAGTGTGCCCCCTTTCGCTCAGGTCGCATGCCCAGCACGGATCGGATAGCCCTCCCTAGCGCTTCGGCCTCGGATCACCGACGCGCGCTTTCACGGCCCGCCGGGCGCGTCCTGAGTCGCCGGCCCTCGCCCCTGCTCTCGCGCCGGCGGCTGCTGCGCCGCACGCCACCGCTCCCATTTCAGCTTGTTGGCCGCGATTTGTTCGTCAACCTGCTTCAGCATCGCTTCCGGATTGCGCTTGAACCCCTCGCGACAGCCGGGGCAGCAGAAATACAGCGTCCGCCCCTTGTACTCCAGGCTCACATCCGGCCGGATATCGCCGTAGCCGCACGGGCAAACACTCTGGAACGTGTACGACTCCTCAAGCTTGGCGGCGTAACGCTGCGGGTCCTTCTCCCAGGTCGCCTTCGCCTCCGCTGAAGCAAAGTAGATGCGTACGCCGTTCCACAGCGTCGAAACCTCGGGGTCCACCGGCTTGCCGGTCACCGGGCAAAGCACCTGCACGCGCGGCGGGCGCATCAAATCCCACTGCTTCCGCACCGCCTCCGCGTACTCCCCCGGGTCGTCCAGGAACTTCTCCCGCGCGGCCGCGTCGGCGAAATAAACCCGTCTGCCCTCAAATTCAACCGAGACGTTGAGGTCGATGGGTCGCCCGGTCACGGGGCACTGGATCGGCTCGACCGCCGCCGCCACTGCCGCCGCAGCCTGCTCGGCACGGCGGAGTTCTTTGGGCAAATCCGCCCGCTTGCTCTGCGCGAACGCCGTCGTCACGACCGAGATGCTTAGAAGAACTAGTGCAAGGCGCATAATCAGGCCTCCGGTTGATTGTAACTCGGCCTGCCGCCGGCGAGGCGCTTACTTCGCCTTCTTGTTCTTGGGCAAAAACTTCTGGGCCGCCTCGCACAACTCCTTAACGTGTGCGACGCTCGCGCTAAACATCTCGCGCTCGCGCGACTCGAGCTCGACCTCGATCACCTTCTCCACCCCGCCCGCCCCTAGAATGCACGGCACCCCCACAAAGTATCCGCCCACCTCGTACTCATCCTTGCAGTACGCGGCGCACGGCAGGACGCGTTTCTTGTCGCGGATCATGGATTCAACCATAGCGATCGTCGCCGCGGCCGGGGCATAGTACGCGCTGCCGGTCTTCAGCAGGTTCACGATTTCGGCCCCCCCGTTGCGCGTGCGCGTGACGATTTCGTCCAGCCGCCCCGGCGGAATGAGCTGCGTCACCGGAATTCCGCCGACCGTCGTGTAGCGCGGCAGCGGAACCATGTCGTCGCCGTGCCCGCCCAGTAACATAGCCTGCACGTCCTCAACGCTGCATCCGATTTCAGCCGCGATGAACGCGCGGTAACGCGCCGTGTCGAGCACACCGGCCTGTCCCACCACGCGGTGCGGCGGGAAGCCGGAGATTTTGTGGGCTGTATACACCATCGCATCCAGCGGATTGGAGACGACGATCAGCACCGCGTTCGGGCTGTGCTTTACCGCCTGAGCGGTGACCTCTGCGACGATCTTGACATTCGTCTCCAGCAACTGGTCACGCGACATCCCCGGTTTGCGCGGCAGGCCGGACGTAATAACGACTATGTCGCTATCCGCGCTCTCTTCGTAGCCGTTACTTCCGACCAGGCGGACGTCAGAATCAATAATCGGAGCCGCTTGGGCCAGATCGAGCGCCTTGCCTTGCGGCATGCCCTCGACAATGTCCACGAGCACGACATCAGCCAGCTCGGCCGCGGTAGCCCACATCGCACAGGTTGCGCCCACGTTGCCGGCTCCGATAATCGTGATCTTCGCGCGTTTCATTTTACGGCTCCATGAATGGTTGCTTCCCTTGCACCGCGTCCAGTGGGATTTTATCGTCCTGCTGGCCGTCGGGCCAACAGTAGGCGCAATGGGGGGCTAGTGCAAATTGTGCTTACAGGAGGCCGGTGTGTGGGGCGGTCGGGGGTGGAAGCGCCCAGGGCGCAAAGCTCGCGCGGAGTGTGAAACGCGGTACTGCGCGCTGCGCGAAAGCGAGGTTCTTAGCGGCATTTCGGGGCGGCACGCCCCGGCTCTGCTCTCCTCGGCGTCCGGCAGATACGCCGAGCTCAGCGGTTTCCGGTTGTGAACGCCGGCGAAATACGGATAATGGTCGGCGTGAGCCTTCGCAAGCGACGAACGACGGGTGCGGATGGCCGGGCTTTTCCGGTAACCGCCGCGCTTGCCGGCTGGCAAGATTCACCTGCCTGGAGGGAAAACCCGCTCGATGGCTGAAATGTACCTGATCGCCCCCTTGATCCTCCTCGTGGTCGTCACGGTGGCGGCCCTGCTGGATCGCTGGAGTGTTCCGGTCATTCTGATCGCCCTTGGCGCTGGAATCCTGTTCGGCAGCGATGTACTCGCCTGGTGGGACTTCGACGATGTGGCCCTGACCAACCGGATGGCCAATCTGGCCCTGGTCTTCATCCTCTTTCAGGGCGGCTTCAGCACCCGGCGCGAAGACTTTCGAGCGGTGTCTTTGCCGGCCGGCGGACTGGCAACCTGGGGCGTCATCCTCACGGCCGCCGTCACCTTCCTGGTGCTTCATCTGGTGTTTCATTGGCCGCTGGAAAAGGCCGTGCTGCTGGCCGTGATCATCTCCTCCACGGACGCGGCCGCCACGTTCTCGATTCTCCGCCGCCAGTCGCTGCCCCCCAAGCTCTCTTCGACCGTGGAGATCGAAAGCGCGGCCAACGACCCGATGGCGATCCTGTTAACCCTGGCCGCCATCCAGGCCTTCACCATCGGAGACGCCCGCTGGTACGCTGTGCTTTTGGCGTTCATCTGGAAATTCGCCGCGGGCGTTGGCCTCGGCTGGTTGCTCGGCCATGCGGCAATCTGGATGTTCAATCGTCTCCGCCCCCAGGATCGTGCCCACTACTACATTCTGTCGTTCGCCGTGGTGCTGCTCATCTACGGCCTGGGAGAGATGGTCAGGAGCAGCGCGATGCTGGCGGTCTTCATCGCCGGCTATGTAATGGGCAACCGGCCCTTTGTTCATAAGCAAGGCACGGCCAACTTTGTATCGGCGCTCTCCACGATCTCCGAAACCAGCATGTTCGTCATGATGGGATTGCTGGTCTTCCCGCGTCAGTGGGCGCATTTGTGGCCGCAAGGCATCCTGCTCTTCCTCGTGTTGACGTTCGTCGCCCGGCCAGCGGCCGTTTGGCTTGGCACACTCGGAATGAAGTTGGGTGCGAAGAACAAGCTGTTTATTTCGTGGGCGGGCCTGCGCGGCGCGGTGCCGATCATCTTGGCGACTTATCCGATCGCTGCGGGAATGGCGGTCGGCCAGGATGTTTTCAATCTGGTGTTCTTCGTGGTGATCCTGTCCATCGCGATTCAGGGCTCAACCCTGGGCGTTCTGGCCCGATGGCTCAACCTTTCCACGCGTTCTCGCCCGAAGCCGTTCTACAACCTTGAACTGGTCACGATGGCGCAAAGCGACATGGACCTGCTCGTCGTGGACATGCCCGATCCTCAAGGTGCGCCAGGACCTCGGATATCTGACTTGAAGCTACCGCCCGGGTCCGTCATCACGTTGATCACGCGCGGCAAGGACGTAGTTGTTCCCAAGGGTAGTACGCGCCTGCAAGGCTGGGACCAGATTACCGTCCTGGCGCATGC
>ENA-UOUL01000572-UOUL01000572.1-bioreactor-metagenome-genome-assembly--contig:-NODE-572-length-61679-cov-5.000081_pt1 | contig 61679 bp, 47 predicted proteins | sample MGYA00249838_ERZ747220 | MGnify/ENA primary metagenome ERZ747220 (study PRJEB28778, sample SAMN05720191) | bioreactor metagenome | isolation source: Anaerobic biogas reactor | place: USA:Washington... | reverse complement strand
AGAACACGCGCCAGGAGTAGCTCGGTGAGCATGTGCCGTCGGACCACCGAAGCCGCCTGCTCGAGGCCTGCAGCGGTGAGGTGGATGGTCTTGTCGTCGTGCATCACCACCCACCCATCGCGTGTCATCCGCTGGATGGTGGCCGTCACCGTAGGCGCGGATACCTCCATCCAATCGGCCAGTTTACGGCCAATGACTGGCTCGTGGTCGCGTGCCAGGGTATAGATGGCCCCCAGGTAGTCCTCAACGGTTGGTGTAGGATTGGCCAAAGTGGGCTCCGTATACGCAACAGCCACCCGAGCGATCGCCAGCCCTTGGCGAGTTGGGTAAGCTTAGGATATGCTAAAACGGCATCAAAGTGCAAACTAACCAGCTAGATGGTAACACGACCATCGCTGCCGGTCAAGTCGCGTTGGACAGTATTCCGCCGGCGGCCTATGATGCACGCAGTCACATGTACGCACCATGAGGAGGCGCCAGAACGATGGCCTCTTTTGATCTTGCTGGCATGACAGGCGTGATCATCGGCGGCGCTGGCGGTATCGGCCAGACGCTCAGCAAGGGGCTCGCGTCTGCGGGCGCCGATCTGCTCATCGCAGACCTGCCGTCGCAACGGGTGCAGGCTGAAGAGGTCGCTCACGACATCGTCGCCATGGGTCGACAGGCCGCGACGCTCGATCTGGATGTCACATCGCTTGTGTCCATCGAGACGATGGTCTCGCAGGCCATCGAGCGCTTTGGCAGAATCGACTGGCTTGTCAATACGGCGGGAATGAACATCCGCAAGCCAGTGCTCGACTACACCGAGCAAGATTGGGATCGCATGCTGGCGGTGAACCTCAAGGGGGCCTTCTTTATGACCCAGGCCGCTGCCAGGGTGATGCAGCCGCGCCGTCGTGGCCGTATCGTGCATATCGCTTCTCAGCTCGCCGCTGTGGCCATGCATGATCGTTCGATCTACGCTATCACCAAGGCCGCCCTGGCGCACATGTGCAAGGCTTTTGCCGTCGAGTTGGCCCCCTATGGGCTAACCTTTAACGCCGTTGGGCCTACGTTCGTATCGACGCCTCTCACCACCAGCATGTTTAGCGACCCGGTCTTTGTCGACGAAAACCTGCCTCACATTCCCGCCGGGCGCTTTGGCACCACCGATGATGTGCTGGGGGCGGTGCACTACCTGGTTTCGGACGCGGCCGCGCTGGTCAATGGGCATCTGCTGTTGGTCGATGGTGGCTATACAGCCTGGTGAATCCGGGCGTTCGACGTTCTGACGACAGGGGGTAACCTACAATGAAGGGGATCATTCTGGCTGGCGGTTTGGGGTCTCGCCTGTATCCGTTGACCTATGCTACCAACAAGCATCTCCTGCCGGTCTATGACAAGCCGATGGTCTTTTATCCCATTGCCACGCTCGTTGATGCAGGCGTCACCGAGGTTCTGATCGTGACGGGAGGACCCCACGCCGGCGATTTCATGCGGGTCTTGCGCAACGGCAAAGAGTTGGGCATCACGCACCTCGAATACGCCTTTCAAGAATCTGAGGGTGGCATTGCAGACGCTCTCCGCCTCTGCGAAGACTTTGCTGATGGCGATAACATCGCCGTGATTCTGGGCGATAACACCACCGACGCCTCGATCGGCTCGGCTGTGGCGCGCTTTGAGCGCGGCGCCATGGTCTTTCTGCGGCAGGTGCCCGACCCCGAGCGTTTTGGCGTGCCGGTGTTTGCGCCTGATGACGCCACCCGCATCGTCGCCATCGAGGAAAAGCCCGCCCAGCCCAAGAGCCCCTATGCAGTCACGGGACTCTACCTCTACGACCACACCGTTTTCGACATTATCCGTACCATCAAGCCTTCAGGGCGTGGCGAACTCGAGATCACCGATGTGAACAACGCCTATGTGTCGCGTGGTGCGTTGCAGTGGGCGCTTCTCGATGGCTTTTGGTCCGATGCAGGCACATTCGAGAGCCTGTTTCGAACCAATGTGTACTGGGCCCGCAAGACCACCGGACAGCGTTGCGAAAACTTTGATGCCTACTTTGGCTAGGCCATGCCCCCACCCATCAACGAGGAAGTGACATGTACAGATCGCTGGCAGTAGGTCCCATCGGCGTCAAGGCAAGTCTCGCTGAAGCGGTTGCTCTGGCGAGTGCTCACGGCTTTGCGGGTGTGTCTATCAGCCGTGCCGATATCGAAGCCTATGGCATCGAGAGCACGCGCAGCCTCTTGCGCAATGCTGGTCTCGTCGCTTCTGACGCTGGCCTACCGGTCGATTTCCGCACGACAGATGAGGCCTTTGAGCGCGATATGCAGGGATTGCAGACCTTTGCCGACATGCTCAAGGCTGTTGGCTGCGAGCGCGTCAACACCTGGCTGCTGCCAGGCAGTGACACCCTGCCTTACGCTGAGAACCTAGCGCTGCACCGCGATCGTCTCGGCGCCGTCGCCAGCGTGTTGGCGGCGGCCGGTGTACGTCTCGGGCTCGAGTATGTGGGCCCCGCCACGGCCCGCGCCAAATCCAGATACCCCTTTGTCCACAACCAGACAGGGCTGTTCGAGCTAATCGATGCCATCGGCGGCTCTAACCTCGGGCTCCTCTTGGATGCCTACCACTGGTATACCTCGGGCGGCAACGCCAGCGAGCTGCGCGCCCTGACCAACGCCGATGTGGTGTTGGTGCACGTCAACGATGCCCCGGCCGGCGTGGCCGTTGAGGAGCAACTCGACCTGGTGCGGCGCATGCCTGGCGAGACTGGCGTCATCGACATGGCGACCTTTATGGGGGCGCTGGTGGACATGGGCTATGACGGCCCTGTCGTCGTCGAACCCTTCTCAGATTGGGTGCGTCAGCTGCCCCCTGATGGCGCCGTCAAGGCGACGGCCGACTCATTGGATCGCATCTGGCCACAGCGCTGACGCTCCAGCAGCGAGAGGCCGGCTCGATCGAGCCGGCCTCTGTGATCTCCAGGATGCGTGGATGTCTAGCGCCAGGTAAGTGTCGGGCTGTGAAAGATCTCGAGTTCATTGCCGTCTGGGTCCTTGAAGAACGCCAGACGAATGTCGCCGGCATCACGTGGCAACACATGGAACGTGACGCCCTTGGCGGTTAGCTCGGCATAGGTGGCGTCGGTGTCATCGGTCTCAAAGGCGAGATGCACAAAGCCGCACATCGGCGTGGCGTTGGCACCCTCTTCGGTGGGCAGCAGCTCGATGGTGGTGCCGCCGATGTCGATAAAGCAGATATCAGAGCCCTCGATCGAACCGACCACGGGAAAGCCAAGCTTTTCCGTGTAAAAGGCCTTCATCTCGGCAAAGCGGTTCGTCCGGAGCGCGATGTGGTGCGAGCCCAAGATCGCCATGTCATCCTCCCGTCTAGTCTGGGTGCGTACGCACGGTGCCTGAATGCTAGCCCCAAAGCCACCCCACGTCAAAGCGACTTGTCGCCGCGACCAGGTCGCCATTTGACACTGTCCAGCGCAGCACCTACCATCGATGTCACAGTCAGTCAATCCTGGTGGCAATAGGCGAATGAGCGAACGCGAACAGGTAGGCGCCGACCTCTGGAGCGGCGTAGACCTCTCGGGCATCACCCTTGTGATCGGCCTCGGCACTGGACAGCTGCTGGAGATGCTGGCCGTAGAGGCGCAGCAGGCAGGTGGTCTGGTGGTGCTGGTGAGCTATTTGCAGCCAGCGCTAGAGGCCGCAGGTGACCTGGCCACACAGTTGCCCATTGAACGCGTCCATTGCCGCTCACGTCAGTTGCCACTGGCCGACGGCTCTGTTGATCTCTGCGTGGTCAACGGCTCGCTACGCGATGTGCCCGTGCCGCACTATCGCACCTTTCTGGATGAACTCTGGCGCATTCTCGTGCCAGGCGGGCATCTGCGCATCTCTGACATCCTGCCCGCCTCAGATTCGCCTGAGGCGCTTACCTGGCGCAGACGTTGCGATCTCATCAGTCGTCTCGGGCACGCCATGGGCCAGCCGGTGGCACTGCATGCCGATGCCCGCGCCCTGGCCAAGGCCATGCAAGAGACCGGGTACGAAAGCATGGCGATCTCTCTCTTGCCTGGGCTCGCATTGACGCCAGAGTGGCTTGGTGAGACGGTGGAAGCGATTCGCTCCATGGTGTCGCGCGTCGGCGATGCGCATGTCAGAGACGATATCATAGAGGTCGACATCCCCGCCCTGATCGCGTCGTTTCGGCACGGAGAACAGCGTGCCGCCGACCGGTTTGTGGTGCGTGGCAACAGGGTAGGCAACCTGGCGCTAGACATGGAGACGGCTGGCACCGAAGCGGTCCTGGCCGCCAGAGATGATGAGCCCGCCGACCCTCTTGTATCGGACGGTGCGGCATGAGCGTGTACCTCGACGTCTCGGCCGCCGTCCATGCCAAAGCAGGGCTGAGCCGCTACGCCGGCAATCTCGCTCGAGCGCTGGCGCCCATGCTGGGCTCGCAACTGGTGCTGTTTCAGAACAGCCTGGGTAGATGCCCGCTGCCGACTGGCCTCGATCATCTGCCGGTGAGCGGAACGCGATTGGGCTATCGCCCCTGGCGCGCCGCAGTGCTGGCCGCGAGAGCGCTCGGTCTCTCGAGCCGCCGCCTGGCTCCCGAGGCGAGCCTCTTTCATGCCACCGAGCATCTGCTGCCGCCTGTGACAGCGCCCACGGTGCTCACAGTGCACGATTTGATCTGGGAGATCTATCCCCAGTATCATCGCACGGGCAACTATGTCTATCTGAAGGCCGCAATGCCGCTCTTCTGTCGGCGAGCCGACCGCATCATCGCCGTGTCTGGCGCCACCCGTGACGATCTGATTGAGCGCTACAGGGTGCCCGCCGACAAGATCACCGTGATCAGCGAGGCCGCAGCCGAGCACTTTGCGCCCGCGCCCCACGCTGAGATCGAGCGCGTCAGCAAAAAGTTCAGCCTGCATGGGCGTTACCTCATCGCGGTGGGCACGCTCGAGCCGCGTAAGAACATCGCCATGCTGGCCCGAGCCTGTGGTGAGCTCTTTCGTCGCGACCTGGCTGACACACTGGTGGTGGTGGGTGCTCGTGGGTGGCTCTTTGAAGAGGCCATGCAAGAGATCAGCGCTATGCCCTGGAATGGCCGCATCGAGATGCCGGGGTATGTAAGCGAAGACGATTTGGTGGCGCTTTACTCAGGCGCCTTGCTGGCTGTGCAGCCCTCTTACTATGAGGGCTTTGGCCTGCCGGTGCTCGAGGCCATGGCCTGTGGCTGCCCGGTGTGCGCCAGTGAGACGTCGAGCTTGCCCGAGGTGGGCGGCCAGGCCGCACGTTACTTTGACCCCCGCGATCTCGACGCCATGATCGAAACGCTGGCAGCGGTGGCAGGCAATGACGATCTGCGCCACGAGATGAGCGCCCAGGGCCTCGAGCGCGCTCGCCTCTTTTCGTGGCGACGATCTGCTCTTGAGACGGCCCATCTCTATCAGACGCTCGTTCCTGGCATCGAGGTGTTGGTATGACCAGGCAGATGCTGGCCCTGGGGCATGCGGACTTGACGCGCGATGGCTCTATATAGACGAGAGAGGCCTGCACCGGACGGCGAAGATAACAATGATTCGGTCAAGGCGCTGTCTGCACGTCTTGAGGCCGAGCTGTATCTCACCGAGATCGCGGAGCGCTCACGCATCGATCCCATCGATCAGGACCCGTTGGCCGATCTGCGAAGGCGAGCGTGGATCAACAGCCACCTTCCCATCGGTTGGCCCAGAATGCCTGCGGGGTTTTGGGCAAAGGCCCGCGCCGTAGCGCAAAAGGCCTTGCGGCGCCTGTTACATTGGTACATCAACCCCATCGTCGACCAGCAGAACGCCTTTAATGCCAGTCTCGTGACGGCGCTCGACGACCTGTGTACGCGCATCGCCGCCGTATCGACGAACGCTGTGCCTGATAGCGAGACGTCTCGCCAACTGCTGCGGCGCATCGCCACTCTTCAGGCGACGAGCCTCTCGCTGGCAACAGCTGCTCCCAGCGAGGGCAACTCGCTGGGAGCAGCCCTGGCAGCCGATGCCGACCTTCCGTTGCGACCGCTCGGCGCCGATTACCTGCGCGCCTTTGCTGAGCGCTTGGCGCTGCAACAGCATCTTGCCCCTGCTAGCCCCAAGACCGTGCTGGTGATGGGCCTCTTTGCAGAGCCAGTACGCAGGCTGGCGTTCGATCTGGGTATAGAGGTCGTCACCCTCGATGCGGCCGCGGCGGGCTCGCAGCAAGGCGACCTGACGCCAGTAGATGATGGTTCTGACCGCCACCCTGATGCAGTGTGCGCATTACACGCCGTCGAGCCCGAGTCGCTTGCTGGCGTCATCTGGGCGGGCGGGCTATGGCGCCTGAACGCGCCTCAAGTCACTGCTGTGGCGCAGCTGCTATGCGGCGCGCTCGCGCCCGGCGGCCTGCTATGGATCGAGAGCGTCGTTGCTGCCGATGCGGCCGCCACAGCGCGCTGGGTCTGGTCAGATATCTGGGCTCGTCGACCCTACACGGCCGAACTGCTCGCGACGCTGCTGCAGGCCGGCGGGCTCTCGGTCGCCGATCAGGCGCTGGCGCTGTGCTGCCCAGACGGCCGGCCATCGGGCTGGTTCGCCCAACTTGCCGAGCGGGGCCCGCACTAGTATGCGCATCGTGGTGTGCCACAGCCAGGTGCCCTTTGAGCATGGCGGCGCTGATGTCCATGTCAACGAGCTGTGTCGCCAGTTGCGGTTGCGCGGCCACCAGGCCGATGTTGTGCAGTTGCCGCAACAATGGGAGCCACGCTCCGAGATCATCAAGAACTATATGCTCTGGCGCATGTTGAGTCTGACCCATACCTATCAACAGCAGCCCATCGATCGGGTGATCTGTATCAAGTATCCCTCATACGCCGTACAGCATCCTCACAAGGTCACCTGGCTCAATCACCAGCTGCGCCAGGCCTACGAGCTGTACGGCACGCCTTACAGCTTTATGGGGAATACGCCTGAAGACCACGAAATTCGCGAGGCAGTTAGGCGGATGGACACCCTAACCATCGCCGAGTCGCAACGGGTGTTCGCTGTCTCTACCAATGTGGCGACGCGCCTCGAACGGTACAACGGTATCCATGCTGCGGTGCTCTATCCACCAACGGCACTGGAAGATAGACTGCACTGCGATGCCTATGGAGACTATGTGCTGTCGGTCGGCAGGCTTACCCGCATCAAACGGGTCGATCTGCTGATCGAGGCCCTGGCGCATGTCAAAACCCCCGTGCGCTGCCTGATCGCTGGCACAGGCGAGGATGGTCGGCGCCTGCGACGGCTGGCGCTTCTCAAGGGCGTGGCCACCCGCTGCCAGTTCTTGGGGTACGTTGACGATGAGAGTCTCCTGTCACTCTATGCCAACTGCTTGGCCGTCTATTATGCACCGCTTGACGAAGACTATGGGCTGGTTCCGGTCGAAGCGATGAAGTCGTCCAAGGCGGTTCTGACGGCCCATGATAGCGGCGGCGTAACCGAGTTCGTCGCTGATGGCGAGACCGGCTACCGCTTTGCGCCCGAACATCCTCAAGAGCTGGCGGCAAGGCTTGATGCCCTGTATGAGGACCGTCATAGCGCCGAAAGGGTCGGACGATGCGCCTTTGAGCGTACAAGCGCCATTACCTGGGATACTGCTATCGCTCGCCTGCTGGAGGCCGCGCCGTGAAGCTTGTCGCGCTGTTGCCTCCAGGCTGGCAACAGAACCTGACTGCGCTCACCATGCTGGCGGCCCTCGAAAGCCACGGCGTGGACGATCTCGATCTGGTGTTGCCGCCGACTGAGGAACTCGGCGCGCTACCACCAAACAGGCACGGATGGACGGTGCATCGCCAGTCGGCGGGCTGTCACCAGCATGCTGATGCGTTGATACTGCCAGTGGCTGGCACCACTATCCCTTGGCTGCGAGAGGAGCTTGAACGCGACGGGTCGCCGGTGTTCCTGTACGTGGGCGAGCTCGCCGCCGCGCCGTGGCATTGGCTAGAGGCCCACGAGCGCGTGCGCGGCTTGCTGACGCCGGATGCGTCCTGGGAGCGGCTCTTGCAGACCGCCTTCTCAAACCTGCCCAGTCGCTTGCTTGCACCAATCATCGACAGCACGGCCAGTGCGCCATGCCCGGCCATTGGGTGGACGCCCTATCTCATTACCTGGGACCTGACACCTCGCCGCTGGGCGTGGGTGCTCGCTGAGGCGTACACCAGGGTGCTCAAGGCGTACCCTGATATACACCTGGTTGTGCTGGGCTGCGAGCGAGCTGCCCTCTGGAGCGGTTGGACACACTCCACAGCTGATCGCGTGCATTTGCTCGGCCCCGAGGCCTATCGGCGAGCGGCCGAGTTGTTGGGCGGGGCCGCTATTACCATCGCCCCACCCTCGCCCGAGGGCTGCAGCGCTGCCTTGCTGACCTGTCTGGCACACGCGTTGTCTCCTGTGGTCGTCGATCTGCCACTGCTGACCGTGGATTGCCACTGTGCGACGGCGGGGCACTACCAAACTCGACAGCTCGCGGCGCATCTAGATCGGTTGCTCGCCAGCTCAACGCAGTTGCAGAACGGGCCAACGCCCGCGCCATTGGCGCCGCGCATCTGCTCTGGAGCCAGGGCGGCGCGCTGGGCCGCCCTGCTGCCGTGGCTGCAAGACTGCCTGGCTCAGCCATCACCTCGCGCCTGCGCACCTGCCGAGGCACTGACCGAGCAACTCTATCATTACATGACCAGCAGCATTGCCAGCCTGGGCATCACGCGTCTGCCCTCCGGTACGGCAGACGCTCTGGCCCGCTGTGTTGCTGACCTGGTGCGGTGATAAGCCGATGGTCGCATCGAGTGGCGCTCTACTGGTCGAGGCGATGCTGCGTTGGGTAGCCCTACTCCTCTGGCCTGTCATGGGGCTGGGCGTGGGTTGGTGTCTGTGGGCGCTGCTGCGTCCGAGCGATGCAGCCGTGCCTGTTGGCTGGCTCACGATCCTGGGCCTGGGCGTGCTGGTATGGGTAGGCGTGCTGCTGGCGCTGGCTGGCGCTTTTGTCTCCTGGTTACTGGTGCTGTTGCTGCTACTGCCAATGGCGTTGCTGATTTGCCGGGCCTTACGGCGTCGGGCGTCGCTCGGTCTCCCGAGGGTGACGCTGCCGGCCCGCCATCGCCCAGTGGCAGCTGCAGCGCTCATCGTGACCCTCGCCGCTTTTTGCCTGGCCAGTCCAGCCGAGTCATTCGTTGTCACCGACGATGCTGGCGTGTACACGCTGGGGGCCATTCATCTGGTCAGGTCGGGCGGGCTCTCTGTCAAAGATGCCGATCTCTATCCCTTGCAGACGCTGCCCAACGATGTCTCGCAAGGTGACTACTATGACTATCTGCAAGACTATGCACGGCAGTTCTTGCTGCCAGAGAATGTCTCTGTACCGGCGGCGACGCGCTTCTGGGGTCCCTTCTTTCAACCAGTGCTCTATCGTCACCAGATCGAGATCGGTTATCTGCCAGTAACCAAGGTTTTGGGAGCAGGCCCCGGCCTGGTGTTGGGGCTGCGGTGGGTCATCTGGGCAGGGCCAGCCATGGCGTTGCTCTCGCTGACGCTGTTCACCGCCTTATTGCGCAGGTCGTTGGGCTGGGGGGTGGCACTTCCAGCAGGCGCTATGCTGGCCTTTGCTTTTCCTCAGGTCTGGTTTGGGCGGCACCTGCTCTCAGAGCCAGTGACTCAGGCGCTAGTCATGGCCATTCTGTGGCTCGATGCCGAATCGGGCGCGATACGGTGCCAGGGCCAGCGCCGGCTGCTGACTGCGGCACAGGCGCTGCTTCTGGGGTTACTGCCGTTGACACGACTCGAAGGCGCTCTCATCGGTGGCGCCTTGCTTGGGTGGCTTGTGTGGCACGCGCAGGCCAAGCCAGGGCGCGAATGGGTATGGGCGGGGATTGCCCTTGGGTTCGGGCAGGCCCTGTCTGTGCTATCGTCGCCCACCTATCTCTACACGCGCTTGATAGGGGTGCTGTCTCAGGCTGCACAACCGTTGGCTGCGACCATAAGCATTGCTGTGGTGGCGCTGGTGGCGATCAGCGCCTGCGCCCCCTTACGGCGCCGCTGCCTGCAGATTGTCGGTTGGATTGCTCGGCCTGTGCACCGTTCGTGGGTGTCGAGCGCCTTTGCCATCGTGCTGGCGGCCGCCGTGTTGGTGCAGGCCGCCACAGCACCACTGGGAGACACGTTTGCTGGATGGCTGGTCCAGTACTGGTCGCTGCCGGCCCTGCTTTTCAGCCTGATCGGCCTGGTGCTGGCTCCTCTCGCTGTGCCGACAGATCAGCGAGCGATTCGCGCGCTTGCACTCCTCGGCGTCACCTTCGGGCTGCTCTATGCCGTCGACGCGCAGACGACGCCCGTCCATCCCTGGGTGATGCGCCGTGCTGTGCCGATGATCATTCCTGCGCTGGCGATGGGGGCGGCCGTAGCAGCCAAGGGGCTCGTCGATCTGCTTTGTCGGCGCGTCCTGCCTTACGGCGGTGGGTGTCTGTTGCGTGGCATCGGGTACCAAGCCCTGGTAGTCGCGCTAGTGATTGCCACCGGCGTGACCAGCCTGCCGCTGCTGATCCATCAGGAGCGTCTGGGTGTATGGACTAAACTGGCAGCCGTCGATGCGCTCTTGCCCAGCCACGCTGTCGTACTCATCGATGACGGCGCTATCGGTCGCCAGGTTGCACAGCCACTCGCATTGATCTATGGGCACTCGGTCTATCATCTGCAGCAGTCAGAGGCGCTGCGCGCCGACGCGCCGCCGGTGTCCAGGCTGTTACGCATCGCTCGGTCACAAGGGCGGCCCATCTACTATCTGGCGAGCGACATCAATCGCCGCTTGGCGCCCGCTGATAACGAGCTAAGCTCTGTTGGCGGCGTGCACGTCGTCACGCCGGTGTTGGCTCACCGCACCGATGGCCCCCCTGACTGGTTTGCGCTCGCGCGGCAATCGTTCCTCATCGATGTCTATGAGCTCCAAGAGAACACTTCGCCGCAGGCGGCGCCTGTCTCGGGGCATGTGCCCCTCGGCGTGGGCAGCTACCCTTACCTGCTCTCAGGGTTCTATGGCTATGAGTATGATGCAGTGCACTCGCGCTCGTTTCGCTGGACTGCTGGCGAGGCCAGCATTCACCTGCCCTGGCCCAACGCCAACGGGGCCAGTAGCTCCTTCGATGTGCGGATAACCGTTGCTGGCCCGAGACCCGCAGGCGAACCGGCGAGTGAGGTCGAACTCTGGGCTGAAGGGCAGCGTCTCTTGCGTGCGATTCTGCCCACCGATGGCAGCCTTGTGGAGTTGCATGCCGCAGTGCCTCGGCTGGTCAGTGCGGGCGAGCCGAGTCTCGAGATCAGGCTGCTTGCTGACACGTATGTCCCTGCAGTTCACGGTGGCAGCAGCGACTCACGTGAACTGGGCGTGCGGCTATTTGAACTTTCCGTGGAATACCCTGAGGTGGATCCATGAAGGTATTGATGCTGACGCCCGGCTACCCGCCCATGCCAGGCGGTGGCGAGCGATATGTGGCTGCGCTGGCGCAAGAGCTGGCTGCGCGTGGCCATGACATCGTCGCCATAACGTCGATGACAGAGCGACCAGAGGCGTTCTGGACCGGCACGCACGCGGGCGAAGCGGTCGCAGAGGTGCAGCGCAAGGGGCTTGGCGTCATTCGATTGCCGTTGCGCGGGTTCAGCGGTGGCAGGCTTCCCATGCTGCTGCTCCGCAAGACCATGGCTGTGTCGGGAGCGCTCGGAGACGTGGCTCTGCCGTTGCTCGAGCGTTGGGGGCAACGCTTTCCCGGCCTGGTTGGCCTTGAGCAGGCCGCGCTGGCCACTGAGACGCCGCTCGTTGTGCACAGCTTTAATGCCTCATGGGAGCAGTGCCTGCTGACAGGTTCGCATGTCGCCAGGATCTTTGCTGCGCCCCATGTCACCTCTCCGTTCTTCCACGTCGGGGTGAAAAGTGCGGGCAGAGTATGGCGCAACAATGGCATGCCTCACCAGCGACGAGTCCTCGTTGAGGCGGATGCTGTGCTCACGAACACCGTCAGCGAGCGCGACGGACTGGTGAGGCTGGGCGTAGACCACTCGCGCCTGCACATCGTGGGCGCGGCCATTCCGCCGATGCCTGATGCCGATCGGTCTGACCGACCTGTGCGCCTGTCCGAGCGCTTGACGACAGGTGACGCGCCGCTGGTGCTGTTCCTGGGCCGAGTCAGCAATGACAAGGGAGCACTCTTAGCAATGCGCGCGATCGCCAGGCTGTCTCAACTGGGCATACCCTGCCGGTTGGCCCTGGCAGGCCAACCGGCGCCAGAGGCGCAGCGTCTAGCGAAACGGCTCGCCCAACAGGGGCACCCTGTGCACCTGCTGGGTCTGGTCGACGAAAGCACCAAGGCGTGGCTCCTGTCGCACTGCACCGCACTCGTGCTACCTTCGCGCACCGATTCGTTTGGTCTCGTGCTGCTCGAGGCCTGGCAATATGGCAAACCGGTCGTGGTGGCCAGTGTTGGCGGTCCGGCCGATCTTGTCAGTCATGGCATCGATGGGCTGCAGGTGCCTTGGGGCGATGTCGATGCTCTCGCTGGCGCTCTCCAATGCCTGTTGACGGATCGCATCTACGCCGCACGCCTGGGCGCCGCAGGGCAGGCCATGGCAGCCTCGCGCTTTTCGTGGTCGGCAGTGGCCGATCGGGTTGAGGACGCCTATCGCACTGCCGTTGCTGACTATAAGAATCGCCAACGGGGTGGGCCCAGATGAGGATTGCACTGGTCGTGCACCAGTTGCCGCCTGAGCATCTGGGAGGCGTTGAGGTCTACGCCTGGACGCTGGCGCAATGTCTGGCGGAGATGGGTCACCAGGTTGCCATCTTCTGCCCCACCGCCCGCCTAGACGAGGCTGGCGAGTCCACAGCCGACAAGGTGACGTTGGTGCGCCCCTACCGCCCCGACCCTCGCTCACGCTGGCCGCTGGCGCGCTTCGTGAATGCTTTCCGCAGCCGAAGCATCGAGCGCTGCTATGCCGCGTTCGTGCGCTCATGGCAACCGGACGTCGTACATTTGCAGCATCTACAATGGGTCAGTGCGCGTCTGGTGCGACTGCACGGGCGCACTCCTACTGTGCTCACCCTCCACGATTACTGGCACATCTGCGCCAATAGCCAGTTACTCCGGCCCGGTGGCCAGCTCTGCCCTGGTCAGGCGTCGGCCGCGTGTGCACGTTGCCTGCTCGAGGGCTCTGGGGTGTCGCCTCGCGTGGCCGCGCTGGCCAGCTGGCCGCTGGCGCCGCTGTTGACCTGGCGTAACCGCTTTGTGCGCCGGAGCGCCCTCGACGTCGACCAACTGCTTACCCCCAGCCCACAGGCGCGCGAGGTGTTCCTCGCAGCAGGGTTCGAGGCGGCACGGCTACGCTCGTTCGACAACGGCCTCGATCCATCGCGGCTCACTGGCGTCACGAGGCCGAGGCCTGCGCGCAGCCACACCGTGTTCGGCTATCTGGGCGCCCTCTCATGGCAAAAGGGGCTGCACGTGCTGGTCAAAGCCTTTGATGGGTTGCCTGCCCAGCACGAGCTGCGCATCTATGGCCCCCAGGAGGCGTTTCCCCCGTTTGTGCAGCGGTTACGGGCGCAGTCTCGGCACCCGGGCATTCGCATGCTGGGCGCGGTAGCGCCTGGCAGCGTTGGTGAGGTGCTGGCCGAGTTGGACTATTTAGTTGTGCCCTCTCTCTGGGCCGAGACCTTTGGCATGGTGGCTCAAGAAGCGCAACACGTGGGTGTGCCTGTGATTGCCAGTCGTATCGGAGCGCTGCAGCGCATTCGCGATGGCGTCGATGGACACCTGTTTGAGCCTGGCGACGCGGAGGGCTTGTGTCGCCTGATGCAGCACCTCGTCGATCATCCAGCAGAGCGCGACCGCCTGGCGGCGGGCATTCGTCTGGGGCCTACCATTGCAGCGCAGGCGCAGCACCTTGTAAAGCTCTACCACGACCTGATACGGCGGTCGCTATAGCTCTTCGGCAAACCGTACTGCATGGCGCTTGAAAAAGGCATAGCCCAGCAGGCATACAAGCAGAGCGGTGAGGGCAGTGCGTGTCACGAAATCCCACCCCGGGGCGCCGGGCGGTCCACCGTCGACTTGCCCGTAGAGCACCGACCGATAGTTTGCCACGATCGATGCCAGCGGATTGACGATATAGACCAGGCGACGCACGGGCAACTCCAGGCCTATCAGGTTCGTCCACTCGGGCAGGATGTCGATGGGATAGAACACCGGCGTTACAAAGAACCAGGCCTGCATGACCACATCCATGATCACACTGGTGTCGCGGTAGTAGACATTGATGGTGCTCAGCACGAATGCTACCCCCAGCGTGAACAGCAGTTGTACGATCATGATCATAGGCATGAACAGAATCACCCACAGGATGGGACGGCCACTGATCAATACCGCGGCAAGCAGCACGATCAGCGAGAGACCAAAGTTCACGCCATTTGCTAACACGCTAGAGATGGGGACGATCTCGCGGGGAAAGTAGACCTTTTTGATCAGATGCGATTGCTCAACCACCGAGTTGACCGACGTGGTTACCGAGGCGCTGAAAAAGTTCCAGGGCAGCAGCCCACAGAGGACAAAGACTGGGAAATCAGCTACGGCCGCGTTGGGCACCATGATGGTGAACACGACCGTAAAGACGACCATCAACAGCAGTGGGTTCAGCAGGCTCCACAAAAAGCCCAGCGCCGAGTTCTTGTAGCGCAGCTTGAGATCGCGCACCACCAACTCGCGTACCAACTCGCGATAGGCCCACAGCTCGCAAAGTGCTCTACTCATCGTGATGCCCCCGCCGTGTGGCGCCACCGCCCCCCCAGCACCATCGTGCCGTCACCACGCGCTTGCAGGCGATCGCCAACCACCGAAAACGAGTGCACATACTGTTGGTGATCGTATATCTCCTGGCCATCGGCGCGGTGCATGACTACCGATAGCACATAATCGCCCGATGTCAGCGTCAGGTCAGGCATCTGGAACAACACCTGACCAGGACCAAGCACAGGCCCGATATCCACACCTGATAGTGAGCTGTCAGCCCCGGTGACATGAGAGCCGTCGGCGCGGTGAATGGCAAAGCCAAAAGCTGGCTGCGCGAGCCGGTCTCGCGCCTCATAATCGATGGCCAGGGTGTAGCGCCCACGCGTCTGTAGCACTTGCGTTGGCAGGCTTTCGGCGTTCAGAAAGGCGACACTGTAGATGCGCCCTGTCAGGGTGCCGGTACGCCGATAGGCTACGCCGGCCGTCACATTGGCCTGGCCATCTCGAGGTGGCTGGGCGATCGTGCCGTCCTCAGGGCCAAAGGCATCATCGCCTTGCCTGCCTGAACCATGCAGCAAGCGACGAGACTTGAGCGCCGTAAGGTACAGCGCGATGGTCGCATCAGCGGGCCCATCGGCGGCGAGGCGCCCATGGTCGAACCATATGGCGCGCGAGCACAGCGAGGCGACCATGTCTAGGTCATGCGACACAAAGACGATGGTCACGCCTCGATCGTGCATTTCCTGGATCCGCATAAGGCATTTGGTCTGAAAGCTCTGATCGCCTACAGCGAGCACCTCATCGATCAGCAGGATGTCTGGCTCCACGCTGACCGCGGTGGCAAAGCCGAGGCGCACATACATGCCCGATGAGTAGAACTTGACGGGCATGTCCAGAAAACGTTCCAGCTCGGCAAAAGCGACAATCTCGTCCAGTCGTGTGGCGAGCTCTCTACGGGGCACGCCCAAGACGGCACCATACAGGAAGATGTTCTCTCGCCCCGTTAGCTCTGGGTGGAAGCCAACCCCCAGCTCGAGGAGCGCCGAAACACGCCCGTTCACTCGAACACGCCCCTCGGTGGGCTCGATGATGCGCGACAGCAGCTTGAGGCAGGTGCTCTTGCCCGAGCCATTCTGACCGATCAGCGCCACTGTCTCTCCGGGGAATACGCCGAACGATACATCATCGAGCGCCAACAGCGCCTCTTTCGAGCGCTGCCGCTGGCCATGCAATGTGTCCAGGAACAGCGACTGGAAAGAGCGCGGCCGCGAAGCATTCAGGGTAAAGCGCTTGCTCAGGTGGCGCACGTCGATGCAGGCAGAAGGCGGTGTGCTCACGGGCTCCTCATCGGCAGTTCGGATGCAGCGCGCAGTATAGCACCCACGCAGAGTCAGGCAAACCCAAGTTGACTATGCTAAAGGCGTGCATAGACTGCCCATATGCATCACAGTCAACGCAAACAGGATCACCTCGATATCACTTTGCAGCAGGACGTTGCCTCTGCCCTGCCGACGGGCCTGGATAGCATCCGGCTGCGCCACTGCGCGCTACCCGATATCGCGCTCGGCGACGTCGACCCTGTGATAGACTTTCTCGGACATCGTCTCGCAACGCCGCTTCTGATCTCTTCGATGACCGGCGGATCGCCTGCAGGGGGGCGCATCAACCATAACCTGGCGATGGCGGCGCAGACACGGGGAGTTGCGCTTGGCCTTGGTTCAGGGCGTGTCGCTTTGGCAGAGCCCGACACCCTCAAGACCTTTGATGTGCGCGCCATAGCGCCCGATATCGCGCTTTATGTCAACATAGGCGCCGTGCAGCTCAACTATGGGCTGACCCAGGATGATTGCCGACGTCTGGTGGATGTGCTGCAGGCCGATGGGCTGATTCTCCACCTCAACCCGCTGCAAGAGGCCTTGCAGGCTGATGGCAACACCAACTTTGCAGGGCTGCTCCCCAAGATCGCTGCGTTGTGTGCCACGCTCCCCGTGCCTGTGATGGTCAAAGAGGTCGGCTGGGGCTTGAGCGGCGCTACGGCAGCAGCGTTGGCTACCGCAGGCGTCGCTGCGCTCGATGTGGCTGGCGCTGGCGGCACTTCGTGGAGTGAGGTCGAGCGGCATCGCGCGGACAGCGCCGCGGCCCACGACATTGCGCTCCCATTTCGAGATTGGGGGCTGACCACCGTCGAGTCGCTGATCGAGGCCGTGGCCATCTGCCCGCAGCTCCCCATCATCGCCAGCGGCGGCATACGCACCGGTGTGGACGCCCTCAAGTGCCTGGCCCTCGGCGCTCGCCTGGTAGGCATGGCCGGAGCGCTGCTACCTGCCGCCAACCAGTCTGCCGCAGCCGTAGAGGCTGCCATTGACTCCTTCACAGCGCAGCTCAGGGTCGCGATGTTCGCCACTGGCGTTGCCAACCTGACCTCTGTCGACGCCAGCATCCTACAGAGAGCAAGCCATGACTGACCCTTTCGATCACTACCGTCCCGCCGTCGAAGCGGCTCTACACGAGGCTCTGGTCTGCCCTGATGATGGGCCGGAGCAGCTCTATGGCATGATGGCCTACCACCTGGGTTGGCGCGACGAGAGCCTGGCGCCCACCGAACTCCGAACTGGCAAGCGACTGCGGCCCCTCATCTGTCTTGCCTTGTGCGATGCCCTGGGGGGCGATTGGCAGCGAGCTGTTCCCTATGCAGCAGCCATCGAGCTGGTACACAACTTTACGCTGATCCATGACGATATCGAGGATGACAGCCCTCTACGTCACGACCGCCCCACCCTCTGGAAGGTGTGGGGGCTGGCACATGGCATCAACGCGGGTGATGCCATGTGGTGCCTGGCGCGGTCCACGTTGCTGACGCTGGGCTCATTGGGGCACGAGGCCGCGACGGTGCTTGCTGCGATGGCCCTGCTCGACCAAGCCTGTCTCTTGCTCTGCCAAGGGCAGTATCTTGACATCGCTTACGAGGCGCACCCCACCATCACAGTGGCGGCCTATGAGCAGATGGCGCGCGGCAAGACGGCGGCACTGCTGACGGCAGTGTGCGCGGGCGCCGGCCTATTGGCTGCAGCCGACAGCGACAGCCAGGCGCTGCTCGCCAACCTCGGCGAGGAGCTCGGCCTGGCCTACCAGATCGTCGATGACATCCTTGGTATCTGGGGAGATACGGCGCTCACCGGCAAGTCGACGGCAAGCGATATCGCCAGCCGAAAAAAGACCTTTCCGGTGGCCTATGCGTTTGAGTGGGAGGCCGCACGAGGCTCTGGCGAGCTGCGCGAGCTCTACCAGCGGCCATCGAGCCAGGCAGTCGATCGCAGGATCATGGGGCTGCTCAACCGATCGGGGGCGCAAGACTATAGCCTTGCCCAGGCGCGTCGCCGCCATGGCAGCCTGCATACGCTCTGGGCGCAGGTCGGTGCGCGCGGCCCTGCCGCTGATGCATTGGCGCAGCTGTTCGACAGTCTACTGCTGAGAGATCATTAGCGGAACCGACGACCAGCGGCAGACGTTGTATGCAGTGATACCGCTTGCAGGAGCATGCTGTGCCTGTGTCTCGTCTCGCTGGTTGGCGCCGAGTCATCTCTTGGTTGCTGATCGCACTGCTGCCACTCGTGGCTCTGCGCGCCTACATCGGCCCCCTGCCCGACACCACGCTGCCGGAAGCAGGGCTTACAGCGCCCTCGATCTTGATTCTGGACCGCGATGGGCGCGTGCTCTATGAGATGATGGACCCAACGGGCGGGCGACAACGGCCAGTTTCTCTGAATGAGATCCCTCTCCAGTTGCGTCAGGCAGTGATCGCCACTGAAGATGCGCGCTTTTACACGCATCCGGGCGTCGACCCGCTGGCGATCGTGCGCTCGGCCTATCTGAACCTGCAGGCTGGCCAGATTGTTTCGGGCGCCAGCACCATACCACAGCAGCTCGCCAGGATGTTGCTGCTCCCCACCGAGGAGCGCGCTGAACTCACCTTGCGTAGAAAACTGCGCGAGGCCACCCTGGCCATCGGTCTGTCGATACGCTACTCGCGCGACGAGATTCTGGCCAAGTACCTCAACCAGACCTACTTTGGTGCCTTTGCCTATGGCGTCGAGGCCGCTTCGCAAGCGCACTTTGGCAAGCCTGTGCAGCAGCTCGATCTGGCCGAATGCGCGTTGCTGGCCGGGCTAATCCAGTCTCCCTATCTCTATGACCCGTTGACGCGCCCCGAGGCAGCGCTGCAGCGACAGCGCGTGGTGCTCGACCTGATGGTTGAGAGCGGCTACATCACCGCAGAGCGGGCAGAGCAGGCCGCACAGGAGCCTTTGCGGTTTGCTGGCGCAACCGTCGGTATGCGGGCTCCTCACGCTGTCGTCTACAGTCGTGCGGAGCTCGAGCGGTTATTAACGCCGGAGCAGATCGCCGCTGGTGGGCTGCGTGTGTACACCAGCATCGATCTGCCATTACATGAGCGCGCCGAGGCCGCACTGCGTCGCCATCTGGAGCGCCTCAATACACCTTCGCCCAGCGAGCCAGCCCACAACGTGCGCAATGGCGCCGTCGTCGTGCTCGATCTAGCCTCGGGCGGGTTGCTGGCGATGGTGGGTAGCCCTGATTACGATGACGCCGCCATCAGTGGCGCGGTGAATGCCGCCATGGCCAGCCGACAGCCTGGCTCGGCGGTCAAGCCGCTCACGTATGCCGCCGCATTCGAGCGCGGCTGGTCGCCCGCCAGTACCATCAGTGATGTGCCGGTGACGTTTATCACTGCCGACGGCAAACCCTACACCCCCATCAACTATGACTATCGCTATCACGGTGTCGTGTCTCTTCGTCAGGCGCTGGCCAACTCTTACAACATCGCCACTGTCAAGCTCCTGGATCAGATGGGCGTGGGCGCGCTATCGGATATGGCGTTTCGTCTTGGCGTGCCTTCGTTGGGCGACGCCGAGGGGCATGGCCTCGCTATGACGCTGGGCAGCAGCGAAGTGCAGCTCCTGCAGCTCACCAACGGCTATGCGGCGTTGGCGCGCCAGGGGGGCTACCTGGACCACCATATCATCACGCGTATCGTCGCAGACGATGGCGACGTGCTCTACCAGCAACCCACGCCCTTGCCTCGCCAGGTTCTTGATGAGCGGGTCGCCTTCCTCGTCACCGATGTGTTGGCCGACGACGATGCCCGGCTGCCTGCCTTTGGCGCTCATTCGCCCCTTGAGACGCCCTATGCCAGCGCGGTAAAGACGGGCACGACTACCGACTGGCGCGATAACTGGACCATCGGCTATACTAGCACCACGGTCGTTGGAGTTTGGGTCGGCAATGCCGACGGATCGCCGATGAAAGGGGTCACAGGGGTGACGGGCGCCGCGCCCATCTGGCAAGAGGTGATGCAGGCCGCACACCCTCAGCCACCGGCAGGCTTTACGGAGCCGCCTGGGCTTGCCAGAGTGCGCGTCTGTGCGCTCTCGGGCAAGCTACCCGGCATCGCCTGCGCCCACACGCAACAGGAGCTCTTCCTGGCTGAGGCAGCGCCCACCGAGCCATGTGGCATGCACCATCTGGCGTGGGTAGACGCCGTCACCGGAGAGCAGCGCGATGCGAGCACCTGTGAAGAACACCAGTGTGTGCGGCGGGCGGCCACGGTCTGGCCCGCCGAGGCTATCGACTGGGCGCTGACCGAAGGGTTGCTGCGGGCTGATGACTCTGCGATGAGCGCCATAGCTGCGCCCCAGGCCGCCGACCAACAGCATGGACCAGCGCTCGCCATCGTGCAGCCGCTGCCAAACGCTCGCTATCACCTCGTTGAGGCACTTCCGCGTGAGAGTCAGGCGATCGAGGTGAATCTGCAAGGCCGCGAACTACCGCCTGGCACGCTTGTCACTCTGCTGCTCAACGGTCAGCCGGTGGCCACGTGGGATCAGTGGCCCCTGCGCTGGTTGTGGCAACTCGAGGAGGGCCAGCATACACTGCTGGCGTTGGCTGCCCTGCCCGATGGGAGCCAACTCGCCAGCGAGCCGATACAGGTACGTGTTGAACATGCCATGGGAGGCAGATAGGATGAAGTCACTGCGTGTCGCCCTCTCTCTGGTTCTGGCGTTGGCCATTGTTGCCTGTTCAGCTCCTGGCGCCAGGCTACCGACGCCTGTGCCTGCGCTTGAGTTGCCGGCTGGGCCAGGTGAAACGTCTGCTGAGGAGCCAACCACAGCGCCGGCCACATCGCAGAGCCCCGCAGAGCCGGCCTCTCAGACAGATCGTGCAGATCGTGGGCCGGCGCCTACGCTGGTAGCCGCGACGCCGGCAGCTGGAGAGGAGCTGGCCCTAGATGGCGAGGTCGTGCTCTCTTTTGACCAGGCGATGAACCGCGCCAGTGTTGAGCACGCTCTGCTGGTGGAGCCCGCGGTGCCCCTGCAGGTCGAGTGGCGCGATGACCAGACGCTGCTGCTGGCGGCGGGCTCGGGCGCCTTTGAGCCCGACACCGAGTATGTCCTCGTGATCGACAGCTCGGCCATCAGCACCGCAGGCGCTGCTCTGCAACACCCCGTGCAGTGGGTGGTCAACACCACCGGCACGGCCACCGTCGCGCAGGTTGTGCCCTCACCAGATGCCACCGATGTGGCCGTTGATAGCCCGCTCCGTGTGGTATTCGATCGGCCGATCGTGCCGCTGGTAGGCATCCAAGAGCAGGCTGACCTGCCGGCGCCGATCCAGATCATGCCCGAGATCGCGGGGACTGGCGTGTGGACGAACACGTCCATTTACGAGTTCACACCCAGCGATGAATGGCTCGGCGGCACACGCTACACTGTCTCTACAGTACCGGCCCCTGGTACGCCGGTAGTTGCGCAGATCGAGCCATACGAGTGGACCTTTACCACGGCGCTGCCTCGTATCATCGCCGTGACACCTGTCAGTAACGAGCAGTATGCGAGCCCCGACGAACCGATCGGGCTGGTGTTCAACCAACCCATGGACGAGCAGAGTGCCGCCGAGCGCTTTACGCTCCGCTCGGTTGACGATGGTGTGGCCGTTCCGGGCGAGATCACCTGGGAAGAAGATACGCTGGTGTTCACGCCGCAGGCTTTGACGCGTGGCGTGGCCTATGAAGTGGTGCTGGCTCAGGGAGCCGTAGCGGCCTCGGGCGATGCTGTCATCGAGACAACCTACACCGCTCGCTTCCGTGTGGCTCCTGAGCCAAGCCTCATTTCTTCGGTGCCACGCTCCGGAGCCAAGAGTGCTCCCTACGATGAGCTTGTGCAGCTTTCATTCAGCTGCCCCGTCGACCGCGAAAGTTTGATGGAGCAGTTACGCGTCGAGCCCAAGTCCGAGTTCTATGTGTGGATGGATGAGACCGAGACCCTGGCGAACATCTCAATGTCACTGCAGCCATCGACATCATACGCTGTCACCGTGGGAGCGGGCTTGCAGGACCGTTTTGGCGCCACGCTGGGCAAAGACGCCACCATCACCTTCATGACGGCGCCCCGTCGCCCTGGTGTCTGGCTGAGGTCGTCGCGGCCCGTGGGGCTCTATGATGCGAATGGTGCTTTGAACCTCTACGCCTCTGCGGTCAATGTGTCGAGCGTTGATTTCGAGCTATATGCACTCGATCTAGACGAGTTCGTGGCGCTGGCGCGTTACGGCGGCTGGCCTAACTGGGACGAGTTCCAGCCCGAGCGTAGCTCGTTGCTGCGGCAATGGTCGGTCAAGGTCAACGCCAAGCTCAACGAGGTGACCACGATCAGCGCTTCGCTGAGCGAACCTCGCCGCCTGCTGGAATCGGGCCTCTATGTAGTTCGCGTGTCCGGTGGGGGTAGCCAGTCTCGTGAGCATCAGCTTGTCGTGGTCTCACCCTATAACCTGGTGCTCAAGACCGGCGCTGGAGAGGCCTATGTGTGGGCAACAGATCTCGAGACAGGTCAGCCGGTCGAAGGTATGGAACTGACCATCTATGATGACAGCGGCATGGCCATTGCCGCTGCCACCACTGACTCAGACGGCCTCGCTACGGCCCCTCTTGACATCAGCGATCCGTGGGTGCCGCTTACCGTGGTGGGTTTACTTGGCGATGATTCGGCCGTTGTGCTGCGCAACTGGAGCGATGGCATCTCGCCATGGGAGTTTGATGTGCCCGTCGAGGTGTTCTCGCAGCCCTTCCGGGTGTTTGCCTTTAGCGATCGACGCATCTATCGCCCAGGGCAAACGGTGTACTACAAGGGCTATGTCAGAGCAGATGACGATGGCGTCTATAGCCTGCCGCCTACTGGCTTGCCCGTGCGCCTGGAGGTCTTTGATAGCCAGGGTAGAACGGTTGCCCAGGACCAGCTCATGCTGAGTGAGAACGGTACGTTCGATGGTGCCATTCTGCTCTCTGAAAGCGCGAGCCTCGGGTACTATTACGCCACAGTCGCAATCCAAGACCAGTTTGCTGACCTCAGCTTTATGGTGGCCGAGTACCGCAAGCCCGAGTTTCAGGGCAGCCTCTCTCTCGACAAGACCGACTATGCCGATGGCGATGTTGCCGAGGCGCAGGTCGCCGTAAGCTACTTTTTCGGTGGCGAGGTGGGCGCAGCCCAGGTGGTCTGGACGGCTCTCAAAGAACCCTATGCGCCATCCTGGGAGGGGCTCGACGACTATACGTTCGACGACTATGCGTTGAGCGAGTGGCCCTACATCGCCGAGTATGGTGGCCCCTTTGCCGATGGCACCGGCGAGACTGGCGCCGATGGCACCTACACTTTTGAGTTACCCGTTGATCTGTCTGAAGACAAGAGCAGCAAGCGTTTGCTGTTACAGGCCTCGGTGATCGACGCCAACAATCAAGAGGTCAGCATCAATGCCAGCGCCATCTTGCACAAAGCGCAGGTCTATGCTGGTTTGGGCGCCGATCTGTATGTCGGGCGCGTGGGCGAGCAGTTGTCTGTCAATGTCATCACTGTCGACACCGCCGGCGCGCCACTGGGCGCTCAAGAGGTGACGGTTGAGTTCTTCAAGCACGAGTGGTATAGCGTGCAAGAAGAGACTGAGGGCGGTGACGTCTACTGGGTCAACAAGACGCGTGAGACGGCCGTGGCTAAAGAGGCGATCGACACCGATGAGCGGGGGCTGGGCAGCGCGGCCTTTACGCCCGAGGAAGGCGGCGCCTATCGCGTTCGCACTACTGTGCGCGACGCCGCCGGCAACGAGAACCACAGCTCCCTCTATCTCTGGGTGACGTCTGACCGCTTTATCAACTGGGGCCAGGCCAACGATAACCTCTTGCAGCTCGTGGCCGACAAGGACGAGTACGCTGTGGGAGATGTGGCGCGTGTTCTGGTGCCTGCCCCCTTTGACGCCTCCGCGCTGGCCTGGGTCACTGTAGAGCGTGGCAGCGTACTCGAGGGCACGCTGGTCGAGTTCGATGGCGTGAGCCAGATCATCGAGGTGCCCATCACAGAGGAACATGTGCCGAACATCTTTCTGTCGGTGGTCATGGTGGTGGGCTCTGAGGCGCTCGGCGCGCCGGCCACCTTCAAGGTCGGCACCGTCGAGCTGCCCGTCGATATCTCGTCACGCCGCCTCGATGTGATCGTCACGCCCGGCAAGGCCACCTATCAGCCACGCCAGGAGGCCGAGTACACCATCACCACGCGCGACGCCGCGGGCCGACCTGTGTCGGCCGAGGTGACCCTGCAACTGGTCGATCTGGCGGTGGAGACGTTGGTGGGCGGCGAGCCCCCCAGTATCATGGATGCCTTTTATCGTGAGCGCGGTTTGGGCGTCAGCACAGCCGCCAGCCTCACCGTGTCGGTCGATCGCGCCAACCTCGAGTACGCCAGTGAGGGCAAGGGTGGCGGCGGCGGTGGCGATGCGGGCAGCGCTGCGCGCGAGTACTTTCCCGACACGGCCTACTGGCGCGCAACGCTGGTCACTGATCAGCAGGGCCGGGCCACCGTCAATGTGCTCCTGCCAGATAACCTCACCACCTGGCGCATGCGCGCCCAGGCTATGACGGTGGATAGTCTGGTTGGCTCGGCAGCCGTCGACGTCATAACGAACCTCGACCTGATGGTTCGCCCTGCCCTGCCCCGCTTTTTCGTGGCCGGCGACGAGCCCGAATTGACCGCAGTGGTGCATAACAACACCGCGCAGCGCCTGTCGGTGCAGGTCGAGATGCAGGCTACTGAGATGCAGATCGATCAACCCGAGCAGACGGTGTCGGTGCCGGCCGGTGGCAAGGCGCCGGTGTCGTGGCAGGCGGTGGTCACCGGCAACGAGGTGGCGTCGATCACAGTCAGTGCTACTGGCGGCGGTCTCAGCGATGCCGTCAAACTCGAACTGCCCATACTGCGCGCCACCTCACCAGAGGTCGTAGCGACCTCCGGCCAGGTCGATGAGCGTGTCACCGAGCAGGTTCGCGTGCCAACGCTGGCCGACCCTGACTGGGGTGCCATGGTGGTGCTGTTGGAGCCGTCACTGGCTGCAGGCATGATCGAAGGGCTTGGCTTCCTGCAGGCCTATCCCTATGACTGCACCGAGCAGACCATCAGCCGCTTTCTACCCAACATCGTCACATACCGCGCCCTCAGCGCGCTGGACGTAGAGCGGCCAGACCTTGCAGAGAAGCTGCCGCAGCAGGTGGCTACTGGTCTGCAACGGCTGTATGAGACACAAAACCTCGACGGCGGCTGGGGTTGGTGGGCGCAAGAGCGTAGCGATGCCACGCTCACCGCCTATGCGGTGCAGGCCATGGTGACGGCGCGTGAAACAGGCTTTGCCGTGGATGACACCGCGTTTGGCCAGGCGGTAGCGTTTCTCTGGAACCGGCTCGACAATGAGCTGATCGACTCGCGTCAAGATCGCGACGAACGCGGCGCTGTTCTCTACGCGCTGGCGCTGACGGGCGAAGGCGATCTGGGCCGGGCTGTGCGGCTCTTTGACGAGCGTGACGATGTTTCGCTCTTTACCAAGGCCTATCTGGCGATGACGCTGGCCCTGCTCGAGGGCCAGGCGAGCGAACGTGCCGAGATACTGGTGAATGAGCTGGAGCAGGCTGCCATCGTCACGGCCACAGGCGCCCACTGGGAAGAGGCCGTGGCCAATCCGTGGAGCATGTCTACCGACACCCGCACGACCGCGATGGTCCTGCGAGCACTCGTACAGACGGCGCCTCAGAGCCAGACGCTGGCTTCAGCCGTGCGGTGGCTGATGACAGCGCGCTCTGCAGCGCGATGGGAGACGACGCAAGAGAACGCCTGGGCGATCATGGCGCTCACCGACTATATGCTGCTCTCGGGCGAGCTGGCTGGCGAGTATGAGTATGAGCTCAAACTCAATGGCGCGCTGCTCAAGAGCGGCGCTGTTGCCCCCGACCAGGTCGATGAGGTAGCCGTGCAACTGGTGCCCATGTCTGACCTCGAGCGCGCTCAACCGAATATGGTCGAGATGTCGCGCGATGCAGGCCAGGGTCGGCTGTACTACTCGGCGTTCCTAAACTACTATCTGCCGATCGATCAGATGCGGCCGCTATCGCGCGGAATCCACCTACAACGGCAGTACACCTTCTTTGACGCGGCTGGCAACCCTGTGGATCAGCCGGTGCTCAATGGCCTCATCGAGGTCAGGCTGACAATCATCGCGCCGCACGATCTCTACTATGTCGTCATCGAGGACGCGCTGCCGGCCGGCTGCGAGGCCATCGACCCGTCGCTGAACATCTCACGGCGTGTCGACGAGTATGCAGGGCTGGCGCCGGTGGGCGAGCCCGTCTCTGATGAGCCCGCCTGGCGCCAGCACTGGCCTGCGCACACCGAGTTCCGCGATGAACGGGTGGCGCTCTTTGCCACCAGCCTGCAACGTGGCACCTACGAGTATGTGTATACGATGCGTTGCTCGGCGGCGGGGCGCTACAACGTGCTGCCGACGCTGGCTTATGAGATGTACTCGCCAGACGTTATGGGGCGCTCGGCAGGCGAGCACCTCACTATCGAGCGCTAAGCGCCGCGCCGTTTGGGGCATAGACAGAATGAGAGGGTCCCTAAGCCGGACCCTCTCATACATTCATCAGGCGTGAGCGCGAGGGATGATCTCGGGGGCCTGTTCGCCCACAGAGACCATCCGCCTCACCAGGCGCGCGGCCAGGTCGTCGGCCACTGTGCGATAGGCAGGATCTCCCACGAGGTTGTGCTGTTCATGGGGGTCAGCCTCGAGGTCGTAAAGGTACTGCTCTTCGTACACGTCGGCGCTGGCGTCATTGCGCCCATCGCGGCCAGGGGCATCGACACCATACTTCCAGCGATGTGTGCGCACCGCTCTGCCCACCTGCGATTCGCTGATCTGCATAAACACGTCATCGGGCCAGTCGCTCGCCTCGCCCGCTACCAGCTCTTGCAGGCAACGCCCCTGGTAGGTGCTGGGGACTTGAACGCCGGCGGCGTGGAGTATGGTGGGCGGCAAATCGACCAGGCTCGTCAACTCGCTGAACACGCTGCCCCCCTCAAACCCTGGCCCCTGCAGCACCAGGGGGATACGAATCGACGCCTCGTGGCAAGAGCGCTTGTACTCGCTATTGCGCGTGCGAAAGTGGCTACCATGGTCGCTGGTGTAGATGACCAGCGTGTCTTGGGCCAGGCCCAGCTGCTGCAACTCGCTCTGGACGCGCCCCAGGTTCTCGTCGATGCTGTGGCAGATGCCGTAATAGTCAGGCAGGTTAGCGGCCCAGTCGCCCTCCTCGTGTCCGACGAGGTCGCCCGGCACGGGTGCATCGGCATATCGGTCGGCGTAGCCATCTGGCGCCACGTACCGGTTCAGGTCGTTCTGGTGGTGTGGCTCCAGGTAAGAGACGAACAGGAAAAAGGGCCTCTGCCCATCGCGCGTGCGCAAATAGTCGAGCACATGGTCGGTCTGCGCGTCAACACGATACTTGTTAAAGGGGACAAAGCACCCCTCAGCGTCATAGTAACCACCGCCATAGGGCTGCGAGCTGAACTCGAGCAAGTCGGCTCCCAGCCAATAGTCGCTGTAGCCACCACGTCGCTCGGGCGTCACTGCCTGATGATCGCTCGGGCGCAAACCGGCCAGGTGCCACTTGCCGATGTAGCCCACCTCATAGCCTGCGCCCTTGAGGTGATGCGCCAACGTAGTGGCATCTTGGGGTAGCGCAATGCCGTTGCGGAAGCATCCTGTGACGGTGGGATACACGCCGGTCTGCAGCAGGGCCCGCGCCGGGCCACAGACCGGTTGCGCCGTAAAGGCCAGGTCGAACCGGATGCCCTGAGACGCCATGGCGTCAAGGTTTGGCGTCAGGTTCAGGGGGCTGCCGTAGCAGCCTACCGTGTCGGCACGCTGCTGGTCAGTGAAGAAAAAGACGATGTTGGGTCTGACTGCGGGTGTGGTCATAGGGTTGAGCTCCTCTCAGGCAGGCAACACCTGTCTGCTGGCCATTCCTCAAGATCATAGCAGCAGACCCGTCAAGAGACAAGGATTAACCCAGCCACAGCCAGCCCTGTGCCCACTGGCACCAGCCAGGTGGGGCGTTCTTTTAGGAACAAGAGACTAAGCGGCAAGGCAAAGAGAGGCGATGTGCTCGTAATGATGGCTGCTTTGGATGGCCCCAGAGCGGCGACTGTCTCGACAAAGAGCACACTGCCCAGGCCCCAGCCGATGAGACCGCCTATCACGACGATGGCCCACTCGCGCCAGCAAAGCTGCTTGAGGAGGCCACCTGTCTTGCGTGCCGCCACAACTCCCCATAGCGCGAGGGCGAGCGCTGTAACACGGATCGAAGCCACCATGATGGTGTCATGCCCCTGAATGCCGGGCGCCATCATAATCGCTGAGGCCGCCCACATCAACGCTGCGCCGAGCGCGGCCGCCACACCCTTGGCGGCGCTGTCATCAGGCAGTGCCTGGCGGCGTGGCTGGTACGATATCAGCACCACTCCCCCCACTACCAGCAACACCCCTGCGACCAGGCGCAGCGAGAGCGACTCGGCCAGAAAGAACACGCCCAACAGCACGGTGATGGCGGGATAGACGCTGCTGATGGGAAAGGCCCGCGACACCCCGATGCGCTTGAGCGAGAACACATAAAGCGTGTCGCCAATGCCGCCTCCCACCAGCATGCTGCCGATCATGTAGACAAGCTGCACAGCGCTGATGGCGCCATACCCGCTATTGCGCCCCGTCAAGAAGGTGATCGCAAGCATGGCCAGGCCGCCCACTGTGGACCGCGGCGCGTTCAGGGTGAATGGATCAAGCTTGCGCGAGAGGTCGCGCATCATCACCGAGCCGATGGCCCAAGACGCCGCGCACAAAAGCCCAGCCACAACGCCCGACATAGCATGTCCTCGTCCACCCAGAGTTGCCGGCATCTGCCCGGCAGGGCCATCTTAGGCACTTGAGGCGCCAACGCCAACTCTCGCCTCAGCGCCGTCGACCAGGCGGATGGCGTTGCTGATGAGCCAGGTTCGCCAGCGCCCCAGAAAGCGCCTGTAGGCCACGGCACGATAGACACCCGGCGCGTTCAGGGGCCATTCCAGCGTCCTGCCAGAGGCTCGCGCCCTGACCTGCCCATCGTGCCAGAGCTCAATTCTCGCGCGGGCGGGTGTGCACACCACCAGCTCGCCTGCCACGGGCCAGGCGATGCTCTCGCCCATGTGGTGAACATGGCCGGCCTGGCTGTACAGCGCAAAGCGAAAGCCTGTGCCTTCATGCAGCCCGTCATAGGCCACATAGCAGCGCCCCGCGCGCAATGCATCAAGGAGCCTCACCGCATCGCTTGCGACGGCGCCGCTCCACTCGCCCTCCACGAGGGCATGGGTGTTGACAGCGCCGAACAGGTGTTGATACGAAAACACTCTGCGCCTCAGCGGTCCGAGCGCATACTCGGTGGCGTGGGCATCGCTGCCCCCCAGAGCCAAGCAGGGCCGTCTGGCCAAGAGGTGATCCCAGCGAGCCAACGTCTCGCCAAAGGGGCCCTGCATGGCGAGGCGCGGCTCCAGGGCCAGCGTCAAGGCGCTCAAGGCGTTGGGCAGGTGCGCCTTGAACTCGGACATATAGTTCCACAGCTCCAGGCCGTGGACGCGATCGGCCAGATCCCAACGTTCCCAGTCGATCTCAGGCTCGTTTGCATAGGCGCCACTGTGCTCGTAGGGGTGCGCTACGACGCAAAAGCCGCCGGCAGCGATGGCCTTGGCCAACAGCTGCTCGGTGTCGCTGGCGAACGCGGCCAAGTCTGCGTTGGCCCCCAGCACCAGCAGGTGATTCTGGTGCGGATGCTGCGGGTCGTGCAGCTCTTGCCCGATGAGCAGCAGCACGCCCTGGCGCCAGCCCTGTTCGTGCAAAGGCGCTGCGTTGTGGTCGGTGACGATCACCCACGACAGCCCCGCCTGCTGCGCCGCGGCAGCCACCTGCTCATGCGTTCCAGTCCCATCAGAGCAGGTGGTGTGTATATGCAGGTTACCCTTACGGTCGAACAGCATCGCCGTGGCACATCCTGTGCAGAGAGTCTGGCTAGTCCATGAGCGACCGCGCAAAGGCCTCGCCAAAGCGTTCGGCCTCTCGGAGAGCGTCGCGCGTTGGGCCACCGTTCACCTCGAGCGGATCACCCCACACCCAGTCGAGCTTGGCGGTGATCGCCTGGGCCTCGCGGAAGGCGCCTTTGCTCCAGCCATAGCTCCCGAAATAGCCCGCCTTGCGCCTCATGATGCGCTTGTGTTCGGCCATATGCAGCGTCTGGGCCATCGGTGGGAAGAGCGACACCTCGTAGGTGGGCGCGCCCACCAGCACGCCCGACTTGGTCCACAGCGAGGGCAGGATATAGCCGCTGTGTGTGCGCGCCACGTCAAAGATGTCGAGCGGCATGCCGGTGCGCGAGACGCCCTCGGCCACGGCATTCATCAGGGCTTCGGTGTTGCCATACATCGAGCCATACAGTAGCGTTACGCCTGCGGGCGCGGGCTCGGTGGCCAGCCTGGCCCACTGCTCGTACAACGACAGGATACGGTCGGGGTCTTCGCGCCAGATGAGGCCGTGCGATGGCGCGATCGTGTTGATGGGGATCGAGCTGAGCTTGTCGATGGCCTTGAGCACGGGCCCACTGAAACGCGCGACGATGTTGACATAGTAGCGGAGCGACTCGCGCTCGTAAAAAGGCATGTCGGCACAGTCACCATCAAACACCGCGCCCCGCAGGGCGCCATAGCCGCCGAATGCGTCGCACGAAAAGAGCACCTTGCTCTCCTTTTCGTAGGTGACCATCGTTTCGGGCCAGTGTACGAATGGCGCCGCGAGGAACTGGAGTGTCTTGGCGCCCAGACGCAGCTCCTCGCCGTCGGCCACGGCGCGCACCCGCTCTGTGATGCCATAGAATGCCTCGAGCATCGGCACAGCCTTGGCCGACATGAGGAACTCGGCATTAGGGGCAAGGTTGCGCAACAGACGTATAGCGCCGGTATGGTCTGGCTCTAAGTGGTTGAGCACTACATAGTCGAGTTCGGTGGGGTCGATAAGGTCATATAGCTGCTGCAAGAGGGCGCTCCCTGAGCCGCTGTGGGCCAGGTCGATGAGCACCTTTTTTTCATCAAGAATCAGATAGCTATTGTAAGATACGCCCTCTTGACTGATAGGCCACATGCCCTCAAACAGGTCGGTGGTGCGGTCGTTGACGCCGATCCAGTAGATGCCGGGCCGGATGGAAATTGCTGGCATGGCTCCTCCCCCAGTACCTTTGCGCTGCTGTGCTGTCTTGCACCTTCACATAGATAGCTTAGCACCTTGCCTGCTGTGGTCAATCTAGGCCATGCGAGGCACACGTGCGAGAATGGCCGCTACCACCTCATAGCTGATCGTGCCCAGGCGCGCGGCGACATCCTCGACCGTGATCGCCTCATCACCCTGACGCCCGATCAACACCACCGTGTCGCCTGCCCGCACGCCGGCAATCTCGGAGACATCGATCATGGTCTGATCCATACACACCTGTCCGATGATCGGCGCACGCTGACCGTGCACCAGAACATGCCCCCAGTTCGATGGGCCACGCCGAAAGCCGTCGGCATAGCCGACCGGGATCACCGCGATGTGACGGGCCTGTGTGGCGATGTAGGTGCGGCCATAGCCCACCGCCGTCCCTGGCGCCACCGCTCTCACCTGCGCTACCTGGCACTTGAAGCTCAAAGCGGGCCTCAAGTCTGTGGGCAGCGGTGTCGCAGCCGAGGGCGCAAGGCCATAGAGCGCGATGCCGGGTCTCACCAGATTGTAGCGGCTCTGCGGCAGGCGGATGGTGGCGGCGCTGTTGGCCAGGTGCACCCAGCATGGCGCAATGCCGGCAGCGCGCAGCACCGCCACCGCACGGTCAAAGCGCTCGATCTGCCACAGCGCATAGTTGAGATCATCTTCATCTGCGGTAGAGAGATGGCTAAACACGCCGTCGACCACCAGGCCAGGCATGGCGCCGACCTCCTGCGCAAAAGCGGCCAGATCCTCTGGCTGCACACCCAGGCGGCCCATGCCAGTCTCGATCTTGATATGCGCCATGGCGGGCCGCCCCACATCTTGCGAGGCCGCCGATAGCGCCCGGGCAACTCGCAGATCGTAAAGAGCCACAGCCACGCTGTGCTGCACCGCGGCACGCGCTTGCCAGGGCGGCAGATACCCGAGGACAAGGATCGGCGCCTGTAGGCCCGCTTCGCGCAGCGGCAACGCCTCATTGAGCGAGGCCACGGCCAACCATGTGGCCCCATTGTTGAGCGCTGTTCGCCCTACCCTCACGGCGCCGTGCCCATAGCCATCGGCCTTGAGCACCGCCATGATCCCCGCGCTGGGGCCGACCAGGGCCCTCAAGGTGCGGACGTTCTCGGCAACAGCCTCCATATCGATCTCGAGCCAAGCAGGGCGTTCGGGCATGGCGGTGTGCGCCAGTCCATAGGCGCGATGCTGACGAGCCAGCAGCCTGGGCGCATCGGTGGGCGTGGCCATCAGCGCCCGCACTACCTCTTCCATCCGACTGGCAGCGCTCCCCTTGACCAGGATCACGTCGCCCTCGCCCACATCGCGGCGAGCAGCCGCGATGGCATCGCTGGGTGCATGGCAGATGGTGATGCGTGACGCATCCAGCCCCACCTCGCGCGCTGCCAGGCCCGCATGGGCAGCCAGATCGCCAAGCGTCACCAGCCGGTCGACGCGTGCCGCTGCCCAACGCCCCACCTGTTCGTGCATGCGAATCGCGGCGTCGCCTAGATCGGCCATGTCGCCCAACACCAAGGTACGCGACCGCGCCGGCAGCTCGCCAACCGTCTTGAGTGCAGCCTCAACCGCAGTGGGGCTCGCGCCGTAACTGTCGTCAACGATTCTGCTTGCCCGAACACCGGGCAGAGGCACCAGGCGGCCAGGCAGAGGCCCACAAGTTCGCACAGCCGCAGAGATGGCCTCCCATGAAGCGCCAAGCGCTCGGGCGGCTGCTGCGGCACAGGCGACAAGGGTCGCCTGATGCGTCCCCAGAAGGGGCGTCTCGAGAACGATCTCGCGCCCCTCTGCCCACAATTCCAGGCGCACGCCGGCCCATGATGACTCACAGCCCCTGATGCACCAGTCGCAGCCCCTACTGCGCCCCACTAACACGCGCCGTACATCCTGCGGCGTCTCCATGGCGCCAACCAGAGCGTCGTCGGCGTTGAGCACGGCAACCCCGCCCGAGCTGAGGTGGGCCAGTAGCCTGCCTTTCTCGCGCGCGGTCGTCTCGCGCGAGCCAAAGGCCGCGAGGTGACTGTCGCCGATATGTGTGATAACCGCGACGCTTGGTTGCACTAGCGCCGCTAGCTCATCGATCTCGCCCAATGAATCGGCCGCCAACTCGAGCACGGCCAAAGTCTGCTCGGGCCTCAGCGCTCCCAGGGCTATGGGCAGGCCCAGCCGGCCGTTGTAGCTATCTGGTGGGCGAAACACTGCCTGACGCTGCTCGAGCATGTTCGCTAGTAGCTCTTTGGTAGTGCTTTTTCCCGCACTCCCCGTGATGGCCGCCACCACCATCCGGCGGCTGGTCAACAGGTGTCGCCCATACGATAGCAGAGCCTCAGCCGTGTTACGCACATAGATCACGGCCACGCCCTCTCGAGCTCTCACCGGTTGATGGCAGAGCACCCCCGTTGCTCCGGCAGCGATGGCGTCCTCGATGTGGTCGTGCCCATCGCCGGTTGTGGTGGCGAGCGCCACAAAGAGCTCATCGGCGCCCGTGCGCCGCGAGTCAAATCCAAACCCTGCCCAGGCCGTTGGGCCAGGCTGCTCGAGTGTGCCACCGGTACCCGCGAGCAACTCGTCAAGCGTGATCATCGTGTTCTCTCCTGACCGCTGATTCTACCACCAACAGTCAGCCTACGGCCAACAGGCGCGCAGCACGTGACTCCTCGTCGCCGCCATCTCATCGCGCTATACTGTCCCCATGCTCGCTTTCATCATCCGAGCCCTCGGTGGGCTCTGTCACCAGCTGCCGGCGCACAGCCTGTCTCCCTATGGCCAGGCCTTACCCCTCTGCGCGCGTTGCACTGGAATGCACGTGGCCGGCGCGTCAGCCCTGCTGTATCTTGCTCTCGCCCGGCGCAAAAGCCAGCGTTGCGGCTTGCCAGATGGCCCGGCGGCTTTGATGCTGCTGGCGTTCATGGTGCTGTGGGCACTGGATGGAAGCAACTCACTGCTGCATCTGCTGTCAGGCTGGGCCATCTATCAGCCCAGCAACGCGCTCCGTCTGTTCACAGGCGCTGGTATGGGTCTCACGCTGGGCCTATCGCTCTACCCAACCCTGCGGCTCGTGTTCAAGCCGATTGACACGACTTGCACTCAACCGGTGGCCTCGCGGCTGGTGTCGTTGGTGGGGCCATGCCTGGCAGCGGCAGGCGGCCTGTTAGTGATCGTGCTGTTGCCATGGGTGGGCGTCAGAGATGTGCTGCTGTTCACTGCGGCGCTCACGCTTTTGGCCGCTGCCAACGGACTGCTTGTGACCATTGCCCTTGAGCGCTGGGTATCGTTGCGCGCCCGCTGGTTCTGGCCCCTGGGCGTTGGGGTTGCGCTGGCGCAGATGTCGGTTTTGGCGTGGCTGCGCTCCATGATGGGAGCCTAGGCTAACAGCCTCTTGAGCCCGCCTTCAAGACTCGCTACAATAGTATCACACTGGGAACGCGGACCCGAGTAGAAGGAGATGCACCGTGGACATCGGAAGATCATTCAGCTATGTGTTCGAAGACAAAGACTGGCCCAAGAAGCTCATCATCGGTGGTCTGATCAACTTTGTGCCCATCCTTAACTTTGCCAATATGGGCTATGCGCTCCGCGTTCTGCGCACCAGCGCCCGCGGCCAAGAGCCTACCCTTCCAGAATGGGATCAGCTGGGCCAAGACTGGGTCAAGGGTCTCTTGCAGACGCTTGCTCTTGCCATTCTGCTGTTACCGTTGATCCCCGGCATCATTGCGTCGGGCGTGGCCGGTGAATGGATGGACAGCGGCGACGGGAACCCACTGGTGCTCTGCTGCTTTGGCCTGACCTGTCTCACCTCGCTCTGGGGGCTGTTCGTTGCCATCATCTACCCCATGGCCCGCGCACACTATGCCCTCAGCGATGAATTTGCAGCGTTCTTTCGATTTCGCACCCTGCTCAAGGCCATCGGTCAGCGTTTGGGCGACTATGTGGTTGTGCTGCTGATGATCATCGTAGCCCAGATGTTGGCTGGCACTATCGGATCGCTGGTGTGCATCGTGGGCGTCGCTTTTACGTCGTTCTACGCCGAACTGGTGACGGCAGACTTGATTGGCCAGGTGGCGGCCGACAGCGCCCTGCCACCGACTTTCGGTGAACCCCGCGCCCCGCGGCCTGCCCCTACGGCCGCATATGGCTCGGCCGAGGATATCGAAGCCGAACTCAACCAACAGATCGAATCAGGTGGCGACGTTGAGCTTTTGGGTGATAGCGGCGCTGCCGACGATCAGGACTATGGCGGTCCCGAGGCCTAAAGCCCGGGCTATCGTCAGCCACAGTGGCGTAGGAGCGAGGCCACGCCTCATCCCTACGCCACTGCATACGCCTCTCCTCTGCCCCTGATACGTAAATCCATCTCATAGCTCATGCCACTTGGCCCACACCATCCTGCTTGCCAGCATTCTGGGGGGCTCTGACAGTTTCTGACAGTGCTCCGGGGTTATGCTACAGACGCATCGTGCCCCCAATGCGCATGGCAGGGAGAGGATGAACTCACGACTGTCCGGGTTTCACCGTTTGAGCATTGCTGAGCGCCGCCAGTCGCTGGTGGAGTCGAGGGCGCTCGCGCCCGACGCTTTACCAGCCCTCGATTCGGGTGGGTTATCGCTCGACCTGGCGGAAAGGCTTGGCGAGAACGTCGTGGGTCTTTGGTCACTCCCTCTGAGCGTTGGCGCGAACCTGCGCGTGAATGGCCGTGACGTGCTGGTGCCCATGGTTACTGAAGAGCCCTCGGTTGTAGCCGGCATGAGCCATGGCGCTCTGCTCGCGCGCGCCGGCGGTGGCGTGCTCTGCCAGGCCAGCACGGCTCTGATGTTCGGGCAACTGCAAGTCATGGAGGTGCCCGATCTCGCTTTGGCGTGCCAGGCCCTGGCCGCCGCCCGTGATGCGCTCACAACGGCTGCTGATGAGCCACACCCCACCCTGCGTTCATTGGGGGGCGGCACGCGTGCCTGGTCGTGGCGCAGCGTCACCTCGCGAGAGGGTGACATGCTCATCGTGCAGGCCGCCATAGACGTTCGCGATGCCATGGGCGCGAACGCCGTCAACACCTCTATGGAGGCGGTCGCACCACTGGTCGAGCGGCTGACTGGCGGGCGCGCGGTGGCTCGCATCCTGAGCAACCTGGCCGATGAACGCGTGGTGTGTGCCAGCTGCCAGGTGCCCGTGGCGGTCCTGGCAACCGCCGATATGGGCGGCGCCGTCGTGGCTCGGCGCATCGCCGAGGTGTCTGCCTTTGCTGAGGTCGATGTGCATCGCGCCGTTACGCACAACAAAGGGATTATGAACGGCATAGACTCGGTGGCGGTGGCCACTGGGAATGACTGGCGGGCAATCGAGGCTGGCGCTCATGCCTATGCCTCGCGAAATGGCGTCTACGGGCCGCTATCGACGTGGACGCTCCAGGACGACCAGCTCGTGGGGATGCTCGAACTACCCCTGGCTGTGGGCGTCGTCGGTGGCGCCACCAGGGCGCACCCGCAGGCGCAGCTTTGTCTGCGCATGATGGGCATCGCCCGTGCCTCAGAACTGGCCGAGGTGATGGCCGCCACCGGCTTGGTGCAGAACCTGGCCGCGCTGCGTGCCCTGGCCACCGAGGGGATTCAGCAGGGGCATATGCGCTTGCACGCGCGCCGCGGGCAGGCCCTCGCCCAAAGCGAGGCGCCATGCTGATGCGCCCGGCTCTACCAGTTGGCATCGTCGGCTATGGTGGCTATGTGCCCCGCTACCGCTTGCCCGCCAGCGAGATCTCGCGCCTATGGCCATCTGGCGGCGAAGACGGTCCCGTCAGCAGCAAGGCCGTGCCCGGCCTTGACGAGGATACCGTTACCATGTCCATCGAGGCGGCGCGTAACGCCCTGGACCGCGCCGGCATCGACCCTGCTCAAATCGGCGCCGTCTGGGTGGGGTCCGAGTCTCACCCCTACGCCGTCAAACCCACGTCATCGATCGTCGCCGAGGCCATTGGTGCCGTGCCGCACGTTTTGGCCGCCGACTGGCAGTTTGCCTGCAAGGCGGGCACCGAAGCGTTGCAGGCCGCTTTGGGTCTGGTGGGCTCGGGCATGGTTCGCTATGGCCTGGCTATCGGCATGGACGCGGCCCAGGGAAAACCGAGCGACGCGCTCGAGTACACGGCGGCGGCTGGCGGTGCGGCCATTCTCGTAGGCCCCGCTGAAGAGGCAGTGGCGCGTTGTGAGGGCTCGGTCTCCTATGTCACCGACACGCCCGATTTCTGGCGACGCCCAGGCCGCACCTACCCTGAGCACGCGGGCCGCTTTACAGGACAGCCGGCCTACTTTGCCCATAGCTTGGCCGCAGCCCGAGAACTGCTCGCCGAGCTGGGCTGGCGCCCAGACGAGCTGGCTCACGCTGTCTTTCACCAGCCCAATGTGCGCTTTCCGACGCAGGCGGGCCAGCAGCTTGGGCTGTCGCGCCAGCAAATGGCCCTGGGGCTGCTATCGCCCGAGATCGGCAACGCTTACGCGGGCTCGTCGTTGCTAGGGCTCGTGGCGGCGCTAGACGGAGCGGCTCCAGAGCAGCGCATTCTGCAGGTGTCGTTCGGCTCTGGCGCGGGCAGCGACGCCTTTGGGTGGATCACCACCCCACTGCTGCCCGAACGTCAGCAGCTGGCGTCAACCGTGCGCGACTATATCGCACGTCAACGTCAGATTGACTATGCCACCTACCTCCGCTACCGCGGCCAGATTGTGATGGAATAGGGTTCAACGTGAGAGATGTCTGTATAGCCGGTATCGGGCAGATCGCTGTCGGCGAGCACTGGGATCGCTCCTTGCGTGACATGGCAGTCGACGCGGTGGTTTCTGCCTTGAATGACGCGCAGGTCGAGCGGCCGCAGATGCTGTTTGTGGGCAATATGCTTTCGGGCCAGCTGTCGCTGCAAGAGAACCTGGGGGCGCTGGTGGCCGACTATGCCGGCTTGCGTGGCATCGAGGCGTTCAAGATCGAGGCCGCCTGCGCCTCCGCTGCTGCCGCGCTGCGCCTGGCTTACCTGGCGGTGGCTGGCGGCATGTGCGATGTGGCAGTGGCGTGTGGTGTCGAAAAGATGACCGAAAGTCGCTCCGACCGCGTCACCACGGCCCTGGCCCCTGCCGCCGACGCCGTCTACGAGGCGGAGCAGGGCGTGAGCTTTGTCGCCCTCAACGCGCTGCTCATGCAGCGCTACATGCACCAGTATGGCTATCGGCGCGAGGACTTTGGAGGGTTCGCCGTCAACGCCCATGCGAACGCGGCAGGCAACCCCTGGGCCATGTTCCAGCGGCCCATCACGCCTGAGCAATTCGCCACAGCGCGTCTCATCGCGGCGCCTATCAGCCTGCTCGATTCGGCAGGCATCGGAGATGGCGCCGCCGCGGTGGTGGTGATGCCCGCTGACCTGGCTGGACAACCACCGCGTAAGCCGGTGCGTATCCGCGCCTCTGCCAGCGCCACCGATGCGGTGGCGCTGCATGACCGTCGCGACCCGCTGGTACTCGACGCGGCGGCTCTCTCGGCCGGACGGGCTTACGCCGAGGCCGGCGTGGGCCCACAGGATGTGGACCTGTTTGAGCTACATGATGCCTTCACGATCATGTCAGCGCTGAGCATCGAGGCCTGCGGCCTTGCCCCTCGGGGCCACGGCGTTGGGCTAGCCAAAGAGGGCGCTATCGCGCTGCACGCCGCCCACCCCATGAGCACCATGGGTGGGCTCAAGGCGCGCGGTCACCCTGTAGGGGCTACGGGGCTGTACCAGGTGGTGGAGGCTTGTCTGCAGTTGCGCGGCGAGGCTGGCGTTAATCAGATCAAGGGCGCCAGCCTGGCGATGACGCAGAACATCGGTGGCAGCGGAGCGAACGTTTTCACACACATCCTCGAGCGATGTTGGTAAAGGAGTCGGTATGAGCAGCTCTTCTCATTGGCGCACACGGCGACAACGGTTGGCTCTGGTGGGCGAGCAGTGCCCGCATTGCCAGGCGATGCTCTTTCCCCCGAGAGACATCTGCCCCTCTTGCCATGGGCCGGCCAAAGAACCCTATCACTATGGTGGCGTGGGTTCAGTGTACTCGTTCTCAGAGGTCTACACGGCGCCCGATGCTTATGAGCACTATGCACCCTATGTGGTTGCGTTGGTGCAGCTTGAGGAAGGGCCCCTCCTCACCGCGCAGCTTACCGATGTCGAGCCTGAGGATGTCTATGTAGGTATGCCGGTCGAGATGGTGACGCGCCGCTTGCGCGCAGAGGGACCAGAGGGGCTGATCTCGTACGGCTACAAGTTCCGCCCGGTGCCGGAGCGTGTTGCAGCTCACTGATTGCAGCGACGCCGTACACGCACTGGCATCTGGCTCGGCCTGCGGCAAGGCGATCCTGTTGGGCGAGCACGCCGTGGTGTACGGCCAACCGGCCATTGCCGTGCCCATCGTCGATGTGCGGGCCCAGGCGCGCGTTTGGGCTGGCTCGCCCGGCACTGGGCCCGCTGTCTACGCCGCTGATCTGGCTGCGCGATTCACCCCTGAGAGTGATGATCAGCGTGGGACCGGTCTGGTTTTGGCCGCGCAAGCGGCCATCGACGCTTTCATGGGCCAGGGCCCGCCGCTGATCGATCTTGAGATAGAGTTGCGTTCATTGGTGCCCATGGCCCGCGGAATGGGCAGCAGTGCAGCGACCAGCGCGGCCATCGTGCGCGCCATCGCCGCGCATGCGCACCTCTCGCTCGACCCCGCCGTGCTTTCGCGTCTGGTCTATCTGGCCGAAATGCACTATCATGGTAATCCAAGCGGAGTTGACAACACAGTGGTCGCGTTCGAGCGCCCTGTCTGGTTCACCCGGGGCAGCGCACCGGTGTTCATGCCTGTGGGCGTATCTTTACACCTGCTGTTGGCAGACACGGGTGTGCCGTCGAGAACGCGCGATACAGTTGCCCAGGTGCGAGCGTGGCGTGAGCGCGATGCGGCCACGGTGGATGGCCTGACCGCAGCGATCGGAGCGCTGGTGTGCCAGGCCCGTGAGCACCTCGACCAGGGCGATCTCGCAGGTTTGGGCCAGGCGATGAGCGCGAATCACGCACTGCTGCGCCTCCTTGGCGTGTCTACCCCGGCGCTAGATACGCTGGTTGAGGCGGCCAGCGCGGCTGGGGCCTTGGGCGCCAAGCTCTGTGGCGGCGGAGGCGGCGGTTGTGCCGTAGTGCTCTGCCCGTCAGGGCGAGCCGATGCCATCAGCGCAGCGTTGCGGCGCGCCGGGGCTCAGAAGTTGTATGAGACCACCATCGCAACGGCCTGAGCATGCCAGCAATGGCGAGACCGAGCAACACCGGGGGAGATAGATGAAGCACAAGACATACCTGTGGCTCGGAGCGGCCCTGGTCATCCTCGGGGCGCTCGCCATGGCGAGCGCGTTGGGCGCTCAATGGGCTTCGATGGAGAAGCTTTGGCCGGTGGTTGTCATGGTCGGTGGCGGCGCGGCGATCGCCGATGGCATCAGACAACGCAAACAAGATGGCCTGTGGCTCGGCCTCACCTTGCTGTTAGGCGGCGGGCTTCTCGCCTACGTCACCCTCTATGCGGGCTGGCCAGCGATCGCCCGTCTCTGGCCACTCCTGATCGCATTCGCGGGTGCGGGCTGGCTGGGTGCCTGGCTCCTAGACCGTAGCCGCTGGGCCAACCTGGTGCTGGCGGCCGCCGCCCTGCTGGTGTGTCTGGCGGTGCTGGGGCTGCGTTCAGGGCAGCTTCCACAACCCCTGCAGCGCGTCGTGGTGGTTGGCTGGCCCTGGCTGTTGGTAGTGCTCGGCATCGCCCTGGTCGTCGAAGGCGCGCGGACCTGGCGCACCGATGCTGATCGGGATTGACGCCAGTCGAGCTGTCGCCGCAGAGCTCACTGGCACAGAGCACTACAGCCTGCGGGTGATCGAGGCCCTGCTCGAGATCGGCGCTGCACATCGCTTTCGTCTGTATGCTCCCAGAGAGCCCTCTCTTGCGACCGCGGAGCGCCTCAGCGCTGGCGAGTGGCGCATCATCCCCCTGCCGCGGCTGTGGACGCATCTGCGCCTGAGCCTGGAGCTCCTTCAGAATCCGCCTGATGCTCTGTTCGTGCCGGCGCATGTGCTGCCGCTGGTGCACCGTCGCCGCGGAGTGGTCACCCTGCACGATCTCGGCTACCTTCACTACCCCGGCGCCCATACCCTTTGGCAGCGGCTCTATCTTGACTGGAGCACACGTTGGAGCGCCCGCGTGGCCCGCCGCGTCATCGTCGACTCGTGTGCCACGCGCAATGATCTGATCGCTGCCTACAACACCGCTGCGCGCAAGGTGGTGGTGGCTCACCCCGCCGGTCGAGACCTGCACCTACTGGGCAACCCCAGCGATGATCTGTCACCACTCGCACGGTGGGGCCTGGGCACAGGCTTTGTTCTGGCTGTGGGCACGCTACAGCCGCGCAAGAATCTGATCGTGCTGCTCGAAGCCTTTGCCCGCCTCATTGGCGAGGGGCGTCTGCCCGCCGAGGCTCGACTGGTGCTGGCTGGCCGACCAGGCTGGCTCAGTGACGCGATTCTGGCGCACGCAAACGCCAGCGATCTGCGGGGGCGTGTGATCGTTACTGGCTATGTGAGCGACCGCGAGCTGGCCGCGCTCTATCGGCAGGCTCAGGTGCTCGCCTTTCCATCGCTCTATGAGGGCTTTGGGCTGCCCGTGCTCGAGGCCATGCAGTGCGGGCTGCCCGTTATCTGCGCCAACACCTCTTCTCTGCCCGAGGTAGCGGGCGATGCGGCACTGCTGGTGCCCCCCGACGACGTCGCGGGGTGGCAGAGCGCCCTCGAACGGGTGTATCATGAGCCAGAGTTGGTGAGAGAATTGGTGGAGCGCGGGTTGCGCCAGGCCGAACGCTTTAGCTGGCGCCGCTGCGCACGCACCATTCTGGATGTCATCGAGGAGCTGGGGTAAGGACATGGCGGCGGCTGAGCGGCGTTCGGTGCGCATTCTGGGTGTGCGCGTTGACGATGTGACCATGAACGAGGCCGTTCAGGCCATCCGTAGCATGGCGCTCTCGGCAGCATCACATCAGGTAGTCACCGTTAATGCCGAGTTTGTGATGCGAGCGCAACAAGACGCCGATTTCCGCGTAGTACTAGGTGGCGCTGCGCTTGCTCTGGCCGATGGTTACGGTATCATCTGGGCGGCAAGGCGCTTGCGGCAGCCGCTGCGCGAGCGCGTGGCTGGCTCTGATGCGGTGCCACGACTGTGCGAGATGGCGGCGGCTGAGGGCTTGCGCGTCTTTTTCCTGGGCGCTGCCGAGGGCGTGGCCGAAGAAGCCTCTCGGCGTCTGCAGCAGCGCTATCCAGGGCTGGTGGTTGCAGGTTGTTTCGCAGGCTCGCCGTCTGAGGCTGATGAGGCCGAGATCTGTGCTCGCATCCGTACGGCGCAGCCCCAGCTGCTGCTGGTGGCCTATGGGGCGCCAGCGCAAGATTTCTGGATTCACCGCAACCTGCCCGCGACTGGCGTGCCTGTGGCCATGGGCGTTGGGGGCTCGCTGGACTTTATCGCCGGACGAGTGCCTCGCGCGCCGCGCTGGATGCGCGAGCACGGCCTCGAATGGCTCTATCGGCTGCTGCGCCAGCCCTGGCGCTGGCGGCGAATGCTGGCGTTGCCACGCTTTGTGGTGCGCGTGCTGGCCGAGCGAGACAAGATAGGGGGAAGTTGAGATGAGACGTTGGACACTGGTGATGGTGACGGCGCTGCTGCTCTGTTTGGCCGTTCTGTCCCCGGCTGTGGCCGCACAAGACCCGGTCTCGCTCGATTTGGTGGACAACTATGTGGTGGTGCGCCAAGACGGCACTTTGCGCGTTACCTACACGCTCAACTTTACAGAGTTGGAGAATGGTCGCGACCGGATCAACCAGATTGGGCGCTTTGACTGGCGCCACACCATCGTCAGCGCCTCGGGCTCTGGCCCCGACGGCGAGCTCGGTGTGAGGCTGGTGCGCGATGGCGCCTATTATCGCGCCGAGTTTGACCGCAGCACCGAGCGTGGTAAGCAGTACACGGTGCAGATCGTCTTTACCGTCGATGAATCGGTATTCGAGGCCACCTCGTGGAACGGCCGCGCGCTCAAAGCCGTGGGCTGGGCGCCCTTTCAGTGGGCATTGCCCATTGCACGGCAGGAGATGCGCTTTGTGCTCCCGCTCGAACTGCCCGAGGGGATCACCGAGGCCGAGCAGGTAACCGACGGCATCGTCAACGAACTCGGCGTGGTGGCTAACAACACGAGCGCCTTTGACCGGTGGGTCTACTTTGCCACGCCAGACGAGGGCAGCGGCAAGGCCTATCTCTCGATCTACTGTCAGGAAGATAACGTTGCTCCCCAGACAGGGCTCATTCCGCAGTTCTTCCTGCCCGGCGAGAGCATCACCGTGGAGCGCGGCACCCCGATTCCATATGATGTCGATGAGCCGGCCCAAGACGCCGAGCCCTTTAACCTGATCGATTGGTTGCGCAATCCACTGGTGTCTGTGCTGGGAGTCATCACCTCGGCTTTTGTCGGCGTTGTCACGGTGCGCGCCGGCCGCAAGCGAAAGGCCAAGCCCACCTACATGCCCCCCGAGATCGAAGTTGAGACCTTCCAGACCGAAAAGGTAGTCCCGGACCTCAATGCTATCGAGACGGCCTTTTACCTGGGAAACTCGACCAAGACGCTCGCCCTGATCGTCCTTTCTCTGGAACAAAAGGGCGTCGTCGATATCGTCAACAGGCATCCGCTGCAACTCCAGATCATTGATCGCGATGTGCTCGCTGGCCGTCGCGACAAACTGCCTGGGTATGAGCAGGCGTTACTGGCAGCACTGCTGCCCGATGGCACTATCGATCCAGAGCAGACTTCGGCCATTCTCGATGCAGTGGCCAAGGCGGTGCAGCCCAAGGTGTGGAACGCTGACCCCGAGGCCACGCGTGATACCTATCGCCGGCGCATCGAGGACGCGTGGCGTGAGTACGAGCGCGAGTATCGAGAGCGGCCACAACCCCAGACCATGCCCAACTATGTGCCGTGGATCATCTTGCACGAGAGCGCGACGCCAGCCGCCAGTGCGGCCGGGCCATCCATTCCGCGCGAGCCGGGGCCTCTGCAGCAGATGGCGGGGCAGGCCGTGGCGCCTCTCGAGACCATGGCCAGCGAACTGGTCAGCGGCGTAGAGCGGATCGCGGGGAACACGGTAGATCGCGTCGAGCGCGGCGTTGGGAGGCTCTTTGGTGATGAGACCAGCCCTGAAAGGAGCTGCCACTCTGCTTGCCATTCGGCCTGCCATTCGGCCTGCGTGCATGATGCCTGCCATTCGGCTTGCGTGCATGATGCCTGCCATTCGGCCTGCCACTCGGCCTGCGTGCACTCTGCTTGCCACTCGGCCTGTCACTCGGCCTGTGTGAGCCGCTTCTAATGGACAAGGCGCTAGATACCACCGCCATCGCCAGACGCGCCTGGGAGTTGGTTGAGGGCTCGCGCGAATATGTCTGGATCAGGCCGCAGGACGGGCTGATCATCCTGCGGCCGAACCGGCTGCACTATCTCAACCCTACCGCCGTCGAGATGCTGGACATGCTCTATGGCGATCCGCAGGGGCCCGATGCGCATCGCATGGTGCAGCACATGGTGGCGCATTATGGCGTCGAGGCCGAACGTATTTGGCGAGACCTTGAGAGGCTGCTCGATGCGCTGCAGCTGCTGTTGCAGGACAACATCTATGCCGATGCGGTGCGCGTGATGCGCTTTGGTTCGCATAAACGCACCCTGCCGGTGCTCTCCGAGATCGCGTTGACCTACCGCTGCAACAACCGTTGCACCTTTTGCTATGCCGACGCTCCGCGTCGTGGCAAGGATGTGGTCGAGATGACCACAGAGCAGGTCAAGCGGGTGATCGACCGCATCGCCGATGAGGCTCACTGCCCCACCCTGTCCTTTACCGGAGGCGAGCCCACCCTGCGCGATGATCTGCCCGAACTGATCGCCTACGCCGCTAGCAAGCGGATGCGCGTCAATCTGATCACCAACGGCGTCAGGCTCGGTGAAGAGGCATCTTACGGTCAGACGCTGGCCGATGCGGGGCTCGATTCTGCCCAGGTGAGCCTTGAGGGCGGCTCAGCCGCCGTGCACGATGCCATCACGCAGCACCCCGGCTCGTGGGTGCGGACCACAGCGGCAGTGCGGCACCTGCGGGCTGCCAAGGTGCACACACACACCAATACGACGATCTGTGGTGGCAATCGCGCACATCTGGACGAGCTCGTCGATTACGTCGCCGACGAGCTGCACTCTGAGTACTTTTCGATGAACATGGTCATCCGCACGGGCACGGCGCTCGAGCATGCCGAGGATGATGTACGCTACGACGAGATCGGGGCGTTGGTTGAGCAGGTCAAAGCCCGCGCCGAGGCCAAGGGGACGCGGTTGGTCTGGTACTCGCCGGTGCCCTACTGCATGTACAATCCGGTGCAGGCTGGTTTGGGCAGCAAGTCATGCGCTTGTGTCGACGGGCTCATCTCAGTCAACCCTGCAGGCGAGCTCTTGCCCTGCTCAAGTTTTGAGCGTGGCATCGGTTCATTGCTCAAGCAGCCCTTTGAGCGCGTTTGGCATAGCCGCACGGCGCGGTACTGGCGCAACAAAGAGTTCTTGCCACCCGCGTGCCGGGACTGCCAGATGAGCCACATCTGCTGCGGCGCCTGCCCGCTCTACTGGCAGCAGCGGGGTGGCTTTGACGAACTCGAGGGCTATGCGCCAGGCTGTTCGGCTTGGCAAGAATCGCTGTGGCGCGTCAGGCACCATGTGCTGTCGGGCACCTGGGGGGTTGGCCTGGGCCGGCACAAGAAGGAGGGCTGAGATGACCGAGCGAGGCAAGCGCGTCTATGCGATGAAGCTGTCGCAGTTCGAGCAATACCTTCGTGAAAAGCTTCAAGAGCTCCGCGCCTGTGCCAAAGAGATCGAGGAGATTCGCGTCGAGTTCGAAGCGGCGTTCAAGCGTGAGCTCGAGGCCTGGCAAGAGCGCTTCTCATACTGCTATCCGCTCATCAAGGGCGATCGCTCGGTCTTGCCCGGGGAGATGCAGGCCCAGCTTGCGCAGATCGAGCGCGAAGAGACGGCCAAGATCCGCGCCGAGATGACCGAGCTCACGACGCGTCTCAGCACCTCGCGTGCAGAGATGGACCAGCAGGCGGCTGCGGCTGAGGCTGCGCGGCAAGAGCTGCGCAAGTCGAATCCCAAGCTCGACAAGCGCGAAGAGGGCCTAAAAGCACGGATCGTCAAGCTGCAAAACCAGTATGCCGAGCTCTACGAGCAAGAGGAGCAGCTGGGCGGTGCCCTGAGCTGGCTGACAGCGGGCGGCAAGCTCAGACGCCTGCGCCGCGAGCAAAAGCAGGTCAAAGAACAGCAGGCCAAGGCCCTGGCCGACCTCGAAAAGGTGCGCACCGAGTGGGCCGAGCAGGTCAAGACCATCGGTGAGGCACAGGCCGAGCTCGGCGCTCGCTGGCAAAAACTGGGTATTGAGGTAGCCCGTGATGAGGCCAGGCTGTCTTTTCTCAGCGCCAACACCGGGGCTCTCGCTGAACAGAACGCCATTCAGCGTCTGCTCGAAGAGCTGGATGCGCCTCCGCCCGTCGCCGGTGAGCTGGGCGTCAAACTAGGTGAACTGGCAGAGCACAACCGCATTCGCGCCCAGTATGAACAGGGCATGGCCGATGTATCGCTCTCACTGGGCTTGATGCAGGGCATCGGCACCGGCCTGGAAAAGTTCGGCGCCAGCGTCTCCAAGGTCGTCGGTGAGCAGCGACGCTATAATCTGGCGCAGGTGCAGGTCCCCGTTCCAGCCTCGGCTGCGGTGATCAACCAAACCTGGAAGTTTGTAGCTGACAAGCTCCACGATGAGGACTATATGGGTCGCAATCCGCTGGCGTTCTCCGAGGTGATCGCCAAGTATGTGTCGAACCGGCTAACCGAGACGACCATCCAACGATTTTTCGAGGAGCTCGGGGCAGCGCTGAACCGTGCTACCTCGGCCTGGCACTAGCCTGAGACTCGTACGATAGGAGTGACCATGAACAAAGCAACGGCCGTCTTTGTCTCGCTGCTCTCAATCCCCCTCTATCTCTTTGGCTTTTTGTTCATCATTGCCTCGGGCAGCGGCGGTACGTCGAGGCTGCTGGCGGGCCTGGGCCTGGTGGTGGTGGCAACGGCAGTGCTGTTGCTGGGGCGCAACCGGCTGCGCCGCCTGGCAGAGATCGATCCCGACTCGCTCAAAACGGGCGCTGTCGAGTTGGCCCGCAGGCTCGGAGGCGAGCTCACCGTGGCACAGCTCCGTGCCGAATACCGCATCAGCGAAAAGCAGGCTATCGATGCCCTCGAGCAGCTCGCAGCAGAGGGCTCTGTCGTCCGCGAACAACGCGAGCAACGCGCCGTGTACGTGTTCACTGGCCTGCTGCCGTCCAAGGCTGAGCGGCTGTGCCCCTACTGCGGGACCAAACTGCCCATCCGAGATGCGCTGCACAAGTGCCCCAACTGCGGCGCCAATCTCGAGATCTCCAAAACCTGACCGACCGGTCGGCCTACCTTGTGCCTGGCGTTGCGTCGTCCGCCTCACCACGCAGCGTCAGGCAGAGTTGTTGAATGAGCGTGTCGTCCTGATCGGCCAGCACCGTGCGCGGGTCGACGAGCAGCCGCCCCTCGTGCACGCGTGCCACCACCGCCGGTGAACCGGCACGCAGACGCGCTGCCAGGGCATCGGCACTGTCAACAGTCAGCGAAACCAGCCACGTCGGCAACGACTGCTCTGGTAGCGCCCCACCCCCCACCATCGAGCGCCCCTCGATCAGCTCGGCTAAAGCCTTGACCTCCGCGAGGCCCGCAATGAGGCGCTCGGCTCGTCGCCGTAGCGTGGATAGGCTTGTGGCGAGCATCTGCCAGATCGGTATGTTTTGCTCTGCCTCGCCCCGTGCATAGTGCAGCAGGTTGGCCTGGATGCCCGCAACGGTCGTCTTGTCGACGCGCAGCGCGCGGATCAGCGGATGCTGGCGGATTCGAGCGACAAGCTCAGCTCGCCCGACGATGATGCCTGCCTGTGGCCCTCCGAGAAGCTTGTCACCGCTAAAGGTCACCACATCGGCTCCAGCCGCGATGCTCTCTTGCACCATGGGTTCGTGCGCCAGGCCGAACTGCGCCGTGTCGAGCAGGGTGCCGCTGCCGAGGTCATCGATCATCAGCACCCCATGATCGTGGGCGGCCTCGACCAGCTCTGACAGCGTGGGCTGATGCACAAACCCGGCCTGGTAAAAGTTGCTGCTGTGCACGCGCATCACACCGGCGGTGTTCTCGTCAATCGCGTGCACATAGTCGCGTACGTAGGTGCGGTTGGTCGTGCCCACCTCGTACAGCAGTGCACCGCTCTGAGCCATCACATCGGGGATGCGAAAGCCACCACCGATCTCGACCAGCTGCCCGCGCGACACGATGACGCGCTTGCCTGCCGCCAATGCCGCCAACACCAGCAGCACAGCGCCGGCGTTGTTATTCACCAGTACAGCTGCTTCGGCGCCGGTCAGGCGACAGAGCAGCGCCTCGGCATGCACATAGCGCGACCCGCGCCGCCCCTGCTCCAGGTCGTACTCCAGATTGCTATACCCCGAGCCCACGGCTGCCATGGCCTCAAGCACAGCAGAGCCAAGAGGCGCGCGCCCCAGGTTGGTGTGCAGCACCACGCCACTCGCATTGATCACGGGGCGCAGTGTCGGCGCCAAACGCGCCTCGAGCCACGCTGCAGCGGCTTTGGCGAGACAGTCTGGCGAGATCATCTCAACGAGAGTGGCCGCGCTTGCCTCGTCTTGACTGCCGGCCGCCAGCAGCTTGGCGCGGGCAGAGCCGGTGGCCGCGCGGGCGGCGTCAAGCGCCGGTTCGCGGCCGTATCGCGCGACAAGGGCCCCAAACGCTTCGTCCTGCATCAACCGGTCGATGGACGGCAGCGCGCGCAGTAGCTCGTCGGACCACACCATGCGCTAGACCTCCCTGCCCTCTGGGCGCAACAGGTGTCTCACTCGTGGGCCCAGGCCGTGCCGCTCAAAGGCGCTATCATCCACCCGTGGGCGGTCATTGAACACATCTGGCGAGCCGAACGCCAGCGCTCGCATGGGGCAGGCCCGAACACAGACCGGTTGCTCTCCCACAGCAAGCTGCTCGGGGCACCCGTCGCACTTGGCGGCCAGGCCATCAGCGAGTAGCTGCATGGCCCCAAAGGGGCAGGCCTTGACGCATGCGCCACAACCTGTGCAGGCGGCGCGGTCGAGGCCCACCACGCCACCAGAGTCCACTGTGATGGCTCCCCAGTCGCAGGCTGCCATACAGGCGGGTTGTTCACAGTGCCAGCAGTGCGCTACACGAAAGCGCACCGTCACCTGGGGAAAGACGCCGCGCTCTTCGGCCTGAATGCGCAGCAGCCAGCCGTCGTCGCCCAGATCGGCGCGGTCGAGGCAGGCCACAGCACATGTCTGGCAGCCTGTGCAGGCGCCGATATCGACGACAAAGACGCGCTCAGTCATAGCGCTCCACCTCTACCCAAACCGAGTGAGTGGTGTTGCCACCGGTCGGCGTCACGTCCAGCGATGTGAGCACATTGGCCGAGCCTGCCTGGTCGACGCCCTGCTCGTCGGGGCTAAACCAGGCCCCTTGCGGCAGGCAGACCACGCCAGGCATGATGCGTTCGGTTACCCTTGCTGGGCACTCGACGACACCAAGGGCGTTGCGCACGCGCACCCTCTTCCCATCGACAAGGCCGCGCGCTGTTGCGTCGCGTGGGTTGATCCAAAGATACTGGTCATCGATCTGCCGCAACCAGGGGTTGCCGCCGTGGCCCGAGTTCGCACGGAGTTTGTGGTGTGGCGTCAACAGCTGCAGTGGCAGGGCCATCTCAGGCGGGTTTGGCTGGGCCGCTACGTAAGACGGCACGCGCGGCAGGCCCTTCTGGGCGGCCGCCTCACTGCATATCTCGATACGTCCGCTGGCGGTCGGTAATGGGTGCCGCCCTGGATCGCGGCAAAAGTCGGCCAGCGCTACTCTCAGAGCTCCGTCGTAGCGCAGCACGCCCTGGCCGTCGAGGGCAGCCAACGCGTCCGTCGGCTCAGAGCGCCAGGCGGCCAACCACTCGTCCGGTGTCTTGCCGGCCGTATAGACAGAGCCAATGCCAAGCCGCTGCGCGATCTCGGCGCATACCCAGTAGTCGCTACGAGCGGCATCGGGCGTCTCGGCCACCTGCTGTGAGGCAAACAGGTGCATATCCGATCCCCAGCCGGTAACCACATCGCTCCGCTCGAGGTCGGTGTTGATGGGCAGCACGATATCGGCCAACTTGGCTGTAGGCGTCATAAAGGGGTCGAGCACGACGACCGTGTCGAGCGACTGCAACGCGCGCAGGCATGCCCAAGTGTTGCTGCTGCGGTTGACCAGGTTGCTGGCAGCGATAAAGGCCAGCTTGATGGGTGGCGCGAGGGTGCCCTGGCTGATGGCCTGTGCCCAGGAGGCGTTATGCAGCGTGCGCGCGGCACGGTGTTCGCCATACGGCAGCCGTGGCAGCTGCATGCGATTATTCCTGACGCCCACGCCGGGCAGTGCGGCGCCAGGCTTGCCCATATTGCCCGTCACACAGGCCAGGGTGATCATAGCGCGATGGAACTGCTCGCCCCACAGCGCACGTTGCGGCCCCCAGCCGGGCAGGATGCTTGCCGGCCGCACTGCAGCAAACTGCTGTGCCAGCCACTCGATACGCTCGACTGGCAGGCCGGTGATCTCGCTGGCCCACGCCGGCGTCTTGGGCACGGCATCAGAGCGCCCCATAACGTATGACTGATAGACCTCATAGCCGCTGGCGTGACTCTCTAGGAAAGCGCGGTCGACGGCCCCCCAGGTCTCGAGCATGTAGACGAGCCCTGCCACCAGGGCGGCGTCGGTGCCAGGCCTAATCGGCAGCCACACGTCGCACAGTGCGCCGCTGTCCGACAGACGCGGGTCGATCAAGACGACTTGAGCGCCACGATCGCGCGCGAGGCGAATATAGTGCTCGGTGTTGGGCCCCATCCGCGTATCAGCGGGGTTGTTGCCCCACAGTACGATCAGGCGCGACGCCAACAGCGTCGCGCGGTCATCGGCGGGCACCTCTTGCCCCAGCATATTCAGCTCGACCCAGGTCGCGCTGTGATGGCTGAGGTTGCCCACGGTCTGGGTGACAGCGGCCCAGTGCGAAAAGAGCCGTGCAGCGGCCGACGCGCCCGAAAAGCCGCGCCCCCCGCCCGAGCCTGCGCCGGTGGCCAACATGATCGCCTCTGCCCCCCACTGCTCGCGCACCCGTACCAACTCTGCGGCCACAGCGTCGAGCGCAGCCTGCCACGAGGCACGCACCAACTCGCCAGTGGCAGAGCGCATCCACGGTGTGCCCACCCTGTTCTCTGCGCTCAGCCAGCGCCTCTGAGCACGGCCACGGGCACAGGGGATCAGCCTGGGCCTGTCGAGCGGATCGAGACCCGCAGACGTGTCGATGCGCACCAGGCGTCCATCTCTTACCAGGCCGAGCAGCTCACAGCGGCTACCACAGTCCAGCGTGCAGGTAAAGGGGATCCATTGCTCGCTCAAACGCATTCTCCCAGCGCAGGTTGTCTCGTCTAGATGCCGTCCCAACAGGCTGTGGCGAGGTCGATGCAACCGGCTAGGCCGAACTCGACCCCCTCGGCCTCGAGCAGGTCGCGCTGTATCCACTCGCCTGGCGTATCACCACGGGGGCTCACCGCCCCACGCCCATTCACCACCCGATGCCAGGGCACATCAGCGGGGCAAGCCCGCATGGCCCACCCCACGGTGCGGGCGGCACGCGGGGCGCCGAGCGCTCGCGCCACCTGCCCGTAAGTAACCACCTTGCCAGCGGGCACCCGCCGTACCAGGGCGTACACCTGCTCATAGAACGTACGATTCACCGTTCGGCCACCAGCAGAAGTGCGGGCTGAACATCAAGATCGAGCCCCGACCTCAAGCCCGCCACAAAGCGATAGTGCGCGGCGATGCCGACCATGGCCGCATTGTCGGTGCAGTAGCGGATGGGCGGAAAGCGCACAGGCACTGGCGCTAGCTCAGCAAGCCGGACTCGCAGGGCCTTATTGGCCGCCACACCGCCTGCCAGCACAATCTGAGTCGCGCCATACTCGGCCGCGGCTGCCACTGTCTTTTCAGCCAGTATCTCTACTGCCGCATACTGAAACGACGCTGCCAGGTCGGCCACAGGCATGTCTACCTGCCCTGGTGCGATGGATGCATCGGCCAACCGCACGCCACGGTTCGTCACGTCTGTTCCCTGGCTGCGCTGTACTTCCTGCACCTGACGCAGCACAGCGGTCTTGAGCCCCGAAAAGGAGAAATCATAGGGCGCCACTCGCAGGCTAGAAGGCAAGTCGTACGCCTGTGGATTGCCCTTAGCCGCGGCACGTTCGATAAGCGGCCCACCGGGATAGCCCAGCCCCAGCAAGCGAGCAACCTTGTCAAAGGCCTCGCCAGCAGCATCATCGACGGTGCCCCCGAGCCAACGATACTCATGGTGCCCCGTGACGTGCACCAGCTCCGTGTGGCCGCCAGAGACGATCAGGCACACCAGCGGAAAGGCCGGCGCAACCGGTGCCACCTCACCATCGGGATCGCTACGGATCCAGTTGGCATAGATATGGGCCTCGATGTGGTTGACGCCCACCAGCGGCAGGCCTGCGCCGTAGGCCAGCGCCTTGGCGGCGTTGAGCCCCACCAGCAGAGAACCAGCCAGGCCAGGCCCGTGCACCACCGCAACCGCGTCGATGTCGGCAAGCGCCATCTCGGCGCGTCGCAGAGATTCGCGTATCACCGGCGTGATGGCGATGACATGTTGGCGAGAGGCCATCTCTGGAAAGACGCCGCCATATTCGCGATGCAGCTCGATCTGAGAGGCCACGACGCTAGAGACCACATCGCGCCCATCACGAACGACGGCCGCACTGGTCTCGTCACAGGATGTCTCGATGGCCAGAATGTGGGTCATGGTCAGTTGCCCAACGGCGGCAACGACACGAGGACGAATTGCCGTTCACTAAAGATGAACATGCGGGCGGTGGTCTCATCCACAAACACGCTGCCCAGCGCCTCCATGTAGGGTTCGCTCGTGTTGGCCTTGAACGACCGCAGGTAGTTGCCAGCTTTGTCGAACTGCACGATGCGCTGGTTGCCCCAGTCGGTCACATAGAGATAGCCCTCAGCCTCGGGCTCCTGGGGGCCTGAGACAAAGATCGAGCTGGGGTTGCGCATGGGTGAGGGCAGGCCTGTCATTGGGAAGGCGACCTCTTCGCCCTCAAAGAACTTGTGGATGGTGCCGTCGGCAAACAGCACATAGACGTTGCCATCGATGGCCATATCCACGGCCCCAAGCATATCCACCGTCACCGTCGAGCTCAGGTATGGGAACGGCGGCGTGGTATAGGCATTGTTGGTGGGCAGGTACTTCAGAATGCGTTCGCCCATCGGGTCGAGCACATACAGGTTGCCCATGTACGCGCCGATGGCAACCGGCTTGACCCAGCGATCGCTATCGCCGACAGGTATAGGCTGAAAGGTTTCGTTGCGCCAGGCCCACAGCGTGCCGGTGCGATCGAGCACCACGAGATCGCCCGCCGTGCGGCTGCCCGTGGGGGCCAGGTAGGCCATGTCGATGAGTTCGCCCACCGGCGTCGCGCCGATGGTCTGCCCCTCGCGTAGCGGCACTTGAATCTCGGCGCGCGAACTCACGGCATCGCCAACGTCGCTGAGGGTGTAGCCGTGCACCTGTCCGGCGCCCTTGTTGAGCACAAAAGCGCTCTTGTCAGAGATGACGATACGGCTCGGCTGATTGACCACCGTGCCCCCCGTGGTGAAAGAGTCCAACCGCTTAAAGTGGAACAACCGCTCGACCTTTTCCACTTCATCCAGCTTGAGGGTCGTGCGCATGCGCAGGTCAACCAACAGCGTGTCACCGGGTAGAATCGCCAGCCCCGCCTCTGTGAGCTCGAGCGTACGGTACAGCCCGTCGGCGCGCAGCTCGGGGCTGCTGGCATTGATGGCCTGGTCGTACTCTGATAGCGCTGTCTGGTGAATGGAGCCACGTCGCCCGTCTAGCTCACGGTTGTACTGCACGCGCACCATGATCACAGTAAACAGCACCAATAGCGGCAGCAACAGCGCAACAACGACCAACGACTGGCTGGCTGGCGAGATCGACGGCGCAGCTTCGGTCCGTCGCTCTGGCCGCTCGGGCAGCCGGTCTGGTAGCACCTTCAGCAGCACATCCTCTGCATCGTTGCGGGCACGGCGCACGCCGCGCCGCAGGGCCCGACCAGCGGTACGGGCGGCCTGCTCGGCACGCGCATTGAGGTCGATGTGGTCGTGCGGCAGCTCTGCCGCCGGCTCGAACGTCGGTTCAGCGTCCGAAGAACGGCCCTCGTCATCCCATTCGTCATCGGTCGTTTCATCTGTGGGGGGCAGGTTCCATGCGTCCGAGAGTGGCGTCGCTGGCCGTGGCGTCACGGGCGGGCGTGGTAGCGGAGCCTCTTCAGCTATTGTCTCGGCGGGCTCTTCCAAAGGGCTCTCGTCGATATCGGCCTCGCTGGCCTGGTCCACAGGCAGCCCTTCGCCTGTCAGTGTCTCGGCCTCGAATGCCTCGTCGTCATCGAACGCTTCGTCTTCGAGCTCTCGGGGCGCCGCATCTTCTGGTGCGATGCTTGTGTTTGCCACCGCCGCGGCTGTCATGGGTGCGCTCAGCTGTACGACCGGCGCCACCACCATGCCCAGGTCTCTGCCCTGCGCCGCCGCCAACAGCTCGGCACGTAGCGCCTCATCATCCTCATCGAGCAAACGACGCAGCGCCGTCGGCTGCAACCTGCGTCGCAAATCCTGGGTGATAAGCACCACCCTCGCCCCAGGCGCCACACGTTGCTGCGCCAGCTCTGGCTCGATGTCGATACGCAAACCGAGCGGGGGCTCTTGGCTGATGTCGAGCAGAGCCTCGCCCAGTTCGTGCCATAGCGAGTGCTCGGGAAACTGCACCAGCTCATCGCCTTCCAGAACCCAGGCACATGCCGGCCCCAGCCTTCCCATGTAGATGGTCTGCCCCTGGACCAGCACACAAGCCATGCCCATCAAGAGGCGAGCATCGGCGTCGGCGCGCACGTTATGATCAAAGAGCGCCTCGTTGGCCGCCAATAGACCTGCACGTAGCGCCACTGCAGGGGCGCCATCATCGGCAGCGTAGGCCTCGCGAAACGCCTTCGTGACGCGCTGACAGAGGTCAGCCACCAACGGACGAGCGTCAGCGCTCTGCAGCAGATAGCAGAGCTGTCCAGCCGCGCCATCATCAGGCCCGGCAAATACGCCGGCATCTGCTGGCGAGATGACCCAGGCGCCACGGCGATAGATCAGCAACCTGGCTGCGTTGCTCACCATGGGTTCATCTGCCTGAATAGGGGCCATGTCTCACTCCTCTGCTTCCTGTGCTGCCTTACGGCGGTCACTCCCACTCGATAGTGGCCGGTGGCTTGCTCGAGATGTCGTACACGACGCGGTTGACACCTGCCACCTGGTTGACGATGCGATTCGAGATGCGCGCCAGCACTTCGTAGGGGATGCGCGCCCAGTCGGCTGTCATGCCGTCCTCGCTGGTGATGGCGCGCACTGCCACAGTGTTGGCGTAGGTGCGGCTATCGCCCATCACGCCCACGCTCTTGAGCGGCGTGAGAACGGCAAAGTACTGCCAGATGTCGCGCCCCAGCCCTGCCGCCTCGATCTCGTGCCGAACAATCGCATCGGCCTGCTGCAGCGTTGCCACTCGCTCTGCGGTCACCTCGCCGATGATCCGCACGGCCAACCCTGGTCCCGGAAACGGCGGTCGGTAAACCAGCGCCTCTGGCAGTCCGAGAGCGAGACCCACCTGGCGCACCTCGTCCTTGAACAGGTAGCGCAACGGCTCGATCAGCTCCATGCGCATGTCGGCGGGCAGGCCGCCCACGTTGTGGTGGGTCTTGATCTTGACTGCCGAGTTGTGGGCAGTGGCGCTCTCGATCACGTCTGGGTAGAGCGTGCCCTGTGCCAAGAAATCGACCTGCCCCAGCTCTCGAGCCCGCTCTTCGAACACGGCAATGAACTCGTTCCCGATGATAATGCGCTTCTGCTCAGGGTCGCGGATGCCCTTGAGCCGCGCAAGAAAGCGCTCAGAGGCATCGACATAGATCACGTTGGCATCAAGGTAGCGCTGTAGACTCTGGCGCGTCGTCTCGGCCTCTCCCAGACGCAACACGCCGTTGTTTACGAACACCACCGTAAGCTGTTCGCCGATGGCACGTGCGATCAACGTGGCCACCACCATCGAATCGACACCGCCCGACACCGCGCAGATGACCTTGCCACGCCCAACGCGCTCGCGAATGGCCCTAACATTCTCTTCGACAAAAGAGCCTGGTGTCCAGTCGCCGCGGCAGCCGCACACGCCAAAGCAAAAGGCCCGCAAGATGTCTTTGCCCCAGGGCGTGTGCACCACCTCAGGGTGAAACTGCAGGCCATACAGCCGCCGCGCCTCGTCGGCCATAGCCGCAATGGGCGAGTTCTCGCTAGACGCAATGGGCTCAAAGCCCGACGGGCAGGCATCCAGGCGATCGCCATGGCTCATCCATACCTGGAGTGAGCGCTCTAGCCCCGCAAACAGTGGTGAGCCCGGCGACAGCACGGTGATCTCGGTCAGGCCATATTCGCGTGCTTGCGCTGGCGCCACCACGCCCCCCAGCTGGTGCGCCAGGAGTTGCATGCCATAGCAGATGCCCAGGATGGGCACACCCAAGCCCAGCACGTGCTGCTTGAGATGCGGCGCCCCGGTGTCATAGACGCTATTGGGCCCGCCCGATAGTATGATGCCCCGCGGCGCCATCTGTGCCAGCTCATCGGCGCTCACATTCCACGGCACGAGCTCGGCGTAGACGTTGCACTCGCGCACGCGGCGGACAATGAGTTGGGCATACTGTGAGCCATAGTCGAGCACGGCGATGGTCTCGTGTTGGCGCCCTGCAAAAGTCATTGAGCTTGCACCTGGTCAGAGATTGCACACCCTATCGCTCGCGATTATAGTGTCGGCGTCACCATCCGACAAGTGCTATGAGACACTACCATGGCCCGCCGCTAGCAGCGTGTCGGCAGGCAGCGCGGCCGCCGGCACTGTCCCGTCCTCAAGGAGGCACCTGCTATGACCATCACCCGGCGCGAGCGACTGCTCACCGCTCTGGCGCACCAGCAGCCCGACGTCACCCCCTGGCAGATCGACCTGACCAGTGAAGCTCGCGAGGCCACCGCCGCGTTCCTCGGCCATCCTGATTTTGAGCTCGAGATCGGCAATCACCTCGCCCATGTGGGCGATGGCTGGTTCGAGGACCTGGGCAACCACCGCTGGCGAGACAACTTTGGTGTGGTGTGGAACCGCAGCATCGACCGCGATATCGGCAACGTCGAGACGCTGCTGCTGCCGGAGCCAGACCTGGCGAACTACCGCTTTCCTGAGCCGGACCTGGCGCGGAATGGCCGCCGCCTTGAACAGATGCTGGCCGAGAGTGAGGGCATATTCACGGCCGGTGGCATCGGCTTTTCCATGTTCGAACGTGCCTGGACGTTGCGCGGCATGGAGAACCTGCTTATGGACATGGTGCTTGCACCGGCATTCGTCGACGAATTGCTCGATCGCATCCTCGAGTACAACCTGCGAGCGCTCGACCATATGCTGCAGTTTCCTGTGGACTGTATTCGCTTTGGCGACGACTGGGGACAGCAGCATGGTCTGATAATGGGCCCCCGTCTATGGCGCCGGTTCATCAAGCCGAGGGTCGCGCAGATGTACGCGCGGGTCAAGGCGGCTGGTAGGTTCGTTATGCAGCACTCGTGCGGCGACATCACTGAGCTACTCCCCGATCTGATTGACATGGGCCTGGATGTGTTCAACACTTTCCAGCCCGAAGTGATGGATGTCGACTGGGTCAAGCGCGAGTATGGACAGCATCTGTCTTTTTACGGAGGCATCAGCACGCAACAGGTGTTGCCCCGCATCGCGCCGCAAGACGTACGTGCCCATGTCCTAGACATGATCGCACGCGTGGGCACAGATGGCGGCTATCTGGTGGGGCCGACCCACGCCATCCCGCGTGATGTGCCCCCTGAGACCATCGTCGCCCTGATCGATGCGGTGCAGACGCAGCATGGCTGAGCGTTCCCAGTGGTCTGACCAAATGATCGTCATCGGTATCGACCTGGGTACGCAAGGCGCACGTGCCCTGGCCGTAGACCTGTCAGGCCAGGTGCTGGCCAGTGGTGCGCAATCCTTTGGACGTTCAGCGCTCGCGGCTGTAGCGCCCGGCTGGTTCGAACAATCACCGTGCAGCTGGCGCGAGGCCGTCTTTGGCGCTCTGCATGAGGCCGTTGCTGCGCTGGGCCCAGCAAGCCGCCATGTGCGCGCCATATCGGCCTGTGGCACATCGGGTACCCTATGCCTGGTTGACGCGCAAGGCCGCTCGGTGCGCGACGCCATCATGTATTCGGATGCTCGTGCCAGCGACGAGGCCGCCGCATGTGCCGATGTTTGGCAGCCCTGGGTCGACAAGGTTGGCTTTGCCATCTCGACATCGTTCGCGTTGCCGCGCCTTCTGTGGGTGCAAAGGCACGAGCCACACCTGTACGCCCAGGCACGTTGGGCTCTGAGCCCCGCCGATCTGGTGTTGGCCTGGCTCACCGGCCGCTGGGGTATCAGCGACTGGTGCAACATGCTCAAGAGCGGCTATGACACCGTCTCTTGTGTCTGGCCACAGCAGGTCTTTGCCGCCCTGCAAGTTGACGAGCGCCTCTTGCCCGCTGTGCAGGCTCCTGGCGCCAACATCGGGCGTCTACTGCCCGCCGTTGCCGCCGACCTGGGCTTGCCGCAAGAGGTTGTGGCAGTGTCTGGAGCCACCGATGGCACTGCATCGCAACTGGCCTCTGGCGCAGCGGCACCCGGCGCCTGGAACACCACCATCGGCACCACGCTGGTGGTCAAGGGCGTCTCGCAGGAGCTGGTCGTCGATCCGGCCGGTCGTGTCTATTGTCATCGACACCCAGATGGCCACCATTGGCTACCGGGCGGCGCCAGCTCTACCGGCGGAGACTGTCTGTCGCAGCGCTTTGGCGCAACAGACCTGTCAGCGCTCGATGCCACAGCGCTGGCCCATTCGCCCACGCCCCTCACGGTCTATCCTCTGGTGCGTAGAGGCGAGCGCTTTCCCTTTGTGAGGCCCGACGCTGAGGGCTTTGTGCTGGGGGCCGCCGATTCACTGGCAGAGCACTATGCCGCTCATCTCGAGGGCATTGCCTGTGTCGAGAGGCTGGCCTACGAGACACTGGCCGAACTGGGCGCGCCTGTGGGCGATACGATCTATACGGCCGGTGGCGGCGTTCGCGGCGCGGCGCTCTCGCAGCTGCGCGCGGATATCACCGGCCGCACACTGTGCGTTGCGGCTGTGCCCGAGGCGGCCATGGGCGCGGCGATACTCGCCGCTGCGGCGATCACCGGCCATGGCGTGGGCGAAACCGTTGCTGCCATGGTGCACATCGACCACACAGTGGCGCCGCGGCCCCATATGCGTGAGCGCTATGACCAGCTCTATGCACGTTTTCGGTCTGCCTGCGCTGAGCGAGGGTATCTTTCATGAGCATCTGGAAGTCATGCGACATTCGCGGTGTGTATGATGTCGAGCTCGACGCCGACTTTGCTCGAGCCCTGGGCCGCGCTGTCGGCCAACGCTCGGCCGACGCTTTGGTGCTGGTGGCCGGCGATGTTCGCCCTTCGACGGCGGTCCTCAAACCGGCGTTGATCGAGGGCTTGACACAGGCAGGAGCCCGAGTGCTCGATGGTGGCACCGCCCCCACACCTGCCTTTTACCATGCCAAGCGCCGCCTGGCAGTGCCCGATGGCGTCATGGTCACAGCGTCGCACAACCCGCCCGCTTACAACGGATTCAAGATCGAAATGGGCGCCAGGCCCATCGACACAGCAGAGTTGTCGGTGTTGCGCGGCCTGGTTGAGACGGCTGCCTGGCAGTCAGTACAGCCGGGCGTCGTCGAATCGGTCGATGTGCTGGGTTCCTACGCAGCTGATCTGGTCTCTGCCTATGACCAGTTGAGGCCGCGACGCGTGGTGGTTGATGCCGGCAACGGCTGTATGGCACTCGTTGCGCCGCAGGTGCTCGCCGCTGTGGGCATCGAGGTGGTGCCGCTCTTCTGTGAGCCCGATGGCACCTTCCCCAACCGTTCGCCCAACCCCTCGGATGTGCGCAGCCTTGTGGCACTAGGCGACGCCGTGCAGGCCCATGGCGCCGAGATGGGCATCGCTTTCGATGGCGATGGTGACCGCGCGGTCTTTGTCGATAGCAGCGGCCAGGTGGCCCCGGCCGATCGCGTGCTGGTTCTGATGGTGCGGCACGCTCTGCAGCGCCAGCCGGGAGCGGCCATCGTCTACGATCAAAAGGCCTCTGACGTTGTGCGGCAGGCCATCATTGTGCGGGGCGGCCGCCCGGTGCGCGAACGCTCTGGCTTTGCCCACATCAAGCGGCGTTTGCTGGCCACACAGGCCGCCCTGGCCGGCGAGGTGAGTGGACACTTTTTCTTTGGAGAACTGGGTGGGGATGATGCGCTATACGCGGCTTGCTATCTGCTGCGCATCCTGGACGAGCTCGGCACCACCCTGGACCGAGCCCTGGCGGATGTGCCCGTCTACCCCATCACGCCGGATTTGCGCGTGCCCTGCGAGCCCGTCGCCGCCAGGCAGATCATCAAAGAGCTGACCGCAGCCTATGATGAGTCGCGCCGTGACCATCTGGATGGCATCCGCATCAGCTGGGATGATGGCTGGGCGCTGGTTCGCGAGTCGGTGACCGAACCGCTCATTACGCTGCGTTTTGAGGCGCACAGCGAGGCGCGACTGGCCGCCATTCAGCGCGAAGTGCGCGCAGCATCGCCGCTGCTGGCTGCTACTTGGCCTGGCTAAGGCCCGCCATGGCGGCAGCGCGGAGGCGTTGTACGCCCTCGTTGACTTTAAGCCCTGGCGCAAAGATGCTCGA